>Ga0065711_1037830_pt1 | contig 19432 bp, 10 predicted proteins | sample Hoacrofraction12_FD_59098 | JGI IMG/M metagenome (GOLD analysis project Ga0065711, IMG submission 59098) | Hoatzin crop microbial communities from Cojedes, Venezuela - Epithelial fraction 12 v2 (version 2) | ecosystem: Host-associated > Birds > Digestive system > Esophagus > Crop | place...
GACCTGCCTGGACAAGGTCCTGTGCAGCCTGCTGTAGGTGACCCTGCTTCGGCAGGGGGGTTGGACCAGATGACCCACAGAGGTCCCTTCCAACCCCCATCATTCTGTTGCTGTGTCATTCTTATCTTGCAAAGTGTTACACACAATTTAGAGAAGGGATCAGAGAAGAGCTAGGGAGTTTTGTCTTTCAGGAATTTATTTTGGTTTCTGAAGTTATGCAAACAGAGCCTGAATAATGTGGTAATGAGCACCTCAGGGACATGGAGAATAACTTACCACAACAGAGGAGCGCAAGTGATTGGCACAGATAAACAGGAGCTACAGATTCCCTGGAAACCAGGATAATCCACCTCTGAGACGCAGAGCACCAGCCCTCCTGCTAACAGACTGAAATCTCTCTGCTGCGCAGTGGATCAGATTTGCTCCTTCCAGCGACTCGAAGCACCCTAGCAGGTCCGGTCTGTCGCTGACGCGGGCAATGCGCAGTTCCCCCAGGAGAGGAAACAGCCGCTCACAGTGTCGAAGTGGTGGCTTCGGTGTCAGAGAATCACTTATCACCGTGTCTGCCGTGGCTCCACTGTCTCCCCTGGATGGAGGAAGGAAGCCTGGCTACTGCAGAGGAAGAGAGTGGGCAACAAACCTGCAAAACAGCTCTGTCAGTTCCTAACTGGTACTCGGGAGCCGTGATGCTGCTGCACAGCCAGGGATTTGCTCCGATGGCTGGGCTACTGAAGCTGCCAGCTAACTAGTGGATTTGCAGGGAGAATGGCGGGAGGGGGGCCGTTCTGCAGCAAACAGAAACAAAGAGAACACAGTGTTTCCAATTCCTCGGACAGTGAGTGAGCTGACACACAAACTTACTAATGTGAGCATCCAAAATGCTCATTTCTCCTGTGGGACCCAGTGATTAGAGGCAAAGACAACTTCTCTCCCTCAAGGTCAGCTTCTTCAACACAAAAATTTGAGTTAAGAGGCTGCTCTAAGGATTGCTTTTCCCCAAGGAGAGCTTAGAGCAGTTATTTTGGGATATCTGAAGCTTAGGAACATTCCTGGGATTCTGCAATAAGCCTCAGTTGGGAAAACAGAATCTGCTAACCAGCCATGGTTTGGAAGGAGGCTACCAGTCGTCTCCAAAAGCCAAACGTTGCTTTACTGTTGTCCTGCTTGGTGGAGCTGCAAAAGCTGCGTGCCAGACTGGCACGATGCCCATTAGAAGAGCTTCTCTTAGGGTCAGATTAGAATTAGTTTTGATCACTCTCTCCTCCCCAGCCCATAACCCACCTATCTGGGACTTGCAGAGTACCAGTGCTGTACCGACGGGCAGAAAGCAGCTGTCCTGACGACACTCAGCACGTCTGGGGATGCTTCCTGCAACCACAGCCTCACGCACGACGAGCGCGCGATCCCTTGACGGGGAATTCCGGCGGAGAGCACCGTCCCGCAGGAGGCACCAGCAAGTGCTGCGCTGCTGACGTGCCATTTTCGGGAGGAGGTGTAACAAGCTATGTCACCCTGCAGAGCGGGATGAAAATAGGATTGCACTCACTGTGCCATGTGGCTCAGTGGTATGTCAGGACATGTATTTTTAGGAAATTCCTCCTTTGGGCAGAAAGGGTGAAGTGCTTGGCCTGGTTTGCAGGCTGCTGGCGTTGCCCAGATCTTTCATACTCGGGTGTGGGAGCACGTTAGCCACAGTCAGGTCTGTGGATGCCCTTAGAGCCTGGATACAGTGCCAGTCCTAGGTACCTGTTCATCAGGGTGTTGTGGAAGGGTAAAAGACAGCTGGTCTGCTGCTGTGCTTTTCTTTGTTTCAATGCATGCATGCTTGCTCTCTCTCTTTGCTGGTGCTTTTCAGCGAGGGAACCAACTCCAACAAAGCAGGGATGGAGGAAAAAGTAAGGAAGATCAATGTCTTGGGAAGAATATGGTCTCTGAGGAGCAACAACAATGTACCTTGCAGAATGAATGTGTGAGGGGAATAGGGAGCTCCTGCAGAGAAGAAAGAGAGAGAGAGAGAGAGAGAGAAGGAAAAGCAGATGGTAAGTAGGGGATTTAAATAAGCTTCTGGAGAGGCAAAGAGGAGTCTGACTCAGTGAGGCACTTTTTGGGTGCAGCAAAATGAAAAAATGCAGTACATCTCCAGGCCCAGCCAGTCACTGATGCACAGACAGTGCTGTGACTTGTCTGACCCCGGGAGAAGGACGAGGTAAGGCGGCGCTGGACTCAGAATCAAATACTTCTCTCTGACAGACACTTGCCAGCTTCCTCTTTTCCCCAGAACACCATTCCTATCAGGCAGCATGTGTTCAGCTCCGGCATCTGGGTTGTGATTTTTTGGCAGCTGCACAAAATCTCTGCTATCAAATCCCACCTGCCAGTCTCATGTCTGCTCCCACAGACCTCTGCCTATTAGCAAATGTTCCAAAAGCACACTGCCAGGCACAGCACATCATTCTGCAATCCTGCCTCAGGCAAAAACCCTCGCGCAAGGACTCCTTTTAACTTCAGTGGGCCGCAGGAGGGAAAGGCTAGAGGACGGGCCTTGGATTACAGGCAGAAATAGCCATTTAGGTCATGATTTGCACTGCATTCTTTTCAGCGCTAACGTAAACCAGCTATTTTCCCCCTGAATTATATGAATAACACTATTTTGTCTGTGACATTTTAAGAAGCTTTCTTTTGAGACATGTTCTGTGCTGTAGCTGTGCAGTAAGAGAATTTGTGAACTTTGTTCACCAGAATGTGTTCATGCGAAGTTGTTCCTCCCTTCTCTACAAATTCTTCCTTTCCCTTCTCTCGCTTCTTAGCAGTCCCAGATGAGCAATGCCACCAATGTGATGTGTGCATACTGTATGTTGTTTCATTTTTGAAACAGTTCATTAATAAACAACATGTTGAAATACAGCTTGCTCATCTATCCTGGATAAGACATCTATCCACAGAAATAACTGTAATTTTTAATTATGTACTGGGAGAAAGGACTTAAACTTCCACATAAATCATCTGCTGTAGTATTTCACAATCTGACTTTCCCCAGCATGAACCTAGGCAATGAAGCTTGCTTTTGGTGCAAAGGACAATATCTCTTGGAGGTGGCCTAAGCTACGTGATTACTGTATCTCTAAAATTGCAAACAAAAGAGACAATCAGTGCTTTTTGATGTGGGCATCTGTCACCAGAGAAACAACTGCTAATTGTCATGTAATAGCCACATCAGACATTTCCATATCAGTCATCTTTCTGGAAGTCAAGCATGAAAAATCCTGTTACTCATCCAAGGACCAAGCATATTTTGTCCAGATCTGGCAGCACTTCTGGAACTGTTTAAAAATCCAAAGTGATATGAAGCTCTTTTATAGATGGATACTTGAGATCAAAATATTTAACCAAAATACAGCAGTCAGTAATTGGTTTTGCTGGCAGGTGATTAAGGTATTTAGCTTTATACTCTAATATTTGCATTTTAGTTTTACAAGCAATGTAGGTATACTGAGAAAAGGTGCTGATCTTCTTACGTAAGTACAAGCGCGTGGGATTTCTAGAGAATCGGTTCAGCAGCAGAGCTATCTAGCTGCACTTCACCATTCAGAGAAGTCCTTGCTCCTACAGAAGTACCACAGGAGCTGTCAGCTTGGCAGGTACATGGCTCTCCATGAGCTCTGAATGATGTTAAAAGAGTACAGCGCTGTCTAAAACCTGTGCAGAGAGGAACAGCTAATTCTCTTTTCGTTAAAGGATTGACTCGAGACAGCCTGCCATCTACACAAACTACGCATGTGATTCTGTAAAGCATCTGCATACCTCCCCGGCAGGCACGGGTTCATCAGCCTGTCACTTAATTGAAGAGAATGGAAAAAATGGCTGCAACCTCTCCAGAGACACCCGGTAAGAGGATGACTTCTAATGACCAGTAACCTGAACCATGTCTGAATTAACCAAAAACTTCTGTAGGGTATCTCTTGCTCAGATGGCACCACAGCTGTCTGCACTACAGACCAGTTATTTTGCTGGTTATATAGCTTGGCAGTAGTCTAATAGTAGATACTGTATTTGGAGGAGGGAAAAATGAATTTTCTTAAGAACTGCCAGAGGAAATAAACTGCATCATCAGCAAAGAGGGTAAAATCAATCTCATGATTTTCAGCAGACCAGCGAAAAAACTCAACTGCCTAAATATAATGAACTGGGTAACTCCTGCAATTGCACAGAAACACACATATATGATACACCTCAGTGCTGTCCGTAGACCTAGGCAAAAAAAAAATTAAATCACAAACATTGTGAAGTCTTTTTAATCCATATGGAGTGAAGAAGACATTTACAGAGCAGTACAACCCCTAGCACTGCATCCATTCCGAAGACTAGCAAAGCCCTTTCACTTTCATGAGGCTGGTCTGCCTTTGTGCTAGGAGGGACAGGCACAGGTACGTTCAGTGAACCAGCCTGCGCCTCCGAGATGCCCAGGCAGGCAGCGGTGTGGAAAAGACCTACTGTGTAGCAGTGTGACCTGAGTCCAGCGCTCACGTGTCTAGGGAGCACTGGAGACAGCAAGCGAGGGAGAGGGACATCTTCAGTTGTTGTTGTCGTTGTGTCAAAGTCTCAATAAAACACAGGCTCCAGCAGCAGCCCCTGATGGGGATGATGTACTTGTAAAACATTTACATTTTCAGCAGAATGCTTTCAATTAAACTCAATTGGTTTGCACACCTGCTGGGAGTGACTGCTCTGCACCTCATCTCCCTCTGCTACTTGAGCACAAAGAGGATGCAACTGCCTAGGCTACCACATAGCACTGTGTTCTTTTGTGCACTGACAGCAATTGAGAAAATGGATGGCAACAGCCGTGTTTTGTGTTTGCTGCTGTTCTAGGAAGCTCTTTCTTCTCCCTCTTCACCCCCAGCATAAGACTGCTCAGGTTTTGCAGCCCTTTGGCAAGAGTGGGGGACTGACAGGGCTTTATGTAGTTTCCGGACTGTAGGGCATCATGATTGATGCCGATAATAAACCCCTCCGGACTGAGGAAAGTACCCATACAGATCCTGACTACGATGAGATCGACGACCATAGCATGGCATTGAAGCATGCTATGGTTAGTAGTGCAAGGCAGAACAGCCAGCTGTCACTTCTTAAATGCTTTTTAGCCTGTCTTACGAGCACAGCCTGACCTGAACATTTTTATAAAGGGTTTTATTGATACCGTGTTACATTGTCTGAGGTATTTATGGTTTTGCCTGGAAAGGTCTAAGACAAACAGACCTTCAGAGAAAGCTGCTGAAACTGCGTGGACAGCCAGCAGGACTTCTGGTTTGTGATTGCTGTCCGAGGCTCCCTTTCTGCATCTTTAGGGAGCCAGCACTTGTCAGTGAAATGTAAGTCATGCCTCAAAAGAATACTTCAGTGTTTTGGCCTTGTTGTACTGCGGCATTGCCCTGCTGTGAAATGAGAAAAATGCATTTACTGTGCCGTGGCAGCAGGTCAGCATCCCAAATGTTCTCCCCTCCAACAAGCTCGCTGGGTCAGAATAATTCTGTTTTGGATTGCACAGGCCAGTCTCCCGGGTGACACGCTTCACAGCAATGCCCGGGGGGAACACGCCCTTGAATGCAAGGCAGTCAATGAGATTTCTAATTACCGTGTTTTATACTCTCGCTCATTCAGGCAGGGGAGGCTACTGCCGAAGAGACCTCAGACAAGAGATATGATAGATTTGCAGCTACATAAATACTTGTTGATACGATTTGAAACCTGGATGGCAGAAGGCACTCTTTTGTCCACTGTGCTGCCCAGCGTAACACAAAAACCACACAGCCTAGTTTTAAACTCTGGCACCAGTATTGCATAAAACTCAAATTTCAGCTACCCTCAGAGAAGGGGATGTAAAATCGACTGTGTATCACCAAAGTCTTCTGATGGCGTTAAGCAAGGTCTTGGGTCAGAGCCAGGTCCCAGCTGTCCCTGTAGTGATAATGACCGCCCTCCCTCGGGGTGCTGAGCATGGGCAGAATCCAGCTGCATTTTCACACACGCACACATATAAATTGTCTGAACACGGTGGTGTTAATGCTTCTGGGATGACAAACCAAACCTACAGATATCTCGTCAACAGCAAGCTCCACGCAGAATGGGTTTTATTTTCGGAAAAGCCTGGAGGTAAAAAAAATAAAAACTCCTGGTACAGTTTCTCTGATGCTTTGCTTTTGAGTGTCCTTGATGCATAACAGCATGCTATCATCTCTAAAGATTAAAAACAATCCCTTCTTATTGCTCTGCTGGGTATTTTCAAGGAAATTCATGCACAGATGAAAACAAATAACAACAATGCCCAATGGCTCTGCAGAGATCCTGCGCCTCTAGTTGCAGGTAGTCTGGAGACAATTTTAAACAAACATGGACCTCTTAAATCCTTGGCTACAGCTCCGGTGAGGACATGTTGGCAAAACTTCAGCAGCTTTAATGGGGTGAGGCTGGTTGAGGATTTTCAACATCATCACCATTTTGTAGTTTTTAGGCTATAGCTTAACTAGGATCTAGAGCTTATCACAGGCAACACTGGATTTTTATTATTTTTTTTTAAACTGAAGCTTCAGGTTAAATAATAACACCTTTGTTCAGGCTTGGTTTAAACCAAGAGTAGGTTTATTTTCATGATATTAAGGTCTGGGTTTTTTGATGGACTAAGGTATGGGTGGACAAAGTCACCCTCCTATCATCAGTGCAGGATTAGGGCCCCAAATGACAGAATTAATTGCAGTATAAACCAAGAGCGCCTCAGGCAGTGATGAAGGAACAGTTCAGCTCGCTTCAGCTAACATGTCTTTTGCTTTTAACCACTTGGCTTTATTGTTCAGAGGATCTGGCCGAGTACAAGAATGAAATCCCTCCCCCAGCCCCCGTTCTGCTTCCAGCCTTTGCTTCTGGCTAGCTCTGACATATAGTTGCAGGAGTTTCTTAAGGAGAAATCTATGTGTCACTGCTGCACTTAAGAAAAGTCTGAAAATAGGGCTTTTTTCTTTTTCTTCACTCCTGCTTAGGCACTAGCTTTGCTGAGGCTGAAAAATACTCTGTAGAGGCATACTTGAGGGTTTAGTTTTTAAGAGCTGTGCAAACTTGTTCACAAGATCACTTGGCAAGGCAAAATAACTCCAGACAGAACTAGTGTAAGATGCTTGTGCCAGTCATGTGACGCAAGCATTGATTTAGGGATGCCAGTGGTATGGAGGATACCAGTGATAATGCTGAATACAAACCCACACCCTGTTGCTGACAGACAGCCCCACGATGCAGTGTATCGCAATGCACAGGAAGGAAGCCACAGCAGGTCACGTTCAGATTGTACCTGCTGCACAGTTTCATTCCATTTTTAGAAAGTCTCTTATGAATTTTTAAATTAACTTTATACCTGCTATGCACTGCCCACCTGCTTTACTGCAGCTGAAGTCTGTTTGCTCTTAAGACTGTATGCTGGCTGGGTGCTGAAACTACCCTCAAGTTTTTGGACAGTAATATCCAAAAAATCCTCCCATGGCATTCCCTCAGCCTCTTTAAGGCGTGACACTTGTTGCTTATCAAATACTTTATACCTGTTAACCTTGGCCATCCCCTATCCTTTGTTGTGAGGTCAGGGCTGCTGCCCGCAATGGCCGTTACTTGGGTAAGAGCACTAGCAGCAGCATTTAAGATGAACAATATCGCAGAAAGCCAGTTGCTTTCAAGGCTGCCTTTGCTGCTTCTCCTTCAGATGGGGATTACTGGAAGCACAGTGGCTTTGTTTGGGATAGTTACTTTTATCTCTTCCCTGGTTTACCTCTTGAAGTGCTCATTTCCCAACATCCTGGAGGAGCTGTGGAAGCATCAGGTTCTTGTGTTGTGTGGAGTAAGTGAGGGACAGTAATGTTCAAGCATGGTTACTCGGGCTCGTCAAAGCTCCATGTAGCAGTGCTAGCCACCCAGGGAAGTGGGTGGCATCCACACCTACAAAACTGCTTCCCTAATCCCTTTCCTTGAGAACAACAAATCCTATCTAACATCTCATGCCTAGGTAGTGTTAAAGGCACAGTATAGGTTTTTATTCCTTGCCTCAAGCACTGGGGTATGCTGCCATAGATACCTAAAAGCCATCATAATTCCTTTTAATTTGAAAGGTTTCACCTTTCACCATCAGCTCTGTGGTATCTGAGCAAGGTAAATCTCTTCTAAAGGGAGCTCTGCTCCAACAGGAGATGTAGAGAAGCAGTCCCTCTGGTTCTTCTCAGACTATGACAGGCTCTATGACCCCTGAGACGGAAAAAGTTTGCGAGACGTCTAGTTCAAAGTATGGAAAAATGGCAGGGTTGCACTTCCAACAAGGTTGCTCTTCTGTCCCTGATGCCAGCTTGTGAGAGTGAAATTGAATAATTAATTAATTATAATAATTGAGGAATTAATCTATTTGAAGAATTTCAGTTGTATGAATTTGATTTGAAAGGATTTGCGCTACATGTATATATCATGACTTGTCATAGCTGCCTGCATTGACACTACATTATGTGAGCATTCTTATTCCAGCTACATTGATAAAATCACTTAGTACAGCCGACCAAGCTAAAAATAAATTTATAAAAAATAGCCTGCCTTTTGGCTCAAGGATCTCGCATATATGCCATTTTTACTTTGTGATGCTGCTACTTTCGATGCTGCTATTTTATATTTGCTGGTTTGGGAAAGTTGCTTTCACACAATGGGTTACTTCCAAACCATTTCCTTTGATTGTTCTTCATTCACTATTCAAAGTAAGAGATTAGTTAAAAATGGTATATGCTTCCAGTCTGCCTGATTTGCTGTGTCAGCCAGCAAATAATATATAATAGAGAATTTCTCAGAGAATGCAATATCTATGAGCTGAGAAAGTCTTCTAACCACCGGTGACTATGGTGAAATTCAAAGAAAAATAATATAAAGCTGCAGAAATGTGAAACTAACACTTATTTCAAATACTCGCACAATCATTTATCATTAGTGAAAAGCAGTTCTGAGCTTTCAAGATTGCTTGTTTGCCCTATTTGTGGTATTCTAGGAACAACAGCCAGGAATCCTGAAGTGAGGGTTTCTGCTCCTGAAGCCTGGAAATCTCCAGGGCTTGTGGGTTTTATCTGTCTTCTCTCTACGTTTGTTTACTTTTCTTGGTCTCAAGTCAAGATACTTTTCAGGCAGACAGGATACCAAATGGTCCATGAACCCAGTGCCGAAGACACTGCAGGCTATTTCGCTCTTAATGTGCATGAAATGTGTGCAGAATCTCTTACTCTTGCTGAAGCCACAAGGAGAACTTCTATCTGCTTGCACCTGCAGAAGCCTGTTCTGAACTATCCTCATATACACAATCTCAGTTCACAAATGATGTAAAAGCTGTGGGGTCTGGCTGTGTGTTAACAAGTCTACACGCTCTCCTACAACGTCAAGCTTTGAGCCTCAAAATGCAGTATGGGATCATATATGGCTTCAGAAATGCTTTACTGTGGTATTTGTCTAATGAGACCCAGCTTCATTTGTCAGTATTAGTCACTCCTGTGCTCTGCCGAGCTGCAAGTGACAACCTCAAAGAGAAAATATCACTGCCTGTCAATCTGGCACAAACATTACTGTAACTAGAAGTTCAGAAATTCTAGAGATTTTGTTTAGATGCAAGACAATAATACGGCTCTCTTAATAAAAACCATACAGTCCCACAGAAGTGTCAAACTGGCTTGCCATTAGCTGCTTTAGGGAATACCTTCACAAGGAATATTTACAGAAGGATGAAGCTAACCTTTCTCCTTGTTTAAAAAAATAATCTCAGAGCTGCTTGAGAATTTATTTTATATGCAATTCATAGTTCATCCTTTGCTACCAATGAGGTTTGGCCGGGTTGGTAAGTTATGTGTAAATGTGCACAGCCGTATGCTGCCTCTTCGGTGCTGGTTGCTGTCATGTTCAACGCAGGTGTTCAGGTCTGCAATACACAGATTGGCTTGACAGGTTGCGGGGAAGAGTGGGGAGCTGTTGCTTGTAACACAAGGGGAGACAGAAACCACAAAGATAAGTTTACCACTGAATGGTAATGGTGTTTGCTGTGCTAATAAATGGAGCAGCAGCTTTTCATGACCCCCAGGGTCAACAGCCCCAGATACACGAGAGCCAAATCACGGGTGGCAGTTTCCCAGTAGCTCTGCGTTTCAGGTATCCAGCATTGGCCTCACTCAGCCTCCTGCTCTACTTGCTTCAGGATCACTAACTGCTTACAAACCAGGCTTCACTCCTTCAACAAATCGGACTCCTCCTGCCCTGGCCTGGCTAGTTTTGCAGGGAAAGTCCTCCTGAATCTGGCTCTTCATTTTCTTACTCCACTCTGCCCTCGGGCACAGCCCACTTACCAAATGGCGCTGGCGACCTGTCCCCTTTCCAGAGTACCAGACCCCAACCAGAGGAGATTGCACAAGGGACGCAGGAGATGCTTCTTCCATCTAGGGTTGAGCCTGTTACACCATCTGACACTACATTTCTTGCAGCTCTGAGGTACACAAACGTGTGTACACACACATACGCACACATTTACTTCCCTGCTGTGGACAACAGAGGATGCCAGAACCATTCCAGCAGCTTGCCTGTTTACAAACACTGAAAGCACAAAATCATGAGGTCACATCAGGGTTCCTCCAACCAAAGGTTTCTTACTCCAGCAGCTTTCCAACGACTAGTGATTTCCCAGCAGGCCTAACTTTATCACATTTCTCTGCTTTCGTTCATGTTGCCTTGGGCAATACCATTCTTTACTGTCTACAACATGGCAAAAAACCCTGAACACTGTGTGGCTTTCTGTACAAAGGGCACTGTGGGTTACTGAAATTTCAGAGTTGATACCAAAAGCTCAACATAACTCAGAGATGGCATCTCTGTATTTTCTTTCAGCACTGACCAAACTTAATCTTACTTATTCTGAGTGTAAATGTCTTACTTGCTGTAAGTGATCATTATGCGTGAATCGCCTCTGGCCCTTAACGACACAGGTCTTGCTTGTCACTTCATTGCCCCAGTCGTGCTGAAGCTTTAAGCAGAATTGCTTTTGCTGAACAGTGACATCTTGCACCTGGCATGGAATAAGCCCACACAACTGTACAGGCTGGATGCCAGCTGGGGAGAAGAAGCTCCGCAGAAATGGACTTAGGGATGCTGGTGGACAATAACTGAGCAGGAGTCAGCAGGACGCCCAAGCAGTGCTGAAGGCTAACGACATACTGCGCTGCATTAGGTAATGCATCACAGCCGACTGAAGTAATTATTCCCTTCTATCTGGTGTTTGTGAGACAGGATCTGGAGTGCTGTCACCAGTTTTGGGATCCCCAGTACCAGAAAGATGATGATGAACTGGAGAAGGGCAGGTGGAGGACCACTGAGATGGCTGGGGGGACCATGATATTATGAAGAGCCTGAAAGAGGAGCATTTACTCAGCCTTTCCCTCTTCAGGGTAAGGAGGTATCTGATTGCCATCTTCAGCTACCTAATAGGTGACTAGAAACAAGATGGGACTAAACTTTTCTCAGAGGTGCTCAGTTGCAGCAGATTAAGCTGCAGCAAGGGAAATTCCGGTTGATTTGGTATTAAGAAAAAATCCTTCACAAGGAGTGGTGCAGCATCAGACCAGGGGCCCAAAGAGATGATGGAATATCCATCCTTGGAAATACTCAAAGCTCAGCTGGACACGGCCCTAGGCAACCTGCTCTATATCTGAAGCTGTCCCTGCTGTGAGCAGGAGGTGGGACCAGATGACCTCCAGAGGAAAGGTTCTTTCTCACCTACATCCTTCTATGTTTCCAATGTGCCTCATGACATGTGCACTAAGATATTAAGCGCACTTCATATCTCATCACTGGTGTCAGGTATCATCACTTTCATCAGCTGGAACACTGCCGAGCTGACTCAAATACTGTACATCTCTTCTAAACGCAATTAAAAAGGCACATGGCAGTTTCTGTGTATCTCAATTAGCCTTGTACTATGCATGTTGACATTCAAAATTTGCTGACTTGGAGGCCTGGTTCCCCACTCAATTCAGAGCTTATACTGAGTTTGCCTGGTTTGTTGTAAAACTTACTAAGGCTCACAAAGTAAGGCTCTCCTTCAGAGTCACGTTAACCACAACTTGAATTTTGGGGGAATCAAAGCAAAGCTCACACAGTACAAACCTAATGAACCAAACCCTAAGAGATTAATGTTCCTGAATAAAGCAGCAAACCTCACATAGAGCTGCACAGACCTGCCTCTTCTTTTATTCTTCTGCTCTTAGGGAGTAAGAGGAGCTGCAGACAGTGACGTATCTCCCACATTGGCATCTATTATTGTAATGCTAAGTGCTAGCTCCTATCAACCCCATAATCCTGTTTGGGAAGCTCTGCTACAGCATTTACGTTCTTATCTTTGTTTAGTCAATGCTGGCAACTAAAAGCATAAACAAATAATCTCCACTGTACAGCTTGGCACTACTGAGATGCTGCCATGTGCGTTCCAGTTGATTTTTATTTGCAGTCTCTTACGCTGGTGACAATCTTGGAAAGCAGACATAGCCTGGTATGCTATGCAACCGTAAGCCTGATGGCCTGATGTTTTTATGAGCCTACTCTTTGTATTAAAATGAATGCTGAACAGGTGAACACAAGCAATGAGAGAACTGGGCTAAACATGAAAACATCAATGCAATAATTTTTCTGGAACAAGTCAATGTAATTTTACCTGATTTCCTGCCTTAGGCCATGCACCAGATACTCCACAGCCTCATGTGACTAATTTAAAGAGCTATGTGATCTATACAAACATAGGCACCCACTAACTGCAGAGTCTCCCTGTAACTTCAGGGGAAGAACGCAGGTAGACTCTTCCACACGGCAGTGCAGAGCAGGAGCCTAACAAAAGGGGCTCTGCACCAGCCTTGGAGAAGTCCCTTTCTCTGGGAAACAGGCAGAGAGAGCGACCAACACACCTACCTAAGCTAAAGGCTGAGAACCAGGCAATTGTGAATCTTCACCTACGACTTAAAAGCACTTAAAATGGAATTGTCACCTCAGACTCTCAGAAGCGAAGAGGAAGTATAGAAGCCCACTGTTCTGCTTGTTTCTTACAAAGCCGATGGCTATTAAGTAAAGCACACCATAAAAATTACTACCCACCCAATTTCCAAAAATATTAGTAACGAGGACTGATTTAGGCAAACATTATATTTGACAATGCCAGTGAACCGCATGACTCCAGAGAGCAACTGTGAGACAGAGATGCTCAAGCCTGTTTCTGATGAAGCAGCTCCCAGCTGGTATGCTGCACCCAGCGGCTGCCTCCAGTCCGTGCCCTTCCTGATGGAGGAAAGGCTTGGCTAACTACATCGGTCATAAATCTCCCCACTGAAAGGTGATTATCTTGAAAATTCCACTCTCTTCTGTCAGGAAGCCACACAGAAGAGTTGCAAATCCACTAAATTATATCTTGCAGATATTTATCTAAGGAGAATACATGGCATTTGGTGATATACGGAAACGACCGCGTTATACCGTCAGACAGCTTATAGGAGTATCTCTTTCCAAATTAACATTCTTGCCATCTGATTCTCATTAGACTCACTCAGCTGTTCTGTTAATGTTATATTTTTCCTCCCAAGGGATTAACATTGATTTTTTGTCTTGCACACACACAGGAAGGTCATACTGTTTCCTGCAGGGCGGATTCATTCAATAAGGAACTACGCTATTAAACCCGACTTCACGCTATTGTCAACAGAGCCGAGCTGCCACAACGCTGCTTATTTTTGAGAGAATTTCAATGCAACTCTCCTGGGTCCAGCTACATCCATCATTTCACTCTATGATACACACAAGCCACTTGACAACTCATTAAAAATATATATAAAAAAATGGAGGTCAGGGCTGTGTTTCAGGGAAGCCCTACTAATGTTCAAATTCCACATCTAATTTAAAAAATAATAAAACTCAAAATAACTACGAAACGTTTCTGGGAATAGTTGTTCTTCAACAGAAAAAAGAAATAGGGAGGCAGCACTGCAGGTAGACCTGCAAGTCATTTTAACTGGACACTCCAGTTTTCAGGTCTCACATGAGGACAGCATGAATTCAGTCACTGGCGGTTTGGGCAGCACAGCCTGCATGGCAGAATGGGCAAGCACTGTTTTGGGTCTGGTTGAGTCCTACTTACAGGGACCTTTGGGGTACCCCTCCTTTCCTTATAAATTGATCCACCTCCAGCATAAGAGGGGTCAGATTATTCTTCCCGCATCTCATCCTGGAAGGCTGCTTCAGAACCTCTCTGCACCAGTGGCTGGGAACGCTCTTCAGTCTCCAGCACCAATTTATAGCAGATAAAGCTGCATTCTTTAGTTGATTCAGCTTTTATCTCCCCACAGCATTCATTACTTGTTTCCACACGTACCTGCAGAGAGCAAATGTTTCCCTTCCCAGTCTTCGTTTGCTACCCTGACAAAACAAGCTCTCTCTTGCCCATCCCTGACCGTCATAGGCGATTTTGGTTTTTTTCCCTGCTCTTTTTCCAACTGGGGTTCCTTTCTCTTGAGCACTTTTGCAAAAACATCGGCAAAAGTCACATTAGCAATATTAAACAGCAGCTTATTGGTAGAATGGAGCTTTACAGAAGCATGGGGAAGGATGAGAGGAAAGGAGCAAGAGAAGTGTTTTCAACACGTCAAAAAAGCTCAAGTTTAGATGTCACAAAGAACAAACAGGAAATGTGTACTAAATTCCTGCCTCAGGAGTCGAATTTTCCAAAGTGCTGATGGGTTCCTCCCAATTCCTTGATCCTGAATTGTCTGTTCTGTTGTTGTCAAACACCCCTTCAACACCACTGGAACAAGCTTCTGACTTAAGTACACTTTCAGATTCTTTGTGGTGAATTTTAACTTTCTTGGATAAAATCGCAAATAGCTAGTATTGAAAGAGCCTTTTGGGACAAATCAAGGTTGGGCTCATCTCCTGCAGAAATCTGCAAGGCAGAGAGGGATGGAAAAGGAAGAAACAACCTGCTGAACGGCTAATGGAAAAGAAGTTATTTTAACTGCCTCCAAGTGGTCAATGCTTTACCTCGGTATTTTAAAGTAAGCAGCCGTCAGTGCTTTTTGCTGTCTCTTCTATGTCCCTTCCAACTCTTTTCCCTGCCCTTCTCACTGATACACCTATATATCACCATTTGCCTGTTCTCCAAACGTACTGGAGAAATGCAGCGCACTGAACGGAAAAACAATTGTGAGAAGAATTGTTAACTGCATATAGGGGTTTCCCCACATCGAGGGTAAACTTTGCAGGTTGGCTAAACTGTTTAAATGTTTTGTACTATCAAAGTAGTCCAAAAATACCCTGCTGGAGACTAGGACTTAGCAAATTCACCCTTCCAGGGATTTCTTGTACAGTCCATATTAGGTAGACCTGAGAGAGTTCCAGAGTTCAGTCTCCAAGCTGCATCAGAGAAGACGTCACTGGTCTTCGTTTGGGTTGCTAGTATCTCCTGTTAACTGTCACTATTACTTAATTAAGAAAGCAAAAAAAAAGGCGCTATGATCAAGGTTGCTCCATTTTTGGAAAGGCTTGTAAAGACTGTCTACTCGAATGCTTTTCCACCTTCAGCTCTGTCATGTCTCTCAAAAATCCAACCCCCTTCTCACCAGGGGAAGCTGCAGAACTGTACTGGTACAAAGGTGTGTTCTGCCTGCACTGAACCTGCCGAGCAGAAGGATACATTCACTGTCAGAGAAAGGAAGCACCCTCCCTCTCCCCCTGCAAAAAGCTATTTTTTGCAGGTGTTGTCGTATCTTCTCCCCAGGAAGAGCAGTGAGCTGTGCTAGAAAGTCCTCAGATTCACATTTGCTTCTGTTTACTCTGTCCTTCACAGGACTGATGTAACAATTTATCAGTACAGTGGAGGGCAAGGCACAATATACAGGCAAGCCAGACTCCTCTAATGAAAACAAATCCTTGAGAGTGGAAGAAACAGTTCACAGATCTGCCTCCTAAATCCCACTCCCACCGCAATAATGTTTTCATCACTACTTACATTTAGGGACAGAAGGGTACCCAGAGCTGTAAAGCACATCATTTGTGCTGAACAGTCGCAGTACTTCAGCCAAAATAATTTGTGGTCTAAAAGCCCAAATGAATAAAGCACCACAGCAATCAAGACATACAACTAGAATAAATTAGATTTTTGCGCTTACAGAGTGCCTGTCATGTGAAAGTATGCACAAATATTAATTAAGCTCCACAAACCCCAGATGAAGTAGACTAGTAGCTTCACCCCTGTTTCACAGAGGTTTAGAGTGAAGTGTGACACAATCACAGCTGCCAGGGCTGGCGAGAGCCGGGGCTGCACCTCCGCTCCAGCCCTTGGCAGTGAATTGCCTTCAACGGAAAATGACCGCGCTGCGGTCCTCTGCTCTCTGGAAGAGGAAGGACCCACCCTGTTGCACAACAGTAGCAAAGCCCTAGCCTGAAGTGCGTTGATAAATACCACAAAATGGTGCTTGGTTTGGGAAGAGAAACCAGGAGCTCGCTCGCTCTCCTACGTTTGCTTTTGGTTCTTTGCCTTGCTCTTTCTAAAACACCAAGAGATCGCCTCTGCGCCAGCATCCCCCACAAACAGTCTGACATGGCTCGTGGCTTCTCCGGTTTGGAGGACATGGCGGCACACATAATATCTTAAGTACTTTAATCTGTGATGTTGGGTTTTAGTTTTCTATTTCTAAGAATTTACTGTATTATAACTCAGAAGCCACATTGAACTAGGATCACACAGACACAATGTAATTAAAAACTATAATCAATACATAGATGAAAACCTTAAAATAACCCTCTCTTGAAGGAGGTTTTACATACACAAATTCTGGATAATAAATATAAATAATAAAAACATCTGATATCATCCAAAAATATTTAAGTAATGAACTCTATGTATACAGGAAAAAAAAAGCTTTAAAAATAGCATTACTAGTAAAGCTTAAATTATTTTGCATGTCAAAGGACAGTTAGACATTCATTCTGCTGTCATTATCCACTGAAATTCTGGTTTTTGTGACAGCAATTTATCAAAGATTCCCTTTAAGTATTTGTTTAAGTAGTAGCTGTGATAATAAAAAATATTGTCAGTATCACAGAAGTAGTACAACTCTCCACCTCATCAAAATTACCCAGTCCCTAACTCTGCTCACCACCTTTGCCAAAACAGGAGCAAGGGGAGCATCAAATGCAGCTGGGAAGAAGTATCTCCAGAACAGATAAAAACAGGTTGCTCATTGCGTCTCTAGATACAATTATTCACCAATTACACTTAGGACAAACGCACAGTTGTCCTACCTACAGAGGGATGCATTTTAATTGTGATGTTCAATTCTCTGTACACAAATACAAAAAACTGAGCAAGAAATGTCACTAGAAAATGGAAACAGATCACGGCATACTTATCTACAAAATAGCAAACAAACTGAATAAACTACAGACATAAAGCAGCTCCTTAGATGATAAATAACTCTGTTAATGTGAAAACTATGCTGTTTTGCTTCCACATTTAAGCACAGAAAGCATTCTAACTTCAGCTTTCAAGGTAAAAATGCTTTTAATTAGGGTCCTAGCTACCTTAGAAGACATACAGACCTTGGTACAATGGAGCTATGATAATTTACTCATGCTGAGAATCTGCCACATGATTTATATGATTACTTCATGGCAGCATGAAACAAATCCCCAAGGAAGTAACGCATGTCATCCTTGAAAATATTAAGCAATCAAGCCATGTTTTTATTATGTGAATGGATGCCTTTGAAAACAAGGATGCATGCACCATACTGTGAGGTAAAATGAAATAAATGAACAGAAATAATTCATTTCCACGTCCTAATCAGTAGAAACTGTAGTCTTCAAATTATCCTGATGCTACTGAATGTGAGTCTGGAGACAATAGGTTGACTCTTCTACTAAAACGAACACGGAATTGCATCCTAAGTACACAATGAAGGCCAAATTAAACAGTCCAAGGCTCTCTACAAAGACTTGTGCTTTTTATTCAGCCCTTGCATCCAACTGAACAATTAAGAGCAGAAGATTTAAACAAAGCACCATATAGTTATTAAATGCTCAAATCTATTCAAAAGCAGTGTATGTATCTTTGGCAAAAGGAACCTAATCTACACAAAAATCTGTTCTCAGCCAAGCTCCTCAGCTTTTAGCGTTACCAGCAGAGAGAAATTTCTTGTTCCACCAGCTAAAAGGATGCCTCTGTCAAGAAGAATGAAGAATATATATCAAAGACTAGAACTGCATGCTTCCTGGCTGTGCTGTATTCACACACTGGGACACTGACATCTCTGCAAGGACTTGAGACAACATCGTTACACTGCTCACTGCTATTATAAATCACCACGTATTCATTAGAGATGCTGACCGCTCAGAAAAAAATCTAGCCCCTACAGGCATGAGGAGATGGAAACAGAGCCGTGGTAATGAGGTCAAGTTAATACAAAACATTTGAAATAGAACATTGTATTTGTATGAACATGTATATAGGTAATAATTATATGTGTAGAAGAACACAAGACAATGAGGGGTTTTTTTAACACTGAGTCTGCAACACTGCCTTTGAGGCTAAGCTAGTCTTTTAGAAGTGCATTATTTGCTCTAGCCTTCTCATTTTAAAGAGAAGTTCAGAGAGAAGCAGTGGCAATAATGAAAGGAATGGGACTGGTTTGGTGATAGATATCCATAAAATCCAGTAATGGGAGGAGGGATGAATAAGAATCAGTGGTGTGTTCTGTCTTCCAAAACAAGAACAAGCAAGAGCTAGGAAGAGCTGCATCAAGAACATACAAAATTTGGCTGTCCTTAGTACAGCAGAAAGCAGACCTGTGGGTCTCATTGTGAAGGGTATTGTGAATGCTGAGAGCTAACAGAGGCTCAAGACAAGTTCATGAAAGAGAAATCCACTGTGAATTACTAAGCAAGTAGAATACAAGTCTGCTTCAGGATGTCCCTGAGCTAAGTCATAGCCTTAGAAGTACCATATATGCCTGCCCTGCTCTCATTCTTTCCTAGGCACTTCCTTATGCTGCTGTTGGAGAGAAAGACTAGTTGAATCACAGAATCACAGAATGGTAGGGGTTGGAAGGGACCTTCTGTGGGTCATCTAGTCCAACCCTCCTGCTGAAGCAGGGTCACCTACAGCAGGCTGCACAGGACCTTGTCCAGGCGGGTCTTGAATATCTCCGGAGAAGGAGACTCCACAACCTCCCTGGGCAGCCTGTCCCAGTGCTCCGTCACCCTCAGAGGGAAGAAGTTCTTCCTCATGTTCAGACGGAACTTCCTGTGCTTCAGTTTGTGCCCATTGCCCCTTGTCCTGTCACTGGACACCACTGAAAAGAGCTTG
>Ga0065711_1037827_pt1 | contig 19431 bp, 16 predicted proteins | sample Hoacrofraction12_FD_59098 | JGI IMG/M metagenome (GOLD analysis project Ga0065711, IMG submission 59098) | Hoatzin crop microbial communities from Cojedes, Venezuela - Epithelial fraction 12 v2 (version 2) | ecosystem: Host-associated > Birds > Digestive system > Esophagus > Crop | place...
GGGACCATAGCTCCCTCTGTCTATGCTAATTACTCTTACACAGTTCCCAGTTCTCTCGTGAATTACCTGTGTAAGTTACAGACTATTTAGAATGATTACCTTCATCGTATCTGGTCTTTGATCAGTTACCTATTTGGTCTCATTTTTCATCATATATGTGGTTAACGGTAACATGATTAACATCTGTGGGGTTTTTACCTGAAATGATGTGATTTGTTTACATAATACCCTGTGTATTCAATCTGCCTTATTATATTAATACATTTAATATTAAATTGTTCCAGTGGAAAGAAGCAAAACCAGAAGAACTCATGGATTCAAAACTTAGGTGTGTGTTTGAGCTACCGGCAGAAAATGACAAGCCTGTGAGTATTTTCAGATCCATATTGAGTGTTTTAATACCACAGTAAATCATGTAAAATGGCATGTTTATAAAGGCAGTTATATAAGCAAAAGACAAAACCCTCCGTTTCACTGCCTGGATGGCATCACCCTTTGAAAACACAATATAAACTGTTTAAAATCTTGGTGATGCTTACTGGAGCTAGCAGCTAAGTTGAACAATGTAAGTGCAACACAAGCACAAACAAATCATTGAGTTGATCTGTTTCCTTTTAGGATATCAGAGGATAAAGAGTATTTCAAAGAAATTTTCAAAGAAAATTGAAAGATGCTGATTGATGGTCATAAAACTCAGAGTTTATACCGAGGCAGTTATAACCGTCAGCAATACAAGTTTGGCTGTCCAACACTCCCCTTTGCTTCCTTGACACAACACTGGTTTTAGCAAGTAAATTGGTAGAAAGCTAGTAAGGAAGGCACAAGTGCAGTTAGGGATTATATTGCAATTAGCAGCCGTAATATTGTAGGATCCTTTTTTGTTAGGGTAACGGCATTAATTTCTAACGGGAGCATGTAGTGTCAAATGTAGAGTTACTAATGGATTGAATAAACTGGAAAAGATTTCCGATTATGCAGGTACTGAAGGCACAATTGTTCTGCCTTGGCACTAGACAGCTAGTAATTATGATCGTGTTGTTACAATGCCACTACTGTAGTCTCATTATGACTGCTTTACCTGCTCCAGACAGCGAATGTTTGCTCTAAAAGTAGTTTCTTTTCTTGTAGGCCAGGGTACCTTCTGTGTTTCCGGTTTAGTGGTGTGAGGAGATGAAGGAAAAAATCTGAATTAAATGAAACTTAACAGCTATTCTGTTTAGTCATATTTTTTTCCATAATGCCTAAAATTTACTAGGACAAACCAAAGCACAAGTCGTAACAAGATCCTGTTACTTTATTTGTATGAATAAAGTTATGTTAAGTCATGTGAAGACTTTGATGGCAGTTTGGGTGGGGAGAGAGTGGTTTGTTTCTTATGAGAGCCAGTCTCTTTGCATTCTGAAGTGCAGAAGATAGAGAAGATCCGAAGGCAGGACTCCCTGCGGTTTGCTTGAGGAGGGAGAGGTGAGGAGAGCACTAATTAATGCTCCATGAGCAGACTGTGAACAAGTAAGTTCCTGTTCATACTGTGGGACATGGTCTAAGGATACTTCCTTTTCTATATATGCAGGGACTGAAAAGTCAAGGTCATTCTGTCTGCACTTACTGCTGCTGATCTGGTGCTTTCTGTGAAAGTCAAAGGGGAAGTAAAGTTACAGAAAGAAAAACGTTATTTCTTTTGATACAGGCATATTTCAGGTGTGCACAGATAATTTTACCTGCTTCTCCTAAATATCAGGTGTGTGGTGTGTTGTTAATGACTAACCAAACATCACTCTATCCTTTTTTAACAGCATGATGTAGAAATAAATAAAATTGTATCCACAACTGCAACAAAGACAGATTCCTCTGTAATGTCTAAATCAATAAGTTCTTCTTTGGATGACACTGAAGTTAAGAAAGTAATGGAAGATTATAAGAGGCTTCAAGTAGAAGTTCAGAGGTTACGGGAGGAGAATAAACAGTTTAAGGTAAAGATGCTATTTTTTATCAGATTTATCCCTTACCTGAAAAAAAAGAAAGCTTCCAACTAAAAAGGTTTGCTTATCTGACCTTGGCACAGTGTTTTAATGTTGTCTGTAAATTAAAAGATAGTTTAGGTTTCTCTCTGTAAACTTTGAAAAAATGTTGAAATCAATGCTTCCTTTGAAAGGAGCTTACAAGTCATGCAGTCAGAGAAACTGATTGGAGAGCAACAGAGTAATAAATTCCCTCTCTTTTTTTTCTGTTCCCACCTAGTTTTCTTAGTCTGAATTAAACATTCAGTGTTGGATTTGGCCCTGTTCTCTCAAACTGATGGGAGCTGGAGGGCAGTGTTGTGCAAATACTGAGTGTTACAGTAATTGCACCTGTAATATGCAGTTGAAATGACTGAAGTAAGACAAATTAATGGATATATGCTTCCTGTCCTATCCAGCACATAGCTGTGAAATCAAGTAATTGAGAAGCCCTTATCACCATGCTGAAAAACTCTTTTTGCAGTAGTTTCATTTGTTGTACATGTCTAGTTTCATAGATAGCAGCACCAAAGAAAATTGAGCCCAATGAAAGGAACTCTGTTCTGTCAGCTTTGATGCTGCTTGGCTGGCTGATGTGTGAAGAAATTCTTTAAACATTTGTAGCCAGTTTTGTTTTGCATGTAGAAATAATATATAGAATATAGAAATAATATATGTGTATTTAGCTGAGATGCGACCTAAACTTCTGGTGTTCTTGTTTTGCCAGTGTCTCACAATACTCTTTAGTACTATATGATTTTACTTTATTTTTTTGCAAATCAGTCTTGAATAAACACTCTACAGAAGATACCTAGAATTGAGCTGATGTCTTACAGTAATGTCTTAAAATGGTGAGCTGTTTATTCCCCTTGTGGAGCGTTAGAAACATCTGTAAAACATCAGAAAACAATATTAAGTTACTGCCAGCGACCAGGTGCTGTCAGTGTCAGGCTAGAGTCACTGTCAAAAGGAAGTTAAAATATTTGAAATGAAAAAGTGTTGTTTCGAGCAGTAAATTTACTGTATAGGTAAAAAACGTTTTATTGTTTACAGAAGTCAGTTGTCCCCATCCAGACTTACAGCAGTAGTGAGGTATCAGGTAGTCTGTGATTTCTAATAAGTAATTTTTTTTTTTTTTAAAAGGAAAAACCCCACATTTTCCTCCACAACGTTAGATGCCCCATTAAATTCAAAAGTAAGAAATGCTGACATACACTGAGCCTTTTGAATTTCACTTCTCTGACAATTTTTAAGGCTGCAGTCAGTTTTATTACAATGTTACTTCTGGAATATATTTCTTTAATGTGTTGACCGGAAGCTTTTGCTTCAGTATCTTATATTTTTGCACTGTAATACTGTATCACGTAAAAGAAGTATCACACTGTTGCTTCAGCTGTATACAAGTTAGGTCACATCAGGCTCCCTTCACCATCTCCGAAAGTTGCTCGCTGTGTGGAATGGAGTGTGCCTAACACAGAGATGCGCTGCATGACAGTTCAGGTCAAGATGTCGGGAGCACCGTCTCCACTTGAAATGATGATATCTGGTGTTATGATGTTGTTTTATCTGTTGTCTCACACATCTTTAAATCAAGAGAGCTGTCAAACTCGTGCCAAGAAAGTATCCTAATTATTGCCATTAGTTTCATGTCAAAATGTCACCATTAATATGATAGGGGAAATAGATTTCCCTTCAAATGCTGGTAAAATTTGCTTGTGACGTCTAACTAGAGGAATGATGAGTATAATTGCCTTAAAGTTGCCTATTTTTCAAAACCTATCTTAGGTATATTGAAAAGCATTTTCACCAACAGCAACTGTATGTGCTTACCAAGCAAGAAAAGCATCTTCATGCCATTCCCTCCATCATTGTTTCTGAAGTGCCAGATCTGTCTCCACACTTTGGGCAAGCGTTCTTGCAGGCTTCCTCCTTGCTTCCCCTGTTACCTTAGTTAGCAGGAGAAAAATTCCAAGAGCCCGTGGTGTTTGCTCTGCTAGTCAAGTAGATGCAGAATTCCTCTGCTGCCTCAGTAGCCTTTCCTTCTCAGGCTTATCTAGGGAATAGATCTCTTAAATTAGCTTTTGCCTACTTTATTATGCCCACCTAAAAGAAATATGAGAAGGGTGAATATTTAAAGCTTTTTTTCAGTAGAAATAATCAATAGTTGTTTCTTTAGGAAGAAGATGGACTGCGGATGAGGAAGGCACCCCAGACAAACAACCCAATATCTGCTTCTGCAGCTGCTGTCAAGGACGAAGGGCTCAGCTCCAGACTACTTGCTTTGGTGGTTTTGTTCTTTGTCTTTGGTGTAATTATAGGAAAAATAGCCTTGTAGAGGCAGCATGCTGGAAATTGTAAATTGGTTTGATGGTTCTGCCATATCATTGGATTAAATTTATTCATAACAATGTTTAAAGAAAAATTAATGTATGACATCTCACAGGTCTTGCCTTTAAATTACCCCTGCACAAATACTATGTAACATAATCTAGAAAGTTTAAAATGTACAATGAGTGAATGAATGAAAGAGAATATGCTTCAGTGATGAAGAAGGGGAAAAAATCATTATTTAACACTACAGTGGAATATTGTATATGTCATTTTAAACGTTCTTAGACCCTGGTACATGTTGCTGGATTACCTCTTTTTTTTAAAAAAAAAAAGAGAAAAAAAACCCAGGAAAAACAGAAAAAACTATTCCTCCACTGCTGGAGCTGGCCCTATTGGATGTTTGGAGCTGGGTTAGGCAGGAGGTGTTGATAACTTCTGTAAAATACGTTAATCCACCATTCTGCTCATAAATTTAACAGTTTCTGTCAGTGTCTTTCAACTCTGTGCAAGTTACCAATTTCTTGGCACTTAAATGAATAGTGAGAAGCTGAAAAGAATTGTATGTGGCAATGCTGAATGTGCTAGGCATCATTAAGAGGCATATATTGACTGGTATGACCCTCATTTGGAATAAAGGTCAATGCCTTGTTCTCATAAAGGGACCAAGCTACGTTGCTGTTGGTTCATTTAGTTGAATTAAAATGTTATTCAGAGATGTTTAATGCATATTTAACTTATTTAATGTATTTCATCTCACGTTTCCTTAATGTCACAAAATCAACTAATACTATATGATATGAAAAGGCACCTGTTTAAAGCCAGTGACTAGAACTAAAAATTTGCTGCTGTAGTGATGTGAGATTCTTCGGCCTTCTGGTGTTTTGGGCACTACACAATTGTTGGGAGTTTTAATCATCTGAGCATTGGAGAAACAGTGGTCAGGAAACTGGTTTTTGTATGTAAATAAGTCTATCTAGGGGAAAAAATATTAGTAGTAAACTAGTCCTATGCCGTAAAAGACCAATCCTGTTTGACTATGTAGCATCTTAAAAAAAGGGGAAAGAAAAAAAAAAAAACAAACAAAAGAAAAATAAAACCCCCAAATTAATGTTTCCTTTGTTACTTTTGTCATGTTCTCACAGTTGTAGAGGGGGGGAGGAAACAGTATTCTCTGTCAACTTAGTTTGTTTATGGCATGAGGAAACTTGCAGCCTTGTTTCAGGATGAGCTTTTTTTTTTCCCCAGCCTAATTTTAAATTCAGTCCAAACCACCCCATCGTGAGCCTGATATGCGTAAGCGTTGTTCAGAGTAACCGTGCTGACTGCTGGGGTGCAAGGTAACTTCCCATTTTTCAGTTTAGTTGGGTTCGGTAGCTAAGAGCTTGACAGCAAGTTGAAAGTAAGGTTAAGGTAGTTTTGTCTCTGAGCATACTTTCAGTCCAGAATACATAAACTCGGTGTGTTTTAACATGTTGAACTTCAGTGGATGAAACCGTTTTAGAGCAGGTCAGTTCCCCTGTATTCCTAGATGGTAGGTCCAGGAACCATCAGTGACAAAAGTTCTTGTAACACCTTTCAGGATGGAGATCCGTCTTTTAAAAGTGACTTCTTTCATTCCTTGGTTGTTCCTGTGATTTCTTGAGAAGGCTGTTCGGGCTGCAGCCTGTCTGCTGCGCTTGTCGACCTTTGTATTTGTTCCACTTGTGTCTCAAGGGTTTCCTGCTTTGCAAGTGCAAGTAAGTGAAATTTTCTGTGAGGTTTAGTAAGAAAATAGGTGGGAAAAAATCTTCACTGGTGTGTTCAGCTTATGAACACAAGTCTGGAAGTACTTCTGGAAGATTCAACAGAAATGAGAGGTGTATTGTCAGCATTTTCAAATGCTCGTGCCTTGTCTGCTCAGGATGGAAGTGACCGACCTATTAAAGTATGGCTGTAAAGGGCAGAGAAGATGGGAGATGAGCTGGAAAGAACGAAGCAGTGAGTTCAGTGTGACAAATTGGGCAGAACTGATCAAGAAAAAGATACTTTCTGGGCAGTAGAAGCTAATGAAAACTTTTACATGAAACGTTTTAAAAGAACCTTTTCAGAAAGACAGGGTCTAAGGGATGCTGCAGAATTAGTTTTCATGGCTTTGAAGTATATATTTGATAAAACCTTTACTGAGGGGAGACTGAGCTATGCAGTGTTTTTTTTTTTTAGAGGCTGTAAATAATCTTGATCTCATTAAAAATGTGTTATCAGAAGAGCTGAATTCCTAATTTGCTTTAAAAAAAAAAGATACTAACTTTTTCTGAGAGCCCTTTGTTCTGCTGAAAAACAACCTCAAAAAAAGTTTGTTTTAAAAAAAAAATAATCTCTGTCTTTGCTGGGTAAAAGGGGAGGATCAAAGCTTTAAACTGGTCTCTTGTGAGTATGTCTGTAATAATGTTCCGGGCAAATTTTACACAGGCTGTTAGCTACCACAGTTGCCTTGGCTGGCACAGGCAGCTCCCAGGTGAAGGGGAAAGCCAGCAGAATGTCTGTCCTCCTTCCAACATTCAGTAGGCACTTGTAAGTCATCCGTGGCAACTTGGAACTTCATTTGTGAGCAACGTTGTTCCTGTTCTTCACGCTCCACGATTATAAAGAGGTCCCAGAAAGCCCTCTCATGCTTTGCGAGATGCCTTACAAACGCATGACCAAGGAGACCGACAGACAGGACCTTGGTTAGTTAAGGATCTGTTGGTAACAACAGTACTCTGCAGCTGGGGCCGACCCACGCCATCGGTCCTAAACAAGACTGTTAAATTACCTGCTTGTATTTTGGAACTTAACAAAATTCTGAGGTCTTCCCTAACTATTTCTGACAACAGCCTGACCAGACAGCAGCACTGAGTTGCCTGTGGAGTGCTTTGTTTTGACTGAGCTTACAAGAAAATGGCTGATCGGTGGAATCCTTGTTGCCTGTCTGTTTGGCCAGACTCTTCCTTCATATGCAGTAGAAAGAAATCTAAGGATGTTTTTTCTTCCAAGGCCAGGTTGTAGATACGTTGCAAAAATACGTTGGATGGATGTTCTTAAGCCACGTGGATCTTTTGTAAGTTGTTCCTTACATGATGCCACCAGAGCAAATGTTTTCGTGAAGCATTCATAGAAAGTGAATTAATTCTGGAGGGCGTTGTATATCTGAGGAAGTTATGCATGAAACATAGGGTTTCTAAATAAGATTGTTGTCTGGTGTCCTCACACAACACCAGATATTAGAAAACTAATTGATAGTAGAAATCAAGTTATTACTTAATCTAATTATTATCCTTACTGTTATTTTAAGACGCCCACTTGCATATCCATCTATTGTTAAATTCCTTAAGAGCCAGTAGAGCCTGCTTAGGTAGCCTTCATTTTGTGGAGCTTTGCACTCCAGTCTGCACTCTTTGGGCCAATTTGGTATAAAAAGATATCTAAAATGTCCTGAGGCCTAGTACAGGGAAACGAATGGAAAATGGTTTCTACTGTTTTCATGTAGTTATCCACATCTTAAAGCAAATATTTCATGCATAAATGATTTTAACTATTGTTCTTCATTGGCAGTTGTCAGCTGTGACCGCACAACTGGAACCATTGCGTACGCAAGGTGGGCACCCAGTTTTGGGTTCTTACTGAATAGCCTTAGGGACTGAAGGGCAAGGTAGTGCCACGCGTGTCACGTTGGGAGGGAGTGATGTACCATAATGCCATTTTCTAAAATTATGGGATTGTAATAGCTTGATGGCGGTATTCCATGTTACTTTTTTGTCCTAAAATGCTGTTAGTGGGATTAAGTTGGAACCACACTTTGCAAATTGCTAGAGTTTCTTCTCGCTGTTAAACTAAAGGGTTTCTATTCGCTGCACCTGTAAACTTTTGCAATTCTTATTATGATCTTGACTTAGCAGTCAGCATATTTACATAGTGGTGTGCACACAGAAATGGATTGTTAATGTCTTAAAATACTTGATGTTGCAGTTGCCTAATGAAAGACAACGATGTCATCCCTTTTCTTTAGAAAATGCATATGACACTTTCTTAATTGGAACACTTCCTTAATTCTCGGGCACAATAGTGACTTGGCTGTAGTATTCTAAGTTGTTGAAACTATACTTCTCTTGCTCTACATGATGTCCTGATATGCTGTATCCTGAGTTCTGTTTTCTATATAAAGAAATGGAGAGGAAAAAAAAACCACCAAAAATCTCTCTGTTGGAAATTAAAGAACATGTAAAACAAGCACTCGGAACTTGCTGTTTGTTGTGGCTGGGTTACAGCTGCACTAGGACTTCACAGCAGCGCCAGCGCAGCTGGGGTTGGAGAGCTGCTGCTTCACTGCTTGAAAGTGGGTTAGCATCCACTGCTCACATCCTCCAGCGGGCAAGCTGAGAAGGGACAGGTGGGGAGTGAATTTCAGTGTATGTATTAGAAGTTCGGGGGGGGGGTTGAGTCAGGAACACTAATATATAAAAGAAGAAAGTAGTCAGTACAGGAGTGAGACTATTTCAGTAGTGTATGTGGAAGTTACTATTCTTTGTAATCAGACACAGTCTACATACTCAGTTTACTAATTAGAAAATATTTGTATAAACCAATGTTTAGGCAATTTAGAAAGAAAAGCACCTACTGAGCAAGGCTGCTTGCTTGTAGTGAAACCTAGCAGTTCTCTAGATTCACTTCATTAAAAGATGACAGTGGGATACAGTGCTAGTATAAATCGTCTGTTACAGTTAGACAAATAGTGGGATTTGTTGTTCAGGCAGGGCAATGCTGATCCTTTGACCATGTCCAATTAAGATTTCTTTGTATTATGCTGCCAGCTGCATGTATGCCAAATCGCGTTGTCAAATGGGTGTCGGTGCAAAAGTGACATTACTCATTGTGCCGTTACTTTTATTTTGATAAGCTTCAGAGCACAAAAGTAATTGTGTGTTTCCACTACTCAAATCTGCTTAACTATAAAATTTGTTTTATTAATGGGTTGTTTGGGTTTTTTTACTGGAGAAATTTTTTTTTAAAATAACACAAGTAAGAGCCAGCCAGAAATCTCTTACACGTAATATTCTAATAGGCATGCACTTGCATGTTTTCAAAATTGCTTTGTCCCTGCCATTTACTCCCCAGTTTCCTACGGCTTTGTTTCCTTTTATAGAACTGCTTTCACATTTGTACTTTGAAGAGTAAAGCTTTTGAAAACTTTACTAAACTTCCATGTAGATCTTTCTGCCTCTCAGTCCAGGCCTAAGTTTGTCCTGAAGCTTCTGCATGAGCGAAAACTACAAAAGGAACGCTGAGACGACGAGTGCAGAAACAAGGCTGCTTTTCCTTGAAGCAAACTTGAACTTTGGATCTTTCCTACTATGATCTGTCATTAGAAAATGGCCTTTTCCAGATGGCAAAACAAAAGAAGTTAAGAAAACAAATGAATGAAGAAGAATTAATTGAAGACGCATATTACAAGCTGACATTATACATCTGGCGTTTCTGTTTATGTTTCTGCATCAGTACATTTTATTCCTATTTAATAAGTTCCTAATTTTGTGATTTTTTTTTGTTTTGTTTTAAGATATTGGAGTGCCTCTGAAGAACAGCCCATAGTGAAGTATTGTTCCCAGTTTAGCTGTACTTCATTTTTTTAATCAAATCTTTTTCTTTGGTGGATAAACTCACAAGATTAGAAAAGCCTCTTGAACTCCCTCGTGTTTGAGTTGGCAACGCTCCCACACACAATTATCCACACACAACTACTTTTAAAAGACCATTATTAAGGCTGTACAAAGCCAAGCACTGAGAAGTTAGGAAATGGCAAAACCAAGTTTGTGCACTGTTCGTTTGGCCACTTTCTGTGAGGACGTTGCAATGACTGATGGGAGACTGCAGCACCTGGTCAAGGAGTGGGCGAAGGCTGCCTAGAACACAACTTCGTGTCCATTACCTTAATGGAATCCTAAGTTCTCTTACGAAACATACAGTTAGGTTTTTAAAAGTTGAACTTTAAAAAATAGCATCGTGGTATTAGGAGTAACGGACGCGTGTGTCAGGATTGAACCCTTGGTGTTCCACCTATGGGTGCCCGCTCCTGACCCGAGCGTCCCGTGCAGTGGTGAGCAGCCCCGCGTAGAAGCAGCAGGTTTTGCTTTCACATTTCACTGGCAGGCTATGCACGAGTGTGATTGGAGCCAGAATTTTTGCTTCAGTTCTGAGCCCCGAAGAGCGTTTCTGTGGAGGCTGCAGGCTCTCCAGCGCAGTTTTGTTCCTGATCTGCTCTGCCTGAGCTGTCAAATCTCACTCCACTCCCTCTCTCAGCCCTTTGGCTCAAGCCAAGACATCTTGTTCCTTCACTGCTCCTTGGCAAAGAAAGCGCTGTTCAGCGGAGCGTCTTTAAATGGCTGTTCTTCTCTGCTGCCTGTATCTTCCCTCTTGGTCGCTCTCTGCCCATCGCCCTTCCAGCCTTGCTCTTCCCCGCCTGCCCGTCCCAGCTGTGGGGCCCGCGGCAGCACCCTGCCTGCCCCCGGGCTGCCCGGCAGGTCCGGCCCTTGGCACTGCCGGCTCTGGTCCCGTCCTGGGGAACCGCTCACCTTCCGCTTCAAATTTGTTCCTTCTTCCTCTTCGCTCTCTGTAGATTTTGGAGCAGTGAGTATTGTCAGCCGTCTCCTGTCTCCAGCTTTCTTCTGCTGCTTCAATGCAGCATATTTATTCACCGTAATTAGCATGCGCTTCTACTCCTGTGGATGGTTTATCAAATGAAGCACTAGCTCAATGCTGTTCGTATCTCCAAAAGCACTTCAAAACCTCTTTGTGTTGCTGTGTTTCAGTTTAAGAATTGTTTGGGAAATCTAGAATGCAAAATACATTCTGAGGTATTTTAAATGGGGGCATGAAGGTGGCTAACGGGAAGACTAAGTTACTGTTAATTGAGCTGTGAAGATGAGATCAGATCCGTGACTGTGTGTCCAGCAAACTCAGCTCATGCTTTAAATTTTTGTGCCTGCTAGAGAAGCAGAAAATTGCAAAGGCAACTTGTCTAAGTAGCTTATGATATTAAAGAAGGTACAAAAGGCTTTCATGATCAGACTTAGTGCAGGAAGCTAGTGAATGTATTCAGAGTGTTTGAAAATTATTTTTCTGTGCTTTTTGGAGTGGCTAAAAAATGATTAAACTTTTAAAAAGTATGATATAAAGTGAAGGGGGAAGAGTTTTGCAAGACACACGTGCCTGTTATCGTTGACTTTCAGCTGGGACTAACCTGCCAGTGCTTCTGTCAGCCCGGGTTTCTTCACAGGCACAATAAAAAGGTACATATTTATTTTACAGTTGGAAGGAATCCAGTAGTCAGGACTAATGTTGTCTGCGTCCTTGAGCTGTTTTTCTAATGCAATGTTAGATGTGAAACGTGAAGTTACTTGGTTTTGTCTTGCTGATGTCAGATAAATAAATCGCAGAGCTAGAAGGTGGCGGTTACCGTAGAATCCTGATTACTTTCAAGGTAGGCGTGCAGCAGTGGAAGCTGCTAATAAATGTAACTGGTGCTTTAAAAGGGCATAGCTGAGCAAATTTCATATCAAATCTGGTAGTGAAGAAGAAATTAAATGGAAAGCTGAATTTGAATTGGCAGTTTTCTCAGTGAAAGCTATTAAATGGCCAAAACCCCAACAATTTTGCAGTTGAGAGGGGGGACAGCTTTGGCTAACCACCCATCCTGTTTCAGTGATGAAATGAAGGGAAAAATTAAGGTAAAGTAATATAAAACAAATAAGGGAAGCAGACAGCAGTCAACTCAAAATGAGAGTTATGAAGTGTAGAAAATTAATAAGGAAAGCAATAGCCAAAAGAAAAGAAAAATGTGTGGGTGCGTGGAGAGGGTGCTAGAGCTGAAGCTCAGAGGAGATCTGTCTGGTAGGATGAGGACCATTACTGGATGCAGGTGGTAAAACTGCTGGGGATGATGTAAAGAACTGGAAAGGTGATGTCATTCATGAGCAATGCTTAATATTAAAAATTGACGTCTTAGAATTCCATAGGTCTAGAAACCTTTATCGCTGTTCCTATGGGAGATGCTCGGGGCAGTCTCCGACCTGCGGATGAGAAGGATGCGGACGGGACAAGGGCCGGGTGAAGCGCGCAGCCGCCCGACACCCCAGGGAAGGGATGGAAAAGGAGATGAATGGTAATGAAGGAGCGTGATGTAAATCATTTCATTCTGTCTTTGGTTCTCGGTTCTCTTTGGGATTGGAGTATATCGGGGCGCCTGCAGAGCACAGTGGTTTCTGCCAATCGCAGCTTTTAGGAGGTCGTTCAAACAGAACCAGAATGAAATGGAGGGGCTCACAGGAGAGCCCTGCTGGGACCTGATACAATTCCAGTGGTTCCAGATCACTGGTGAAGACAGACATAAAATCACTGCTGATAAAATGTTAACATGCCGAAAATATCTGTACTCGGGACCAGAGTAAGAGCTCCACACATGCTCCTAGTGCAGGCCCAGGGTGAAAGACTAACTAATGTGTTCTTGTTTTTAATTAACATTGGCAGTAAGTGATTATACTTCTGTGTGTCTCAGCTGTGAGAGTTGGGAATTTTGGATGCAGTTTGGATATTTACATTTTAAAAGAGAAGCTGAGTAATTGGAATGGATGCAAAAAAAGGTTCAAAAATGACTTGTAGAGTGTGAAAATGCCTTAGAGAGGGTGAGAGAAACAACTCAGTCGGCTGAGTTTATCTACCAGAATTGAGAATGTCTTGATTACAGTGTACAAGTACCTTCCCGGGGAGAAAACACCGAGCACTGCAGCTCTCTGATCTTAAAAAGAGCACCACAACAAGAATCACTGACTGGCAGTTGAAGCCAGGCAGATTCAAATTGGAAAATGGCACAAATTCTGAAGAGAGAATAACTGTAATCTAGGAATGTTTCTCAAAAAACTGTGAACAGAACAATAAAAGTTACGATATTTATGCAAATAGCTTTTGCATGGCTTTTTTCCTTTCAGAAGTGTACTTAAGGGGGGGAAGCAGAGGACCCAGAGGCTCCTGAAGAGCCTTTCGTAGGGAGCTGTAGTCAGCGTAGGCCATCCGCCGTGCAAGGTATGGAGCTGTGTCTGAGCGTCCCGTGCTGCCGGGGCCAAGCGGCAGCTGCCCGGCTGTGGGAGGCGGTGGGACCTTTCCCAAGGGTTTGGTGTACAAGTCTCTGACGTCATCCTGTACCTTTACATCATGTTAATCCTGTCACCGCCTTGAAAGGATCTGTGGTCTCGGAGGATTTTGTACACCACGCGATACCTGAACACTTGCTAAGTTTAGTACATTTCCATACTATGAAAAAAATCTGCGCACAAATCTCATCCTTGGGGGTAAACGTAGGGTGGGAACTGCCTTCCCCCTCCTCCACCCACCCTCCAAGGACAGCACCAGGCTGTTGCCCGTTCTTGCCGTGGTCGTCTTTGGGTCCTGCAGAAGCATATGGCTCTGCTGGTTGAGTCACGGGAGCCTTTCCTCTAGGCTGCGGTGAGCGACCGCTCCAGCCCGGTGATGGGAAGCAGCTCTGCTGGCGAATAAGCTCTGCCACGGGTATGGCTTATGTGAGGTGCAGCTGTGCTGCCCCGGGCTTGCCCCGATTCACAGCATCTCCTGGAGGAGATGTCATGGTCTCTGAGATGCACTTCCAGTTCTCCAAACGTTTGCCCATGGATCTCCACACAGCAGCCGGCAACAAAACCCAGCCGCCCTCAGGAACAGGGAGGCATTCTGCCTGCTGAACTGACCCCGGAGAAGTCGTCTTCTCCACTGATGGCAGAGGGACTCAAAGGCGAGGTAGTCAAGCCTGGCCTTTTGTGTGTCCTCTTGGATGTGTAACTGTTTGTGATTAATATTCGATCATGCCTGGAACATGTGAACATGCTGACAACATTTATGTCACAATTGTATGCATTTAATAAGCATCTCATCTGAATTATTAATGTACAGATCCCCCAAAAGTATTTTTATGTTATAAACCCCATAATTTATCTAAGGACAAGCTGCAAGTTCGTAAATAACAGCATTAAGAAGGTAGCTATTGCATAGCTGGTTTAACAAAATACCCTTTGTGAGTAAGATATATAGGCCTATTTGGAGAGGATTTAGCTACTGGGAGGAGGTCGTCTCCAAGCAATACGCTTCTCAGCTGCAGCAGGCAGGGAGTGCAATTTCTGAGTTTGTCCTTCTGGCCAGTAGGAATGGGTCTGCCCTGACTGTGCTGTCTGATCCGAGTGTCTCCCCAGCACACGGCTCACTGGAGGCAGATTTATAAAACATCTTCACAGGAACGAGGGTGGAAGTGACACTTGGATAGAAAGGAGAGCTGGGTGAACAACGGGTCTGCCAGTACGCTTCCTCAAGAGGAGACGGTGAAAAACACGGCCTGCGAAGACTTGTAAGCAACCTTCTGCTTCGCTTGGCGCGTGGTGAGGGGGAGTCGTGGTTGCCTGGCGAGCTGGAGCAGGCGGGCAGTGACACGGGGCCGCTGCCGACGTACCCAAGCTTAGGCCAGCCCTGCGCTGGAAAAGCCAGAATAATGCAGCCAGGATGCGGTGTCTGTGGCCAGCTGATGCCGAAGGTTGGAGCGGTTGTGCACAGACGCCTTTTCCATTTACTGTATCTTCTTTTATGACCAGGGTCAGGCATAAGTCTGTCAGGCGGATGCTCTCTGAGGGCTGCTTGTTGTACGTACGTAAGGGGAAGACTGTGTGTTGCATCTTTGTGTGCGTACATACACAGCAGAACTACAGAAAATAGCTGTAAACTGAAAAAGGCGTGATTAACCGTGCCCTTATCAAGAGCACTCGCTGTTTATCTATTGCTGACTGACTCTGCAGATTAAATTTGCAAGAACAGCAATAAGGAGTGTGATGGGAGGGAACTTAACCTCAAAGAAACTTGGCAGCCGACACTTTGGATGTTTGAATTACGTCTGAATCAAGCTCTTGATTTAATCTTAGCAATGTCAAAAGCTCAAAGCAGCAATTGTAATTGATGTCGCATTTCCCCCCCCTCATATTGCTAAAGTATCTGTTGCAACGTGCAGCACATCCATGTCACTACATTAAGTCCGTACATGAGGAAGAGGGGAGACTGGGCAGCAACGCCACAGGACAAACAGTATGTAGCCAGCCGTATCTTCTTGGCTTCGTTCGCTGTTGTTCGGTGTTTTTAAAAAATGTTTCCAAATCTGAGTAAAACTGGTTCCAGATGTGCTCATTTGAAGGATCTGAAAGTCACGCTAGCACCAAGACTGTCTGAATTCTGTGCTGTACCTGAACAGAGAACTAGTCCCATCCTAAAAACACAAGTGCTATAAACAGTAAAAAGGCCACAGGCAGAGGTTTTAGTGCTTCACTCCCATTACCATCATTTTTTCCCACGTATTTTAGACTGACATAGTTAGAGAATTCCTCTGACGCTCCAGCACACTGAATCAGAGGTGCCTGATACGACGTGGGTCGCTTGTCCGGGCTGTCGGGGCTGGATCCGTCCGTGGGCCTTTCGCCAACGTACAGCAGGCTGCGGTCTCTCGTGTCGTGCTCCGTTTTGAAAAGTTCGTACTCGGTGTGGGGCAGCTTGATGCCCAGAGCCAAGCATCCATTTGTGGGTGTAATATCCTGCTCCACCCCAGCGCTCCAGGAGCGTGTCAGCCCGCAGCTTCCAGGTTTGGAGGAGTTCAGCATTGTCACCGTCACCTGGTCCATCGGCATCACCCGAGCCCGCGTGACTTTAAAAGCCAGCTCGGTGCCACCCCTCACTTTGGAGGAGGGGATGCCTTGGGTGTAGTGCCCAGACGCGTAGATGGTGAAGGTTGGCTGTTGGCAGAGCGGGTCGGAGTAGTGGTAGTAGTAACCTTCCCAGGTGTGGTTGTTGCCGTGGAATATGAAGTACCTGGTAAGGAAAAGCACGGCAGGTCGGACCTCGCAGTGGGTGCTCACCCAGCTGCCGCTGAGCTGCATGGGCAGCTGAGCGCTGACGGGGAGTATGGGCGGGTGGTGTTCGTCAGCTCTGTATATAATCCCACAGGCCGGGCACGGGTGCACGTGGTGCTGCGGAAGGCAAAAAAACAACATTTTTATAAACCGATAAGCACAAAACCCTTTCAGAGCATTTAAAAAGCTCCAAGTCCCCTCTCCTGCACCAGGGTGCTCAACGGCAGCGAACCTGGCCCGAGACACCCCAGCAGGTCGGTGAGATGAAGCGCGGCTCGTTGGCACCCCGGTACGCCGGGACAGAAGCAGAGGTCTGTGCCCCGGACAAGGGCTGGGGATGCTCCCTCGGGTCCCCCACGAGTCTGCCGCGGCGAGGTGCCGCTTACCCACGGGTGAGGATGCGGGTGCTGGGAGACCTCAGCTACATCAGGCATTAGCGCACCGATGCGGACGAACCGCGGCGTTCTTTCTGGCAATCGAAAAGGCTGTGAAGCCTCGCCGTGGGGAGGTCTCTGCGGCTGCACTCAGCCTACGCGGCCGTACAGAGCCCCTGCCCGTGCTCCTGCGGCTACGCTGGCCAGCTGCTGGCCGGGCTGCAGGCGAGGCGGGCGTTTGCCAAGCGAACGGGCACGGTCCCGGAGACGGGGAAGGAGAGGACCTGCCGCGAACCGGGGAGCCAAGCTTGGCTTCTCTGCCAGCGCTGCATGCAGAGCCCCGAGCCAAATCCCCGCCGATCCGATGCCAGGAGCAGGTTTGTGCCCCTTGGAACTTTTCCGTATACTTCCTATATCACAACTGATTTATTTTTAACTAACCAGGGTTTGAACATTGTATCATGTTCTAGAACACAAGCTAATCTTTACTGAACTGTCGAACACAACGAGGTGAAATAACTCGGTAGTTAACTGTAGGGTGGGTAATTTACATGCAAGTTGATTGGAGTCTACTGTAATTTAGTAATTTTCAGCTTGCTTTACTGCTACTGTCACGTTAATGAGTGCTGACAGTACACAGTACATTATGGCTAAATAATCCCAGAAGTTGGCAAATATATATGCTCTCCTTAGACAGGAAATTCTTTGATAATGAAAGGTAATTTGGGGAGAATGGGTTTCTTTAAAACAGATATAAATTTGAGGGAAAAGAGTGATGTTTTCATAAAGAGGGTTAAAAATAATTCTTAACATAGCTGCGCAACCCTCACTAGCACAAGCAAAGGGATGTTAGTTCAGGGGGCGAGGGGGCGAAAATCCTGGGCCCAACAAAATTATCACTACAGACACGGAGCCAAAACTCTTGCTTGCTTAAAGCAGTCACGTGAAGTTATTTCTAATGTATGGCGGCTTCTAATTACCGCCAAGTGGTGACATCATGTGCTGGTCCATTGGAGAGCTGTTGGCTGATTAATTACAGTGCTACATTCAGAGAGTGAATTTCAGTATCTTTAGGTTTGGTTTTAAATTAACTTTTAAAAGTGTTTATGTTTACCATCTGGTTTTGCTCATATATATGGTTTTGGCCCAAGATAACACAAATTTAACCCATTTGAGAATGTTACTTTTGAGGGGGAGAGGGGTGTTGCTCTCTGTTTTTCAGAGGTCCATTGGTGTAGTTTGGCGTGTGGGGAAATGTTGCCTCCAAAATACATTTTTTTCAGTTAATTCGGTTCTATCTGGTGAAGTTCGGGGAGGATTTTTTTCACACCATCTCACTGCTCGACCACTTCTGAATGGGTTAGCTGCGATTCAGATAGAAATGTGCTTTCCTGGCAATGACCTAACCTGCTGCAAAATCAAATCAACAGCACCCAAGTCTCTGTTCAGTTTTATTTCTGTCAAAGCCAAAGTTTGATTTCTGCGTAATAACGTAATTGTGCTCAGGGTAACTTCCTCTTCTAATGGCATTACCCCGAGGACTAATGATTTCATGGCAGACGTTTCTTCCTCGCTCCTCTCAGCCTGGAGGACACAATGGATTGCACCAGAGGGGAGGAAGGCAAAGGCGAGAGCAGGCAGCCTCTCGTGGTGCGCGGCCCGAAGCTCTCCCTGCCTCTGGTGCAGGAAACCAGGGAACCGCAGAGCCCAGGAGAGCACGGAGCCCAGGAACGGCTGCGAACTCCAGCGCCATGCCAGCGCAGGCTCGCCTCCGACCTGGGTTTCGCTGAGCTTCACCCGCCCCAGCCCCGCTGCCTCGGTAAGGAGAGGGTGAGCCTCAGGCGCTGCGGAGCACCCAGGCAGCTCCCCGGGAACCCGCACCTCCAGCCCCGCACCTCCTCACCCGCGGGTCCTCAGCGCAGAAGGGGCTGAGCGCAGGCAGGCGGTTATTTTACCAGTACGGAAATACCACGCGCTTGGCAAAGCTCGCGAACCGCCGAGGGGACCGCGTAGAGACGTCGTCCTTACCACCGCGCTCTGCATCGGTCGCTGATAGCCCGTGGGTCGGTAGTGGACCCTCTCCACCCACTCGGTGTGGATGTCCCCCAGGTACAGCTCCTCCACCAGCTGGCCCCCGCTCTGCTGCGCCGGCAGCAGGGGCTGCTGATGCTGCTCCACCCGCACCAGGCTCAGCTCGTGCATGGCGAAGCCCAAGGCGGCCGTGCAGTCGCGCTCGGTCTTGGCGCTGAGCAGTTCGTAGAGAGCTCCAGGGGCCCAGCTGCGGCCCGGGGGCAGGAACCCGCCGCAGCCCTCGCCGGAGGTCTGGTTGATCCGGGAGGCCACCTCCCGCATGGCCTTCTGGCTGTGGAAGACAATGCCAACTTTGTGGAGGTGGTAGTCGGCCTCAGTGGCCCCGCGGGTGATCCAGGAGGCCTGGCGCAGCCGGAGCTTGCCCTTGATGACCAGCGAGTAGGAGGGGTCGCGGCAGTGGGGGTCCCAGTAGTAGAACTGGTAAGCCTTGAAGAGGCGGTTGGCGTAGAAGAGGTAGGATCTCGTGAGGAACTCGGGTCCCGGCCGCACCTCACACCTGGGGAGGAAGGCAGCGCTGAGGCGGGCGACGCAGGGCCGGACCCCTGCCCAGGGGGAGCAGCACCGGGGCCAGGAACCTCCCGCACCCCGTGGCCACCCTGGGGGGCTTTGAGCTCTGCGCACCCGCTCCCAGAACGTGACAGGGCCGGACGGAGGGTCTTGGCCCCATCCCCGGGGAGGAGT
>Ga0065711_1037831_pt1 | contig 19431 bp, 9 predicted proteins | sample Hoacrofraction12_FD_59098 | JGI IMG/M metagenome (GOLD analysis project Ga0065711, IMG submission 59098) | Hoatzin crop microbial communities from Cojedes, Venezuela - Epithelial fraction 12 v2 (version 2) | ecosystem: Host-associated > Birds > Digestive system > Esophagus > Crop | place...
AAAAAAAAAAAAAAAAAAAAAAAAAAGAAACTTTCTTCATTTTACTCTGGGCTATAGAACCTTTAGCTTTATGGAGCATACTTTTCAAAGGGCTGCTATATATTAGGTCAAAGGCAATTAAGCATTCACAAATCTATTTGGGGTAGGTCGGAAGAGGACACTGCCATTTTAAGGCTAAATCAAGAAAAGATCAGTGAACTAGTTCAGAACATTGGATAAAAATAAAGCCTGACCTGACCATTTTTGCAATATGCAGACCATACACGACAGGAGTGAACTTACCCCAAAACCAAGGTAATAAATAAGACAAATGCCACTGATACTGTGTTGAGGAAGGGAGAGATGCAAATGTGATGGGAAAAGCAGCAAAAAGACAATGCCTTCATTAAATTCAGTCCAATTTCTAGAAATAATTCTTTAACTTGGGCCTCAAGTTTGAGTTGACTGAAATTTATGAAAGAGGGGTACTAACTGCTTGTTGCTCACTAGTAAAAAAAGAGCCATTGAGAAAGATACTGAGAAATATTTTCAAACTACTTTTTTAACAGAACTTTCAACCCAAAGAAATGTAGCTACATTGCCTCAGATAAACATCTTTACTCCAGATCACGTGTTACAAGTTATATAGCAAAATGCACTGCATACTTCCTTTAACATAGCAGTCAAGCAGTCAATGCTTACATTAAGAGGATAAACTAAAACTACCTCAGCTCCTTACTTTTTCTATAATATCTAACATCATCTTAAGTATTCCTCTCCTCATGTTTTATATCAAAAACAGATACGCATTTTTCATCTTGAATACTTCAATACACACAGACTTCTTTGAATTACAATAGTTTCACTGAAAATTATATTGCCATTTAGTTAGCTGTGACAGAAATAACGGTCTGAAATTCTACGTAGGGGAAGCAGCCCTCCACTAAAGTTAAGACTATGACTGCTGCCAGATACTTTAGACAAAATCATCCAGCTTCAGTGTGGGTTGTATAGCTTCACCACTTTTTTTTGTACTAGTATATATCATATTAAATAAAAAGGAAATGATTCTTCAATATTCAGCACAACATGATTAAAATGTTTAGCAGCTTATCAGTTCAATCCTTTCATATTCATTTTAAGCATATACAATAAAAAGTCTCTGAAATCATAAATACTAGTTCTAAAACTATTACTTGGTAGATTTTGGTACCTGTTATCAGGCACTGAACTCTTCAGAGACGTTACAAACCATTCTCCTCCATATATTGAAAGACCACTTGTCCATTACTCATACCTCAGGAACTCAGGAGTCCTTAGATGATTTCACATCGATAGCTTAAGCAAAATTATTTGTTCGCTAGCTAGTTGAACAGGGCAGTTGTTATCCATCTATGATTCTATGAAGCCATATATCAACAAGCTGGGAGTAGCTTTGATGATGTGCTTTAAGTAATAAACTTCTAAGTAGTAATGAGCTATATGCAGTCTCTGTGAGTAACTCAAGATAAAGCAACAACTGTATGTTGGATAGCAAATACAACGTATAGCGACATATAAGATATATAAATTTCTTCAACCACCTTATTAATATTTTTAAATAATTTATTTAAAAAAGGAATTAAACCATGTTTCTTTCTGATCTGATTTCAAGCTTTAGTTCTCAGAAGCAGCATTTTGCTGTCAGGTCATTCTACCAGTTTCGAAGAACCCTAGCAGACAATTCTGAAAACAATCTGAGATGAAGTATAGCATGAGGCTGCGCTTTACTGCAATCCCGATTTCAACTTCATACACCCTGCATGAAACTCTGCAGATTAAGTCTTTTGCTTTACTAAAGCAAGACTATTTTTACCTTCAGGCATGTCAGTGATTTAAGTGAAGTCAGCATACAAAGCACGCTACCAGCATTTCCCAGTGGTAAATAAATCAGTTGAAGAGTGGTGTTGGGCAACACCTCGGGGCACCAACAACCCAAACCAGGTTTTACAAATTCAAGAGGCATATGCCTCCTGCCTAGCTGCAAGCAAGAGGCTTGGTGTCACTAGGTGCTGGCTTCTGGGATGAGAGTGCCCCTGACCAGGGGCAGTGCAGAGGGTTCACAGTCCCAAACATCTCCCAAAGCATCCCACAGTCAAACTGGGTTGTTTGTTGTGAGAGAGGTCAGTTATGAATGAACAAGGGGACTGAGTATCCCTCAAAAAAAAAAAAAGTAAATAAATCAAGGAACACTGACAGAATGGCACTGGGAATTCTCCATCTATATTTCTTCGTATGGTTCATTTCATGTCCACACGAAATGGAGATAACAACTGTGCTGTTGTTCTGAATTATGACGGCCCATTTTCGTGACATGAAGCTACATTATTAGCAATCTGGCACAGAGAGAAATTTGCATATAAGGCTGAGAGAGGACTTGCTAATAGCAAATCACCTATCTGCTGATCAGGTATTTTGGGGACCACTGGAAATTAAAGATGGCAGACGACACCACTGACTCCGGTTGGCCACCACCGGTACAGCATTCAACAAGACTTCAAAGAGCTTCTCACCTAAAGTCTCTCATAATGCCAAGAGTACTAAATGTTCCCAAATTGGAAGAGCAACTATACAGAAAGAAATTGGGTTAAATCCAGAGGGATACTTTCAGATAAAAATCCCTTACCACTATTCTAAACTAATAAAATTTTGCAACTCATTTATTCTGTCCTAGACAATTAAAAACATTTAAGATGCATAATCTAATAGAATGTAGTCAGAGAACAAGGCAGAAGCCACTCTCTTCTGATACAATTAGTAATTATGTATGCCATTTGTTGTTATGCAGCTGAACTGACTCAAAGATCTGCGTTAGCCCTCGTATCGCAGCCCCTTTTACATAGAAAATTGCCAGCTTGAGTATACTCCCACGTTGCAATGAGCACGCCATGAAATGGCTGTGAATCACAGATGGTGCCAGCAGAGATCTACCCATTCTCATCTTTAGTCATTCTGCAGGCAGGGAGACGCACTGGGCTGCAGAGCACCCATCACCCGGAGCTTCAGCAGCAGCTCTGCTCTGTTTTGCCACAGACGATCAGCTTACATGCCTGCGCCCATCTCTTTAGTCTAAAGATGCGTTCTGCATTCACCACATGCAGAAATCCCTCGTGTGTTGCTGACGCTGCAGCACTTTTTAAAACCTACACATTAAACCACTTACCCCCTTGCCTTGGTCTGCAAGTCAGTTGTTACCCACAGGCAAGCTCAGTGCAGATATCAATATTGCTCCAAACATGGTAAAACTTATTTCCTAACACGTAACTATTTCTGTAGCAGGTATCTTTGTGAAGAAAGCCCTTCTTTGTAAAGAAATCCCTTTAAGCAAAACAGAGTCAAAGTTTCACTTTCTAAAAGTGGCAGAATGACATATTTCAGCGTATCTAACTTTCAACATTTTTAAAGTAACCATCCAAAAATACGGAAGCAGAAGCTACTAACCACACTTGATACCTATAGCATGTGGTTCCACTTCTACTTAAAAACCTTAGTATCCCCCAAAAGTTTAAAACTAATACTATATTATGCTTGAGAAACAAAAATTTATTGGTCTCTTGGCTAGGACGATGGTAGTAAATGTCCTGGCCTTCCTCCCATTTCATGATTAACTCCCTACATTTCCAAAGAAAGTCAGAAGCATTAGTGTAGCCAACTAGAAATATAAGATATCTTTAATAGAAGTCAGGATAAATACTGCCATGGCACTTAGTGGAAAGACTGGATTAACACAGTGGCTAAACAGGGGAGAAACTGAAAAAACTCCAAAGTATTTAAGAAGCTCAGTGTAAAAAAGGCCTGGGACGCACCACTGACACAACAGCAAAATCTCTGTTACAGACGTCTGGCCACTAAAATCAGCATTGATGAGTGACATGAAAGAGTCGAGTCCCTGAGACCATGTGCCAGGGAAGCCTCCATTGCTCCAGACCAGCAGCAAAGCGGCTTCAGCAGTGCAGCCAGTGCTCAGAAGAGAGCACAGCTGTGCAGCACACCTGCATCTGCTTTATTATTGTATTGCCAGTAAAACATACCGAGAAGCATCATCTGTTATAGATGTGACCTAACTTGCAGATCTTGTCAAAATACCAATATATACTAACAGGAGAACAGCCATGTTTCCTGTTTTCTCAGGAAAATCAGGATAAACTAAGCTATAGGTATGTTCCTCCTCTCCCCTCTGTTCACTTGTGCAAAATTGCTGTTCACCCCTGTTAAAAGATATCAAGGGGCTGGTACACATCCACATCGATCAAACTAAATTCAGCACAAATGGAAAGCCAGTTCTGCTACACTTCTCATTTAACAATACAAAAATAACACCTGTTCCACCAAGGAGAAAACAATGTTTTTGTTCATAATTTCTGCTTGCCTTCCTTGAAACTGGGACAAATCGTCCTCAACCATTACAGGTCTCCATCCCTTAAGCCAATGCTGTCACAGGGCTCCAATCCTCAGCAGTGACAGGCAATGGAATACTCAACTGTGTAGCTGAACTAAGTATGATTTTTTTGTCCAAGTTGAATTTCACTTTATATACAGAACAGAGATACAGGTATACATACACAATATAGCCTGTATATGTACACACACACAAATGTGGTGCGAAAAAAACACTGATTTGCTCTGAACTTGCTCGATGACTGGAAACAGTAATCAAAGGTTATCTGGAACGTATCATCACTGTTAGAACTGCAGAGTTTATAATATACATGAGGAACTGCAATGCTTACTTCACCTTTGCCTTCTTCCCACCTCGTCATGAAACATTTTAAGCTTCAGAGATAAAAATCACGGTGGATTAGAGGCTACAGTCCTAACTAACACCTTGTACTGTCTATTTCATGTTCATCACCACGACACGTGCTTACACATCTGCATTTTTAAAAATTAAATCGCTTAAGGGCCATCTCCACAAACTGAAATATGAAAAAGGAATTATTCTTATTATCTCGTCAATATCAGAAAAAGTGGAAAAAACCCAGCTATATGACACTAACAGTTCCTACCTATGGAAAGTTTGTCCATTAGCCATCATCACTGCTCCTAACCATTTTTCATGTTTTCAATAATTCTAACAGACATAGGTTTTAACATTTATGATTGGAGAGCCATACAACTCCTACAACTGAAAACGTGCCACATAAATTACAAACAAACAAATACTCATGAATCAGCTGAGAAAACACATAACTATTCTCTTCCATTGGCACTTCTCTGAACAAGTCTAGAGAGGTCCTGTTTCTCCTTATTACTCCCTTTCAACCTCAATAGCTTTTTATTTCTGTATAAACTAAAATACTAGCTATTGTTACTGAGCAGTATTTTGTTGGCTGAAAACTGAAAAGGTATGTGAAAATGGCAACAGAATAGACCTACATTTGGAAAGATGTACATGCAAAAGGCTCGCTGATAAGAGGTTTTTATCAGGGTCACTCACATTTGTCACTTGTAAAACAGATACACATTGAAGAGTATCAGAGTGAGAACTGGCAATATGACAGTATTTTCAGTATCTAAATTATAAATTAATTATGTGACTATTCAGATTGGAATGTGTGTGTTCACTTGAGCACCACATGTGACTTCAGCTTTCTAAACGACTATATATTACAGCCTTCCGCAATCCAACAGAAGCTTAGCACTCCAACTGTTGTATTATGACATAAGGGAATATTTAAGTTCTATTTTTCCTACAAAAAACATTTCAGCTAATTTACAGTGGTTCAAATTTTACATGATACACACACACGGAACTTGTATGTAGATTCAGCTCTTCTTGAATAAATATTTTCCTTTGCAATTATCTATAAAAGCATAATTTTTTTTTCCTTTGACTAGGGGTATATCTAACAGCCATTCTTCTGTAAGTCTTGTTTATAGCACAATGATTGTGTAGTTCGCATTTATACACAAATTAAAAGACTATCTCTAAACAGGAAGCAATTCTCCTGCTTATTAAAACCATGAGCCCCAAGTTCAAATTTCATGTACGAAAGTCTTGTCGTGCAGCATGGAGTATCAATACATACATGTGCACGGTTACCTTCCCAAAGTCAAGCTGTAAATTGTAATTCACTTGTAAATTCTATGTGGACCTAACATGGTGCAGTAACAGTTGGGTGTGTTTGTATTGTTTTGGTTTTTTCTTGAAAGCCAGCAACCATAAATAAAATAAACTTGAAAACAAAGTCAGAACAAAGTAAATATTTTTGCCTGTTTTCCCTTACCCCACAGAGAAACTATGGGACAATGTCACCACACACACAATTGTCGGATCAAAATTGGAGCAACTCCCACTTTTCTCCAACTAGTGTACATATCACATAATACTGCTCATGCAGATCACAAAGCTGAGAATTTGAAAGTGAGCTAAAAATGACCTCTTGTTTTTCTTTCCAGTCTCTTTAACCACAACCTTAGCTGACTAAGGTTAAGTCATTGGCGTACAGTATCGCACCTTGTGTATCCCCTGAGCAGCTTGCACTGCAGCATGCTAAGAGATACAGAAAACGAAAGGTGAGAGAAAGAGAACAGGAAGGTAGCAACTCAACATCAAGAGATCTGTACTGTGGTGCCATAAAAACAAGACAAATATATTTATTGCTGGAACAGGCTCATGACATAACCTACTGTCCGTGACCACTGTCTGCAGGGCTCGCAGACAGCTTATAATTGTCACCTATTCTCGGCCACAGAGCAAACATCAAGTTGTTTTGAGACAGCTAAAACAAAAAGTCAACAACTAAAAAACTTCCACCATTTATATGTAAACTGGGATAAAGCAGCTGTTTATAACTTTTCTCTCCCTGTTTATTTCTCTCCCTTTACTAAATACTTTATAAATCTTCAAGCAAGTTCTATGCCTATCAAAATACTAGGCACACATGCTACTCCTTGTACTCTTACCTGCTCTATGCCCTAGAGTGAGAAATACTTTTTGCACTGTTCTCCCTAGGGCCAGCAAAAGCTCTGCTTGAGGCAGAAATACTCCGGCAGCTGAAAAACGTTTTTGGGAAAAATCTGGTATTTGCTAGCGACCTAATAATTCTAAATATTTTGCTTTTGTTCATTTTGGGGGGTTTTTTTGAGTTTTTTTAATTTTTTATTTCAAATAAGGGTAGGGATGAAAAATGAAATATCTCACCCACTACTGTCTGATTATAGCGCAAAGACAGGGCAAAATCCCCCCCCTTCAATAAAGCCAAAGATAACTTTTCACTCTTCTTAAATCAAAATTAGGCCTTTTATCCTGGATCTTTCACATTCTCAACCAGTGTCTTAACAGAGTTTTGTTGTATCACAAAAAGGAATCAGAAAAAAAAACTGTCAGCCTCTGTCCACTCAATTTGTGACTGACAGGGTATTTAAAAAAAAAAAAAATAAGTGGTTTGTACAAGTTTCAGTCTTCAAGCTACTAGTGAAGAATAACCAAGATCAAACAAATAAGGAAAAATTCAGAGAAGAATCTACATCTCCGAGCAGCATGAAAGTTATGCAGCCCAACAGTCCACATCATTCATTTGGATGTGTGAAATGCCCTATGGAGTGGTTTGAATCTTAAAGTAGTTCTCTCAGAGTAAAGGATGAAATAGTGCATGATAAACCAACTTGTCAGGAATCCTTTTACAGCTATTCCAACTGGAAGTACGCAGCATTCTAGGAACAGCAAAAGAAAAATACTTATGTCCGATACGCTTTGTCTCTATGCCATAAGAAACTAGCCTGAAAAGCCTCTTTACAATCTTTAAGGGATATATTAATACATGGGGACAGAGAAAGATTCCTTGTAACTGCTGGGAACAAACTACACAGGAGAGAAAAACAGATGATTATTTACAGGAGAAGGCGGTGGCCAGCAGTAAGAACTGATACAGTTGGCATTCTTAATTGCCCAGAAGGGGAAGTTATTACAGCTTCTCCCAAAAGGGTTTCAGAGCATGCTATATAACAGAAATAAAAATTCTGACACACTTAATAGAACAAAATACATTCTAAATGTAATATGAACCTGAGAAAGATTTTTTTGTACAGACCATAGCCTGTTTCTTCTATTGTGTGAATAATCCGCTGTTCAGCATCTTATACATAATTAGCCTTTGCTGTGAGATACATTTTGATACGAGGTTTCCTGTTTCAGTTAAACTCAGTGGAATTACCCGGGTGAGGAATGATGGCTTACTCAATGACTAAGGTTTTGACAAATAGTTTCTGTCGATAACGATAACGAAAGACAAGCACTAGCAAGGAACTGAACATTTCAGCAAATTACTATACTCGCTAAACACAAGAGCAGGCAAAAAGCCAACTACCGGCTTTGGGTATGTATAGGTTTCCCTCTGAAAGCAGTATCAGCCACTTTTGGGGATTTAAGGTGAAATCCGGTGCTGGCAGAAAACCACCCTTTAAGCTATCATCCATTTCTGTGAAATCTGCACCTAGCAAAACTTCAGAGCAGTTGTGTAAATTAGGATACAGCTTGTAACCAACACTAAAGACTTCTCTTTTCTTAGTAACACCATGGTTGTATTTGATGTGGTTAACTCCACTCTGCCCTCTCACGGTTCATTTAATTGGAGGATCTGGAAGAGCAAAAAGAGACTGAGCACCAAGCCCAGGCACTGGTTCTCCTTCCGCCCCCCACGTCTGCAAGACCATCGCCCATGTAAGGCACGAGCCACAAACCCTGCAGCACCCCTGCACAGGAAGCACAGACGGGTTTGTTAGAGCATGATGGTTTTACTCTTTCCCCTGAAATCTATAGCTGCACTTTCTCCACCTTGCTCTGAACACTCAGCAGAGCCTTTAAAGAATTATGGCTTTTTCCCTTTTTTTTATTTTGAGCTAGTCTCTGCCTGCCTGGTTACAAAGTGACTGGTTATACTAAACCATGCTGGATTTCCAGCTAGCAACATGTTGTATCTTCCCATGCTGAGGGCTGTCCCTCAGACAACCCGTATATGTTTAAACATTTCCCAAATCCTTTAGTTTTGCAGAGAGGTTTTGTTACACATTAAACATGCATCACATCCTATCAGCAGTGCCTTCCGCAGCCATGTCTTGTTTCCAGAGGAATAGGAGAGGGCGGGGAAGAAAAAAATAAAAAAAAAAAATCAAACATCAGGTAAAGCTGTGCAGACACAGCACAAATCCAAGCTAGATTTTTCTTCTTACCAACTACAAGCAATTAAATAGAAGATGCTTACTACATTAAGAAACCTTTTCTTCCATCAAGACGCTGACAAGTAAGGTACATAACTCTTGTAAATGCCAAGCAAAAGGCTTCCTCAGAAAAAGCAGTAGTTCAAAAATAGTTGATGGAGCTGCTGTCTGTAGACCGGACAGCGTGTAGGAAACTGTACAGTATGGTAATAACACATATTGAAGTGTTCACTGTGGTTAAAAGCTGAGAAACAAATACTCTTCAAATATGAAAGCTAATGAGGATTTAATCCTTATTCTTAGAAGTTTTATCTTCAGTGTTATTTCAATGAAGAACTGGAAGTCCTAATTGCTGTGAATAAAAATCTGAGCTTATATGGATACACACAGTACAAATGAAGAAACCTAGCAACGTGAGTTCCTACTGTCGGATACAGAACAGGTCAGTAACACATTAACTTATGAGTCAAACTTCCACTCTTAACCAACAATCCTGAAGCTCTGGAAACACAAAAAAAAATTTAAGCTTTATTATTAATAGGTTTCTCTTCATTGTCCTCTTCACAAGTCAGAAGAGTAGAAAATCCTCCACGTGGTCACGCAGTCCAAGGTGAGGAAAAGACGTTGGAAGTAACCAGGGCTCAAGTTATTATATTCCACTGAAATGGTCCTCTCCACTATAATCCAGTCGCTTACCTACATGTAAAAAGCCAAATAAAGAACTCCAGCTGATGGAAAAAAACCTAGTAAATCTAAAGGGAACTGTTCTGTACAAGTCCCTGCTTCAATCTATTCTGGCCTGCCTAGAATTTTCTTCCATCCCATTTGTTACCCCATTCCTATTTCTTCCCTTTTCTGCATCACCCCTTCCCTTCCAGTAATTTACCTTTTCAAAGGCCACTGCAGCAGCTGTCTTTTTCACTCTCTCCCTCTCTTCCCTCTCATCTTCCCGACAGCAACCCTACATTTTACTATTACAATTTGATGCGTGGATTGTTATAGCATGATTTACTCCAAGACAACTATAATTCTACTGTAATTCAGGGCCAAGGTATACTTAAGCCTCTTACAACCTGTACCTGTAGAGCTGTGTTACCTGCCACTCAGACCGGGTCTACGAGCTCTATGGCCAAAGAAAAAGAGGGAGTGTGAGAGAGAGAGCATAAATAATGTTTCATGCAGACATGTGCAAGATATCTTAAAGTACACAACAGATAATAATAATAAAACCTGTTGCAGAAGACTTACAGAAACAAAATGATTCTGGAAGAATCTATCTAGTAATCTACGCACCCAAAAATAAAATGAGATACTGCATTTAAAAGAAAAGTAAAATCAGGCATTTGACTGGAGATTTCACAACTTCACATTTACACAGACACACAAGTGGCGTGGAAGACATCAGAATGACCTACAACTTGAAACTGTTATTTTTTTCAGTTAGATTACAGTGTTCATCCAGCATATAAAAATAGGTCAGCCTCTGCCACCTGGATACGTCAACCAATAAGCCAGAAAAAGTGTAACCCAGTCTGATCATCTTGGAATTTTTTGTGTGTGTGTTACGTGAAATAGCTACAGCAGGAGATCAATTCAGAACTCTCTGCAGCACCTACTCTGTCAGGCACTTTGAGTGCCTTTTACTGAGACCCAACAATTCCTTTTTAACCTAATTTTTAAAAATCTTTTCTGTATCTCTCAACACTTGCTCTGACATAGTCCATAACTATACAGAGACTTTTGGCAGGAGAGACAAACTGGCCTAAAGTTTATTTCTCTGTGCCAAACCTGCAATTTACTCAAGGGGCATGCTAAGTCTCCAGGAGGTTTGAAAGGACTAAAGTTTTCTTACTCCACAGATGGCATTACTGGACAGCTGTGTTCTTTCCATTTGCCTCGTGTCTTAAATTCCAAAGTCTACAAAATCTTTCTTAGCAATTTTCCAGTTAGCTAGTAATAACTGGGAAGTTTTAGCAATGGCTGAAAGACCACAGATAAAAACTAGATCAAAGATGAAAACTGGTGTACCATATCACAGCAACTGATACACAGAAAATCAAGTATCAGACAAAAATAACTGGTATGCTGACGACTAAGGAGTGAAGCTATCTCAAGGATTTAGAAAGGGTTCAGAGTCTGCTCCCAGAAATCTGGCAGAACATATCCAAACCAGGTAACAAGAGCAGTTCAAAATTAGCTTTTCTCCCCTGAATAAATAAGTGAAATAGTGCTGAAACTGCGGTCACAGCTGGAAACTTTTATTAATGCCATCTTCAGAGAAACCCAGGTTTGAATAACCATGGAAATTGTTCAGAATGTTAAAATACGAATTCTGAAGAACATAAAGACCTGTACGGGTGTGAGGGAAGATTACAACTGAATAGACCTGGAGAGTCAGGTCTCCAAGATTGCCAAAACTAGTCCACTGCCAAAGTAATAAATTGACTTAAAAAGAGATAAAATAAACTCAGTCTATCAGCATTTAACATAACATATACAAATATGAAATATATATAAAAATAATTTTAATATAATTTCCAACACCAAAACTCTGTATCACAGAAATAGCTCATAAAAGCCTGGGGAGAATCATCCCCTGCTATCGCTCAGCAACTGTTTGCACAGTGGAAGGGGCTTCTTTCTTTTCTGAGAAAAATGTATTCAGTGAGGATAAATTTAAACTCTATTTTTCCTGTGGCAATAGCAACAGGGGTTTTCAAAATAATTGCTTGCTTATTAATCGGAAACTAACCGAAGATACACCCACCAAAACCCAGTAAAAAACTGGAGATAGAAAGGAAGGAAGCAGAACATCCTCGTGAGTCTGCATTAACAACACAAGCTTCTTCCTCACATAGCGATAAAAATGCAAATGGAAAAACAGGTTTCCCAGGAAGGCTCTGAATAGTAGCAAGTGAAAGGGAAGTGCATTAGGTCTAAAAATAAATATGCCAACAACTTGTCTTGTAATTTTTAATGAAGAAAAAATTCTCTGAAAGATCTGGGTTTATGCTAAAGAAAATTTGACTTACTTTTTTAAGAAAACTTCATAGTAATATTTTGCTAAAAGTAAGTATTTTAGGATTAAACAGATGTGTTAATAGGATTTAAACAAAAAGTAGTTTTAACTTTTAAAATTTTGAGGATCTTCTCTTCAGGAAAAAAAAAATCTATTTTTTGGACTGAATTCCAATAGCACATAATTAACATTTTGTGTCTGCCAAATACCATGTTATTAGTGTCTCTCACTGGTTAACAGCACAGTTCTTGACACGATCATGACATTCCATTGGAATTACTAGTTTCATTTTATGACCAATCACTCCTACTATTTTAATTGAAGCTTCAAAGTTAGATCAACATTTACAGAACAAGCTCTTGGGTTTGACTGGGTCTTTGACAACGCTGATGAATGGTGCCATTTAGTTATTGGAGGTTTCCTTTCCAGATAATTTAAACAAAAGCTATTTTGTGGTTTGGCTAATGTTGGTTACATATTATACAGGCTTCCGTTGCAACTGCTGTGTCTGTCAAGGTCTTCAAAATGTATAACTGCCGATATGGTCATAACAGAAGAATTCTGAATTACTGATCTTGTAATGCACACAATATGCAATAAATGCTTACTGTGACAGATCGTTCTGATTTTTTTTCCTCTATCCTTTTCTTTTATTTGGAACTCTCTCATTTCTTAGAAATTCACTTTCTACAAGACATTGGCAAGTTTCACGCCCTTCTGTACCTGAAGATGACTCTTTGAGATAGGTCAGCCTTATCTCCATATTGCAAATAGACACAACAAAACACAAAAGAGTTCAAAAGCAGTTCACACAGAAATATTTTGGAATGAAGTAAGGAGGCATAACTCATTTCGCTTTAAATTTCTTCTATCATATTCCCAGTATCTGCTTGCTTCAAAACTTCATACAAAAACATTATTAATAGCTTCAAGTGAAAAATGTTCCTGCTTCCCAGGATTCTTAAGATGTGTTGTTCAAAAAGAGGAGCCTAGAGAAGTATTCTGACTTTTTTGGATCCTCTCTTTGCATATATCCCCACACATATAATAATTTAAAAAAATATCTTGTTTTCCTCCTACAGACATTCACTATATTTTGCCAACCTATCCCAAACAATCACTATTTTATTTTGCACTTCTCATTTTGTGGAACTCAAACTAGTATTCCATTCATTCTAGGAAAATATCTCTTTGCATAATAAATACTTTCATTTTCATGAATTTATAATACTAATCAGAAGATGCATTGGATTTTTTTCAGAAGGAAATACTTAAGCAGTTTCAAAGCATTTCTGGAAAAGAGTTAGTTTGTTGGGGCAGGGGAGGTGGTGGTGGGTTTTGTTGTTGGGCTTGTTTAAATTTCAATCACGCTGTTTAATGAACTAACAGTAAAAAGACAGAAAAGCCAAGCTTGAAAGTACACTATTTAGATGTGCAAGCCTCAAAGTCAATTCTGTTCTGTAATCCAGACAACATATGGTTTGTTTACAAACATGTGTATGCATAGGAATACATAAATATGGTTAATGTAAACTAGCCAAAATTCAAATTTGACATTTAACAGGTCTTCATAATATCTGTTGTCAATGAGAACTTTAGACACATCTCTGCTCCTCCCTACTTTTCTTTTTTTAAATACATCCCAGAACCCTTTCTCAAGCCCTTACATGGCATTTAAGCCACTAGCCAAATGTGTTGAGGACAACAAACGTGTATCATGCTTTTGCTGAAGTAAAAATCATCTGCACAAACTCCTGGACACAACAGGCCCACTTAACTACAGGAATTGATTTTCTTCTTACAGAAACGTAAAATAACTGTTTTACTTCACTATTGGTATCACAGTTCTATGGAAAAAAAAAAAAAAGAAAAAAGAAAAGCACTACATAAAGGCATAGCGTATTTTAATCATCACTCTGTAATACTGAAATCATATATATTTATTGCCAACATCCTAATATCTTCAAGAAAATAAGGTTGCCTCTGAGGAAAAAGTAATCTTTAACTGAAGGGTCAACACCAATACTTTTATGATGCATGCACTGAAATGCCTATGTAGCAGTTCGGAGATCACACATAGAAACCCTTACAGTGTTTCAGAGCTTTTTAATAATAAAGAAAACACAGTACAAAGCCTGTGAAACCTTATCACGTACCACAGAGCTAGAGTAAAAGCTGTGTTTATTGCCACTTCAGGAAAGGATCTACCAGGCAGATTAGGGAGGCTTTGGCCCCCTATAGCTAATGACCAAACTCCCTCTTCTCTCCTACATCCAGAGAACAAGAGGGAGGACTCTAAAAGGGACAAATCTATTGCTTCATTCTTAGAAAGACTATTACTTTTTCTTTCGCCTTCAAGATTAGCACATTTCAGGTCCTAGTCACACTAAGACAATGCCTCTGCTAGACAGGGACTATAAAAATCAGGTTCAGGCACAAAAAAAATGAGTGATATTTAGAAAATACTTGAAATTTCTGCAGAAGTGGGACTCTACAAGGACTCAGCTTTGGCTCCTTCAGGAAAATCCAAGTTAGGTCAATGCTGTAGAATTTGAAGTGTCAACACAGCCATTTATTTTACTAAACACGTCATCATCTTTTACTAACTACTATTATTTCCTTATTTTAAACTTTTTCTCTATACTCCTGACATATCATTGTTACTTCCTCCTTTTAGTGTATTATTGCAATTCTAGTGATGACAGAGCAAGTTATCTGGGAGTCATCTGAACACACATGCTCAACATTGGCCAAATATTAACATAAGCCAAACCCTTCCCACGTTGCATTGAAGTGCAGTTACAAAACCACTCGTTTTTGTTCTGGCATCACACTGTGCAGGGCAGTAACCTTCACATCCCCTCTATTATATTTGCTTTTTCAACTTCCAACATACCAGCATTTTCCAAGTATCTCAGAAGTGAAAATGAAAGAATATGCGATACACCGTCATCATTTTGCAGTGGGTTACACTAAAGCCACCACGAACTGAGGCTGAACTCCCCACAGCGACTAGGAATGCTCTTGGAGAAGGGCGAAGCCCACTTACTGCTGGGTTTGGTCTCCAACGGCAGCAGCAAAGAGGACTACATTTCATTAACATCAGGGCACCTCCGAGGTATCGTCTGATGCATGGTCTGTTCTTTAGTCCCAATGTGTTTTTTCAGTTCTAACATGTTATAAATAACAGAATAAGAAATTTTTTCTTCCATTGACATTATTTGCCTCTTACAAGTTTGGCTTGATGACATTTACTCATTTTTAATTAGATGCTTAAATGTTTGTCTACAGTCTGTCTGGCACCACCACTGATGGGCAGAGGAAAAAAAAGCAGAGTAGTCAAGACAGCCCTTGTTTTTTCTTAACCTCATTTCGTTTCCATGATACTTTTCAAATGAAGAGTCCAACAGGAGCTCCAACCCTGAACTAACTCACTGTACAGGTCCGAGTGTTGTTCTTCACAGTGACATTTAGAATTGTAAAGGGAATTCTGCCTTCTAAAAAGGATCTTCTACTAGCCTAATATGGGATTTTTGATTATTTATTTAAATCAACTTAGACAAAAATAAATGGCTATTCATCCAGGCTCACAGGCCTCTTCAGAAATCACTAACAACTGCTGCTATTAATGAGCTATGAGAGAAAACGTTATCCAGGGTCCAGAGATTGCTCCAGCAGATTTAAAAACCCAAATCTCTGTAAGCTCTGCAGTCAAATAAAGAATTGCTGCCTGTACTAGACAAGTATCTCTGTAACTTTATTTCTCCAAGACAGATGTTTTTCTTATTGTGAAATATATGTCTCATTGTCGACGTCTTACGCAGATTGCTTTTGTCAAAACGCTTAAAACCGCACAGGAAGAATGAAGTTAATCCCAAATCCATCAATGCTTTTACGCATCTGAAGTAATGTTCTATTATTGTAGACTACAGTTAACCATCTATTTGGATATCTTTTCAGAACCTCCATCTTAACTTCTTTGGTTCTGCCAAGACTCCAGCATTCCTGGTAACCTTTCAGCTAACACTTTCAGAGGATAAAAGTTAGGCTAAAATTTTGGTTTCTTGAAAAACACTGAAAGAAGTGATGTCACTTCTACAGTCTCAACGTAGAATTTCTCACTTCAAGATGGAGGAGACTCAGTTCATGATTTCTAGTCCCTTCCTTGGCATCTAGATTTTTGCAAAAATCTATCTCAAAATTATTTCGCTGGTGGTCACTAGAACTGCATTCCTGACATTATTTCAATAAATTCACTATTATTATTATTACACCTCTTTTTCTTCACGTGTATTACTGTCTTTTGCAAGATTCTTACTTCCAATAGTCTGTTCAACAGCTGGAACCAAAGAAAATTCAACTCAAATTTAAGTTTCTCAGAAACACCAAAATAAACATAAAATGTCAGCATCCAACTCTATTAACAGAAGATAAAACGTTTTCCATCAGGACCTCCAAAAACAAGAGGCATAGGCTGGAATTATTATCTTTATCAACCTATCTACAATAGGCATAAATTCCCTAAAGGTTAACTTGTCCAGGCAGATAGAGCTTGACTTTTATATTTCAAGATATTTAGGACAAGTTGGATAGGGCTTTGAGCACCCTGGTCTAGTGGAAGGTGTCCCTGCCCATGGCAGGGGGGTTGGAACTGGATGATTGAGAAGGTTCCTTCCAACCCAAATCTTTCTATGAAGGCAGCAGGGCCCTACTTCACTAGGCAAGGAAGATCTCATCTTACCACTATATCAGTTTGTCCACTTTTCTCAGGTTTGTAAATAACAGGACATGATTAAATGTGGGTCTTTGTATCCCTTCGTAAAAACCTACACCTCAGTTTGCATTCATGAATTATAGTCTTCCATGGAAATGAAACCGGAACATGCTGCATAAGGAGATATTGCTCTTCATCTGTTTTAAGTAATAGATCTTGAATTCTTAACGGCAGGTTCTTTATTCACATTTAGCTTAACATAAAGAATCTCTAATCTTGAACAAAATAGATTTTGCAGTAGACAAAAGTTAGTTTCAGTACGATTCCTGAAAACATACAACAGACAGGATATTACCGAGATCATGAAAGAAAGATTATGAATATTGGATAAATATCAGGATTATACTTTGAGGTGACAAATAGTAAGAGGGGTGGCAGCAATTCCAAATCACACTGATGTGCATCAGAAATACACCGTTAGGATCTAATAAGTTGAAGTGTGGATGAACAATATGCACAAAATGCTTCTTAAGCCCACTGTTTTGTCACTGAATTAGTCACCAGCAATTCCTCCTGCAACGCTTCTGAAGTTTCCCACACTGCGGTATATTTTCAGAGCTTTCTGAGTCATTGGGCCAGGAAGGAGACACTCCTGGGTACATTATCTCCCTGAAAAAATGTCAAGTCACACTAAACAGTATTTAGCATCATAAAGTACATTCTTCCCACTGGAACCCAAATACAGTTTCAGAGAGAGAAGCCAAGAGGAGGAGAGAAAAAAGGGAAAAAGCAGTCCCTCAACTCTAAGCACAGCAAATTTCAGTATGACAGCAGACATATTTGTGTTACTATTTTGAATACAGTTCAATCCATCCCTCTCAAGCATATTTTCAGCAAATCCCAAAAGTACCAATTAAGCTATTTCATTTTTATTATTGTTCATCTGATACAAACTGCAAACTGGCACTTGGGCTAGACTACACTACCTTTAGCCATGCTAAGTAATATCTCATCTCTGAACAGTTTCATTTAAGATAATTTGGCTTAACGAGAGTTAAAGTACCATTCAATGAAACCAAGAATATGAAATGAAACTTCCAATTCTTATTTACACTGTTTTTGTGTGGCATTTGTACATCTGCTCCACGTTACATGAAAGTAGCTCTATTCCTGTCAAGGAAATCAAGCGCTCCAGTAAGATGGCTGATTAGGTAGAGGTGCAACCTCAAAAGGAAAGATGCCATGACCACTGTAAGAGCGTGGTGGAAGGTGCACAAGGAGCTTCCACCACTCGGTATCACACTCCCTTTATTCACTACAGACCTGACAAGTTATTTGCTGGTATTCTGCAAACAGGTAAGAAAAATTCAAGTAATAAGGTGGAGTTAATCACACAGGCTGCAGAACCCAGCCATGGATTCACACTGGCATAGTCAGAGAGAGCAGTCCCTGCATCCACACCCAGACAACATTTTACAGGTGTACACAATATATACACAAAGTGAAGAAATGCACGTCTGCAAAACTGTCCATTCAAAACCTTGAAGTATTTCTCAATCCCTAACAAAATAAAACTCTGAGTTTAGCTGCAATTTCACTTTTTATTGATTTTTTTATTACAGCTTGTTCATAGACACCGTTTTTATTATTTACCACATTTAAAGACACCATTCTTTTGCTCCCAGGAAGAAACTGTGAGCTGATTCTTTACAAAAGTGGGATATGTTAGTGTCTAAGACAAAGGTGATCCAATGTTCTTGCTTTCCCAAATATTAACTTTGTATTCTATCAGAAAAAAAACATAATTCAGACAACATTCAAGATCACAGTTAAGTTTTCGTATTCTCATGTAAGACAAAGTATCTTCTCCCGAACAGTCAGCATTAATTTGTCTTGCAGCACCTCCATTCCCACCAGTCTACCACTGAAAGACCAATAGAGTCTAAAACCAAAGACCTTTAAAGAAGAACCAAGCATTACTACAGACATCTCTGAAGCATATCATTTAATCCAACAGAAAAAGCAGGGAATCTCTTCACTCAATTCTTTTCAGAGAGAAGATGTCATAGGCATGATGAGTCACACTGGTTTCTCAAAGATGTTCCAGATCAGGCCATCTCATTTTTGGTAGGGCTTAACGGATTTTAAGTAGGCATTGGAATGCTTTATTGCAAATACATTAACCTAAACTAGCTTAAATTGACATTAACCCGAACTAGCTTAAATTGACATAAGTAAAGCTCAGCTGTCATGCTACTGGAAAACGCAACAGAAAAGAGTGATAAACAATGTGAAGACATTTTCTATCAGTAGGCCAGTGACACTAAAGAATAGAAAAACGTATGCATATATATATATAACCTCTGTGTGTACTGATATACCTTATGATAATAGAATAAAAGCTCTTTGGGATTTTGAAATTAGCTATAACATTCAGAAGTATACTGTATAGCTATTTTTCTTTATACATTACTTATATTGAATTACTTATATAGGTTTTCTTTAACAGGCTTTTACACTT
>Ga0065711_1037832_pt1 | contig 19430 bp, 14 predicted proteins | sample Hoacrofraction12_FD_59098 | JGI IMG/M metagenome (GOLD analysis project Ga0065711, IMG submission 59098) | Hoatzin crop microbial communities from Cojedes, Venezuela - Epithelial fraction 12 v2 (version 2) | ecosystem: Host-associated > Birds > Digestive system > Esophagus > Crop | place...
AAGCCACTCTCCATCATCTATCAGCAGTCCTGGCTAACAGGGGAGGTCCCAGATGACTGGAGGATCACCAGTGTAACACCCATCTACAAGAAGGGCTGGAAGGAGGATCCTGGGAACTACAGGCCTGTCAGCCTGACTTCAGTGATGGGCAAGATTATGGAGCAGTTCATCCTGAGTGCCCTCACCGGGCAGGTGAAGGACAACCAGGGGTTCAGGAGCAGCCAGCATGGGTTCACTTGACCGACCTGATCTCCTTCTATGCCCAGGTGACCCACCCAGTGGATGAAGGTAAGGCTGTGGACATCATCTATCTGGACTTTAGTAAGACCTTTGACACTGTTCCCCACAGCATGCTCCTGGAGAAGTTAGCTGCCCATGGTTTGGATGGGTGTACTCGCTGCTGGATAAAGAACTGGCTGAATGGCCAAGTGCAGAGAGTTGTGGTGAATGGAGTTAAATCCAGCTGGTGGCTGATCACGAGTGGGGTCCCCCAGGGCTCCATTTTGGGGCCAGTCTTGTTTAACATCTTTATCAGTGATCTGGATGAGGGGGCTGCGTGCTCCCTAGTAAGTTTGCAGATGACATCAAGTTGGGCAGGAGTGTCGATCTGCTTGACGGTGGGAAGGCACTGCAGAGGGGTCTGGACAGACTGGATCGATGGGCTGAGGCCAGCTGTATGAGGTTCAACAAGGCCAAGTGCCGGGTCCTGCACCTGGGTCACAACAACCCCATGCAATGATGCAGGCTTGGGGAGGAGTGGCTGGAAAGCTGCCCAGTGGAAAAGGACCTGAGGGTACTGGTCGACAGTTGGCTGAACATGGCCAAGAAGGCCAATAGCATCCTGGCTGGTATCAGGAATAGTGTGGCCAGCAGGAGTAGGGGGGTGATCGTCCCCTGTACTCGGCACTGGTGAGGCCACACCTCGAATACTGTGTTCAGTTTTGGGCCCCTCACTACAAGGACACTGAGGTGCTGGAGCGTGTCCAGAGAAGGGCAACGACGCTGGTGAAGGGTCTAGAGAACAAGTCTTATGAGGAATGACTGAGGGAACTGGGGCTGTTTAGTCTGGAGAAGAGGAGGCTGAGGGGGGACCTTTCTGCTCTCTACAACTACCTGAAAGGAGGTTGTAGTGACGCAGGTGTTGGTCTCTTCTTCCAGGTAACTAGCGATAGGACGAGAGGCAATGGCCTCAAGTTGCATCAGGGGAGGTTTAGATTGGATATTCGGAAAAATTTCTTTACTGAAAGAGTGGTAAGGCATTGGGACAGGCTGCCCAGGGAGATGGAGTCACCATGCCTGGAGGGGTTCAAAAAACGTGTAGATGTGGCACTTGGGGATATGGTTTAGTAGGCATGGTGTTGTTGGGTGGATGGTTGGACTTGATGATCTTAGAGGTCTTTTCCAACCTATGATTCCATGATTCTATGATTCTTTCTGTCACCACGGGTTGCATTGTCCAATGTCAGCTGCCTGCAAGGACAAAAATAAAAGGTGGAAAGCCTTTGGTACAAATAAATAGGTGCCATAGAAGGTGATCTAATTATGCAGTGATTGAATTAAGTGGAAGAAACTGCATTATGCCCACAAAATATCTGCCCTGATGATCGATTTGAAGCATGGTCCCTGTTCGGCCCAGTGATGGGGTTCGGCTGGGAGGACTGGGGAGCAGCTCCTGTCCGGTGCCATCGGGGTTGTTGTGAATACCTGGGCTCATCCTCCCTTTTCCTGGTGAATTTGGCTGCTGGCAGAGGGAGGCTGGCATTAAAATGCTCTTGTTGTCCTCTACAAATTTTCCGTGCAAGATAAAATGACTTTCAAGCAGATGAGCCTTATGGCTGGGCTGTGTCCTTCCACTATCGTCCCTCCTGAGGGACTGAAGTGACAAACTAGACCAGTTGAGGGACAAGCAGAAAAAGCTCACTGTGGGTTTGTGTTACTCACAAGTAAAAGCCATGACGAGTTTATATAGGAGGGAAGAAAATATGGATTTACAGCTGATAAAGGGTTTCGGGCAGGTCCCGGCACCGAGTGCCCTGACGAGCGCGCTGCAGCCCGAGCGCACCTCTAATTAGGATGAATTTCCCCACTGCTGGAGATAATGCATCATATATTGAAGCCATTTATGTTCATTTGTAGCAAATAGCTACTTTAAAATGTTATCATTCATTTGGGTTATTTGACTTCTCTATTAAATCTATAAATAATTGTTTAAAAGTTTGCGTTGAGGTCAATGAAAATCATCAATATTATTCTGTTGTTGGTTGATAATCGCGGCGGAGTGGCTCCCTGTGGTTGGGACAGCAGGGAGGCGGTGGCTGACCTGTCAGCATCACCACAGCCCCGGCTTGAGCCATCCAGCCCCAGCAGGTGGGACCGGGCACGCGGCGCATCTACGCTGAAAATCACCTTGCCCCTCAAACGTCGTGTCTCCCTCTGAATTGTTAGAAAACTTTCCAATGTCGGTGTAAAGCTGCATTCATGTCCTTTCCTGCTTCCCCTTGCTGTAAATTCTCTGTCCTGTGACACTTAAAAGAAGAAGCAATCTTCTTAATCACGCCATTCCATAATACACACAGAGGTACAAGGTAAGCGGCGGCAGGGCAATAAGCTCCTCCGTTGCGTGCCCTTCAGTCTGGCTTGATAAATGGAGATGTCGCCGGGAGATTTTTCATGCATTAGCATTAAAAGGGGAGCAAGGCTATTTTCGTTCCTTGCGAAGGGAGAGAAAAGAGCTGTGCTTTCAGATTCGGCAACATTAGTGTTTCTTTCAAGGGGGAGGAAATTAAATACCTGAATCCAAAAGCAGGAAGGAGGGAAAAGCCTTCAGTACAGAATTTTAAAAAATTATTTCTAGGGCTCTCCCCATCATCCCGATATTTCAGCCAAGTCCATCAAGCACTAGGAAACACAAGGACCCCAGGAGCACCCCAGGGCCTGTCCCTGGCCAGGCGCAGGGGCAGCAGCTCCCTCTTGCTGATGCTCCGACCCAGCAGGCTGCCAAAATTTTTTAGAAGTAACCCATCAATTAGCTGATTCTCTCAGAAGAATTTATTCCGAATAAATCCAAAGGGCGAAACTTAAGAGCTCTCTATGCTTAATTTGATCAAGGCTTTAATAATATCTGGCTGGATTAGTCTGCGGGTGCCGCTGCGCTCCCAGGAGCGGGGCTGGAAACGGCCTCCTGGCACACCACGTTTGCCATGCTTGGGTGATTTCCCACCGAGTTTGCGCTGTTTGCCAGGAAAAAGGATGCTGCGGGGTTTCGGTGGCGGCACAGGGCTGCTCCCGCAGGCACCCACCCTCTGGGAGCTGGGGGTCCGATCCCCCACCGCCATCCACACAGGAGCCGACCCCAGCATGGCCCCCGTCAGGAACGGGGGGCAAAGGTGCTCTGCGGGGTGGCTGAGGGTGGGAGGGCGATGGGGCAGGGGACGGGGGCTCGGACCCTCTCGCACCTCCTGCGGTCATGTCCCCTCTCTGCAGGGGGGCTTCTCCTGGGAAGGCATCACAGTGGCTGGCACCAGAGAGGGGTTTCACCTCCCCTTCAATCATGGGAAAATGATTTAAGGGACTGAAAGCTTCGGGCCAGGACTTTTAACCGAAAAGATGCATTGATTTTCTGTGGCTGATGGAATAAAAGAATTGCTGTGGTGCAAAAAAAAAAAGAAGAAAGAAAACTTTGTTCAAAAAGCCACCTTAGCACATGCTGCGCGTCGTGGGGCTAGTGCTCCCGGGTGCTGGAGGCGATCGCCCTGCGGCCCCAACCTGCTCCACCACGCGGGCATGGTTTTGGGTGCTCCGTGGTGGGAGCAGGCAGAGCTCAGCATCTGGAAGGACACAGAGTGATGGTGTCCCCCCCACTGCGGGGAGACCCCGGGCTGGTGGGGGCCGTTTGAGCGTCACACCCGGCTGCAGCCCGGCGAGGAGCGAGGCGTTCCCTCTGCTCGCCAGGAGTGACCAGATTTCCTTGCTGACTTTTCTGTGATGCCTCAGACCTTTTAATCCCCCGCCCCAAACACCCGCTACCAGCTTTATTATCTCCATCTTGCAGATGAGGGATGGAGAAGACCACGCGGGACCAGTCCCGGGGCTGCCTCCCTCCGGGTCGCTCCTTTTGGGCGTGCAGTGGGGCTTGGGGGCCAAGCTGCTTCCCTTGCAGTGGGGGGACAAACGCCGATGGGATGAGGACAGGGAAGCCGTGAGGGGGGTGTTCTCTGCTCCCCAAGGGGGTTCCAATGGCCAGCAGAAGGGTGCTGGCAGGCTCTGCTCTCCTTGCTGCCAAAGCTGCTCTGCTGGGTGTGAATAACTGAGCTCCCCCTCGCCCGTGCCCTGATCTCCGGGCCACGGAGTCAATCGCTCACTTTCCCGCTCGCTTTTCCCGATGAATATTTCATGGCTCCCCGGGGCGGCGATGCAGCCGGGGCAGCCTGTGCGGCCGAGGCTTGCCGGGATTTCGGGGAGCGCCCGCCGCCAATCCGCCGGCCTGGGCAGAGGGTGAGAAAGCGCAGTGCGTGGCACAAAAATGCCTTGAAATGTGCCACCGAGCGGTCCCTGCAGCTCGCAGCCTGTCTGGTCGGGTGGCCGCAGCTCTCAGAGAAGGGAGGAAAGGCGGGAGGGCTGCGGGGAGAAGCAAACGGGGGTCATTTGGGGATCAGCGGGCACCCTGACCTTCCTTGGTGCTGGATTCAGGCGCTCCCCGGGGGAGCAGCCGCCTGCGCTGGTGGCAGCTTCTCACCCCGACCCCCTCTCCCTGGCACTTCGCTTTCTCACCAGTGCCCAGGAAACCCCCCCAGAAACCACCCTCCCCGTGACGGTGAGGAGCTGGCAGCGTTTCCCCAGCCCTCCGCGAAGGCACTTGTTAATTCTCTGTTTCTTCCTTAATTACACGAAAGCAATGACCGTTCTGTCATCGCTTTACAACGCCGCAGCTTAAATCCACTATTAAGGCAGGAGTGTTGCGGCTCAGACATTTTAATTAACATGAAGGATCTCACCTTTGTCCATAGCATCTTTTTACACGTTATTATATCAGGTAATTGTTAAACTACTCACTGGTTTAGAGAGGTCTGTACTTTCATTAAAACGTCCTGCTTTTTCTGACCTGGCAGACTACCCACATTTTCAAGCCTAGCATTTTCAGGTGATTTGAGTTAAATTAATCGGCAAGAAACCTGATGAATTATTTAAAGCACTGGTGGTCTCAGACTAGGAAATGGGGTTTGGTCAATGTTTCTCCAAATTTTAGGAGCTTCAAGGTGCTCCTGGAACTGGCTGGGAAATCAACTCCCTGTTGACCAAAGCTATCAAAAGGAAGAACTGAACAGTTTAAATTAATTTGAAAACTTTGCACAGTTGTGGAGAAAAAAAAAGGAGTATTCATTAATTTTTAATGCCCCCTTTCTTGTTTTCTCTCTCACCAGAAAAAACGCTAGGAGAGAAATCAGGGGCTCTTCCCTCAGGAGAGAAAAGCCCTTCCAACATTTTGAGCTTTTTAGAAATGCTGCCCATTATTTTTTGATGTGAAATTTCATTGAAAATGGCGGAGAATCAAATAAAACCCAGCCCCAAACAGACAAGCTAGAAGTACTTTCAGGGCACACTCAGATGTGGGTGAAATGGCCACTTCTGGCCAATTTTGACCACTTGAAAATGTCAGTTCTCCTCTCAAATTGGGGAAAATTGAAATAATTTTGTGCAAGCTACTAGGACTGGCTAAAGCAGCTTGGCTGCACGCACCCCTCAGCCCTGACGTTGGGCAGTGATCCTGTTTCACTGCTGAAACATGGCCGCGGGGCTGCAGGATGCCCAGCCCTGCCCTGCCCTTCCCAAGGGCAGCTCCAGCTCCTGCCTCCCGTGTTTGGAGCGATCAGGTGAGAGCAAGATGGAGATGCAGGCACAAGATGAGACTTTTGCCTTGGCTCAGCAAGGACCAAAGCACTGAGAAAACCCTGAACTTTTGTGTGAACACCCAAAACTTCATCTCCTCCTCTTCCTCACCCCAGGCTGCTGCTTGAGAAGCAGGAGGGTAGCTGACTTGGGACAGCCCAGGGAGGAAACCCCACCACCGCTCCCTTTCCCCAGCAGCACTAGGAGTATCACCTGTCCCCAGCCCACGGCAAGCACAGGCCATGTGAAGCACTCGATGGCTCCTCACCACTCCATTATCACTGGAGGAGAAGCACCTGAAGGCCCCAACGGCCCTGCCCAGCCTCACCTGGGACCCACACCCACCCACCAACGGGCTCCGGAGCCCCATTTCAGTTTTGGCCCCGTGTTGCCACATCTCTTCAGCCCTGTCTCCTGTTGCTGCTGGACTCTGGTGGGACTCTGGACCTGATTCTCAGCTCACTGTCTGTGGGGGTGTCCATGGACCCAGGTGCTAGCCCCTGTGGGACTGCACCCAGTTGGTGAGGGTGACCCTTGGCTCCCGGCATGTCTTGCTTCTCCCCAGCAGTAAGTTGTTGCGCTCCGGACAGTGGTGAAGGTGAAGCTGCGTGCTTACCATGTTGTTATGCTGGGCAGGTATCTGGAAGAAAGAGCTGGAGGGCAGCATGGCTTAAGTCAAAAAATGCGTGGATATGGCAATTCAGGACGTGGTTTGGCAGGCATGGTGGTCTTGTGCTGACTGTTGGACTTCATGACATTGGAGGTCTTTTCCAACCTTAACGACTCTATGATTTTAATGGACTGTCTTAACTCTTCCCATGTGTTTGTCTGAGCCATGTGTGGCACCTTTGCAGGACAGCGGTGGGTCTGCTGCAGTGTCACCCACCCCCTTGAAAGGTGCATTCAAGTCGTATGAGCTGCGTGGGGGTAAGGGGTGCTGTGTTGTCCTGCCTCTGAGGAGAGCCTTTGCCACTGCTGGGCAGTGAGCCACGTCCATAACTCCTGAACTTGCCCCCGGAGGTGGGGGAATGGGGACCAGCTCTGACCTGCAGCCCCGTGGGCATCCTGGGCATGGGGCTCAGCGAGGCCCTTCTGTGGGCACAGGCAGCATGGTGCGGCGGTAACGAGAGCCGCGGTTAACTGAATTAATTATATTCATGTCGCTAGGAACACTGTGAATTATGTTAATAGCAGCATCTGGGGAAATTACATCTTCATTAATTGGTCCTGATTGCTTTTTGGCGGATGCGAGATGTTTTTGACTTTAACATGCAGGACAAAATTTATTGTAATCAGTGCATGCAGTAAAGGCACAAATGCCATTACAATACCTTGCTAATTAACTCTCCAAAGAGGAGGAGATGGGAAAGACCTCCTTGGCCATTTCTTCCTCTCTCTCTTGCCCCAGCCAGGGCAGTCTTGTTTTCTACCTGTCCATGCTCTAGTGTCTTTTCTAACAGAGTTTTAAACATTATTTTGAAGTTAAAAATGGTAATAACAAGGCTGGCAGACACAGAAAACCAGCCGTGGGGTGGGGATGCTTCTGCTGGCATGTGTTGTACCCTGGAGCTGGCCTTGTTTCTCCCTGGCCTTGATGTGCCCACCAGGCTCCTCCTCATGGATGCAGCTTGGTGGCAATCCGGTCTATCCATGTGCTTAGTCAAGTACGTTGGTGACCTGGAGACCTTTGATCCCATCCTGTTGCTAGCTGGAGGAAGAGGAGGCTCACCCAGGTGAGGTTGTCCCCAGGGGACTACTGCTGGGTGGAAGATGGGGTTGTTGGGGTATCAGCAGAAGACAGTTGTGACTAATGCAGTGATGATCTATGCGCTGTGTGTGGTGTCAATCTTTGCAATTCTTTAGCTTTCAGCCAAGGTAGCAGCAAACGAGGAATTAAACCACATTTCAGCAAACTATCACTATGCAGCAGAAATCTCTGTTTCTGACAGCGGCAGAGATCCTAATCTCTTCGGATAAAAACCCAAAGCTCTGAGCGAATGCAGAGCGCGGGGCAGAGGTAATGCATTACCTCCCTGGGGAAAAACAGGCTAAAACTCAGGTGAGGCATCAAGCTCCTTGTAACTTATGAGGCTGTGCGCCTGGGGACGGCAATAAGTTGTATTATGGCCCTGCTTGCTCTGCCTTCTATTTACACAACACCATTTTTCATTTTAATGGTGATTTTTTTCAGCTAGCTTTGTTAAGGCTGTTGCTAATTGGACTTGATTCATGTGCCCTGCTGGGGCTGGTTAAATGGGAAGGGTGAGTTTTCCTGCCTGGTGCTTTGAATGGGCATCGATCAGGCTGCCAGGAGCAGGAGGCAGGGGCATGGCAGGGGTGAGAGGGGGACTTGGGAACGAGTTTAACCCTCTGGCTGCCATGGAAGCTTAGAGGTGCCCTCTCTGTGGCAGTGATGGGGCAGATAGTGGCTCCACACAAGTCAAATAGCGTCAAGGGAGATGAAAACTCTTTTTGTGAGCAACCTTTCTGACCTGGAAAGATGCAGACTCACCTCTTTTGCTGGGAAACTGGGTGTAGAAGTTCTTCAGTGCTTGAAGTGTCAGCTTCAGACCTTCATGAAGTGATTTTCATGAATCACCACAAGGAATCAGAACCTGTTTCTGGGACAATCTCGCCAGAGCTTTGGAAGGAGCAAAGTTTGCACCCTCGAAACCTAGAGCTAGATTTTGCTGAGAAGCTGTGACATGCGCTGAGCGGGGAGCTAGCTGTGGCTTTTCTATCGCGCCGTCCCTGTAGATAGGTGAGCAGTAACACAAGGAGCAGGACAGCTGTAATGCATGTGAGATCTGGCTGCAGAGCTGTGCTTCTGGTTTGCGGGGCACTTTTACCCACTGCAAGGCTCCCCAGGTCCCTCAGGACAGGAGCCCTGGGAGGTCAGAGGGCTCCTGGGCTTGTGCTTGAAATCCCAGGGCCTCCGGGAGACTTCACAAAAACCCTCTGCCCATCCCTGACCCACAACACCCAGTGCCCACTGCTATACGGTCCTCCCCAGAGCCATGGGTGCTGTAGTCCTGCCGATCTGACTGTCTCAAGGTGACCAGAGTTTCTAGTTCCCAGTCACCCCATTAAGACAGGCAAACCCCACCACGCAGATGGAGAAATAAATGTCTAGCGGAGCATCCACTTGGGATGTTTCCAAAAGCACAGCCCCAAAATGTGTGGCTCTTTAGGCAGAGGCGCCATCATCCCACTGCCCCATCAGCTGATGTGGCAATGTCTCGCTGTGGGATCAAACTTCTTCACCTGGAGGGCAGAAAAGCACGGTGCAGAAGAGCTAGGCTCCTTTTCCTCACCCGTTCAGATGAACCAGGTGGTAAAACCAGGCCACCCATTTGCAGTGGTCTTTCCCCATCGCCCACTGTTGTAGCAGCACCAGAAATGTCAGGAAGCTCCCCCAAAGGGGAAGCCTGCCCATGCCATATGCCCAAACAGTTTACGTCTGTAGGCAAGAAACACAGCAAGGAGCTTACTAATTGGCAAAAGTACTGATTTGTAGCACTGCCTTTATTTTAAAAGGCAATTAGCACTGAGGAATTCTCTCTGCCTCTTCAATATGCTGCGTTTGTTAGTTAAAACTTCAGTTTATGGTTAACGCTATATCATAACATATGTCACGGCTCTGCAGTTGGGTTGCTCTGTGGCACCAAGCAAACAGAGCCAGAGCACAAGTCCCAGGAGATGTGAGCGTGGGGGAAAACAGCGCTGTGAAATAAAACAGGGAGGTTTTCAGTGAAAGACTAAAACTCTGCAAGATGTAACTATTTGGAGTTTTTCCCCTCCTGCTCTCTGGAGAGGTGGGACTTTTTGATTTGGGTATGTTTTCCTCTTTGCAGACAAGCAAAGTGCAAATACCTTTAAGTGAGGGCTGTGCTCAGGGACAGCGAGTGGCAACATCGAACTGCCTGGGGAGACAAACCAGACTGGCCGGTGAACCACTTTGTAAACCCAGCTTTGGGGCAGGGAAGACGCAGGGTTTCCGTCAGGCGATGGGGCTGGATGGGACGTGTGTGGGGAGATGAACCTGCTGGGCAGGCTGCTGCTTGGGCTGGGCCCTGGGCTGGAGCACGGCTTTAACTTCATCACTGAGCCATGCAGTGACAACCATTTATCATCACCCAGCTAGAGCAGAAATGACGAGCACGTCACCACTGTGACCACCCCGGTGATGGCTCCAGGCTCAGCTGTTGCCATGCCCACCGCTGACAGCGAGCCAGAGATACTGTTTGGTGGGGGAAAGAAAGTTTTCTCTTGGTGGTTGTGCAGGGCTAGGTGCTGGGTTCCTGCTCTTTGTCGAGCCAGGCTGTCACCAGGGAGGTCAGAAATCATTTATTTTTAACATTATGTAGAAACTTGTCTCAGCTTTTCCGCCCCATGGCCATGAATTTAGAAATGGCATCAGAAATCACTGCATTCGGTATCCTGAAAATCGGGTCAGAGCTATAAATTTCTCTTACTGGTGTGTGAGCTGTTTGCCATATGTGACTTTCTGAATTTGTGGTCATTTGTGTCTCTACCGCTGTGTGCCCGAGCGTATGACCGAGACTTTTATATTGTGCCTCTGAGACACAAAGTCCTTCTGTTGCTTTTGCCTAGCATCCTTCCCAGGCTTGCTCGCCCTCCTCCCCGTCCCCCTTACTAATGGCTTCTGGCCACAGCCTGGCCCTTAAATCACGGGCTGTGCCTGGACAGGCGTAAGCCGTGACTCTCCCCAGAGAGAGGGGATTTGTTCAGAGCGGGGAGCGCCGTGCCGCCGAACACGCGCGGTTCAGTGGCTGCTCCCACGCCGAGTCCGAGACGGGTTCTCCGATGCAGGCACCAGAGCCTCTACCCGCAGGGGCGAGTCCTGCAAGGCCCTTCGGCAGGTTCAGCAAGCCTTTTCAAGGACAAGCATCCTGAATGCAAAGGGAGAAAATGTTCAGTGTGGGCATCGGCGGGGGTGTGTTAAGATGACCTGTGCACTGGGGGGAAAGCTTAATCGAGGGAAGCTCAGATTGTGGGGGGGAAGGCAGTGTTGCCGTCCACCTCCTCCACTTTACTGCCTCTGCTCTTCCTCCCCCACCTCTCTCTGTAGATACAAAATCTTTTTAATTGCAAGGCTATTTTTGCTCAGTGAATTAAAGCGAAGCCTTTGCAGCCCCTCCTGCCTGTTGCAGTGGTGACCCCTGAGGTCCCAGCCCCTCTGCCCAGCCTGGGCAAGGAGACGAGGGCAGCAGCGGAACAAAGCGGCTGTCCCTAAGGCCCAGCTGGGCTGAGGTGCCCCCACGTATCGCAACGGGGCTGCCACGTTCTACAGATCTGCTCCCTCGGAGCCTGCTGAATCGCTAAAGCCAGCTGATGGGACTAAGGCGTTTCCTAACTAGTTTTTAATCCTTTTTGGCACAGCAGTGCCAACACACAAACATGAGCTGTATCAATGGGACTATTTATTAAATTCTGGTCTTGTCGCAGTGGTGCAACCCTGCTGAGACAGTTTGGTGTATTAACATAAAACGAGAGCAGTGGATTTTCTCCGATGCCGCTGAGGATCGCATCTTGCCTGCAGGTTCCTACTGGAAATGGCGCGTAGGTGTCGTCAGGGTCTGAGCCCAACTATGAGGAAACAGAAGGCTGGTGGCGCAGGGTTATGAACGATAGGAGCTGGTTTGTAGCTGCTAGTAGACACAAGCAAAGATAAGCTTTAAAAGCAAAGGCTTCGCAGGAGTTATCCCAGAAGCACCCCTCTGAAGCTATGGCTGGGGCAAATGCATTCTCCGTTGCCACCACAGACAGAAAGCAGAGGAGGCGAGAGCATTTCAGAAGATCTCAGCAGCTTTCTTTCCATTTTTTTTTCAAGCCTCCATGCACAGCTTCAGTGCTCACCCACCTTCTTCCCTTATTTTCAAGTTCCATAGCCTTTTAATCAAAAGACCACCCAGCCTTCAAAAACAAATCCAAGGAGTGCTATACTTTGAAGAAAGAACGGTCTTGTACAGCAACCACTTACATCCTCAAGCAGAACAGTAATTAAATTATGATTGTTATGGTAAAGAGCAGAACTGAGGCTACAAAGTCGTAACTGCTTTGTTTTGCTCCTTAGAGATAAGGAACTGTGCTCAGCTGGCTTTAAATACATCATAACAGTAACTTCCCCATGGCCTTTTGTCTCCCAGCTTCAAGTGTTTCTGAACCAGCTGAAAGCCACTTCCTTGCCAAGGGCTCTTGCCTCACTCCCTCCTAGAGCTTTGTGACACAATTTACGCTATTTTATGGAAGGAAGTAGACGCATCAGTGAGCGCAGTACCTCTTGGCTGAGGGTGGGTTTATTTGAACTTACTATTTCTAAAGCGGTTAAATGATCACTTATTGTCCATTTTACCTCAAATGTGCTCACGGGCTGCAGTCCGCAGTAAGTCAGCCTGCCTTCTCCCACTCTGAGCCCCGCTCTGCTATGTAACCACCTCCTGAGCCTATCATCAAGCCTTGCTTGTTTTACTGGTGATGCTACTCTGCATCTTCCCAGCCCGGGAACGGCAATGTTGAAGGACAGCATGGCACAGCAGTGCTTTTTCAGCCCTCCAGCTGCTGACCAGCTTTGGCAGCAGAGGGCTGTGAGCAAGTGCAGGGTTCAGGGTCTCTGGTACCCCTTTTAAGCACTTCAGATGCCCACCCAGAGGCCAAGAGCACTACTTTTTCTGCTGGGATGAGCCTTCCTCTCGGGAAGGTGCAAACTGCACTCCCCATGCCTGTGGGGAAGAACCAAGTCTATTACTTGAACGTAGACATGGGTCAGACGCATCTAGCTTCAAGTCTGCTTTCCAATTCTGAGCCCAGCTGTGAAGCACCATGCGCTGCAGTATTTCTTCCGTACCGCTAAGCCACATCTGTTCCTAGGGGCTGCTGCTTACAGGATTCACTGTTGTGGTGAGGGATGCATTGAGACCAGAGCTGGTTTGCCTGGTACCCGAGGCAGTGAGGGTGCTCAGACTGCAGCTGCCAGTCAGTACAGTCAGGTTGCTCCAGTTTAAAAGTGGGGAAAAAAAACCCAACAAACAAACAAAGAAACCCCTGCAAGAACATGACACAACCCCTTCCGGCACCTGAGATCCAGCAAACTTAACCCAGGAGGAATTACAGCCTGTGCTGTTACACCCTGCAGTGCAGAGCCTGCTTGCAGGCAGAGTTTCTGCACAGCTGTCCCCTGCCAATGCTCAGAGCTGTAGAACATGTTGAAGATCCCATCTACACAACAAGGTGGGATTGTAACTGTCTATGCTCTGTTTTGTTCGTAGCACTGAGAAGCTCTCTGACTATAAATGCCTTTCTCTTCCCAGCCATCATTAACCAGTTATTCTTTCAGCTCAACTTCAGTCTGCCACTTAACCATCAACTCTGTTTACCTAAAAATTATTTGAAATGAGACATTCAGTTATTACCGAGCTTAAACACCCACAACAAGGCTGCCATTTGATTTATTTTAGAAATGATAAAGCACTCTGGCACTAAACTTTTGTCTTCTCCAACAGCAGCCGAGCCACTAAACTGATGACATGCGGATTAACCAAACAGTCTAGCAAGTCATTGGTAGAAAGGGCTGTTTGTGAGGCATCTGGACTGCCGTCCGAATCCCTTCGATCTGCAGGTGTTTCACGGTCATTACTCATTACCAGTTGCTTCCTGGTGCAGTGTAATTTTCCAAAATGTCCTCCTTCATTTTCATTGCGAAGATCTCTACTGTCACTTTCAATTGCAACCGCACCCATCCAGCCTGTTTCCTGAGGCTGTGCTAAAACTTGAATAAGATGAGGCCCAAAAGGTATTGTCTGCAACTTTTCTGCTTCAGATGTTGAAAAGCCAAATCCATGGGTTGGTGATCTGCAGCCCTCTGGCTCACAGCCAACTTGCCTTTTCTTCCTCTTGCACGACGCACTTGTCCTCCGCTCTGCGCCAGCGCTGCCGGGACGTGCCTGCTCTGACACACCTGCCTTGTGACACTTGAAATACGCAGACACTGCTTTATTCAGGTACTGAAGATTGATTTCATGGGATGTTGCCTCAACCTAAGAAAACACCCAGGATACACTCAGTTAAAACGAGATACATTTCAATTTGGTGTTGCACAATTATCTTCCATTAATTACTTTTGCTACGTGAAGGGAACGAATTTTAAATTCTTTCTCAGGCAGCAGAAAGACTCAGGGGGAGCTAAGCAAAATGTCAGTAATTCTGTTATCACTGCTATAATGGGAGCAAGAGAGGGCTTACCTCTGTGGGATTTAGCCAGAGATCTCCATCACTGGGATCATCTGCAGATTTTATGGCACACACCAGCAATCGAGTTATTGCTTCTTCTACACGGGCTTCATGATCTGCATCCTGCCTCAAGGGAACAGAAAGTGTTTGGAGATAGATTAGCACTTGGGTCTCTGCAGAAATGTGGAAGTACTTGGGAAGAATCAAATGGATGGTCTGAGTCTCAAAGCCATACTCGTGCATGTGAAGTCGGTGAAAGGCTTCAGACTTCTGATGCTCCTACACATGCGTACAGCTCACGCATGAGTAACGGCACAGACCGTGGTGTGACTACTCCTCTGAATAAGGATTTGCAAAAAATAGATTTTAGTGTGTGTATATAATCCTTTTCCTTACTAGTGTTCTGTTAATTGAATCTGGTGCTTGAAACTACAGTGCAGTGTTAGCATTCAATTAATATATGCATTTATATAGCTCTTTAGGACTAGGAGGACCATGAAAGTCCAGAGCAAACTTTATATATTATGTCTAATTTAAGTACTTAAAACACACAGGATGTTACAAGGCAGCAACTATCTGGGGCTACAGAAGCACAAAAGTGAGTCTTAAGGAAGTTCAGGAAATATTTTATCATGTAACTGTAGCTGACATACTGCTGCAGATTTAAACAGCAGCACAAGGAAAAATACGTTTTGTCCTAAAGCTCTCCTGCAAAACTAAATACTTCGTAACTGTTTCTTTGTTTTGGGCCTTCACTTTCCGCATCATCCCCTCGTGCAGCTGGGGACTAGTAGTTTAGAATAACAGAACAAAATTTTATAGGATCTTTTTAAACTTTCTAACTTTCTTTTGTACTTAACTGATTTTCTTGTATGTGGAAGGGAAGGGTATGTGGAAGGAGACGGTAAGACTCCAAATAAGATAAGTGGTATAGTTCTTTCAATGACAGGTGGATACATAAATTTGCTTTCATTGAGATGCTCAGACATACACGTTTTGGAAGAAAGATGTAACCTTGTCAACCCACAGCCCTCAACTGCCTAACTGTGGCTTTGGGGAACACATCAAGCCAACCATGCATCTTGTCTAGCATAAGTGTTGAAGGCAGTAATTCATCCTGGAACCCTGAGCAGAATTTGGGATAGAAGCAGGGGGAAGTGCTCTTGGCATTTTGTGGCTTTGCATGCTTGGCTTATTAATGGTCTCCTATAACCAGCCCCCAAAACACTGCTTGGTATCTACACACAGAAATTATTTAAGGTGTTGCACTCTTGGTATTCATCCTGGTCTGCTGAATAACAGAATTGTCCCAATTGCATGAGAGTATGTTAGGAAGCAAGGAATACTTTTTGAGCAGCTCACATACAGCTGAAAACAAATTAAAACTTCTACTCTAAAGTCTTGCCAATATAATTAATGGTTTCACGGACTATAAATGTTGGCATGATTCACATCTGTCAATACGAAAGCAGCTGGTAACAGCTGCAAGCAAGAACTGCTTGATTTGGTAATGGAAATGTTCTCAGTATTGTCTTCTAGCATCCATGTCAGGATTTATTTTTATAGACGGATTGCCCAGCACCTAACAGTGCTGCCGCCGTCAGCTGTAGGGATCATTTCTGTAAGGAACTTTCAGCTGGGTTGCAACAGCTACACTTGTTTGTGGCAGCATTTGGTATCTGGGCAGGGGGGTGTCTGTGGTGTTCATTAGCACAATCCAGCACACGCTCCTCTGCTCGTGATGCCGTACACAACTACTTGCTCTTGCTGCCACCAGACGGATGCCTGGTGACTTCTGCAAGACCTTTATGACCAGGAAGGCCATGGAGTTTAGCTCCACTATTTTTTCATTCTTGCAGCACATATGAACAGCTAGAAATGCTACAGCTAACGCACCACCCAGCTGCCTGGGAGTCACCAGCCTGGCACAGCTGATCCGGTGCTCACCTGCTCCTCACAAGTGGGACCATTTGTGAGGCACAACTCAGGGTACCGGTGTGTGTGTGTTGACATCAGGGTCTTCCCAAGTAGGGGGCATACAGCCAGCTCCTCTGAATTACCTCAAAGGCTGCTCAAATGGAAGCCAGGCTTAATGGCTGCTCTACAACACTGCTGGTGCTTTCTCTGGCACTGGAGACAGACTGACTGCACTTAGGGCTGTGTAACAGTTCCGTGCCGGCTGTGGGCCTGCTGTCCTTTCTAAATACATAGTCTCATCTGGAAAATTTCTCCATGAGGGAAACACCCAAGTGAGTTCCTCTACTCTGCAAATGCTTGGTTTGATGTTGGTATAAGAAATATATCATGTAGTCTTTGAACAGCAGTTGAACGTGTGTGTTCATTCCCCTGCAGATTTCAGTCTAATAAAGGTTTAAAAAAAAAAAAAAAAAAAAGGCAATAAGTCTTATAGTGAGGTAGCTTTCACAGATCATTTCAAAGGGTCTTTTTTATATTAAGCTAGGATTAATGATCAAGTAATTTGAATCAGAAAACCTTCTGGAGCATTGAGATGATATCCCTGGAACTATCCCATACATACTGGTTAACATGAGCAAGAAAAATCAAAGCCTGGGGAAAAGAAAATTAATTAAATACTTGAGAAAATCCAACTCCAGGCAAATCAAAACTATCACAGAGAAATGAAAATTCAAAAATCCTCTGCCACCCCCTTCCTATCACACTAACCTCATTTAAATTCTAACTTGGCTTTGCATGTAAGCATGTGCTTGAGGTGAAGCTGCTGTCTTGTCCCCTGTTTAGCACAAAGCTAGCTAGTCCATAAGAAATTGGACATGAGAAGTTTAGCTTGCGTTTAGTTGTTTGCCTGATTGATTACTTGCATGTAATTTCTGCTGAACTGGGGCTTTCAATCTGTAACCCTGGAAGGTTCTTCAGGAAAAACTGTATCCATAAGGGCTCTTCCCTTGCCAGCCTCCGAATAACACACAGCCAGTAGCGCTGAACCTGGCAGGAAAGGGACAAAATGCTTCAGCCTTGATCCTTACAAAAGCTCCTGCTCAATGCAGCTAAGTAGGAAAGACAGTCTGAGTTCCGAGTGGCATAATTTCTCTGCTCAGGTCACAATTATTTTCACTGTTTTCTTGCTAGAGATGCTTCTTCTTTTTCTCCCCCTGCTTTCCCTAGTAAAAACCCTGAATTGAATATTCTGCTACTGGCAAAGCATAGCTGCATTTTAGTGGTGGCTGACAAATGATGCTAGTAGAACACGCAAGTCTGCAAAGTTTTCTGGGATCTTGAGGATAAAAGATGCTATGTAAATGTAAGCACTGCTGAAACTGCTCAAAAGTGTCTTCTGAGGCCATCAAATCTGGGATGGGATTATTTTCATTATCTTTCCTACTCTTTATAATATATGCAAACATGGAAGTGCTACATCACCATGATACAAAAAGGAAAATACCAGTTCAATCCAAGAGTTTATGCTGACAGTGATGGGGTCAATGGATTCGACGTAGTGCCACCAGTGCCTTGGAACAAGCAGGACCTGGAATCAGAGACATCACATTAGGGTTCCAGCAGAGGCTTGAAGAAAGATAAGGTGTTTTAATTAAGGTGATGTGGGATGCAGAGGCAGAATGAGGCAAGGAATAGGGATGGGTGGTGATCTTCATTTCTTTCTTCTAAAGAGCCTTTTCTGAAGACTTAAATGCCCACTGTCTCCTCCCGTTGTATCAATATTATATATCAGCAGCAGACACAACCCAGAACTACCTCTCACCTAAACTCCTTCCCATTGAAGCAGGATTGTAACCTTACAGCTGCTCTACACAAGCAAGCTCTGGCTGCACAAAGGGAGTGCAGCTGGTGTAGCAGTAGAGCAGGGCTTTAGAGAAAGTCTCAGCCAAGCAAGAATTCTTTTGTAGATTCTCCAACTTGAACAGGGTTCCCAGTTCCTTCAGAAGGACTGCCAGCTGGCTTCCCCAAAAAGCAGGTATCCTAATGCTCTTCTGGGTGATTAACAATTTGTAGCTGTAATTCTGGTGAATACCTGTACTAAACTGGTCACTTCTAGCAGATAAGACTTTTAAAGGAAGGTATCCCAGAAATCACAATAATCCAGTTTACATCAGAGCTTTGCAACTATATCAGGATGATAGCTGTGACATAAAATTGATTCTAACCCACAGCTTTTATGGTACAAAGACATTAATGTTATTTTGTTGATACAGTATAAGCTTTACAGATTACTGAACATTAGATTAACATAGAACTATCAAGAAAAGCATAAAAGATGTTTTTGACATGCAGTAAAAATTGTCAGACATGGATAAAAATATACATTTCAGGATGGACAAAGTGAAGCAATGATCAGTACCTTGAATGCCAGACAATTCTTTTTCTTGGTAGACATAAATGACTTAAAAGAATGTTCTGCTGTCTAGATAGCCCTGTGCTTCGTTATATCAAAACACAGCTAACGAGAAAATGTCTGTGTAGGAAGCAACAACCGAGGCCCTAGCCCTGCAAACACTTACAGGACAATCGGAGCAGAGTCATTTGGGCCACAGGACAAAATGTTCTCCACAGGTTTCAATTTAAGTCAAACAAAAAAAGCACTGGCTCTCTAAAGGTCAAAAACATTTGGAAATTGTACTTTAATCCAGTACAGCATACAAAATAGAGAAGGAAGTCAGACTGTTGAGGGCCATTATTTAAAAAAATATCACCAATTAGTTACTCCTGACATCTAAAAGTGTACGAAGCCCTACACAGACCAAAGCCAAAACATGTTTTCTACACAGAACAAATTTCAGGACAGTGCTTTTATTGTAGAAACCTACACTTCAAATGAAAAGTGCAGTTGCATTAGCTGCAATGGGTTTATCTGTCAGCAGGTATTTGCCCATGTTTCACTGATGGCAGAATTGTACAAAGCCCACTCGGCTGCTCTATAGAGGACCTTAGGTTGCACTCTGTTAAAGATCCTGGGTGCTGCCCAAATGACAGGATGTAATGATGAAGCCTGGAAAATGTTTGTGTACAGCAGAAGAAGGCATAGCTTCTGGAGTAAGCAGCCGTTTCCAACAACAGGGTCCTTACTGCAAGACTCGCAGAGGAAGAGTGAGCTTGCAACATGCTGAAGAAGTGGATGAAGACACCAGGGAATTGCGGTATGGTGCAGAGGGAGTATGTAGCAAGGGAACAAAAGCAAGAGGCAAATTACAGAATCACAGAATCACAGAATAGTAGGGGTTGGAAGGGACCTCTCTGGGTCATCTAGTCCAACCCCCCTGCCGAAGCAGGGTCACCTACAGCAGGCCGCACAGGACCCC
>Ga0065711_1037833_pt1 | contig 19429 bp, 12 predicted proteins | sample Hoacrofraction12_FD_59098 | JGI IMG/M metagenome (GOLD analysis project Ga0065711, IMG submission 59098) | Hoatzin crop microbial communities from Cojedes, Venezuela - Epithelial fraction 12 v2 (version 2) | ecosystem: Host-associated > Birds > Digestive system > Esophagus > Crop | place...
TTTTTTTTTTTTTTTTTTGGTGGTAAAGCAGACACAGTCAGTCATTACCATGTTAAAAACTGCTGTTTCTCTAATATTTCGTAATCAATCCTTGAATCATCTGATCTGCCCATGAAAATTCCAGTATTTAAAATCTAACATTGCAAATGTATCAGGTCACAAAGATAACAGCCATCCTAACTGGAAATCACCTTTTATATTAATTTTTTTAGTAGGGCTCAGATTATATCAGCTTCTTCATAAGAAATTTAAGGAGTATTATTCTCAGACCGGCAAGTTGCACATTGAGTAACATTTATAAATAATTTTACCTTGTTCCCTTTTTGAAATTGAATTCCACTGTTCAGAAGTACCAGGCACATTTTTTTAATAGGTCTAGCCTTATGCAGTGTTTTTTAGAATTAAGAACCTAGAAACTGCAGAATACTATGAGCCCAGTTATCCCTGATGCAATTCAACTGAAGTAATCAGAACTACACTGGAGATTAACTTGGAGTTTGTTTTTACATTACATATTTCTGCAACAAAAGGTAACCTATTTGGATATTTTTAAATTACTGAGGTTACTATAAAGCATGTGTTAAAGATGATTTTTCTTTTTGTTATTATATTCTTTGTACAAATGCTATAAGTACTGTTGTTTTCTTACTAACACTTATAGCATACAAGGAAGTCGTATTCACTGTGAAACTGCATTGGGTGAATTTTGGACCTTAAAGACAGAACTTTGAAAACATAATGTAGTTGAGCAATTCTATGATACTAAAGACTTGAACTTTGAAGACTTAAAGCTAAAATAGCAATATGTGATGATGCATTCTTAATTCTCCCCAAGAACACCAGCCACTTTTTGCCTTCTTGAAATTCAGCATCTTTTTGTCAAAGAAGCTAAGAGGAGAAACTAACCAAATATCTTGGAATTCATTGAGTATTTTAAAGTCCTTCAGGTTTTCTCCAGAAAAAAATATTTCCTTACTTCACTGGAGAGTTTACAAGCAGCTAAAAGGTAAGTCTTTTTGAGTTCAATGTCAAAGCTCATAAGACACTACAGAGAACAGAGAAACATCTATTAAATTGTGAAAAAAATTAGTTTGCCTTTTCTGTTTTGAATATGATGACATAGTAGAAACAGCTATAAACTAGAAGTTGTGAGGTGAGCATGGACGTCATAGGAGCATGGACAAGGTACTGAGACCCTTGTAGCTCTGGTCAGTGTCTGTTCCATTAATTCTCATACAATAATTTGTCATTTAGTTTTAAAGCAACACTTCTTCTGTCTAGATGCCTAGATCTAACAAATAGGACAAAGCTCATGAGTGAGCTAGGAGATTACATAAATGTAGGGTATACTTGTAAAGTATAACTGCCCTCCATTAAATAATTTCATTGTTCTTAACTGATAAGTTGTGTGCTCCTCTCTGGAAGCCCCTGTGTGGCATGGAGGAAGGAGATGAAGTAGGATCCAAGGTGAGAACAGTGACTTCTCTGAGCACTGAAAATAATGAAGTCTGGTTTTCAATTGTAATTGGTTGATTTTAGCATAGATTTTAGGTGTAAATTTAATGGGGTGTTTTCCCCACTGTAGTGTCTTTTGAAGTATCTCTGTCTCTGTCCCCCACGTAGATTCTTCAGGGTCTAATAATTGAGCAAGCACATGTTTTTTCCCTTCCCTCAGTCCAGGCTCTGAGTAGGGTTTCTTTTCTACTTGGCTCCCTATATTAACAAAACTTGTAGAAAACAAATTATTTGGGGGATTCCTTACTCAGATTAAATGTAGCCAGGATATGAAAACAGTGTTGAAGGAAGGGAATGAAAAATACACACAGAAGTACATACACAGAGCTTGAGCTTCAAGGCTAGTTTCCACATAAACCAGTGTGACATACAAACAATGTAAATAAAAGATAAGTTTCAGCCTATGGGTTGCGTAGAGTGGAGGGTACAAGGAAGCAAGAAAGAGTAATGTCCATAGTTCGTGCACCACAGGGCGTCTGCACAGACTACAGCCAAAACCTGGTACGTGTGGTGGGATCTTGTGATACAAACTTCAGCTTTATCAAGACTGCGAGAATTATGCACATTGAGAACTCCCGATGGCTTGCCTAAATGAGGGATGTAGCTAAAGTCTAACAGTTCTAACAGTTCTTGTCTTTGGAGCAGGTGCCTAAGTTTCATTCCCCAAAACGCTGGACACAACAAGGGATCTAGGGCTGAATGGAGCCACAGCCCAACAAAGAGGAATCAGGAAGTGGCTGGGGCATGGAGGCACATCCAAATCCTCAGCTTAGACATAGTTTAGCAGCACATTTTCCCTGTAAAAATGGAACAATCGCAAAAGGAACACATACATCACAGTAGGATAGGAAACCAATCGCATGTTTTTTTGTATTATGAAAAATACATAAAAGTTGCCAGACTACTGTAAGTTGAACTTTAGCTGCTGTTGGCTTACTAAAAACTCTTTTTGGCCTGACTTGGAAAGAGATCTCCAGCTTGCTTTTTTACATTTTAAAGCAATAGTGGGTTTGGGTTTTTTTTGAGCTAGTTATTTTACAGTCTAAGTTAATGATGATTCATTCAGTTTGCATTTCTAGAGCATTTTGTGCTGAAACTATCAGCAAGGCAATTAAATGTTTGTTATCTGGCAATAATAAAACAGAATAACCTCTAGCAATTATGGAGGCCTTAGAACTCGAAGTTGAGATCAGCTAGGAAAATAAAAGGTTCACTTTAAAGAGCAACATATTTTCTTGAAATACATTCTTGCCTCTATGCCCTATTTTAGTAATTACGTTTTCACTAAAACTTCTTTTTCATGACAGCAATATTGTCAATATTTTTAGGTTGAGTCTCTTTACTATAAATTTAATAACTTATTTAATATTCCAGCTTCGCTACATTTGAATTGTTTTATTGTATATTGTATTGCAAGCTTTAGAGAGATTTCTGTGGCTGTTATGATAGATCTGCTTTAAAAGATCAATGATTCTTCTACGATTCTACAGAAAGCACAATGTTCCATGTTTATGCTTTGCCAAATATTTCTATCCATTTAAAGAATGAATCCTCTTAACAGATGGTATGTACAGTATATACAAGAAATTTTGAAGTATTATATTTACATAAAATTTAATTCTAAATAATTGTGTTAACTATATATACTATATATAGTTTTACATGTTACATATAGTATATACTGTATATAAAGACAGAATATATAGTATACTATAACATACGAGAAGATACTATAAATGGTGTGTGTATATACATACACTATATAACTACCTAAATAGTTAACAGAAGTATCTACAATTGAAAGTTAGTATATCTTTTAGTACGCATGTTAATTTGAATTGGAACTGAATTTTTCTTGTCAAAGGGAGCACTGGCAGACAAGCATGTTTTCATATGATGTTCCCAATTTTTTAGTAAAAATTTAGTAAGTTTAGTAAATGGGAAAAATTGAGAGTATGTTAGATAACTGGGTAATATATTTCCTTCAGGGCAACCAGGTGGATTTCAGCAAAAGATTGGATACAATTCGGGATGATGCAATGTTTTGCTGGTCCTACCTGAAGGCCAGCAAGTGCTGACAGAGTCTTGCTTCTGGACTGCGGTGAAAGGGGGCATCTGCCTGTGTGCTCAAACTGACTTAGTCCACCACCAACTCATTTAGGCTGTGCTGAGAGCTAAAAGGTCTATCTTTTGAACTGGGCCTCCACTGATGGCAATCTGTTCAACCTTTCAGTATACGCTGGATGCATATTTGGCAAGGATGAGAGCATATAGGATCTTTCCTAAACAACAGGCTGGTTCTGCTGCTGCTGGCAAAGGGAGGTGGTGGTCTGTCTCAGCACCAGAGACACCTGAGGTGCCTCTCAAGGAAGTCCCTGAGCTTTAAGTCCCTCCAGACTGCCCCGGGGCCCTCCCAACACAGGCTGCCGTAGTGATCGACTGTCTCCTGTCCACACCCAGTCCCACCAGCACTAACCTCGGCACTGCACCTTCTGCCACAGGCAGCGAGCAGCACCAGTTAATGTCGCAGTTCTCATGGTAAAGGTGCAGCTAAGGCTGAAGTTGTTCTGGTTCGTATTTGACTGCAGTTTGACTCAGAAACTGGTTCCGACTCGTTCCGATTTTGAGGCAAAAAAAGACTGTCCACAGCATTTTGAGGCTTGGGCTTCATTCAATTCCCTTATCAGAGACTCTCCAACAGTTTCTGCCATCTCCAAGTAGGGAATGAATCTGATCTAATTTCTCTGGCATTGCTGTATCAACATCTGATCCTCTGCTGGGAAAAATTGAAGCCCATGGAGCTATGACACTTTGCATTAGCAGGTAATCTTAATTCTTCTCCTTCAGCTACAAGGAAGGAGGTGGAAAACCCCATAGTGAAAAAGGGAGACTGAACCAATTCATTTGTGGGGCTTGGCATATGGTTGGGAGAAGGACTGCTGGGGACGCTGGGAAGATACTGATTTCAGATGCCTTGCTCAGCCCCCTCTGCATGCCAGCAGCAATTGAAGGGCTACTTTGGACTAATCTAAACTTCTGGTTTTTTTTCACCGTGTAATGGATATTTTCTTCCAGTCAGGAGTCCTACTTCTCACAAGGGCCCTAGCTGCAGAGACCACATTTCACACCGCCTGCCTGCTGTGTACTCCAGCAGAAAGCCCTTGCCCCTGCCCCTGCCTGCGCAGACAGGCTGCTCCCTCCCAGCAGTCCCCGCTCCCGTGGCCTGCGGCACTGCAGTGTGAGTGCTGGCGGATCCAGGAGAAAGCCCCCATAACAGCCCCTCTCAAGCATGAACTGCAACAACTCTTACTCTTCAAAGTCAGTGTGACTCCCGTAATTTATTCATCCCAAGATGTATTCATCCATCCATTATTTATTTGCATTTGTTTTACTACTATCATTACAATTTCATAATTGTAATGCTCAGAGACAGGGATGGGAAGCTAAAGACAGAGGTAGCCGCTGGACAAAGGCCCTGGGCTTGCTTGTTCCCAGCTGCTGACTGCTTCCAGGTTTTGTGTAAAGGCATAGCAGAGAACAAGCAAAACTCCTCTCTCCGTTCCCTTTGCTAGGTCGGTGGAAATCCTCTGTTCCACCTAGACTCCTCTCCATAGTCGTTTATATTCTGTTAGTGTGATGAGGAAACTGAAGTGCACCAAAGTGGTGCTGAATGCTGCCATGTGCAAAGGCCGAGAGGAAGGCAGGGGTAGATGAGGAAAGGGAGTCGATGCTGCAGGTCCACTGTCTCCTCTTCTTGGTGCATTCTGGGGGTGCAGATTTCTGTGAGCAGGAGGAATGAACTCGTTTAAGGTCTGCTTGTAGAGTGAATAGATTTAGATTTACTGTTTCCAGCTGCGATCTGGTGTGGGGATTACAAGGGAAATGGGAGATGATTGTCTTGAAAGGAATGGGAGACAAATACTGTGCAGAATGTCACCTCCCCAGCATCCTTCCTCCACAGGCTCGATTGCCTGTGCTGTGGAGAGATGATTCGGAGTTATCGGTTTCCCCTGGCTCAGCCGTGGCAGTTGACTGTCCCTACATGTTCCTCACTAATCAAATGCAAGGTAATAAGTCTTGGCTTAAACCGCCTTCATGATTACGGTGTGCAGAAAGATGTTCAAATATCAGGTGCATTAAGGCACAAGATTGAAGGCCACTGGGTTTCCCATTAGGGAACTCAAGCCGTTCTGTAGTACAGGGCTTTTTGCAATGTGTTATTGACTTTATAAAAGCCACAGCAGCTTTGTTGTGAGTACTGCCCTCTAGACCTCCTTCTTTCAAACAATATACAGCTCTATTGTAAATCAATGTCCAAAACCACTGCAGCAGTATTACTTTAATCTGGAGGGACCATTTGGTAGAAAAGAGACGTTTCTTTAAAAAAAAAAGAAAAGTATACAGAATTTCCTAAGGAATCATTTTGAGCCTTTTCAATCATCCAGATTATTCACTTCACAGTACAAAAACACAGATTTGTTATTCAATTTAAAAAAAAAAAAAAAAAAAGGAAAGAAAAAGATTGATACTTTACTCCTATATAGAAGGAAAAATAAATTACCACGGACTTAGATGGTGGCATATAAATCTTTTATGTAAATCAGGAGAAGAAGTTAAGTAGTTGTAAAAAGGCCGTTAGCCCTGGGAAGCATGAAAAGTGGACTGTTTCAGATTGTATGTGCTCTGGATTTTTAGAAGGACAATTTACCTGTAGCTTTGTTTGAAACATCTAGGGGTTTTGAAATACATGAAAACAGCAAAATGAAATAAGGGTCTTAGAGATGAAAATTAATTCAGGGAACAAAAACCCTAAATAATACATGGAAATGTCATGGATATTTGAACATTTTTTTGAACAACATGCGGTGCATAGGGCTGTTTCTTACAACACAAAAAGGTTGTATTCTGGGGTTTTTTTCTGAGCATAAGCACAGATGAGAAGAACAGCTGTGAGATGGAGGAGCAGAATTTAGAATCCCCTTTTCTCCCCTCAGTAACTGTAGAAACCGTGTTTTGCTGATTGTCCTTGCTGGGCAAGAATGAACACATAAGCTCTAGGTCCAGCAGATCTGGGGCATGGTCTGTGTATTTGAATGTGTAAGCAATGAACAAAAGGAGTTTTTAGACACTATTCTCTTACTAATATCATTTTCACTAGATTTGAAGGGGTCTCTGGCTAGCTCTGACTGCAATAATCAGCTTATTTCCCCATTATTTTCAAACAAAAATGTTAAAAACATCTCTCAAGTTGAGCTAAAAGCTATGGCCAAGGATGTATCATTAGATAGCAAGACTAGCAAGTGTCAACAGTTTCCTTATTTTTGTACTTGGAGGATGCAGAAGAAATGTACACATTTGCCATTTGGTTTAGAAATGTTGTCCCGAAATAATGTTCTCTCTGGGTATTACGCATGTATTGGAACTGTACAGTATTTGTTAAGCACTGCATCACATAATTATTCATTAAAACAGTGTAAATTTGGGTCAGTTTCACTCGCACATACATCATAACACAGACTGTAGAGTGACTTAAAATATTTATAGTACTGTGCTGTATGATATCTTACTGAAATCCCTGCATTTACATTTCATTTAGCTGATATCCTGCCCTTAGGGAAATCTCTTTTGCCCAAGAATGTACACTCTCAGTAACAAACAGGATCAGAAAAAATTGAACAGTGATAATATTTCTAGAAGGAGGAAATATCTGTCAGATCACCACTGTCAAGAATGTTGACCTAGAGAAGCATTTTCACACCCAATTAAAACAGTTACTAAGCACTTAGATTCTGCATACGGTACCAAAACTTTTAAGGAAAAATGAACAGAATAGCTATTACACAGTGTGATCCATTGTTGAAACTTTCTACAAATCAAAGGTCTATAACAACATTGCAAGGCACCTGATCCCCTGTGGTTTAGATCCCCATTACAAGTTCTCTGATCATCTCCTGTGCAGAAACACTCAAACGGTTAAGGGAATCCAGACCATTTTATGATTCTTCACTAACCTCAGAAGGTGAATCGTAGTTTCCGGTGGTCTAGAAAAAACAAACCAAAATAAACTCTAGGGAAATCAGTGTTTCTTATAGACTCGCTGTTAAAAATGAGGGGAAATATTGTCCAAAATTGAAGTTCAGCAGAAACTCCAAGCCACGTGACTTAAAGGCAATTCAAAGGTGGAAGAATAGTCTTTTGATCAAGGCACTGACCTGAGAGCAAGCACAGGTTCATGTCTTTGCTCTGCCACAGACCTCCTCCCGCCTTTATGTGTGCTATCTCTGTGCTGTGCGCTGTTTTCTGCGTACTGAGACTGACAACATCTAAACCGCACGCTGCTTGGGATGGGGCTGTCTTTGTCTTCTGCAGAGAAGTGCCTCGTTCAGCGAAGGCTCGACCCTGTGGTATTGTGGCACAATGGTAACACTGCGCAGGTCGACAGGAGCACATCTCAAGCAGAATGTTTCTGAATTCGGCATGTCATTACAACGGTGAGCCACAGTTCCACTGCACAATACAACTGCTCAGAAGTTTTTCAGACAAAGATTTCTCCATTGGAAAGAGATGACTGAACTCAATTGAAACATTTCAGGAGAATATATCAGCCTCATCACACTCTTTAAAGTGCTTTACGAAAACATTTTGCTGCGGGAGGGACAAAAGGATTTTCTTCAAATTTACCGTTTACTCTTTTGCACCCTTAAAAAGAATTTTGAGCCTTATCAGCTCTAAAAGTATTTTATAATATGTTGATTCATGAAAAATTGGGAGTTTTTTGAAATCTTGCCTTGACTTGCAATTAAAAAAAATGTAAAAAATCTTTAAATTTCCTCTCCAACATATGTCCTACTTTTCAACCAGCTCTACTGCATAGTGTCCACCGAGATCTCCATTTTAATAAAAATGCCTTCAAAGTATTAATTCCACTGTTATTAATTCAAAAAACTCTCAGAAGTTCAGTATTCATAAAAGAAAAGTCTTCTTTGGCTCACCATTATATAAATGTAATCCTTCTAATAAGGCAGAACTGAATAAGGAGCCAAAAGCTACAGATCTAATTACTGGGCTTCGCTGGCTCAACAGTCATAAAAACCTTGACTCTGGATAAACAACCCAGTCTTCTATTATTAAAGTATAACAATTACTTTTTGTAGCAAACAAGCCCTGTATCTTCTTATGATAAAGAAATGCATCTTTATGAAAAGATTAAATCATCTGATTATGTAACAGCATATTTATGGCCTAAATATGTCCAACCAGCACCAGTCCTGCTATCACTAACCTTTACGCTGAATTCTAATCAGGGTGTGGTAATGAGAAAAGCAGAAGAGAGCTGTCCCTCAATGCAGCTGGAGAGACAGGGCTCACTGATTTTCCTCCAGGGAAAGGAAATTTCTGAAATTTTAAGCCCAGGTCCACCACTTTATGTCTGAGAGGAAGATGGGCAGGGCAGTGTTTCCAAAAGTGCTCATCAGCTGGCTGGTTTTAGTAGGGGCAGACTCCGCTCGTTCAGTGGGAACTGAGCTGTGACACTCACAAGAGCTTTCTGAAGTCCTTCCCTCCCCTGCTGTCTGTGGACCAAATCAGTCCTTCCCATGGCAGAATGAAAAACGAAACTGTTACAGGAAGAAAATCTCTAGATCGCTCCTTTGCATTGGTTGTTTTTTTCGTTTTTGTTGTTTTCCCAGCTGTAACATTCAGGAAAAGAGTTTGCATCATTGACCTAAGGAGCCAATGACTGAAGTTGTGTTTTCACTCAAAACCAGTGGTGGAGATGGGTGAGTAGGGTGAAAGCACAGACCAAAAGTGGAGCATGTTGAAGGCTTACCATTGCCCTGGGGACCCTTGTTCAAGTGCCTGGCACCACAGCTGGCCTTGGAGCTCTCTAAAGGGGTTTCCTAGCCTCCAAGGAGCACCACAGGCGAGGTAAAGGGCATTTGATCTTACTAGTTTTTCTGGTCCTCTCTGTTCCTAGGCAGCTTCCTTTTTCCGAATGCATTCCTGGATTTTCACAAAGCCTAACATTGATTAATGAGAAGATAGCAAGACAACTATGGGAATAGCTTCCCTTGAGGTGGTGCACAGAGCAACAGCTTTCCGTGCCTGCACACTGTTACGCACATTTGTTTGAGGGGCTTGAGCAGGTTCTGTGTAAATCCTTAGACTTCTGTCGTGTGAAATCAGATGAACACCTTTTACCTGTTTCTCAAAGAGAAAGCTGATTTCATAATTATGGAGATCTCTGTCACTGAAATATTAAAAAAAAAGGAAATAAACCTACTAAAAATGAGAGTAGTCATTTCCAGGCTCTCTCTTGTTTGAGAATTTATGAACATTGGGTCCGTGCAGAAGAAATACCAGTTGTAATACAAACACAGGCACACTGGAATCAGAAGACTGTAGACATCAGAAGAACAGAGAGTCAGGATTGCAGCATGTGCTGATTTAAGTGTTGTAGAAGAGAACAGTCAAGTAGGTATGGATGTGGCGAGACAGGATTTCAGATGAATGAGGCTATGCATCAGGACTGCAGGAGATAAAACATAAGGAGTGAGTAAGTTAGATACACCTAAAGTTAACGCTGTTTTCCATTCAGATTGAATGAACCCACTAGTAGTTGCACAAAGCGATAAAAATTATAATCAAAACATATAAAGAGCACTCAGCCTTTGTGATAATATGAGGCAAAAATGAATTTGGTCCTTTGTATATCAAATCTGGTGGCTAAGATTGTCTTTACTTCAATGGTGTTGAATTCAGCCCAACATGAACAACAGGCTGAAGTTATGGCAGGATATTCAAAGCACCCTAATCTTGTAAGCACGTCTGAATAACCTACCATTACAGCAGAGGAGACTTAAAGAAGAAATAGGCAATAGAAGACTAATAATTAAAATGTAGCCATTCCATTGTATTTGTAATGCGAAAAATTTAAACCTTCCAGTCTGGATTTGAGGACCTAGTGACTAGTGGGGAGCTGTAAGAGAAATGGTGGAGAAAGATAGTACCCTGGTGAGGAGCTGAATCCCTCTTGTAAGGAGAAGCCATGTCTCACAAGCCTGTTGGAGTTGTCTAAACATTCAGTTTAGGGTGACTGAGTTGATGTAGTCCACCTGGATTTCCAGAAGGTTTCTAATGAAACCTTACAACAATGGCATAAGGGCAAAGCTCTCTGAGCAGATTAAAAAATATTAAATGACTGTTATCAGAGGATAGGAGTAAGTGAACGGTTTGGCAGTGGAGAGAGACAGTGGGGAGTTCTGCAGGATCAATGCTAGTATCTATGCTGTGCAATATATTCATAAACAATCTGGGGAAGCTGATGAGCAGTGAGATGAAAAACTTTGCTGATAATACTAACTGATGTGGGAGACTAAAAAAAGCCTAGTTAAGAAATACTGACGAAAGATGCCATGATATTAATGATAACACAACGGCAATTTAATGTAACTCAAGTGTGAAAGGGAAAAAAAACCCCTTAGTTTACATGAACTAGCAACACTAGAGAGGCAGATCTGGAGTTTATAACAGTTCATCCTGGTTTTGGCTGGGATGGAGTTAATTTTCCTCCCAGTACCTTCTGTGTTTTGGATTTAGTAAGAGAAGAATGTTGACAATACTGATGTTTTCAGTTGCTGCTAAGAAATCAAGGAGTTTCTTCAGTTTCCTGTGTTTGGCTAATGAGCAGGTGTGCAGGAGCTGGAAGGGAGCACAGCCAGGCAGCTAGCCCCAGCTGGTCGATGGAAATATTCCATACCATTGACGTCATGCTCGGTTTATGAATGGTGGTTGGTCAAGGGGCAGAAACTCTCTTCTCTGTGAGTTGGACCCTCTTCCCATGAGTTCAGACTTTTCTGTAAGTTCGGTCTTTTTCCGTGAGTTTGGCAAATTCTGTGAAATTCACGAGTTTGGTGAAATCTGTGAAATCCATAAGTTCCATGAAATCCATGAGTTCCACAATCGCTGCTTGGGAACTGGCTACGCAATTGGTTGGCAAGTGGTGAGAAAAATTGTATTCTGTATAGCTCATTTTGCATATTCTTTTTCATTGCTGTTACTATTACTATTACTATTACTATTACTATTACTATTACTATTACTATTACTATTACTATTATTCCTTTCTTTGTTATCTTAGTAAACTATTTTCATCTCAACCCACAAGTGTTACTTTTTGTCCATTCTCCTCCCTATACCATTGCCGGGGAGAGGAGCAAATGAGAGTCTGCACAGTCCTAGTCACCAGCTGCCAGGTTAAACCACAACACAGTTTCATGAATGTTTCTGATCAGTGTCCAACTGGAGTCAAAAAGAAGTTAATCTACCATTAGAAATTGTGAGGAAAATGACAGACGACACAACAAAGAACCAATTCCCATCTCTGAATACTGCACACTGTTCTGGTCACTGCATTTTAAGGAATGTAGGAGAACTGGAAAGGTTCAGAAAACGGTAACAGGCTCGTCAAAATTGTTGGAACTGGCTGCAGTTGAAGGCAGGACTAAATAGATAGGAATCCTTCAGACTGGAAAAAGAGATGCCTGAGGGATGTAAACCAATCAGTGACATGGCAGAGTGGATAGCTATTGATTGTTCACAGTTTCTTCCACTACAAAAACAAAAAAACATCAAATAGAGCTAAGTGAAGCCAAATTCAAAATAAAGGAGATGGTTTTCATGCAATCGATAACAGACCTGATGAAAGCCTTGCCACAGTTTGTTGTGAGCATTGATGGTTTACAGGCATTTCAGTGAAGATGGCATCAACTTACGTAAGGGAAACCTGTGGAAGGTTGCTCCATGCCCAGAAACCAAGTCTGGTTCAGGAATCCCCTCAAATACAAAAGGCTGAAGGGTGGGAGAGACTCAGGGGAGGACCACGTATGTTCATCCTATTCTTCAGGCATCTGCCTTTGACCATTAGTGGAAACAGAATACTAGGTTAACTGGATCTTTTGTCCAATCCTGTATGGTTTGCTTATGTTCTTCTGGAACATTCTATCAGTAACAGGGCAAAGCAATTTCTAGTTGCAGGCCATGCTATGTTTGGGGGTTCAAGGTAAACCTATATTGAGAACAATATCAATCTCAAAGTCTTTGTGAAGATCCTCTGGCTAAAATATATATCCAGAGCAGTTCACAGAGAAATCCTTGTCTAGCAAACAAAGCAAATAAACCCTGGCATCTCATCTTGTGCCCTGGAGAGTTGTCTGACAGACCGACACTGAATAAAACGTAAATTGGTCTTAGAGTAGTGAGCAGCAGGCTGTTGTAGTTTAAATCTGCCTTTTTTTGAGAGATAGTCCCTGCCCATTTTACTTCAGGCAGGAAAAAAGTGTGAGGGAAATGGTAGGAGAATAAACTTGTCACTGATGTGGCCCATAAATGCATGCTGCAGAGCTAGTTCCTTGATTTTAGGTGACAAAGAAGAACAAGTTGAAACAAATGACACAGAAAAAAGTTCTTTACTTTTGAGCTATTTCAACAATAATTTGTTGTCCATCAGACTCATGAGGCTTAACTAATGCTTTGTGAGCTATATCAACTAGGATATCCTTTTTCTTCAAATAACTTTTCCAGTTGATTAGCCTGTAACTAAAATGTCTGTTGGGTAAGCTACAAATTCTAGAAGCCCTAATAAACTGACTAACCAGTTATCTGTTCCCACTGCCATGCTGCTTTCACTTTTGTAATCTGAGGGGGTTACTCCTGTCAGTATAATTTTTCTATAAAAAGAGTTGATTATTCCCCACCAGCTCTGTATCTGACCTCACCCTTCCTGATGCAAATTTTAAAATTAGTGTGGTACTACATGTATCAGCTGAATTCTTCCTTTAAAGCCAGGCCTCCCCTTTTAATGACTCCACCAGGCCAGCACTGTAGAGGAAACCAGTAAAGTTGCTTTTTACAGATTTTGACTGGTTTTAATTTTTAGATATATGTTGTTAAAATATATCCATTAGCTGAGAAATATAAAAACATCTTTTTTGCTATGACATAGGCATGCAGTACCATTTTTTGTGGGCTTGTGGGAAAGCAAATATCAAGAACTCGCCTCTAACTACACTAGACTATCAACATAAAAATGAAGCTTTGCCTTAGCAGCTCTTCATCCTAGCATGGTGTGCAACAATAGACAAAGCTTTTAGTCTGCAGAGATGAAGGGGGAAGTAATTCTAATATATAAGACACAGGCACTTTCATTATCATTAGCAAGCATGCTGGATTATTCATGAAAGCCCCACTTACAGGTATAAGGAGGCATTTACATAATTCCTTAGTGTAATTTAACTCAACACATCACTTTTCATGTTAACCTTGTGGAAGGTATTTTGATCTTAATTGGGTTTTTTATTAACACATTACTAAAACCCCGTATCCATTTGCACCTACCCATCTAGCGCTGAGTTGCAGAGCCATCCATCAGGGACAGTATATCTGCCTGTGTTATGGCAAATCTGGAAAGGATTACCTAAAGGAGGAGTCTGGATTAGCTGGAAGTGTGTTGGGAGGACAGGCTCTATAGGACCACCCCCCTTCAGCAGAATGTAGGGAGACCGTGACACCCAGCTTGCAAACGTTGCTCCAGACATAAGAGCTGAACTGGCTGAAAAAGAGTGTTTCATAGGAAAGGAAGTGTTGCTGTCAGACTCCATTCCTTCCCAGGCTCCACCTTCCACAGAGCTCCTCTCCCTTCTTCCTTGGGACTCCTCAGGAAGTCGCAGAGCAGAAGAGCTGTGTCCTGCCACTGCTGCTCCTGGTCACTGCTCCTCTGTACCATGCCACTGATCCCCTGCACGTCCAGGGCAGGATGAGCAAGGTGAGGCGTCACTTATCATGGCAAAGGATGGCAAAATGTTCCTGTCCGTGCTGTGATCTCATCTCCAAAGACAAGGTTGAACAAACTGGTCTCTATGTAGTCATTTATATGTTTTTGATTAGGCATGCAACATATTGGTATGTGTTTAGCTGAAGAACAAATAAAGGTAGTACTTCATAGCAAACATACCTTGTTTATTTGGATGGGACCAGGAAGGAACAGAGATATTAGAGGAAAATGATTTGCCTAGTTTTTTATGCTAAAGAGGCAAAAATATATTTACATACGGCTACTTCTTCAAATTATGGCCAGTGAGGTACTGGTAAAATGAAGTGTTGTCTATACTTGAAATCTGGTGTTTTATGGTAGGGCAAGCAGAAGTGGGTAATTTCTACTTTGCCAAATTAGTGGAAGGCTAACTCCATTGACTTGCATTTTTCCTTGACTACACAACTGCGTGTAGTTATATGTCTGTTTTTTTCATAGTCATAACATGTAACGGTATCTCAAATCGAACAAAATGCACTAAAAAGTTTACACTATTAAAGTGATAACAATCAACTAAAAATGGTCTGCTTAGCACTGGTCTACTCAGCACCTTAAACAGGTATATACTTCAAGATGGTTGACTATATTTTTTTCAGTTTTATTTCTTCATTACTGAAAAATAACTTCATTTCTAAAGAAATTAATTAAAATGCCCTAGAAATTGCTCTAACAAAACATTTATTCCCACAAAGAAGTAATGTTATTTCTATGAGATTTTTGACTTGAACTATACACTACAATTCTCTATTAAACTGTAAAGTATATATAAAAATAACACCCATGGGAAGTTTTTAACAGTTTATTATTCCATGGACCTTTTCCATAAAATGCTTCATTTTTCACACACTTCCTCTCACCTCTCCTCTGCTTGATTGTTCTGCTTACTCCCGTATCTCTTCACTATGCTAGTAAACGACAGTCATATCAAAAAGCCAGATAAATCAATGAAATCATCGATTTAGAGCAGAACGAAAAATGGTGCTGTAGAAATACCCCTCAAAAGGCAGTGGAGGTTTGACTAGGTTGTTGCAAAGGAAAAAGCAGCTTCTTGGAGGTGGATCTTCATCTGTTAACTAGAACGATCTCTGTATAGTAGCCTGATTTTCTTCAGTTCCTACTCTTCCTTGTCTTGGCTCCTACGCTGGAACAGTTATTGTGGCAATAACAGACATTTATGCTGTTTATACTATCATCCAAATGTGCAACATGATTACCATGCTTGCAACATGACAATATTACAATGTTTTTTATGGCAAGTACTGGCTGGGAAAGTGTGTAAGAGGGAGGGACACCCCACACTACACTGCAGCTCACACTGAAGCTGAATAAGCTGCTGTGTTCCTCCTTCATGGGGAACAGAAGATCAGTCGCTTTCTCTCTCAGCTTGTAAGTCTCTGAGCTTCTTTTTGGATTTTGTTCGAAAATCCAGTGAGGAGAAAATAAGAACAGTTGAAGTGGCATATATAATCTCTGCATTTCATCTGAAAATGGTAAATTCTGCCTGCTTAACTGTGAAGCAATAACTAGGCCCAGGCTGAACATTTTGATAGACCCTCATCACACAGTGATGAAGGGAAACCAAGACAAGTTTCACGTTATTTCAGATTTTCGAAAGGAATTATAGATATTTCCTACATCCGTTATTCTATCATTTTATATGGGCCCACACTGGGCCATCATCAAATGTAGCATTTCTGCTCAGTTATGGGTATTTTAAATACCTGCCAATATTTCTGCACACCCACAAATATAATTAAAGTATGCATTTCAGTCCAGCCACCAGGTGCAGGAGATGACAATTGTGTTTTTCCTAAATCCTCCATTCTCAAAAATGACAAAAAATTGTCTTTCTTTACAAGCTGGTCTTGCTTTTACACTGCCTATCAGAGATTTCAGCCTACTGCTCTGTCTGGAGATGGTCTGGTTTTCTTTCATTTTTAGGAGTTTTGCTTGATCAGTAAATACAGGGACTTCAGGAATGTATTTATTTTACTGAAATGTACACACAGAGATTTGAGTCCCTGTATGTATTGCACAGAACGCAATAAATATTTTTCATATGCATACTACCTGATCTCACAGACTGCAAAATGGCATAACAAAACGTCAGGTGAGAAAAATGCTGGACTCTGTGTACCCGATCAGCAACTACAGATTTAACTTTAAAGAAACATTTTGACATATTTCCTGACATTTGAACCCTTTTACTATTTCACTATTACCTTTGTTCACAGCACTGTAGTGGCGTGTGGATTTATCCGAGTACCATTTCCAAACAGCAGACTTGTTTACTGCTCCGGTATACACCACTTCTTCTAGAAATCTCAAAGTAAGGGGAATAAATGCCTCAGTGCTGATCAGAGTAGATTACACCTGTGTAGAAATGCGTAAACTTGGTATCTAAATCAACACTACCCCGTTTTGATAGCATTTCATGTTACGATAGCTTTTTGTGTTCTCTTTTCCAACAATCATATTCACAGAAATTGTACGCGGAGCTTTAAAGAATTCTGTTACATTTTCTACAAAGTATAACAGCACAGTAGCTATCAGCCTATAGTCTGAGGGAGGAATTCCTTGATAGGACCATGGTCATTGATTTAATCTTGCATCTCCTTTGTTTATAACAAGTTTTGTCACAAGGAAAACACCATGCACCAGAATGCATCTGGCAAGAAAGTGAAGATACTATTGCCAATAGCTGTTGAGGTAATTAATGTCAGTGCTACATGAAGGACTGCAACACGTTGAAGAGCATCAGATCTTATTGTGCTTCTCAGTCCTTGCTCAGATTTTGGCTGGATTATCTCTGTAGTCATATCACTTTCCCAAATTGTGATGATTGTCTTAATGTCAGTTATATAAAGAAAGGTTTCAATGTACAAGAAAAATAAACATCTGAACAGTGAATGGCAAGATGCCCCGACATAATTCTACCTTTCTTCGTGAAATCTGTTGTCTTATACTTCAGCTCCCCTTGCTTTCTAAGATTTAATATGAAAATGAGTATGAAAAGAAATCCATTTCTGCGGGTGTGATCAAGAGAGATTGCATTTGGCAATTTCTTCAGAAAGTAAAGTGCTAGTGAAAGCACTCTATAGACTGAAGTTCTTGGAGGCTCATTACCAGTAGCAATTTCACAGGCTTTTTGCTTGAACGCTGCCATCCTACTCTCACCTCTAATTGTGAAATGCCTGTTCATTCTCCATGTTTTAACCCCTGCCCTCATTAAGGAGAGGAAAATGAATGGCTAACTTAGAAGCAGTGTTGTGACATAAACCTTATCCAGTATGTATGCTTCCTCTCCAGCCAGTTTCACATGCAGGTTATTTTTGTTCTTCAAGCCACAAGGAACATATGTTCACCCTGTCTTTTGCAGGCAAGATGGAGCTCATTCTGCATATCCTCAGAGCACAACAGAGGTGAACCAAGACTCAAGGACTCTGTTTAATCTATACTCATTACTTCTTACATCCAACAAATGTTTGGAAAAACCTTCTCCTCTGGGGGGATTATTTCTCCCGAAAAGAGAATTTGTCTCCAAAAAGGTAATATACAAACCCAGAATTCCATAGTTCCTGCACAGTTTTTTATTTGCCATTGTTTCTTCTCTGTTTGTTTTTTTTTTTCTTTCTTCATGTAAACTAAATTGCAAGCAACGTCCTCAGACAGACCACTATTTAGACACAAAAGGCAGGAAAGGTAAAACATATGTATAATCTGGAATGAGATTTTTGGAAAAATCCCAAAGAAAATTAGTATTTGCCCCAATATACATTGCAATAGGAATATAACATTTCTACGAGAACCTGAATTTCTTCCCACAGCAGAATGAAATGTCCCTCAGATTCCCTTGCAAATGTTGCTGGACAATAACCCTGTGGAAGCCAGCATTTGTTTCACCTCTTCTACACTCACCTTTCATTCCTCACAAAACATTTTGACTTTGGTTTGAAGGACTATTCTCCTTCCACAAAACAGCCCCTGGGCCACGTACAGCACAGGCTTTTCTCCTCCCTTGTCCCAACTTCCTAGCAACATCAAAACCTCTAATGGTGGCTGCTCGTATGAGCTCCGAGTAACACTAGAGAAAAGACAAGGTAGCCTCAATGCATGTCATCGCACCGGCCCGAGGGTAGAGAAGCGTCAAAGTGCAACTGAAGCATTTGCCTCTGACTTACGGTCCACCCCCATCCTTCCTCCTCAGCTCATCTCTCGCTCTCTCCACAGCCCACACCACAGTGAGGCCACTTGGTTCATGTTTTCTAAGGTGCTGCTCTGTAATTTTAACAAGAAATGTTTCAGGTGCAAGGTAAATCCTACCTGCGGTTGATTGGCAGGCAGTCACATACACAGCTCTTCTAAAGCGGGTGAATCCAGTTCCGAGTCAGATGCTGTTCAGCTGGATTCAACAGAATTTCTCCGAATTTGTCACAGAAAAGAAAAAGCAAACAGACTCTGACCCAATATATGAAAGGTAGATAACTTAAAACTTCTATAAGAAGCTGTATTTTGTATTTCTTTTCTTGCTTGACTTACAAGCAATATATGTGTACACCAGTTGATCTCACTTTGTCCCTAAAAAGAACAGGGAGGAAGTGGTTACAGAGTAGTTTTACATATTAACACCTGTTGGCGTGGGTTACGGATCCGTTGTAACTATGTGACCCCAATACGAGTATGATCGTTCACCTTTATTAGTCAGCAAAAACAAGGTTTATATAGCAAAACTGTTACAGCATCTGAATGGTTAAACCCCCAATCCATATATAGGCAAAACTACTGCAACTCGTTGCGATTGGTGCAGAGCTGCATCTCAAAGTGAAAACAGTACGGTGGCAGGAAACAACAACGTGGCAGGAAGGAAGTGACAGTGTGGCAGGAAACGGTGACGTTCCCCCTGCTCCAGTGTCCCAAGCTCGTCGCTCTGCCTTCCCAGCAGGGTTCCGTGTCAGCCGCTCCCAAGGCTCACCTCCGGATCAGAACCTGGGTTGCTCAACGCACCAAACTATGTCCCCTCTCGTCCAGCCAGGACTCCACAATTCC
>Ga0065711_1037834_pt1 | contig 19428 bp, 8 predicted proteins | sample Hoacrofraction12_FD_59098 | JGI IMG/M metagenome (GOLD analysis project Ga0065711, IMG submission 59098) | Hoatzin crop microbial communities from Cojedes, Venezuela - Epithelial fraction 12 v2 (version 2) | ecosystem: Host-associated > Birds > Digestive system > Esophagus > Crop | place...
CCCCCCCCGAGTCCAGAAGTCCTACAACATCAGGGGGAGATCTCTGAGGAAACAGTACCAAACAGAGGAGGATGACTGCAGAGGAGTATGACTGAAAATTAGTGCCAGAGAAATGGAAGAGAGAGAGTACTGGAGTCTACAAATGTTCAGGAAGATGAAAGCAGAAGAGCCTGTCATGGTGGACCACAGACACAACATCCTGGTCTGTGACATTCAGTTCCAGGCATAATACAACCTCCCGTTTTCCCCGATATTGCTGTCTACCAAGTGAATAGGGCTGAGCAGCATTTTAAGGTGTGTGTAACAGCATGGTAGAGTCAAACGCAGGTGAAACCAGCCTCAGCTCACCTGATGAACAGAGACGCTATTTCTGGCCTATAAACAGGTTTGAACTCGTGCATGTATAACTTTGAATTTATTGATAGAATCCTCCAAATTAACAGATGTGTTCATTACAAGTGTATTCTATTTAAATGAACTATTAGCAAGTCATTAATTATATGGCATCACTTAGGAATTCCAATATGCCCTATTCTGCAGAATTTTTCCTTGCACTGAAAATAGGACCAGCTTACCCCAGCAGTGCCCTAGATAATCCTGACAGGTTCAGAGAGTGACCTTCCACAGGGCCCACCATGACCCACTTGGACTGCTGAGGCACCATCACAAAATCCCTAGCCATTTCCCACCTGCTGTAAATGACACTAAAGATAGAGCTGAGACAACAATTTACTAGAAAACATAATTACAGGTCCATTTTTCTTCATTAGATTAATGTTAAACAGAATCTATTACAGAGGTTCCATTCAAGGAACAGATGGTAAATACAAGGTAATACAGAACCAGATTAAACAATACTGGCAGCAGTAGATACATTTACACACAGCACAAAGCTAGTAGGCACTAAGTCTTCACAGAAAACAAAATCCTTCAATAGATTTGTTTCTGAATTTGTTCACATGCAAAGTACTTCACTCGAGCTACAGGGTGAAAGGGGTCCCAAGATCTGTCTATGAAACTTGAAAGTCCACTCAATTAATGTTTTGAAGAATTGCTTGTAATTTCTGTTTTTACAGAGTTACAATATCAAACAAATTAATTGCTTGAGCAAGGAAGCCAAGTGGTTAGATCACAAGAAATAAAGCTGAGGTGTCAGGGCTTTTCCAGTGGGAGGAACTGCTGTCTTAACAATAGTACAGCAAGATTTTGTTTGCCTAAGAAGAAAACTCGAAGAATTCAGCTTCACCATGACAAAATGCGAACTGCTGAGTGAAGCAACGTATTCCCCACACCACAGCTAAATTTCTAAACACAGCCTGCATCAAAATCCTTTCTTCTTCATGTTGCTGATATCTGCTGAATAGTTGCTTCGGGTACCCATAGCCTCCAGCAATGTAAGATCAACCAAAACTCTTTTGCCTGCCTAACTGTTACTTTCCCATGGGGTTGGATGGGACTGGTAAGGACCCAGTCCCTGGGATTTTGCCAAATGGTTTAGGACCAGCCTGTGAGAAACTTTCTAGAAAAAGGGCAACAGAGAAGTATTCCCCCCCTTCCCTGTTTGGCTTCATAAGAAAGTGACAGAAATGCTCTTGTTAAAAACTTGATTTTTCCTTTATGTTGAAACAATATCCAAGGGAATTTCCATGCTTACTTACTGTTAAAAAAACCAGACTCAGCTGACCTAAACTCTGCAAGACCCTACCTCTTGCTTGCCACTGGCTGTGGCGGGCAGGGGAAGCAGAGGGAGACAGGCTCTGTGGGGTTGGACTATGAGGTCCACAAAGTCATCTGCTGGATAGTTGGATCTTCCCAAGTGCTGTTTGAGAGCCATTATCTCAAGCTCCTCTGCAAACATCACAAATGAGAGTCAAAGAGCAGCAATGACTCAAACAGGGAAATGTTGTCGTTTCTGTTTTTTCCCCTTTAGTCTGCTCCCCTCATTTTCTCTTTACTCTCTCTCTCATTTCCCTGTCTTTCTCTGTGTGTGTTTTGAGGTATGCAAATTTATACAAGTATATTTACACTTAAGCAAGAGAAACCTCTTGCTTTGAAAATAAGTATGCAAATATTTGGGGAAGAAAATCCAGTGAGTGCATGTTATGCACTGAATCAAAATAAAGCAAGACAAAGAAAGTCTAGATTTATTACAAAATGAAAAACCCAATGCCTCCAAAACAATTTACTTGAAGTATGGTAATAATTCCTTGAGGCAGATTATATGAGCCCCTTACACATGAGTTACACTTCAGCAGTGAAATGCAACTCAGTCTAGAGAGGAGATACAACTCCAACATTTAGAGCGAGTAGGCTCTGGCTAGAAAATGTGCCTTTCTGAGTCACTGCAGTATTACTCTGCAACTTTCAAACACGTTGTTTGAAAATTGGTTGTGTGTTTTTTTGGAGTTAACGATGAGATGCCACATTCTTAGGGGAATATGTAGATATTATCTTCCAAATTACCCACAAACTTGCTGTGTGTTCGTTCAGGGAATTTACCTGGGTGAAATCTAATCCATAAGAAAAAATATCTGGCATTTAGCTAGGTTGGCTCTCTGATGCCTGTTGCACAGCATGACCAAAGGTGTGCAAGGACAGAGGTCCCAGCGGTGCTGGCCATGTGAGGGTGGGACCGCAGTGTAGCCTCCGTGGGAGCACACCTCACTGCAGTGCCCAATTGCCGGGTCGCGCTGAATCACTCTTGCATTTCTGTGAAGTAAGAGTTTGACACCCAAGTATTTTCCTACCCCCCACCCTGTTTTTCTTCCCCCCTATTCCTTTTCAGGTTTGTGAAAGCCCGGCTTGAAATTTCTTATAACCTATTTTTCCTAGTTTGGTTTTTTTAGATATATAACATTGCACTATTACAAATAATAAATTCTTTCCCTTCTTTAACAGCCTCTAGCACATATAATTTTGGCGAGGAGCTTGAATAAACACGTCCCTTCCCATCAAGGCTGCATAAACACATCAGGTGCTGCCTGATCCAAGACACCTTTATTCTTTCTTAGGCATTTGCACAGCCTACTGCAAGACGGCTTGGAAACTTCAGAATTTCCAGCATAACTGAAAATGCTAACTCCAGATATTTAATGTATAAATGCTTTTTCTTTCGCAGTCTCTCTCTGATGTTCCACTTGGAAAGCAATCTCATTACCATTTATTTTATGTCAGCCCCGCTTCAGAATGAAATAGGACTATCATTCTCCTTGTTTATTTTTCCCTGTCTCATCTTTGCTTTCTGTGCCCTTGGAAGGCCGTTTGTCCTATTTTCTCACTTGGCATGGATTCAATAATTATGTTTTTTCAGTTGTCTCCAAGGCTACTATGCTAAAAGGCTCTGGAGGAGTTGGGTACTCGACTGGAAAGACACCAGCAGTGTGGAGGCCCTACTCCTCCTTGTTAGTTAGCAGAAATATGCAAAGGAAGCTACAGGACTGTAGGCACCAGCTTCCTATGAACTATCTCTAATCCCTCCATCTGCTTAGAATACCTTAACATCTGCATCCATCTCATGTAGATTTTGCTGTAAGTACTTCACGGCTGATTCTAAGGGTCTAAAAGACAGCTTGTGCTAGAGCTTTGCTCATAAGATGTGATGCTGCTCAGTAGTCCTGCTGTGCTCATGAGCTGTGGGAATAGGGGCACTTGGCCATTGCCAGTCTCTTCTAAGAACCATCAGCAGGAATGTGCAATGTTGCTAGGGGAAATATAGTCTTAAATGGAAGAACTGTTAATATTCAATTTATAGGAGAATTAATCAAATAAATGGGCAAGATTTGTTATCTAGTCTAGATTCTTTGTGCCATTGGTGCAGTTTACAAATGTTATAGTAATTTAGCTGATGATTCTTTCTGGATTTTAAAGCTGTTTTGAAATTTTATAATTGCTAGATTTAAGTCAAAATTTTGATCATGAAAACCAAGATTTTGAGAATCTCCTGAGAAAAAAGTGCAGGGTAAAGATTTTTCTAGTGATAAAAGAGACCAGACTAACAAATACCACTCCTGTCTCAGTCATGAGGGTGAGGGACCTAGATTTTGTTGCATAATTGATTATTTATAGAAAGTAGAACAGATCCAAAAGAAAATATCAGTCCAAATAACCTAACGGCTGAGTGTCAAAACAATAGTCCAAGGACTTAAACCCATATTGTTTACAAGAGGAAATCTAACAATGGGGTAATCGCCATTCCGATTTCCTAATTTCAACCATTAAACCATCTCGTTTTAATCCCAGCAGCTCCTTCGTTCCTGCAGATGTGCGTTACCCCAGTGACTGCATCTTCACAGAAAGCTTACGTTGAGCACAGTGGAGGTGGGACCCAGACATGCTAATAGGTCAGATGAAATAAGCTGAACAACGAGGCCATTTAAAATGTCTTACCAATGTATTGCCTTAGAAGTGTGACCAAAACTACAATTTAGGGCAGAATTGCTTAAGAATTTAGGCAACAGCTTATTTACATTATTATTAACGGTAGCTCTAAAAGGACAGTCACACCCAAAAATGAGTGTTGCACTGTACACACATGTCAAAAGACAAAGTCCCTGCCCAAATAGCAAACAATTGAAAAGAATTTATTTCCTTATCTCTTTATTTTTGACATCAGTGAATATTTCAAACGGAGACACTTCAGATTTAATTCCAGTCTCCAGTGCTACCTACAATATCGAGATGTACTTTCCGGTATAATTCCACCCTCATGAAACACAAGAAAGCATTTTAGATTTATAATCACCTAAAAACTGCTGATAACACACTGACACGAATAATTCCTAATAACTTTCCTCCATTTTTTCTGTCAATAATTTTCTTTCTGGTTGCACTGTTTTTTAAACTTATATGTTGCAGTCATAATTAATATGTGTTTCATAGGGTTTGAGCCATGAAAATTTCTGACTACTTGGAAACTCTCCCCATTGTCTTGATTTCAATTAAACTATTCCAGTTTGTACTTTTCAGTACATTTTATTAAAATAAGAGCTTATATTGGATATAATCTGGATATTTCTTATCAGAAAAGGAGAATCTGATGGGTTTTGTGTATTCCAAGAGTAGAAGTCTTTAAATTCCTGACATCTCAGATGATCATGTCACCTTGCTCACATCCACTCAAGGATTTAGACACCCCAAGACTAGGATTCTCCACCTCTTGCATGGGCTTCCAGGTGTCCAGAATTATTTACACTTTGGCAACTGGCCCAATATTTTGGTGCTGTTGTTGTCTTGTGAAAATGAAGAGTAGACCTTTGCCCTGCTTGGGAGCAGAGATATACATCAGCTGTGGTAGAGCTACAATAACATCCCAAAAGATCCTGTTTTAGAGCACAGCAGTGTCTAGTGCTGTCCTGGATAGGACTGGTATATACTGTGAACTTTTCCAGTGTAACTTTTTCAGAGTCTTGGCTCTGACCAAGTTCTTCAGAACAAAATGTCCTAGCATAGACTAATTTTGGGGTGTGTCAGCTTTCTGACCACCTGCCCTAAGGACATGTCAGTTTGAGTTACAGAAGTAGAAAATCTACCGCTCCACCTGAAGGTAGCAAGAACTATGGCTTCCCACTTCATAGCCCCACAGCTGTTGCCAGCTGTTTAAAGAACCTTTGCTGCCTCCTGCCTCTGGGGCACAATTTCTTCCAAGGCTTTGGGTGCATGACATTCATGTTATTATCTGTAAGATCAAAATATTGATTAAATCATGTATCAGAAGTAATTGTAATGAGACTACAAATCCCTTCAAGCTAAGAACGACTATGTAGAGCCAGTGAGCGTATTTCTCCAAGACACTTCTTTTTGCCTGAACTGCCCTGGATTCTTTTAAATATGACTTCTACAGGAGGTATTTTTTCCATGGTATTTTTTTTTTTAATCCGCAACTTCTGAGTGTTGTGCCCATTTTTTGCCTTCAGACTTCCCTGTGTATGGAGTGCAAGCAGAAAGCAGGAGCAGCATCCTGAGCAGCTGTATCTGAAGCAGTCACATGCCCTGGCACACTGGTCAGAAGCTGCACCCTCCAACGTGCCCTCCATCCCCGTGAGCTTTGTTGACTCAGAAGCACGCGCGTGGTAGTTCTGTGGCAGAGCCACAAGTTGGTGCAGAGACAAATTACCTTACCCAGTCAGCTCCCCAAATTAAAAACTGAGACTGGCAGTACATCAAGTACCAGAATTTGTTCCAGATTTAAGCAAATGCATAATGGCAGGTGTACAATGGAATTTAGGTCAGGCAGGCAAGAGAGATCAACAGCACAGAGCCACGGGCTCTAATTTTAACAAATCAAGAGACCGACCAGGGGTTTAGTCCTGGCAATTGAAGTGGCAAACAGAGAATAATTACATGTTTGGATAAACATCCCCTTGGGCGTTAGTAGTCAGCCCGAATCACTCAAAATGATTGTGATAAAAAGCATAATGAAATAACCAGGTTGGTTGGTAGCAGCCAGAACATCTATTGCAATAATCATAACCCAGGCTCTGCAGAGAGATTTTGGGGGAAGACTAGAGGATTAGTCAAGAACTAGTGTGTGGGGAGGTTCAGCCATTTAGCTATGTGGGAAACCAGAAATTTCGGAAGAGTGCTATATAAGAAAAAAGAACAACCTGACACATTAGATTTAGCAGAGCAATGGGAGATAAATTTTTAAATTTCTATGACTAATGTCACATATTTTAAAATAGTTCTTTGGAAAACTGATGTTTATTTCAGGCAGGTGCTCAGTGAAGGCTTTGCAGGAGCATGACGATGTCTGTAGAAATCTTTAGCACACAAATTCAAGGAAATACCTTTGGGGTTAACAAGCAGGATGTAATGTAAATTATTCATAGCTGGAAATTAGTAATTAGTCATTCAGTGACAGAGGAGACAAGAAGCCTAGACAAAGTGTTTATTAAGATGTTCTAGGCCCTTTTTCAGGCAGGCTGCAAAGTGATAACTAGAGTCATCGGCCGAAGAAAAGCCCACAACACGCCCAATTAAGAAGAGGTTATCTTGCAGGAGCAGATTGAAAGTCAGAGAGTCTTACAGCTGTATGAAGAAAGTTGTGTTCTCCATGGGCCCAGGTGGAAGTTAAATGAAAAGATGAAGACATTGCCCATAGGTGAGCTGCCAAACTCCTGTGCAATGAACAGGGAGACGTCTGCTCCTTGAAAGATGTCCCTCAGCTAATAGAAGTCATCTAAGTCCACAGGGGTCACTCATTTAGGATCACGTGAAGCACACAAATATATACCACTAGGTTGCCACTGTTTAATAACATACTATTATTCACTTTGAGCACTTTGAGGCAGGGGCCATGGTCACCAAAGAACTTGCACAGCGAGTATTTATTACTTGTGAGGCCCACATGATCTCTGGGGACTGTAGATATCTGCTCCTGGAAAGGAAACAGCATGAAAGTATTCAACTAAATATGGGAAGTGAAAATGTAAAAAGATACAATAAAAGTATTTATGGTGATAAAGAGAGTTGCAGAAAAAACCTCGATTATTTTAAAAATTAATCTTGATTTTTTTAATGTGCTTAGAGGAATTTTCTCATTTAACTAACTCACTACTGTTTTTTGGGAACTGCTTTAGTAAGGATTTTGTGTTTTGAAATATAAAATCTAGTAAAATGCAATGAAACTATAATTCTTTGCTAAAATAAATAAATACATTAAAACAAAGAAATTTATCACCCAAAGAATGTGTAACTTTTGGGGCAAAAATTTGGAAAAAAAAGTAGCTTTCAATAACATAGGTTTAAAAAAATCTGCAAATTTTTCATTTTAAACTGAAGATGCACTTTTATTAAAAAAGACTATGAATAACATGTATATCATATGTAAGTTTATTTAAGCTGTTAAATTGTTGCAGCAACTTAGTTTCATAGGTTCAGTCTAAGCAATACATTTAGGGCAATATGATAGGCAAATGTTTCCTAGGGGATGGAGACCTCCATTTGAGTTTTCCCACAAAAGATCCTAACGGATCAGAGAACTGTATTTTAGAGGTTTTATCAGTAGAAAATAGGCGGTGCCCACTGTGACATTACTCTGTGTGCATAATATTATCATGGGTTTGACCTGTGGCTATTATTGCTCATGCTGGGAGAAGCAGGAAAACTAAATGAGGGTTGGCAGTATGTTTCCTAGTATTGGCATAAATTTAAGAACTATGTGTGTTTGTTACCTGCAAGTTCTCTGAGGACTTAGTTTGTGGGGTTTTTTTTGAGAGAGATACATCTGGAAAGCCTACTCAAAGCTCAAAAATGTTGCAGAGTGATGTTGGTCTCCATTTATGTGTCTGAGAGAGAGTGTTAACCATTGATGAACTCTGCTTCCTTAAGCTTTAGTCTTTGCCCACCTCTAGAAAACCACAAGGCAAAGCACTCCAGCGAAACGCTGAGAGCATTTTTATGCTATATGACTTAATTAGGGGCTTGTGTTGTAATTTTTGTTTATTTTGTAGAAAGGCAAGCCATAAGGTTCCTTCTTAGCATGCTATGTGTAGACTGTCTACATATCATACAGAAGAAAAGAAAATTTAGACAAGGTCAAGGGCAATTATAGTATGCAAGGACACTGTTAAATTGGGGCACGTATCTAGGTCAAGAAAGGGTTTCGATGGAGTGGAAAAAATGAGGGAAAGAAGATTTAGGAGACACAAATAATTATCAACTGAATTTTTGGCATGTGGATGCTCTCAGGATAGAGTCAGTCAAATAGTTTATTTGAAGTAAAATTGGCCAGTTTTTGCTATGTGAGGAGCATAGCAGTAAGGATGTTTTTTACAGGCTAGAGGGAGGAAATGAGAAGATTACATAAAAATCAACAGAATTAGAAAAACATAATAGTGTAGAATTCTGACAAATACTGTTTTAAAATACATTCAGTTATTTAAAAGCCTTTACCAAAGCTGCATACAAACTCATAAGCTACCAAGAGTTTGAATAAGAGACTCTAGGGTTTTACTTATAAAAATGTGCTGACATGGTTGGGTCAAATTTTTTTCCATTAAGTTTAATGGTACAATCAGAATGTACATCCATGCATGGCTTGAAAAGAAAAATGTCCAATTTGTGAAGGCTGGTACCAGCCAGAGAATGACATTAAGAAAATGAAAACTTAACATAGGGAAAAGCTCCTATATTTCTCCCATAAAAATGAGTGATCATACTCTCAGCAGCAAATGTGATGCTATTCTAGTGGATGCTAGAACTATCGCAGTGCATTTACTATGCAAATGCAAAGCTGTTGACAAAGATACACACATTTCCTTCCTCCTGACTTTGTTCTCTTTACTGCATTTATTTTTTTAAACAAAAATGTCATTTGCAGATAGCAAAAAAAAAATGGACTAAAAGAATTAATCGTGGTCAGGCACCTCAACTTAGCTGTTTTCTACATTTTTTAGTGTAAATGGACCTGATCACAAATTGCTAATTTGATTTCGGTTACCCTAAAGGCTTGTGGACACAAAGAGCTAGAGTCCTGGTTCTGACCCAGTTATACCCTTTACTTCATGATCTTGTGAAAACACGTAGGCATGTCTAAACAACAAATGCAGACAATCATGTTTGCTCCACCCTGTGACAAACCTGACTACACATAAGCCTGCTTTAGACCAAATCCTGGGTAGCCACAGTAGAGCCATCACATTTCCTTGGGTTTATATTAGTGAATCTACATCATTTCCAAAGAAGAGGTGGTTTATGGCTGGCTAGGCCAGAAGATAGGCCAGACCATGACTGTCTGCATCAGTTTGTGTAGATTCTCTTCTAACAGAACATGGTGATGGGAGCTATTATTCTTGCGGTCACTGGTTTTACAGCCCTTGGTTTCTTCATGGACTTGTGCCAATTTAAAATTGCTTTTATTCTGTTCAGAGGAGAAGGAACACAATAGCAAGTTCTATAGCAAATACGTAGGACTGTACACACTGCTCTAAGGACAGGCATTTATTTATATCTACTATAGTGCTAGCAATTAAAATAAATTTTCAGCTCAGCTTTAAACCTGGGAGTATAATTATGGTATTCAAAGTCCTCACTAAGGTGGTCAAAATACCATTTAGCAGTGCAAAGAATGATCATGTGAAGTGTAAATGAGCACTTGGGCAGTTAGATTCCCCGTATCTCTACAGAATGACGTGTGGTCAAGGGGACAGAACTGTTGTAAGCTCTGGCAACTCATACTTTCTTCAATCCATTTGCTCCTGAATGCAGTACTACTGGTAGTACTCCTTACAATCTCTTATCAGAAGTATAGTAAAAAGTAGATATTATTCTCTGAGAATGATCCCTGTATTTGCACCAATGACCACAAAGACCTTGAAACACTTGCACTGTAAGAATTTTCCAGAACTTATGTTTTCTCAAGCCTATAAACAGTGTATATTCCAAAATGTACCTTTCCTCTGATGCCTGAGACATTCAGGTAACGGCAATTTAAAGCCCAATACCCATAGTCTAATCATTATATCTTGAAGGTGTTTGAAAACTTGTTAAAAAGTTGCTTTAGGGTTTTTAGGAGTTGATCATATCCATGTAAGATAATCATATATCCCCATTTCCCAGCATAGGATAATTTGTGTGGGAAAATTGCTGGATGATCTACAATTCTGTCACCTGTGACATTTCTTCTTTATGCCACAGGAAATGTTCTGAAGCATGACAAAGTGGTGATCATTCTCAGCTCCCACATGGCATACCATCAAATCAGCTCGAATGCTTCCAGAAGAGAGACAGCCGACAAGAGTAATGACAAGTTCTATAAAACCATGAAGGATGATATTGTAGATGCTGAAAATTTACACTGGTTTAAAAGGAAATTGGACAAATTCATGGAATAGAAATCCTCCGAGGGTTGTTAAATCACAGAAACCACATCTGAAGCTGAGAATGGTCAGAAGCTGGGAGACCTTGAGTGGGGAAATCATCTGTGCTTGTTCTGTTCTTGCTCTTTGCCTATGAGTGCTGTCAAAGGGAGCGGACTGGGGTAGTCAGACCTTTGGTGTGATCACTGTCCTTATATTTTTATGTAGCAAACCCCGTGGAAACTGCCATCTGTTCAAGTCTACATGACTGGTATGACTCTTCTGTACAGAAAGTGATATAAAGACCCCTCTTGTGTATTTGTTATATCATACCTGAACGGGTATTTGAACAAATGAGTAAACAGGCAAAGCTTTTATTTTTAACGCCCAAAGTTGCAATTTTATTGGAACTGTTCTTCCAGAGCCAAAAGAGAAAGACAATATTTCAGTGAGTTAGTCTACTTAAATGAAAACAGGCCTGAGCTTTGCATGTTTTGCCTTCTGAAGAGTTTCTTATCTCTCCTTCTTTAGTCCCTGAAGAGTTTCAACCATTTGCCTATTCAGAACTATGATGATGGAACAAACAGTTTTTACTGTAATCCAGTTATGTCCTTACCAGTTCTAAATATCCTTGAACAAGTCATTGGAGATGCTTGAATGTTCAGGCAATAAACCAGCAGAAACCCTCACTGTAGAAACACTGTATAAAGATTCCAAAACCAAACATCAAACATCCAATATCACCATCTCTGTGCAAAAGCCTTGACAAGGCTGAGAGACCTCATACCCCTACGGCACCACAGGCATGACAAGGAGAGCTGATTTTACCCTCTGAGTCTGCCATCTACCCACACAAACTCAGCTAATAAGGAATTATGTTGGAGAAGTCACTTTCACTACAAACACAATAACAGATAAGACAAGGTGAAAGTTAATCCTTCACTAGGGATTGAAGATAATGAATTCAACTGCTAGATAACACCAAGAAAATATTGGCTCCAGGAAAATCTAATGGGTGGGCCAACTGCTTACCAATGCCAAAATTAAGTACAAATATTTAAAATCAGTATCATCTGGAAATTACAGGGATAGATATAAAACAGCAACTAAAAAGAGGCAATTTGTACCACGGTAGTGACAGAGGTGGAAAAGTCCTCCTTTTGTTGACTGTTCTCATCAAAGCAATAAAATGCAAATGTTGTGCACACATGTGCTTGCCATCTGCAGGGCCCGGCAGCCCACAGGCTGGCTGTATGGGCAATCAAGTTTTCACGTTATGAATGATAAGAAAGCAATACAGTGGCAGCGGTGGCTCCTGATGTGCTCTACCACGCAGGTGGTGTTTACAGATAAATGCCTTTTTGGAATGAACACTTGAGGTCAAAAATAATCCAGGGACTTGTTTGAACAGAGAGGCAAACAATATTAAAATAAATATGAGCTCATTGTAACCCTTACTGCTTAGGCCGTTGTGTTTATGGCAGGCTTCCCAAGCAGAGCAGTTCCCCTTTGTAGTCGTGCAATGCACCTGCTGCTTTCACAGCACAAACTCACGCCTCTGTTTTCACACTGGTGGTCTATCCACACATCTTCAGTGTGGTTATGGGTTATGTAGTCAAAGAACAAAGCATCCAGGTTTGCCCCTTAATATTATTTTAATGAATTGCATCATGGACAAGTACATTGAAAAAGGCACCTCATACAAGCAAAAATCAGTTCTGTTTAAAATAAGTTGAAAAAAAATAAACCACCAGGTCTTTGACAAAGAGTAGCGTACATTGAACAGTCCATAGCTTTTACTACCAAAATGATAAAAACCAAGATTCATATTTGACCCCAGCTTTCAGACAAAGTTATGTTCAAAGATATGCTATTTGTTAAGGTTTAAAGTACACTTTCACCACAAATTAGGATACTCCAGGTTTAGTGACATCAATTCTGCACTGTTATAACTCAATTTTAATATGCGGATAATTATAGAGTTGAAACAAATCATACCAGATAACGAACTGCCTAAGTGAAAGGTCTTTGACTCTGAACGTGTGATTTAATGCTGGTTTAGAAGAGTAATATGCAATGGTACCGGAGGCTGCTCCCAGGTATGTTAATAACCATCAGAATCTAGTCCTCCTAATACCAGATTATTCTGCGAGAGTATTTTCTTCCATTTGGTTCTGTGCAGGGCTTCAATAAGGAATAACTTGTGCTGACAGTGTCAGTGGAGGCAGAAGGCATTCCTGGCTCTTACATCTTCTGATATGCATCCATCTTCCCAGTTGATTATTTAATATATCTGTGGATTTTGATGTCTTAACCAAACTCAACCCTTCAGTGCTGCTCTGTACGAGCTGAGTTTACAAAGATTTCTGAGCAAAGAACCTTGTAAAAAGATTTATTTGGGAAAACTACATCTTGTTTTCTGAATTTGACAGAAAAATTGAAAGTGAAAACCTAAAAATTTCAAGCTTTCATCATTATTTTTCAAGGGCCAAATGCAATGTGCTAGGAGGGTTTGTTACTCTGTTCGCTGTAATTGAGTGCAAAGACCTGACTCAGCAAAATACAGAGATTTTTAAGGAAACAGGTTATCTTCTCAAAATATTGTTAAAAATACAGTGGCAAGACCATGTTGGATATTTTAAAATACTTATTAGAAAAAATAAGTGCATGGGAAATATTTACAGTAAATGATAAGGAAGACATTTCAGTCATCTTTTACAGAATCAAAAGCAGAATTGTGTGTAGCTAATGGGGACTTTTGGTAAACATGCTCGATTGCTCAGTATCTGGAAACCTTTACTAATTTTCTGTTTAGAGACAGCAGAAATAAGAAAAATGCACTGCCAGCTTTTTTAGTGATGCTAGATCCTTAAAGCTGCTTTTTAACACAGATGGTACAGAGCTGGAATAGAGTCTCATATTTCTTTCTTATGATAGCTATTGCTCGTAGGGAATTGTATCTCCCAGGGTACTTCTCTACCTCTCATATATACACATTTACATATATATACACATATATTAAAAAAGCATATATGTATTTAAAAAAAAAAATCCATTTAAGACAGTGTTCAGTATCTCCTTTAGCGGGCTTCCTGGGGGCTGCATGCCACACTTCAGGACAGAGCGTGTGGTGCGCTGCCTCAGGGATTTATTTCAACTTGCATCGCAATCTACTGTGAAATTATGATTTTTCAGTGCTGAGTGGCTGTTCCTGGCAGGAAATGAGTTTTATGAATGCTAATGATACATGACCGGAGCCCACCACACAGCTCTTTTCTCTCCACTGCAGAAGACAGTCCATCAGCTCTGTGCCAGCATTGCACGTCTCCTTCCCCGCTCTGCACCACAGGTTTTGGAGAAAGTCCCGGTGCTTGTGTGGGATTAGCCTTGGGACCAGCAATTTACGGAGCCTTCTGGGACAGAAACTGTCCCCCCCACCCCAAATCCGTCAGTGCAGCAGGGTCTCTGCTGCTTGCAGCAGGTTTCTCTTTGCAACAACAAGGGAAATGAAGGCATCAGGAGGGAAGGGGGGGAGCAGCCAACCTGGGTTTGCGGTTCCCCATTTTAGGAAAGTATGATGGCAGTGAGCAAGGCTGCTGGAAGTCTCTTAATCTGCCCCTGGACAGCCGCTGCAGACAGAGACGAGTGCAGGAGGGATCCTGTATTAACACCACATGTATGCAAGGTGCTGTGCCTATCGCCTTTGGCCAGGAGAAGCCTGGGCTGCTAAGTCAAACCTCAGGAGAGAGGCTCAGCATCAAATATAGTTGAGTAAAAGGAATCTAATAATCTCTGTTTCCATCCGAGGCAGAATACTTGCTACAATATACAGATATTCCAGACCATTAAGATCCTACCTGAAAAGAGATGAGTACTGGATTCAAGTGAGAGCACCAAAATAACAAATGTTTTCTACTTTTCGACCCCAGAACCTCTTGCCTGCAGCCAAAGTGATGCCAGCAGACTACGAATGTACATGACATGAACAGGTGAAAAACTTGGGATTATGGTAGGAAGACCTTGACCTTAGATGCCAATGATGTTACATTTGGCTGGGATCAGCTACCATCTGCCATGCCCCGGCACTGGTGAGTACTTGTGAATTGATCCATGGAGGGAAATGTAGGAAAAAAATCAAACCCTGTCAGCATCCTTTGGGTAAACTGTGTACAGTCTTGTGCTATTGATTTTTCATAAATATGTCATATACTTATTAAACTTCTGTTACAATGTTTATCACGGTTTTGACTGCATATTTATTAAGTCTTGGGTATAATGAAAAAAGAGATATCTATTTTTCTTTCCCTTCCTTTTCTTTTTTTCACTAAATTACTACAATAAGATTAAATCTCAGGAGGCACTCTTAGAAAGAGCAATTCATGTTGAACAAAATCACCTCTGCAGATCTTCTCAGGGGACATTAAGAATCAGTTTGGGGATCCTTTTTTTTTTTCTTGAGAATAGTTTTGCAAACTAGTGGGCCAGATTCATCAGTGACGCAACCACTAGGTCTGATGCACTGGTTTGGGAAGATCAGAAATTATGGTGCCGTGGTATTAGAAGGGCAAGCGTCCGTGTAGCCTTCAGCACAGAGAGACGAAGGTGGGCCTGTGCTACCTCCTGCCCTCCCCACCCCTCGGGGCTGACACCCTGTGCCAAAGGCAGTATCTATCAATCTCACAACTTCCCTGTTGACTCGTAACAATACCTGAAAGCATTAAGTGAATCCCAAAAGCATGGAATGTCCCACTTACCTCTGCCGAGAACATCCTCCTCGCCCTGAGATGTGAGTTATCACAGTGGTGGCACCTAGCCAGTGTCCTACAGAGACAACACAGCACAGCAGAGCCTGTCATGCCCAGCTGAGCACACAGACCTCCCCTGGTACTGTAAGGTGCCTACTGCACTATCTGGCATGTCACAGTTAATAATAAAGTCATGTAGATAAATATTATCCCTGTCCTTTTATCATGCGGAATAAAGGATGCACAGAGAGCCTAAACAACTCATCCAAGCACTCAGGAGTCTGCGACAAAACTGATAACGGCACCCTGCATGCCCTGACTCCCAGGTCAGTGGATGGAGTGAAAGGACTTCATCCCTCCCTGGTGTTAGAGTACAAGCAGCCAGCAAAAGAGCATCATCACTTTTTAAAAGTCCTCATGGAAACAGTGTGAAGGGAGTCCTCAGCAGTAAAAAAAGAGAAAACTCTGGACTGTTGCAGCACTAAGCCACTTTTGGTTTACTTGTCGATGAACAGTGGTATCTTCTTCAGATGGGAGCAGAGATACCCCTTAAAGAATCCTAGTCTTTTCCACCATACTGTTTCAAGAAATACTCAGTTGATTCTGTTTTAGGAGCATCTGTATCTCTTTTGTGGGCAGCTTTTCCTGAAATGTGTCTCTCAGACGCTACATATTACGTAGTGACATCAAGTGGTCCCATCAGACCATGGGAGACTAATTCTCTTCTCATTTAAGCCAGCAGAGCTATAAGCACTTTCACAAAGCTAATCCTTAGCCTAGCCTGGGTGAGACTGGCTCTACTGCATGCACCAATGACCGGTGACAGACCCATCACTGAGATGTGGAGAAGACGAAAATGCCATTCCTGCTGAACAAGATGAAGAGGACAGATTTTGTGTTTCGGAGAGAAAGTTTGAGGGAGAAGGCGGGCATCAGCTCAGAGATGTTACATTTCACGCTCATATTCACTCCTTTGTTCCTAGATAGTTTGCCTTTTAGTTACTTCTGTGTAGCATCTTTTGATTTACGACTTTACTCTTGCTCCTCAGCTTTCAGATCAGTGATCTAGACCAGTGATGGTGTGATTCTCTGACGCTCTGGCCTAGCTGTGACAAGTGCATGTCCCTTTAATTGTCAAAACAGGATCAATTCTCCAGTCCATCTTTGCCTTGCTGCCACCGCTACACATGTAAAATGAGAGGATAAATATTGCTTCACATTACACATATGTGCAGGCTTGTGTACGGCAGACATTTTTAAGTTCTCCCACTGGCTGCCCAGGGCTCCCGCGTTATGAATCCTGTCCCAAATGCAGGACGTGCAGCTGTGACAGCAAGCAGCAGGACTGATAACGTGGTGTGACATAACCTGTCAGCATGTGCGGCAAAAATAAGAGGTTCTACTTCCAGATGGTCTGATAATCGTCTCATCTGCTTTTATACGCCCCAACCTCACAGGTATGTCAGCTTGAATTCTGATTTGTGCCTCTGAGAGCAACAGTGACAAATACATAAAATTCACATACGGCAACTAATTTTTCCTTTATTATCCACAAATGCTCCTAGACCAATAGACTCTAACAGCTGGAATTTATCTTCTTGAAAACAATAGGTTTTAATGCCTTTCTTTCTAGGCTTTTTGTACGTTGCTGGAGTTTTGACAAATGTAAGAGCTACACAACAACAGAGTGCGAAGGGTGTGTTTCTCTGTCAAAGTCAGGGTTAGAAGACAGCTATCACCGAGTTAAATGAGACAGACATTGGGATTACATTGCTCACATTTTTTTTAGCCATTTCTGGTTCTGACACAAAAGATTCTAGACCACTGTACAAAACTTGCATGTTTTCTCTGTCTGATACTGATTTTAATTGCAGCTAATTAGTATTAGACTGTTTACATACCCCATCTGTTTAAGCATGAGAGATTGGTGATATCTGCTAGATGACATGTAGTCCAGCTGTTGCAATGGTGCAGTGTTTGAACGTTAATTAAAAAAGAAATAGAATGGAAGTAACAAAATACTTAGTTTAAAATACTGTTAAAAAGTCACAGTCATTAAATTAAAAGTGACCTAAAACATAATTTTATCATGTTCTTTTTCACCTTCTATGTGAAAACATTAGAACCCAAATCTTATCCTTTTATTACTAAATGATACTTTTTGAACCAGCCCAGACTACATACTCGTTTAACTTTGAATTGTCATGCTTATTTCTAAAGTTAAGAGTACTAAGTAAATTTCAGCCCCGTATAATTGAAAATATCCTATTATATAGCCATGAAAACAGGACTTACAATGAAAATGGCAGCTGATGCTCAAATGAAATAGATACGTTGGAGTAACAATTATGTACCTGATTTTTCATGATTCAGATGATTTATTTAGGCAGGCATTGCTAGCCCTGTAATTTTGAAAAAGATAAAGGTCAAATATCTTATTTACAAAACCGTGTTCCTTGGTTATTGCATGTATATCTCAATTCAGCTTTAAGTGTAAGTAATAAACCTGAAAATATTTTTGGGCTGATTAAATTAAAGTGAATTTCTTATTAAAACATGCTAAAACACACCTACAGAATAAATAACAAGGCCCTGAAGGAAATTTAAATATAAAGTGATTAATACCCTAAGCTGATGAATAATACAGTTTTATAAAAAACATGTTCATGAATCAGGCACCTATGCCTGAATCAATCCATGTGGGTGGGCCTTGCAGCTGGAAACCACTGAGCTGACGTCTCTAGGTCTCTGTGTGGGTGTAAAGGTCCCTACACACCCACACATGGATGCAACTGCAGAACAGGGACTAACCTTTTAGCCCTCATTAGTCATTCACATGCTAGTTGCAAAATGCCAAAGAAGGTCAAATATCACTGACCTCAGTGCTTGTGAAGAGTTTCTGCCAAGTACAAGACAAATCCATAAACAATAAACATGACTTTACTCATATTCTTTGTCATTTCATTAGCTGAACCAAGAAATAGCTATGACTTGCAACTGTTTTCTTATTTTGAACACATTTTATTTACCAAGTATTTGTTTTCTCACTTCTTTTAATTACACTTTTTAGTAAGGAATATTGGGAAAGCTGGAAAGGTCAAAACAAGGATCTTGGAGGATAAGCTGATATCCATAACAGCAATTCCTACTGGAAGAAAATATGATGACTGAGAGGTTAGTGGTGCTAGGGTAAGCACAAGATAAGTCACAAGCTGTTTGAAGTAATGTTTCCTTTGATCTGCCAGGCCTTTCTATACAGAAGGAAATCCAGTGGGGTGCTAAAGGCTTTGCTAATCTTCCTAATGATATGCTAAGGATACTTAAGGTTGAGGTTAAAGAGGTCTTTCAGTGCAGCTTGACTTGTGAAGTTCTGAAGTACAGAACTGACCTTCCTCACAAAGATATTTGCAAAACATCTGTTCACATTAGCAAATATGCAGGCAACTGTATGCGTGACCTTGGTCCAGAAACGTCACGTTAAAAAGAGAATTTCTAGATTATCTCTGCTGTTAGCAGTCCTGCCCAAGGCAGTGATATTGTAGGGTTCCTGCACAACTTTATGAATGTAGTGGTTTAGGAACAAGGATAGTTTAAAAGCCTTGAGGAAAACAGGAAATCAAAGAGCTGAGCTGGTCAAAATCTTTGACAAGTGCTATCAGACAGTTGGTGGGCATAGCACAAACTTTCTTGGGAAGACACAAGCTCCTTGTTCTAACACGTAATTTTTAGGTTAAAGTTTAACATTGCCATGGCATTCACTTGAATTCACAGCCCAAGTCGGGCATGAGAGCAGCATGAACATTTGAATAAAAAGCCTGAAAGTAAACATGGGAGGTATTAGTCACAAAAGTACAAGAATCATCCAGGAGAAAAAAAAAAAAAAAAAA
>Ga0065711_1037835_pt1 | contig 19427 bp, 12 predicted proteins | sample Hoacrofraction12_FD_59098 | JGI IMG/M metagenome (GOLD analysis project Ga0065711, IMG submission 59098) | Hoatzin crop microbial communities from Cojedes, Venezuela - Epithelial fraction 12 v2 (version 2) | ecosystem: Host-associated > Birds > Digestive system > Esophagus > Crop | place...
AAGCAACAGGGTGTCTGGCGCGCACGTTTGGAGGAGAAATCCCCCGTGTGCCCGGCGCCGCAATAAAGAATACCTGCTTAACAGTATACATTGTACTGTTAGGTTTTTCTTACCGGATCTTCGAATCAGCCAGAAAATGAATCCAAACATAAGTCTTCCTTGTCTTTGGTGGCATTTACCTGAGTAGTTTCTTTCCTGTGTTCCTGCAATTTGTTTCAGTACCAGACTGCAAAACTGTTACTCCATTTCTAATGTGGAAGACCTATGTGGTGCTCTCATCCATCCCTGTTTTTCGATCCCACAGCCCTGGGGATGCCCCCAGGGTTCACAGCGCTGGCCGACGTGCCTGGGGCTTCCCACAGCGCCGGTGGGCTCACAGCATCGAGTGCCAACAACAGTCTTTGGGGTAATCTGAAGATCTCTCTGCTATTGTTATTTCATCTGTGGCTCTGCTGATGGCAGACACCTTTTAAGAGCATGTTAGTGCTAGAAATAGTTTATTATATTTTTTGAAGCAATTCACTGATTAATCTACTGTTAGTAGTAGTACAAGAATATTTGGCTTTAAGCACAAACTAGGCATTATTGCTGTGTCGTTTAAAAAAAATAAGAGTTTGGGAAGTGTTACTTTATCCCTAACAAGAGAGAAAGATGTCTGGAATTTCTTTAGAGAAGTGGTCTTTATATTTAGCAGCACTATGAGCTCTGCTCCCTAGGAACATCTGATTTAAATAGGACGCGAAAGTCCAGCTTCTGAACAGGGAGAGGGCGGTGGGTCGGTGATAGTGCAGCTCACATGCTTTGGCATATTGTCGCCTTCGGGAGTTAGCGACGCTGGATTCAGGCTGTGTATATCTTCCCTTGCAGAATTTTTGTAACTCATCAGTCGAGAATATTTGTTAGTCTCAATCTTCTGCACTGGAAATATTTTTTAATAAGTACACCCCTGTGAGCTCGGTTTGTTCAATGAGCTTCATGCTGACCTAGCATACTGAAGCTAAAACCTTCTGTTAAATCTTCGGAGTGCATTACCAAACTGAAAAACCCACACAACGCAGGGAAGATGAACAAACATTACTTCTTAGGTAGCAAGTTCCAGTCTATCCAGGGGAAGTCCTCCTTCCAGCACCGTTTGGTTGCTTGCTGCAGAGGAGAGCACAGGTTAGCCTGGAGGGCTGCAGGAGCTGGGCTGCCAGCCTGCTCCGCTGCAGAGGGTGATGGCTGGATTTTCTCTTTCTTAATTCATCGCTGTTCAGATGTTTTTAAAGCAGCTGAGGAAGGGACTTCCCATGTTGTGGCTGAAATTTTTGATAGTAGAAAATTCTTCAACATAGTAGGCAAGTGAAAACGTTACGCAAGAGTGGAGGCTGAAACTCTGAATGTTCAAACTGGAAACAGTTTTCCCAGCAACACACAGATATTTGAAAGTGAGGACATGTGGTTATAGGACCCAACCTAGTATTTGGTAGTGTACAAAACTCACCCTCAGCAGTCTTTAAAACAAATATTTAGAGATGACTGTTGTCAGTAATGTTTGTCAACTTCAAGACAATCTGTAAATTTCTACAACATTACTGATATCTTTTAATGGCATATAGGGGTACACGTAAGGATCAAGATCTGTGCTTTAATCTCAAACCTTCTTAAAGCTTTGTTGCACATTTCTGTGATGCTCCTGGTAGCCTTCAGTGGCATGTACAGATATGTGCGAAGAGCAAAGTTTGTGCTTCAGTCTCAGACCATTTTAAAACCTGTGTTGCAGAGCTGATGACTGTGTGTGATGCTCCCATTGTGAAAGTCACTGCTCGAGAATGAGGAGAGTTTCCAGAAGTGTGTGGATTACTCTTTGAGCCTGTGCTTACAAAAAAGACTGGAGTGTCCGCTAAAGTACGGCATCATTGGATGCCATCCTTGGGGAAAATGGTTTCTCAGCTCTTACTTGTAAATTCAGACTTTTGCTGATTGTTTTTATGTGAGATCATGTGTAAGCTGTAAACTATATTTCATAAGTCTAGCCTAACTCAAGCAGTGTAATTCAGTTTAAACTGTAAGTATTTGTATTCTGTATCTAATTGATGTTTTTATTTGTTTTTACCCTGGAAATGGTGACATGTGAGTTTGTATTTTATTTCTAATGCAATATAAACAGTATTTTTTCTAAAGAACTTAATTGCACAGCTCTTCAAATTTATTGTGGGGGTAGGTTTTGACTTTCACCCCAGATAGTCATACTTTTTTATTCCACTTTTGGTAGGTAATGTGGGGAAGATACTAGTCACTCCTATAAATGCTTTAAAAAATTCAGAAACACTTAAAAAATATAAAAACTTTATTCACTATTCAAGTTTTCCTGCCTTTGCAAATAATCCACCACTGACCGGTTCCTCTGGTATAAAATTTTGCCTTTCCAGCTGCCTTACCTCCTCTCACTCTGCAGTTTTAGACGATCTGGGAGAGAGGTGGCTCTTTCACAACCAGTGTTTAGTGAGTTAACAGGCAGTACAGAGATGGTGTTTCTCTGCTCTTGATATGCATTTTAAAATCCAAGTCACCGAAGGCCCTTGGATGGCTGCTGCCAGCGAAGGGTTGTGTCCTGTAACTCGTCTGTCTGCTTCCCTGGGCAGAGCTCAGCCTTGCTGTTGCTAATGCAGGCTGGAGGCAGCAGGCTTGATGCTCTTGCTTGGTGCAGTCCCTCATTGTTGGTCTTTACCCAGAGATTAGTTTCAGGTCATTAGCCCAGAGACAGCCAAACGTCCCATCCCTTCAGGTCTCCTGTCACTTCCGTAACTTGGTGGGTTCACCGTGTCTCCTAGCGAATACAGTTTTGTTATGTTTCGTATTTGCCTAGTAAATGTTAGTAGTAGCCTCACAATTTCATCTCTTTCCTTTTGGCAGTTGTCAGCCTTACACTGATCATTTTTAAGATTATCTAATTGTATATGCAAAACATGTCACTTATTACAGGACTTAATTTCATTATATCCGCATGTAAGTCCATCATGACTACTACCATTAGAAGGCTTAAATTTGAATTTTTAATAAGGGCTTTGATCCTGAAAATAATTACAAGCATTCAATTATAATTGTGTATTATTGATGTATATTATGTATGTATATTATTATGCAGAGAGCTTACTCACCTGCAAGTTAGTGATGTATGCGTACTTGCACAATTAAATCCTTATTTTGTCAACTTTTGGAAACAGTATTATTACCGTATATGCAGTAACATTTTTCAAGGGTACCCAATTTTCTGTTTAGTAGTGATTTAGACACTTAGAAGCCTGAGCCCTAGAAGGGGAATATTTATCCTGCTAAGTGTGTGTAAATGATTTTGGTGTTATGGCGTAAGCCATCCCTTTCAACTTAATGTTTGTAAAATTGACTAATTGATTGCTAATACACATGCATGCACACACATTTTGCTTTCTTCATTACGGAGGTGCAGCCTCTGCCGATGGAACAGACACTTGTATTTTAACCAGTTACAGAACAGGATGTGACAGCTGAGGAATACAGAACCCAGGGTAAACCTTCAGGAAACTTAGTTCAGTAATACTACATTTTTCCTCCGTGCAAATTAAAAAAGGTCCCTTGAAATATATCAGCATACCTGTGCCTTTATGAAAGTGTACAGTACAAGTACAAGTAGTAAAATTTTCCTCTCTACTTCGTTTGGGGGGAGGGGTGTTTTTCCCTCTTTTTCAATATTTTTTTTAATACCGAAAGAAAAATAAGGCTGAGAGAATTCTTTGATTCAAACTTCTTGCATTTGGGGACTATCCAAGAAGAATATTTATATGATTATATCTCAGCTCTCAAAACATGAAAAGATGTTTCTAGCTCAGCTCAGTAGTTGGTTCCTGGGGAGCCTTGTTTCCTTCACCTGCCTTTCAAGGTAGGTGTTATTCCATGTGGACCGCACGATTTTCCTCTCCCCTCTGTCCTGCCTTGGAAGACGAGTAGAATAAATGTAGCACACTTCTTCACATACGGATTCCTCTTTGTTTCTCCCTTTTGGGAATGAGGAAAGGACTCATTTTGTCACAGGTAATAACATCCTGTGAAATCTTTAGTTGGTATTTTATGCAAAATATTACAGCTACCTTAGATTACAGAGAAGACCCTCATTCTGCTGTGCTGCCATTCATCAAAGTCACTGATCACTGAACTAAAAATGATTATGATAATTTTGCTTGATATGTAAAAACACAATATAGTCAGTGTTATAGAATAAACATGGCATACTTGCCAGTTTAATACATAAATATATGTATGTGAAATTGAGAACAGTTAGGAGCGAATGGAGTGGGAGGTAATAGTGAAACATAAGAATACCAGTGATAATTGGGAACTGTGCAAGTCTGATTCATTAGATGCCAAATAATACAACTCATCATGAAAGAGAACTTCTTTGGATTAAAAAAAAAAAGATTAAAATGGGAAGTTAATCAACAAGGGAGTAATAAGGAAGAGCAATATATAGATAAAAATGGAAAAGCTGAGAGCACTGCATGTTAGGAAATGGGCAAGTGCTAAATGATATCAGAGTGCAACTATAAAGAGAAAATGTGAATTATTGTAGTTTTCTTTATAAACTATTCCGGAGCAGTGAAATTCTAAAAACGGCATAGGTCTAATCATAGCTAGGTTTGGTAAAGAACGGTGGAACCAAGGCTAAAAATACAATTTTTCAGAAATACTTGATAAGGAGAGAGAAACTGTATGTCATACAGAGATAATGATTTTTACAGGTAACTAACTAATGTGTTGGATAATATAGTATAAAGCTGAAATATTTTGAACTTCAGGTCTAGGTAGGTTACACCAAAAAAGAATATTCCATCTCTGGATAAGGAGCTTTCTGAATGACTACTGTGGATTTTTAATCAATTAAGATATCCTACATAGGTTCAAAAAGTCTTGTGAATGACTGCTAGTATTTAAAAACCATAGATGTGAGTACTAGGAGAAGTGCAGTTGAGGTAGTGACAGCCGTTCTGGACACAATCATGGTAAAGCTGATACGGGGAACAGCTGGTAGTTAACTAGCAATAATCTGATGGTAGTAGTGGAGAGGAAGTCTTGCTGAATTTATAATACTCTGAGAGAATCTCAAGTCCCGCTGATTTACGCCTTTGGCTTTGCATCATTCATTTGATTTCGTCAGATGGCATTGCTGAAAACGGGAGATAATGTTTTTGAGTGAACAAGTGGTATACAAAATTGATGTATGTGTGTATCTCGTAAAATCATGTTAAATAGACCAAAAAATAAAAACCAGAACAGTTGCTCTCTAGAAAGTCTTGGGGGAACAGTCTCAGCATGGTGCTTGCTCTGGTGTATGAAAGAAAGTGCAGGCCCTTGTATCTAATGAGGGGAGTAGAGATGTTCAGATGAATGTTTTATTTGCGTGTTTGAATTCTTCTCACATACAGATATCCTCTAGGTTTGAATCTTGACCTCTCTGCACGTTTTCAGTTCTGATCCCACTGAGACCTACTTAGCTAATGAGATATAAGATCATTGCCCGAGGTGCAAAGACTGTGGCACATCAGAATTCACAGTAATGTTGTTTTACACTTGAGTGGAAGTAGCAGTGAAGGAGTTGCTAAATATGCTGTGCTTTACAATTAATATTTTAAGTATGTGTGTTGAAGATGCATGTGTCTTTTTATGTTCTTCACTACTCTATCACTATATGATGTATCAAATAAAGGGGAACAAGCCCATGTTTTTTCAGGTGCGTTTAAAAATCTGTTACGCTGCATGTTGCACTTCACTGTTTTGCAGGTGACTAATTCTAATGGCTAAAGATTTTTAGTTGTGCTTAGCATGAAGTTGATTTTTTTAATGAAAACCTTACTCAACATTTTTTGTGCCGTTTTTTCCTTCTCCTGAGGCAGTGTGCATGACAAATCACAGCAAAAGAATCTGCAGGATGGCTTCTAGAGTAAAAGCTGTGCAGATATCTGGTACAGTTAGTCTAAATGGTGTTGGTACTTTGAAATGCGTTTTCTGTATATAAAATAATGTCCACTTAGGAAGGAATTAGCTCTTCACTTATAGTCCATTATGTGTGTTTCTGCTGGTTCTTATCATTGGAACATAAGTTTTACCATTGATGCTGCTGATTAAGTCTTGATTTATGATAGTAAACGGCACGAATCAAATCAAGTCCGTGCCCTTTACCGTGAAAGGAAATGCATACGATCCGTGCAACATCCACCCCTTAGTTCTTTATTATCTCTCAAAACTGTGTTGCACTGGTGCAGAATGAACATGTTATCCCTATTGTACTGCGCTAAGCAGAACCTTCTGTTGCTTTATGTAGATTGTTTTAAAAGTGATGAATTGATCCCAGAAGCAGGGAGCGTGGTGCTTCAGCTGGAAATGTGGTCTGCGTGCGGTTGATACACCAGTTCCCTTCAGCTGTACCGCAGGAGTACACGAGGAGTGCGTGCTGCTCCTGCATTGAGTAGAGCTCCCCGCAAATCCCTACTGCAATCGAGTGCTTCGTCCTCCTCGATGCAGGACGGGGCATTCTGCTGGGCTCTGTCCCAGCTAGATGCGTGTGCTGCTACAGCAAAAAATGTTATGCCAGTCTTTGTGTAATCTGGGAGAAGATAGTTGAAATTTAAGTGCCTGTAATTCAAAACCGCATAATATGTACCCAGCATGGGATTATGTAAATCAGTAATAATTTAAACAGTACTGCAGTCGGTCTGTGTAGAATATTCTAGAGGAAATACAGATAGCTGGAACTTCTTATTGTATAGCTGAATTACATTGTTGAGCGTGTATCTATCTGATGTACATATAATTGCTATTCACCCCCTCGTTGAAAGTTTAGAGGGCTTTCTGGTGTATCAGTGATAATGCTGAGCTTTCCAAGTTAGAATGAACAATTGAGATGTTTCAGTTTACGAGAATTACTCATTTATTAGTTAGCACCTGAAAATGAGCAACTGGGGTTAATAGTAGATTGCTGGTTTAAACCTGGTTTAGAAATATCACTTTGCACATTACTTTCAAGCACCCTTTCTGATTCAACAGAACTCATCTTTCAAAGACCACCACTGCTGCTGCTCAGGGGCAGACCCTGGCCTGCGGTGTCAAGGGCAGCTATTTAGTCGGCGGGAGGCCTCCCGTGTTTCAGCCCTACCTCACTCTAATTGAAGGGAGCGTTCCTGAACCAGAGCAGCGAATTGCAGGAATCTGGCTTAAAGCATTGATGATGCCGTCCCTGAGCTTCCAGCTTGCTTGCTTCCCCAGGTAGACTTTAATACTTGGAGCTGGATTCCCCATACAGTAGGGTGCTCTCACACAGGAATTGTTTAAAATATTTCTGTAAAGCAGAATACTTCCTTTTTTAGATCATTAATTTCTCTGAAGTCTCAACCTAAGGTGAAACCTTTAGTTTTCAAATAAAATTCAATACGGAGTCATTGCCAAGTTCTTTGGTTTTTACCTGGGTCTGGTAGTCGGGAAGTACTGGGAACTCTGCAAAAGCAACAGTTTTTGCCCTACGGGGATGTCTTTTTAAACTGAATAGCAAAGACGCAGGAGCCTCTAACTGGAGTCTCTTCTGTCTGGAGAATGACGTATAAAAAAATTCAGTTACTCAGACTGTGGTTTCAGGCTAGGGGCAGAAATGGAGGAATTGCACTGATATGGATAGATATGATTCATAGTAAGTACAATAAAAATATTAGGCATTGGACTTCCACTTTTTCCATCTCCTACCCTTCCTGGTGTGTGTTTCACTGGGGGCTTGCAGACAAAGTACAGAACTCCTGTAAAATCTTGAGTATTGCCATATCCTCAGCTATTGTCTGCCTTTCCATCAGCCATTGAGCCACAGCTTTCTGCTTTGGCATTTATCAGGTGGTCCACTAGGTCTACTTCCATCTGAGATCTATGATATAATACATCCATTTTATGAATGGAGAAACTAAGTCACAGCCGAGTTAACTTCTGCAGAGTAATCAGTATGTAGTGTTTACAAAACCACAAATGCAAATTGGTTTTCTGTGATACATTTCGGAGCACTATGAACTCGACAAACTTATCCTCATGTCACTGGTGAGAAATTTGTCCTTGTTTGATCTGTTCCTCCTGCTCCTCTCTGGCCTTCCCTAGCGTAGGGATGCTGCCAGGCTGTGAGTATCAGCCGAGCACAGAGAAGAGGTGAACGTGGCCAGGGACCTGCCAGTCGCGTTGCTCTCCAGAGTCCCAACTCTGAAAGCAGAGATTGGACTTGAATCCTTCAGAAGTGCTTCACTTTTATAAAAACTGGCAGAGACTGAGTTAAAACATCTGTAGGTTAGTATATGACAGGATTGCAAACTTTGGTATATGCCTTATTGATTTAAGCTCCAACTTCTGGAATTGGATAATGAAAGCAGAGGTAATATATTTCAGTGGGACTTTCTAAATAAGTAATGTCCCTAAAGCCCAGAACAAATTAAAAAAATAGAACGTTCTGATGTTTGAATATTTGCTGTTGTCAGGAGAGCTCCTTGTAGTTTGTTTTTCCTGGTTCTCATGCTCTCTTGCCATTGGTAGCCAGTGTTAATATTAAAAGGAAAAAAATAAAAGGACACGAGCACTTCAAATTTAGTTTTGTATCATTTTATCTTAGAAGATGGTAGCATCATTTAGCAAAGTTTGTTGGAACTGAAAGAACATGACTTACAGTTGGCTTGTAACACAATTTATACAAGTATAAATCTCTTACCTGAGAGGTACGCTGGGCATGGCTTTTAGTCTGCTCTGCAGTAGCAGTCTATGACTGTTAGCTGTCGCTCTATCTGACATAGGTATGTAAATAGGGAGAGTAGATGCTGCTGTGGAGCTTGGAGGAGAGGTGATGGCTATTGATGCAATGCCCAGTGTAAGCGCCTGATTTTTCACTCAGTGTCAAGATGTGTAATAGTAATTGTTCAAGACCATTATTGTACAGTCTGTGATCTGAAACAACTGTTTTTTTGGCTTTTTTGTCAAAGAGTTGATACAAAGTTCATTTTTCATAGAATGCCATTTGATGTATAAAGAAGGACTGCTCTGTGCAGGCTTTACGTAAACAGTAATTTTTTTTCTCATAACACTTAATTCTTTGAACATTAAATTCACTGAAAATTCTGTCATAACACATACAAAAATTAGCATCTATGATTAAGTTCAATAACAAAGGAAAATTCATTCTAGTTTTCCCTGTTGAAGAATTGGTTTTACTCAGAAAAATGTCTATAGTGAAGATAATGAACAGAAAGTCAGGTCACTGGACAGGATAAAAAAAGTTGGCATCAACCATATCCAAGGTTGATGCTGTACTCGCTTAGTGAGTAATAAGGTTATCTTCTGAAACAGTAAAAGAGGTGTCACATTCTTTTTGACCTCCCATATAGGGTGTTACTTTTTATAGTTAGGAAAAACAAACAAAACAGTGGAAGTATTTTTAAATTTTAAGGTAAAAGCTGAAAGCTTTCTGAGCTCACTAAAGAGCCAGACATCCATGGAAATATTAGCTGAATATTACAGCTAAGACAGTGCTAATGTGTCGCACATTTGAAAGGGTAAAGGTTTTACATATCCTGAAAATCTTTTTACTTGATTACTCATTCAAGCACTCACTGAGCTAGAGGTAAAAAAAAACTGCAGAATAATCGAGCTAAAATGGAAGTAACAGCATCAGGTTCTCCCACTTTTTATGGAGACCTTGTAGCGTATGTAGGGCACCATTCTGTGACTGGCATGAGAAACCAGAGGGGTTGACGTAGCACTGCTTTGCCAGGAGACCAGGAGTCTGCTCAGGATTAAAAAAGAATATTCTCTGTAGCTCCGTGGCCTGCACTAGGAATGTGGTATTGAGGTCTTTAGAATGTTAAAGCAAAGATGTGTTATTTTAGGAGATTAGAAACTGAGAAAAGAAATTGATCTATAGTAGCACTCCAGTAGATTTAGTGAAATCCAGCTTTAGGTTTGCCTGTGTCTGCATCTCCTGATTTCTGTTCAGCAGAAGCTCTGAGAAGACTGAAATATTCTGCTCCGTGTTGCCAATTTTCATTATTTGATTCTAATTTATCTGGTACTTGGAACTTTTTTCAGGGCTCTTGGGTTCTTGTTTTTATTTGAAAATCTAGGCTTTCTTTCTTTTTCTTTTTCTTTTCTATTTTTTCCTCTTTTTTTTTTTTCTTGTTTCTGGAGTTGGTTGTTTTCGTGGTAACCACAGTCAAGTAAATGATTTCCCCCCCCCCCCTTTCAAACAGAGAAATAGCAACAGAATAGCTAAGCAGTTTGAGATTTATAAACTTTAAATGAGGTTAACACATAAATGTTAACACTTCGTTATCAAGTGCCATAAAAAAAACCCCATGAGTAGCTGGAGAATCTGCTGAGTTCCCCTTAAGAAGGGCAACTTTGGTGGGGAAAAAAAAATAAATGGGATTATTAAGCCCCCATTTATAGATTTATAGGTTTAAAATCACTTGAAATCTTCATGATGTTCTACTCTGGCCTCTGGTCTAGAGAGACAGAAATTCATCCTGTAATTTTTTCTCACTGGATTAAAATATATCCTTTTTAGAAGCCATGCTACAAAAGTTTTCCAGAGATAACCAAATCACTTAGCACATAAATCCTACTAACTTTTGGGAAAGTTGTATTTTCAACTCCAAGAACACTTTTGGTGTCAATCAGGCCCCGATTGCAAAGGTTGCAAAGTTGCTTTTAGCCATATTACCTGTAATCTTGAGTTAAAGATTTTGTGTGCTGGAGGTGATGTAAATGTATAAAAAGTTGCCCACTCAAGTTCATAAAAGCCTGCTTTTGTGTGGTCTTAAATAGACCTGAAGATGTTATTCTGTTCATACTTAAAGGAAGACACTCTTACAAGGTTCAGTGAGAATCCATCCCTGAAGTGTTTATTTTTGCCATATGCAGTTCTGAGCAAAGGGTGGCTGTCTTTGATAAGTTACAGGGCAATTTTGTTTGATAATGACCCGTTTTAATTACGCAGTAATCAAATCATCCTGTTATATGTGCCATTATTTAAAGAATATTGCTAGTCATTTAATTCTTGCAGTTATATATGATTTTTCTTGTATTTTTTAAAATAAAACCTTTCCCCAATGTTCTTTTATATCTTTTAATCCATTTCTCTGCATGGTAAATTACTCTTACTCCTTACTAATCCCAGAAGTTACGGGGAACTGTTTGTTTTCCTTTCTTTTTCCTCCACGCTACCTCTTGATCAAGTGCCTCAGTAACTTGATCTAATTAAACCTGTTCTGAGCTGGGTCTTGGAAGAGATGACCTCCAGGGAAGTCCCTTCTGACTGGAACTGCTCTATTCTATCATATAGGAAATATTGACTCCATAATGCAGTGAAACCTTTATGAGCTGGTAGCCATAAAGGGGGATTATGGATTGGTCATTTATGATTTGTGAATGGCTGCTCTAGATCATCATTACAGGGCTAGCAGGGACAGGAATTCTCAGCAAGCATGAGCACAAATCAATGTCTTCAAAATGTTTGGGGAAAACATTCTTTTCAGTTTGTTTTGTTGTTTTTTTTAAACAGCTATTGGCATGTATATTTATTTTGAGTCTGCTTAGCAGTAATCATATCTCTATGAGTGATTACAAGTGTAAAAATACACAACTTGCTGAAGTAATTAATAGTGTGAAGTGGTCTGTAATTTTGAATAAGTATAATATTTATTTTCAATTACTTCTTTAACACATCACACATTTCTGCTGAGTTGTAATGGATCTAGGATATCAGTTCTCGAGCTTCAGGGGGAAAGCACTGTTTTCCCTGCCAGTAAGTGTGTAATGGTGCTTCATTTTGACCTGGAACTAGTGTGTGTGTGTATGTGTGTGTGTATATATATATATATGTATACATATATATTTTAAGTGACAAAGAAAAATAAGTGGTTTTAAGTAGTATTTAAACTATTGAAAGGAGCAAATTTATATTGGCCTTTCAGTAGGTGTTTGTTTGCCTATCTTTATCCCATTGGTCATCAAAAAAACCCAGTCAGTAAGGCACTTTTGTTTCTTAACCGTTTGCTGTGTTGTGGTGTCATACAGAGTTGTTCTAAATTCTGGAACGTTTTCGAAACTGGAGAGTGTAAAACGGAAAAGGGAGGGTTTGTTCCTTCTAACCTGACTCCCTTTGCAGTCAGAACTCTGTACATAGCAGAGTTTGGCCAGACGCATCTGGATGTGTCCAGTGCAGTTCATTTCTTTATCCTGCAGTGATCTTCTACAACCTAAATTTGGGTGCTGCACCCTCAGAGGAGGGCTGGGTACAGCCAGCTGCCAAAACGGGCATGAAGGGCTACTCGCACTATTATTTGAGCTGTCCTTCTTGTTTCATGACACTGTTGTTTTAATTTTGGCAATGAAAAAGATGTGTCTCTTTTTTTAAAAGAGAAAGTTGTCTTCAGCCTCCTGTCCTCTGCCTAGGCTGGGGCCATCTCCCCCTGCCGGGCTTATGACTCAACCGAGACCTTGGTCTGCTGATGTCTAGACCGTGACTCCAAGGAGCAAGCGCTCTTTACTCTGCTTACCCTGCAGCATGTGGCTGCTATGTCTGTCTTCCAGATTAGTCTCTGCCCCTCTCCAGGTGGTGCTGGAATTACGTGCCATTTGTGTCTCTAATGCGTTTCTTTCACAAACCAGCGATTTTCATTCAGGTTCTTGTCTTGACTTCAAGCCTTTTGCTTCCGTGATACTTGTGTAGCACCATTGCTGTCCATATGAAGTGCTGCTTGTGTTATGTAGCGTATATGAGAGAATTATGGCTTGTAGTTTGCACTGATTTCATTGTTACATCCATTCTGTCCTTCTCTTGGGGTATCTGCTTTCTGAAGACTGTTTTGGCAGAATGGTATCGTTGCTTGGACTGCTGGAACCTGTATCAGATGTTGCATAAATGCCACACTGATAGTCTGATAGTCGTGGCTCTGAGGAGTTTGTTGTTTAGGCACTTGTGCAAGCAATGTGTGTATGCTTTCAAACATAGTTTATCTCAATTTCAAGTCATTTTAATTCCCATACTTAAGCTATGCAAATTTAATCAGATCTATCTGATGGAGAATGGCTCTTTAAGAAAATTGACATTTTAATCGCAGTATCAAAACTAAGGGTTTTATATAATAAACCACGGCAACAGCTTGGCAGTTCTCCTTCGAAAGAATGAATATCTGCTGTCTGTCATTCCCTGATTGATAAGCTTATAATTATTGCACCAGGAGCAGCTTCTACTCAAATGAGAATGAAACCCAGAAATGTATAAAAGAAATTAATCTGTTTAACACTTTATTACTATGTATCGATACGTTGAGAGAAAGATGTATGAGTAGAGAGTGTTGGAATATTGCTCCTGGAGGCTGCTGAAATGTGCACCTTCATCCTCGCTGTACATTAGGAAACCATCTTGCTATAGTCTTCCAAAAAGGAAACTGTATCAAAACTTGTGTGTGGGGGAAAACCCCCAAACCAATAAACATCTAGAATATTCTTGCAACAGCATCCTTGAACATATCCATGAAGGGTGGAATGCTTTCCACTTGAAAACTTGCTTTAATACATATGTGAGGAATGACTGTATTAGGAGTCCAAGTAACCATGATTTCCATATTGTGTATTTTTTCTCTTTTGCGTTACATTAATATTGACGTGAGGTAAGCCTGTTACTAGGATTTATATTTTAAAAGCCAGGGCATATTTAATATTGGCCTTTTTTTGCAAGAGTTCTATATTTTAACTATTCATTTTAATCAACTCTGCTGGTATAGGTCAGGTTTATAAGAATATATTCACAATCGGGGGAAGTCTTTCCAAAGGAAACTTGCTGGTCATAGTAAGGAACTATTCTATAGTTTCAGTGGATGCTTCTGTTGAGCAGAAAAATTATATGTTATATTCTATCAGAGGTGGGATTTTTCCTGCCTGGCATTTTTTTCTGTCTTCGCATGAATCCTCTTCGTGCTGTCTACGGAGCTGGTTCTTTTCCTTTCGCTCAGGGTTTTGGACGTTCTACCTGGAGAGGGACAGTGATATTTCCCCCTGCAGCTGGTTTGTGCCTTATGCTTGTGCTCCCTGCTCCTCCTCCTCCGCACCTTCACCTGCTCCTGTCCCGAGCTTTCCTGGCTGTGGTCAGCTATCAGAGAGTGCCTGCTGCTCCTTCAGGAAAGGCTTTGGTTTAGGATGTAGAGAGCAGGAGAGAGGGGCTGTTTCAGTCGCATGGGTCTAGCAAACAGAAAACTGGGACTGGGATGTGTATGGGACTGCAGGGGCTTTGTCTGCGTTTCTGACACAGTTTGTAAGGTTTCTTGTTCCCTTACAGTGTGTATGTATCACTGAGTTAGTATGTGGAAAATGAAGCAGACCTATTGTTTTGATGTCTTTTTAAACAGTTTAATCTCGCTCCACATACACATTTACCTGTGAAATAACCAGGGAGATGTTTGTCATACCTTCACATTCTTGCGTTTCAAATTCTGCAAATCACAGCTGTGCTTTCACCTGCGGTTTCAAGTTTTTCATCTTGCTGTTTCAGTGCAGATTTCTCTGTGAGATTTACCAAAAGTCTATGAGGCAAAATTTTCATTTCCACGTGTTGCTTCCCTAGGAGTAGCCTCCAAAACCCCAAATAACGAGTCAGTAACTTAATGCAAACTTCCCTGGAGCTGGCTGACATTTCAAGGGCTCAAAAGGCAAGCCTGGATAGAAGGTAGTAAACCAGCATGAATTCCTTATGTAAACGCTTTTAGTATGCTTCAGATAGCGTGGTACTTCACTTTAATGTGGGCCACATCACCTACCCTGCTCAGAAGTTCTCTTCTTTTATGCTAGGAGAGCCTGCATAGGGAGGCAGTTCAGAGTCATCAGTGCTCTGGAAGTGCACACACTGCCATGGACAAGCAGGAGCAGTTAAAGGATGAGAGAAGGTTCTAAGAAAATGATGTATTCTGGGGGTAGAGGCGCAACAGATGCCGGTGATTAGGGCAGAGTGACTCTCTAAAATAAAGAGTTTGGCACTGAAAAGAAGTATTGGGACTGGAGCTCCTGTCCATCAAATAGCACAAAAGGTGGTGTGGAAGCTGAGTATCTAAGCAGTTTTCCTATCTTTTGTGTCAAGCTGAGGAGTACTGCAAAAGCGAACCACACAAATGCTGGAAATTTGCTGTGAAGTATGCTTATTTTTATTGATGTGGGAAACAGATGAAGAGGCCCCACCCTCTTCTGAAGTCTTTAACTGGTTTTGAGATGTACTTAACTTCCTTGGGTCACAGTATGTGATACACATGCTAAGCAAATAGCTCGGAAAGCTTGAGATCTATCTTAAGGGCAATTTTGGAAATTATTTGAGTTTACAAAAATGCTTTGAGAGTAGTAGAATTGATCAATGAAGCATTTCTCTTTTAATTCTTAAAACTGGATTAAATGAGTGGTTTTTAAGAGAATGCTATTTCATTCTTTGTGTACATAGAAGAAAAGACAATGAAGAGCTCTTATTTACATGTTTTTTTTTAATGTGATTACTAGAAAAGTTAAGAGCTTTTCTGTTTAAACCATTGAATCAGATTGTAGCATTTTACAGTAAAACCAATATGCATTCACCATTCTCGCATTCACCGTAAGCGAGGCATTTTTGTTTTGTCTGAAAGCTGTTTTATTCCTTGATACATTACTATTTCATAAATTTACAAGGTTGTTACTTAATTTTGTTAATAGACTTCTGTCATCAGCCAGAGGTGTGACATGGAAGTCTGTGTGCAAAAAGCAATTTATTCAATGTTCACCATTCATCTTGCCTTAATTTTTCGTGTATATGAAATACATCAATCGGATTTCATGATTAATACTGGTGCTTGCATCTTATTGAGATGTTGCAGAAACCTCATGTTGCTGCTTTCTGCTCGGTGGAGAAACCAGAGGGCTCTGTCTTTACTGCTGTCCATGCAGCATGGTGCTTGAGCAGCAGTACTGAAATAATAACCATGTCACACACGGTGACCATGCGCTGCCTGAACCAGGGGTTTGATACGTGGCTGTTTATCTGCCCAAAGTTTAGCCGGTAAACACAGGGAGATGTATTTGTTATAAAATTAGAGGCTTTTCTGTTTAATCCATTCAAAAAATGAATTAAGAACACTAAAATGTTAATTTCAGAAGACCTCATTAGCAATTCTAATTAAGGGAACCTTTAACAAAGGTCTCCCTCATTTTCTGGCAGCGCCAAGGGTTGCGTTGGGCACAACTCACGCTGAGATAACTGATAGAAGAGACAAATTCCAGCTATCTTAACCAAGTGTGTGTTGGGTATGATTTACGTGGGGAGCATCATTTGCCATGAAAGGAGTAGCGGTTAGTCCTTATCTGGAGGACAGCAGGGTCATCCTGGAGATGGAACCACACTGACAAGGGGAAGCATGGGTGACAGTTTGGGAATGAGGAGACGGACCAGTCCCTCTGCCGGACGCCTCACGGCTGGTCACCCGCCCCGTATCAGCTAGGCAGTCCACAGCCTGGGAGCATCACCTTGCTTTCTCCTCACGTCCTTGAGATAACAGCTAGAAACGGCAACTTAAAAATTCATCTTAGCTCTGTACCAAGAAAGGGGCACTGGCATTTGCGTATCTACTTCATTAAGCAGAAGAATTTAAACTTTTGGGAGACTTGCTAAACATCTGGCTAACTTCTCTGCTGAAGCTACTTAAGCTCATAATATGGCTGCTCTCGGAAAAATTGCTGTTGCTCGGTTATGTGCACATTGGGTTTTCAAGATGTATAATAAGGTAAAGCTCTCCACTTTACTGGAAAGTTAAAATGAATCCATAAAGTTGAGTCTTATAAATATTCTCTGTTTTGACTGGCTAGATATTTCACCTCTTTCCTGCAGGTTGTAAACAGGAGAGAATGGGAATTGCCAACAAATCAAATTACACAACATTGCAAGTGTCAGAGTGGTGGTGTTCATGATGCTCCTTCACAGAGTTTGTAATGAGAATAAAAAAAAGCCATTACTTGCATTTCTCGTTCTGACAATGAATGCTGGGAAAATTAAGGATAATACCAAAATGATAATCTGTTTCTCAGACCGTCTTAGGTTTTCAACCCTAATGCCCTGCCTAACTGAAGTGATAGATACAGCACGCTCTGAAGAGGTGCAGTGAGAAAATTCTAATCGTGTTGGAACTACAGGTAAATGGCTTTCATGTTTTGTTATGAATTTTCTCATAATTTCAAGTCTTTCAAGTTTCTTTTTTGTTAGGATGAAGTGGTTCTTCATTTTAAGAAAAATATGCTTTGGAAGGTTTTTCATATTCTCCATGTAGAATAGGTACATGTTTTAAAAATTCCAGATTATCTAAGCATATGCTAGGGCTGTGGAGGATGCTCTGTTTTGTTACAAAGGTATGTGTGCGTACTGATGCCATGAAAAGCCGGAGCTGAAGACTCAATAGTCAGAAGGCCATTAAGCAGGTATTCTTTTTTGCGGCGCCAGGCACACGGGGGATCTCTCCTCCAAACGTGCACGCCAAACTCCCTGTCATTTCAGGTTAAATACAATCACAATATGCATATTCATTATATTTCCAAGAAATGCTTAGCATATTCATGACTTTTCCAAGAACTAATTAGCCTATGTTAATACATTTCACGCATGTCTGTTAGTGTCCTCGGGTGGTCTTTGAGGGTCCTCAGATGAAGGCTTATACTCCTCATCACAGTGTCCACTGGTTGACCTGTGTTTCTGCACAATACCGTGTCCTTCCAGGTTGTTTTGCTCTGGTCTTGTTGCCCTCTTGGTGCCTCTTTATCTCTGTAGCTTGGTGCATCTGCCCTCCCAAGGCCGAGCTGTCTGAGGTAGAATTATTTAGGAATCTCTCTGTCTTAGAGCTTTCCTGTCTTGTCAAAACGGCAAGGATCTACTTTAGTTTAATTGCAATCACTCTAGTAAGTGGAAATTTTACATTTACGGATATCAGTATATACTCAGACTCCTTTTTCCAAGAATCAGTCTCAGATGAAATTCTGGCCCTCTCTTCTTTACAAATCAGTACAGACCAACAGCACAGGTAACTAATAACAGAATATTGTCTTAACCACCAATGTATGAGTGATGCTCATGTTCTCATGTCAGTTATGAATGCAAGGCTGCTCTCCCCGTTGTTTTTGCACATCGCTGGTCCCTTTGTATGGCTCTTTCATGGGCTGCTTAAAACAATATAACTGCTACTTTACCTGCTTCTCTTGAGGAGACGAGCTGGTACCAAAATAGATGAAATTACTGTTTCTGGCCTTGTCTGCCAATGTCACCGAGCTGTTCCGTACTTCACGCACATTTTGCAACTTTGCAACATCAGCTGGTCTCTGCAGGAGGTGAATCAGAACGAGCAAATTTCTGCAACTTTGGAGTCTACAAGTATACCTGGCAAAACGCTTAAACATTTCAAGCACTTCCAAGTGGTCCGTTCATGGACACGTTCTTGGCCTGTGCTAGGTTTCTGAAATACCAGCACAGCTCTCCACCTTCAGCTTTATATCTAAAGTGGCAATAAAGTCCTTCACATCCTTTCTGTAATCTTGTCTGTCTTAGTCTAAAATCCTGGAGCCACAGCTCTGGGAGTATTTCCTAAGTCTTCATGGGGAAGAAATATGGCAACAACAGCTATTTTTATGGTTTTCTGGAGTGGTGTAGTAATTTTCAAGGACTGTCAACATATTATACAAACTATTGAACTGTTGTCTTTCTGTTGTGCAGAAAAATCTCTACTTGGAACCATCAACTTCTTCACCTTGCTGCACATGCCCCCTGTTGTGTCAGATTGTCCTCTGTGCAGTAGACTTAATTTATTGTTTGAAAACACGCCTCATAATTCTCTCAAGGTGGCATTATGTTCCGAATACAGCTGTAGATTGTTACAAGATTGCTTAAGCTAATACAGTAAAATCACAAAGCAGGTAATTGGAGAGCTGGGAGAGACGCTTATTTGCAGATGCTAAAGGAATGGTAGCCACTCTTCAGGAGTCCTGTCTCTGGAGTGAGCAACTGCCGGGTAGTGAAAAAGCCAGACGGGTGCTATTATTCCCTACACCTCTCCAGATATAATCAGTGATACAGGTAGTGAAGTGCAAACTAATTGCAGCCACAGCTTGGTCTGTGATTGATTTTAACTAAGTGTATAGAATAGAAATGAGTTGCGTTCAAAGAAAAATGCCATGTAAGAGTTTTTCTTATTTAATGGGTTTCACAGAATCACAGAATGGTAGGCGTTGGAAGGGACCTCTGTGGGTCACCCAGCCCAACCCCCTGCCCAAGCAGGGTCACCCAGAGCAGGCTGCACAGCACCGCGTCCAGGCGGGTCTTGAATATCTCCAGAGAAGGAGACTCCACAACCTCC
>Ga0065711_1037836_pt1 | contig 19427 bp, 16 predicted proteins | sample Hoacrofraction12_FD_59098 | JGI IMG/M metagenome (GOLD analysis project Ga0065711, IMG submission 59098) | Hoatzin crop microbial communities from Cojedes, Venezuela - Epithelial fraction 12 v2 (version 2) | ecosystem: Host-associated > Birds > Digestive system > Esophagus > Crop | place...
CCAGGGCTCCGTCACCCTCAGAGGGAAGAAGTTCTTCCTCCTGTTCAGCTGGAGCTTCCTCTGCTCCAGTTTGTGCCCGTTGCCCCTTGTCCTGTCGCTGGGCACCACTGAACAGAGTCTGGTCCCGTCCTCCTGACACCCACCCTGCGATATTTATAGGCATTTCTTAGGTCCCTTCTCAGCCTTCTCTTCTCCAGGCTGAACAAGCCCAGCTCCCTCAGCCTCTCCTCATAGGAGAGATGTTCCAGTCCCCTCATCATCCTCATTGCCCTCTGCTGGACTCTTTCCAGTAGCTCCTCATCTTTCTTGAACTGGGGAGCCCAGAACCGGATGCAGCACTTCAGAAGGGGCCTCCCCAGGGCAGAGTAGAGGGGAAGGAGAACCTCCCTGACCTGCTGGCCACACTCTTCTTAATGTACCCCAGGATGCCATTGGCCTCCTTGGCAACCAGGGCACGCTGCTGGCACATGGTTAACCTGTCACCCATCTGCAGGTCAGCCCCGCAGAGCCACCCCAGCCTGCCCGCACATCCCTGCGCTCCTCACCGCACGTGAGCGAAGCAGCCGGCGGGCGGTACGCGGCGTGAAGCCCGGCGTGGGAGAGGAGGGCTGTCACGCACCACGGCTGGTGGCATTTAGTGCTGCAGGATGCGCAGGAGCCTGGCTCCAACCGTCCTTTGAGCAGCTTCCCCAATCGGTGCCCGAATCACAGCTCGCCGGCTGCGTGATTCCTCTCCGGGCTGTTGCAGTGACCACCAAAGGTCCTGAGTTATCTCACAGGAGGATTTTATCACACCAGGTTTATATTCCTAAAAGCAACTTCCCTTTTTTCCCTCCATCTCTCTTTGTTTTTTAGCTGCTACTCCAAACCCCAGCCCCAACCTCCAACTACCATTTGGAAAAAAAAAATCATAAGCAAAGTAATTACCACCTCCCCTTCAAACATTACATTATCAAGCTAACCAGCTACCCATTGAAGAAAATTAATCGGCACATAGGCACCAAAAGAAACTGTCAGCAATTAGAAGTGGAAGCACACCTTTGTAGTTAATTGGGAATATTGCACCTCTGTTACATATTTAATTAGTTGATGGAGTGTGTCCCTTCTCAGGCATTTTTTCTTTTTAAATTGTACCTGAAGTTCATTTTTTTCCCTACAAACTGTGCAAAAAATAAAGGAAATAAAGGAAATAAATAAAGTGTGAGTAATCTGAAACCTGATTCTGGCTTTTCCTTAGGTTGCAGGTTAGAGTGTGTAAACAGGAGTTTACAGATCTCCAAGAGATAATGAGAAAAAGTTCTTCCTTTTCTTTAAGAGCTTCTCTTTTTTTTTTTCTGTTTGTAATCTGATTTTAAGGACTTTGCCTCTGCATTTTCACACTTCTCCCATACTCATTTTCTTCCTGTTTCTCTTGGGATTATCAGGTGATCGAAGCAGAGGGTCCGGGAGCTGAGCAGAGCCGGGCACATGCTGTGATATGTTCATTTTAACACTTATTTTACAAAGGCTTTAAATTTTATTTTTGCATAATGATGCTGCTTTGCATATCTACAGCCGCTTTCATCCGATGATCTCAGTACCTTCTGCTGACTGTTAATTAATTCTCAAAACACTCTGGCGAAGTCAATAGGAGAGCTTTACTGGGGTAGTTTTTATCTAATTTGTAGGATGGAAGAGTAAACTGAAGCAGGGATAGACTGATGAGGCAATTACAGGCTTGTGGACAGTCATGGGACAGCCTGACAAAGCCATATTATAGAAGCTTTGTCTTTGCAACCCCTGTAAACAGAGACAGGTCACAGTCACGTGGTCCAACAACTGCGCATTCCTGGTTACCAAACAACCAAGATTTAGCCTCAGCATGGTGTTAAACGGGATGTCCCCCGACCCATGAAGCTGTGACCAGTGACTCTGGTCCCTACAGCTCCTCCAAACCACATTCCCCCACGGTTTCACATCAAAACACCTCTCAGCCCAGCCCGGGTCTCAAATGCTCTGGAACACGCCTATATGGAGCGTTTCTTTGCTTGGGGGGAGTCTTTGCTTTTGTCATCCTTGGCATCGCTTTCCAAACACTCTAAAATGAAAATATTTTTATACCCAGAAGGGCCTATTTTTCATCACCTCAGAGCAGCACAGACCAAGAATAACTTTGCTGAAAGCTAACAAATACGCATGCTGGCTCAAGGCAGGAATCAGCCTGGCAATCAAAACACACCCGCTTGCCACGGACGGAAAACCATCGCAGGGCCCGTCTCTAACCCCAGCCACAACGCGCATCGCTACTGTACCATTGACATCGCAGCATGGGTGGCACACGCGGTCCTAGCTGCCAACTCCAGCTAGCCTTGCTCCAGCTCCAGAAGAAAACTCGCTGCCAAAATCCCATCACTTCAAGCAGAAAGATCCAGCCTGGAGGAATTCAACGTGCCTCGAGGACTGCTGGAAGAAACCGCTACCACAAACCTGCAGAGAACTGAGCCGGCAAAGCCAAGAACACCAAGGCAGCCGCCATCCTTCCCACTGCCCCTCAGAAAAATCTTTCCTACGTTATTAAAAGTCATCGACTTGTTTGGAGCATCATTGCCTGACTGCGAATCAGTGGCTGCATTTTGTTACTTGCTGGAGGAAAAACATCCAAGTTAATGCTCTGGTTTGGAGATGGGAAGAAACATCTCCAGCAGTTTTGCTGGTGCAAAAAAATTCACTTCTCAAGTTGCCTGAGGACAATTGCACACTTTAAAGGGCAAGAATTTGTGTGGGTATGTCTGTATTGCTCTCCATCCTTGGGCAGAAGGCATTTCAGCAGCTCAGGAGGACTCTGTTGGCATTACGTCTTAGTTCCCCTCTGCTCCCCTCTCCAGGTAGCAGGTACAGCTCATCAAACACACCATCATCTGGGCATGCCACAAATGAGACAGATCACGGAAACTACCAGTACCATTAGGTCATTGCAATTTCAAGCCAGCAGCAGCACAAGCTATTCAGTGTAGTGGTGATATCACTTAGCGCTCTCGGCCGAAATTCAAACTGCGTTGAAGTCAAAGGGAATGTATCCACCGGGCTTTGGATCAGCCTGCAAAGCACATGGAGCGCGTGGGAGCTTTCTCTTTTTGCCAGGGACAATTCAAGCAAAACTCAACCTCTTTCTTCCTTCAGCTGAAAGAAAGCATCAACAGAAGATTGAAATTTTGGCCTGAAAAGGAGCCAAGAGCTGCTGGCCCATGGTCCTCACACTGAGGATAATGAGAATTACTGAAGTGTCTTTGAAATGTGCCTTGAGATTGTGCCATCTTCTGCCCTGCTATAACGCAGGGACACAGGAACAGCCAGACGTGGAGCAGGACAAGTCTCTCACGCTGACTAGGAGGTTGCAGCCTCATCTTCCTCACTGGCTGGGCATCTTGGGCCATTGCAAGGCAGCACCAGGCTTTTTCCCTTGCCCTGTGCCTCTACTGCAGATGCAGGCAGCCAGGCTGCTCTGGGAGCTGTGCTGGGTACCCGGGGCTAGGGAGCAGGAGGGATGCAGCAGTGGGGGGGGGGCAGGCCCCTATCTCATAAAAATCATCCTCAGAAGGACCCCCACTATGTATTACCTCACCATCTGGACCCTGACAGGCCCTTCCCGATGAATGAATATCATGTACCCCCCTTTCCTCCCAACACACGTCTCTTGTATGCAGCAGAAAGCAGATATTTGAGACATCCCTCAGTCCATCCATCTCTGACAGCCCAGGATATCAGCTGTTGCAGGCAAAGATGCAAAACCCCTCCTGTCAAACCAAAACCTTTTTTGAAAGTTATAGCACAATCTGCTCAAAAGAAAATTTCCATCTTGTCCCTTCCTTTAGACTTCAGCTTGTGCCCTAAAGCAGAAGGACTTAATCTCAATTCCAACACTCGTAGATGCTTTTAAATCCTTGCTTTGTAGCTCTGGCCACTCTAGTAGCTTCCTGTGATAAAGGGAAATCTCTTTGCTGGAGAACTGTGCAGAACAGCTTGCCTGAAAGGCAGCCACGCATCCGCGTGCTTGACCTGCTTTTCTCACAACCCGAGGAGACCCATGCTAGCAGCAAACCCAGCACATGATGACAGTCCCCACAGCAGCGTGCTGGGTATGCACCGGCAGCAGCCTCAGCACAATTCAGTTGTGGGGAGAAGACAGGGGCCAGAGCCCGCTGCACAAGAAGGAGGGGGAAAAAAGGCTTTTCATATTCTGCTACCAACTTCATTTTTCTCGCAGGCTGGGCCCTTCTCCCAGCCCACCCACAGCGGGCAGCTCGACCCTGCCGTGTGCTGTTTTCAGGCAAACAGCTGGGGAATGTGTGCAGCCAGGCAGGTTTTACGTACCAGCATATTTGGGGGGTTGCCAGACACTAACTGCATCCTTGTTTCTCCCCTCTTCGAAGGAGAGGTTTTCCATGGCACAGAAGGGAGACCAGATGCTCAGGGAGACACTGGAAGGCTCCGGGGCCAGGTTTCACTTGTTGCTTCAGGCACCTGTCGTATAGGGTGGGCATTTTTGGATGCAGGGTGCTGAGGGCTGTTTCCTGGGGGTGCTGAGCACTTTTGAAACCCAGAAAAGTGCACGGCCCATGCAGCCTGGGGCAGTGAATGTGGGGACCAGAGCAGATCACCTTGCCTGTTTCATCAGTGGATGCTGCAGGAGGTGAGGGAGGTAAAAGGTGGTACCTGGATGTGAATAAAATGCAGAATGGAAATGCCAAGGCATCCCTCCCTCAGAGCACAGTCCAAGTGCTGTTCCCCATGGGAATAAAATGGGACTGAAATCTCAAGTACTGTAAGATGGAGAGTGGTTTCTGAACGAGCATGATGAGGCTAGCTCATGTCCACAGGGGCTGTGTTGGATGGCTCAGTCCCTTCTGTCCTCCATCAAACAGCAGCATCTGTTTGTGTCCTGCAGCCTCAGTAAAGAATTCCCTTTTTTATATATTAGCACCGCCATGTTCTGCCTCACACGCCAGCGCTGGTACAGCCACAGGGCAGAGTATTAATTCTCTCTTAAGCTGGTGTGACGTTCTCATGATAGCAACCCGCTGTCAGCTCCTCTGGGTTGTGCGGCGCTCGCCTTCGCCGCTGCAGGTGCCTCCTTGTCCCATCACAGGGAGCTGAGCACCGCCCGCGGCAATTCTAATCCCCTCTTGTGATCTTGTCACGTGCAGAGAGTTGGCAAGGAACAGGCTGGAGAGACAGGACGCTTCTTACTGGGGTCTACCAAGTGGGTAGAGGAATGGAGACCACCAAAAACCCAAAGGGTTTGTTAACTCTGGATTGTGTCCAGGATTGCTTTGCTGCGTGACAGCGTTTGCCGTGTGGACATACCTTCACAGCAATCGGATGTGCTGTGGTCCGCTGAGCCCAGGAGCTTCTCAACACTCTGAAATACCACGGTGATAGGGACCCCTTCCACCATGCTGTGGGGACCAGAGAGCAAGGAAGGCCCGTTATACTTGCAGAGCTCTGCGCCGGGAAAATGCCGGCTTGGCCCCATCTGGAAGGAATTATCAGAAGAGCTGTTTGTCAGCTGCTTCCATACGGAGGAAGGGCTGCGATTTTACACCACGAGCCTCCCCCAGAATCAAAACCAGACAGGCGAGGAGATTTATTACACACAAACCTCACAGGATTACAAACGCCCCATGGAAGGAGATCTGCCTGAGAGAGTGTTTTTTTAACTGGCATGCAAGAACAGAGCAGCCTCACCAAAATTACCTTGGAGCATGGAAAATGGAGCAGATCCCGGGCCGGATTAAACAATGGCATCAGCAAATGCCTGGTTTGAGAAAGGAGGGGGAAAGAAGAGATGAGGGCTCTGACTTGAGGACCACCCAGGAGATGAAAGATGCTCACTCGAACTGCGACTGAGCCCTGCAGCTTCGGCTGGTGCCTCCATCAAATTCAGAGCCCGTGATGCTGCGCCAGCCTGATCCAATTGCAAATGACTTCAGCGGGATTTGAGATCCCCAGGAGTGGGATCTGGGCTCGTTCCTCCCTTCACCAAGGAGGGGTTTGCATGAGACAAATTGTCCCCGGAGATGACTGTACAGTATTTTCATGGATTTTTATCGTCTTGTTTACCTGTTCCCAAATTGCAGGAGTCATTTTCAGTTCTTTGTTGCTAAGTTTTCCACAGAAGCTTTGCTACAGATCAAAATTGTGTTTGAAAGAGATATCGAGCATGTTTTGGTTCCTGACAACCACACACAGAGATTCAATTTGTATATGCTTCTCAGTGAATATGTCATACTGTGATTGCTCACACATTTAACTGACACAGCAGAGCTGGATGAGAAATGTTTTTTCTATTCCATGAGGATTTCAGACACTAATAAAAACACCAATGTGTTCGAAATAGACCTTGATGTTTGATAATGTATAAAACAAAAGTGTTTACTATTTAATTAGCCAAAATATTAGGCCAGAAAGGATGCTTTAGACTTTGAAACTAGTCAGTATGGAACTTAGAACTATTTTCTTCTTCTTCCAAATTAAAAGAATTTCAAATTGGGAAAATGAAAGTGATAACTTTGTGAAAATGAAAGGACAACTTCTTCTTGTGAATAGCCTCAGTTAAACCAAATCAGACGTTTTCTGCTGAAGCCCAAACCAGACGCTGCAAACCCGATCCAGCCGCTCTCGCAGGCAGCATCACCCTGCCAAATGCTCTTCTCTCAACAGTATCGGCTCACACTTTTCTTCTAGAAAAACAAAAGTAACGACCAACTTCCACATGCCGTGTACAGACACAGAGTAAACTTGTGCTGCTTATTATCCCACATGCAGGGACATAACTCTCCCCTTGATCTTCATTAAAGAGAGAAGGGAAATTCCAATGTTTCAGAGGCTTTTTTTATGATCTTGAGTACTACAGCAGCAACTAGTGAAAGGATCTAGCGAGACAAGCTAGAGGATGGGTTTCGGAGACAGGGCACAGCAGCTCAGACACACATTGGGTCTGTGAAGCCGAGCTGGAAAATTCCCAGCAGCAAACTTTTCGTCTGCCCATCAGCATTCCTGCAGCGGGGAATTGCAGAGTCAGAAAAAACAACGGAAAAGGAAAAGCAAAAAAATCAAAACCCGTACTCATTTTTGTGGTATAAACACAAGATTTGCCTCAAACGCAGATCTGCGAGCAGCTGTTTTCGCAGCAAGGCAATGGGAGTCAAACTCGCTCCCGCAGTCGCCAGCTGCCCCAGGCCCGCGTGGGGAGCGGTGATGGAGCAGGCAGCGCGCCTGGTCCCCTGCCCTCGCCGCACCGCGCTGCCTGCGCACGCGTGGAGGGGCACACGCACCCCGCACTCTGTGCCCCTTGGGGGATTTACACACCCAGACTCCACCTCCTTGAATTTTGCACCTGCTAGCAAGCCCTACTCATCCGGGCACTACTCTTATTCCCCCCTCAGATCTGCCTGAGCCTCAGTGCACACATTTTTTGCATGTGTTGCACCAGCCCTGAAGCACATGTGCGTGCCCACGCGCCCGTCTGCTCCCTGTTGTACTCTCCCGTCGCTCACGCACACGTAGACATTTGCGGTTCACAAATACATCTCTGCTGTCTGCTGCAGTGCTTTCCCCTTGCGCTCATCAGCACAGAAACTTTTCTGCTCCTTGCGCTCATCTGTCTGATCTCACTTTCCGTGCACACATCACCGGTGGGCAACCACACACATGAGCAAACCCCAGATGCTCACCAGCACCTCTCCCCTCCTCTCGCCATCCAGCGGGCTGGCTTACGCAGCAGCCACGGAAAACAGGGATGCTGACGGCTGCTGGTGGCAGGCAGGTGCGGAGAGGGAAAAAAAAAAAAGAGGAAAATATGTATTTTGAAGTGAAGTTTAGCTGCAGGGTTAACTGGATGATGAATGATGGCAGGTGCCTGCTTAACCGCATCCCTCTAGCAGAGCCCTCTCGCCTCTCTGCCCACTACAATGCCAGTGTAGCAGCTCCATCACCATGAACGTTGTTTCAAGGTTACTTAAGTGATAAATTATGTTATATGCTTAACATCCTCGGCAATAACACCCACCCATGACTTGCTCATCCTCCCCATTTGTTTTCCCTTTGCAGGTGCATGGCTGGAAAACTGCTCCAGCTTTCACCTCATGATGGGGAAGGAGGGGCCGTTTCCATTCAACAAGCTGCAGAAACAGCTACAGCTCAATAATGAAAATAACAGGGGCCAGATCCTCCACCAGCAGAACCACTTTTAGCTCTGATAAAGCTTTGGGAGCTGTGCTGATTTACACCAGCTGTGGATCTACTTTCTCCAACGTATATGCAAACCATCAGGAAAAAGTCTGTAGTGGGTTCAGGCATGAGGTAGAAACCACAAGGGACAGTGGCAGAGCTGCTGGAGGGGAATCTTTGTAGAGTAATGCCACCATGCGCACTGCAAACTGCAGGTGAAAAGTAACTCAGAAGGCCTAATTCTCCCTCCAGTTCTAGCTGTACCTCAAGAAGACTGATCCCAGCGGACTCAGTCACCCCTTTTCCCCAGCAATTCCAGGTATAAGCAGCAAGTTTCAGTCCTGGACAAGTTCTTTTATACCCAGAGATGGACATTTTCTTTCTAGCACTGAGACAGGACCTGACCCCACTCACACCTCACATCAGCCCCCACCCAGCTGCACCTTGGTTAAATGCTCTAAAATAGCAACACATCTGCTCCTCCATCCCACCCGGCACGGAGCTTTCCCTGGGGACAGCAGCACAGAGGGCTGGTCCGTCTGTCTGTCCTTCCTCACGATGCTGTCCGGCTCTGTCAGGGGCTCCATCAGCCCAACATGCTCTGCCACCAGACCTTTGTGTGCCAGACGCCCTTGTAGGCAGCTGCACGCAGGATTAAGAGCAGCATGTTCAAACCATGTACAATTATGTGCAACTGTTCCTCCACTGCAAATAGATGGAGTAGCAATGGAGCAGCAGTTATGGTCTCGCATTAGTAATTTCCAAAGGACAGTTGTGTGGCCACTGTCCATTACCAGCCAGGGCAAATGAAGATGAATGAAAGTGAGTTTGAATGCTCCATATGCCTCTGTTCCTTTATGGCAGGGTGGCCTGGATTATGCGAAACGTCACAAGGGAAAATTTGCAAGGGACAAACAGGTACCGTTTCTACCCGAATCCCAGAAAATACTGTGTTTAGCTGCAGATGCAAAAATACGTCCCCTGTGGTTTGAGTTCTACGTAGCCCTGCCTTTCCATTGCTTTGCCACAATGGTTCTCAGAGCACTTATCAGCCATAATCTCCAGCAGCCCTAGGTGGCAGATGAACAGTGGCACCCCCAGACTGTCGGGAAACCACCAAGAAATAAATCCACGATGAAAATAATTAACCTGGGAAGATCATTAGGAGCTGTCTCAGAGGAACAGAGTACAACCAGGTCCCAGCAACTTCACCTGATACATGGGGAGGAGGACAGAACACAGAGCTCCTGAGGAACAGACCCTCAGCATCTCAAATGAAACAGCAGGAGGCAAAACAAACTTCATGGACATATCTGAAAATCTGGCCTGAGTTTCAAGGTCATGTAGTAAATTATCAAGCACAGGACCCAGCTGTCCTGAGCATGATCCCTTTCTACCCCAATCAGCACGGCCTCACATAACCATTTGTGCAATTGGCTTATTTCACCGAGTTACTTATAGAAGCTATTGTAAGCTGATCCAGTCAATATATTTATTTCCCTTTTGATATACAGCTACAATAGGACGCCATGCATGAAGTTTATTAAACCTGGCTAATTTTCTATCAGTTCTGCAAAATATCGATTCTATGCATTCAGTTATCTGGCTCAGCCTCAACCTGGAAAGAGAATCATTTAAAAACAACAAAAAAAGCATCCAATTCCTCTGAAACAAAGCTAATCTGAGATTGCAAAGTGTCACCGTTCTCCTGGGCAGAGCCCTTTGATCGATTGAGCCACAGACAGCTGTGTTATTTAGGAGCCATTTGCAAGCTGGCAAATTAAACAAGGCACTTTTTTTCTCTAAAGGGTGGGTGGGGGGAAGAAGTAACAGCTTTACAGTAGCAGTAAAACATCCAAATGATTCCCTCCCCCCCCTCCCCCGACAAGCCAGATTCTGCAGGTTACAGGGTCAGGAGAGCAGCACAGAAGGGCCTGCCATTCTCCATCTCCCTAGGACCATGGCAGAGGCTGAATTCCTTTGCTGTACCGATGTTTTGATGCCTCCCTGGTGAGTCCAGAGCACAGCTGGCCGCTATAGGGGCCAGGGCAGGATCCTGACACACAGTGCAAACAGGGAGCAGGTTTCCCAGTGATGCACTAGCAGGGTCCAAGCCGCACGGGATGGTGAGCATCTCTGTAGGACAGCAGCTTGCACTGCTCCTGAGTGCACTGGGCAGAGAACACTTCTGAAAGCCTGAGTTTTTGCAGCCATCTGGTTCTTGAGAGCACAACTGCAAGTCCTGTCCAGCAGGAAAGTTGCAAGCTTAACCCCTGACTCTCTGCCTTTCTCAAAGCTTTTCCCCAGTAAAACCAGAGGCAAGGAGTTTTCCATCTTTAAATATTAAAGCTTAACTGATATTCTGCACCAGCAAACTGTTACTGTGTCCATATTGTGATGGAAACCAGCAATAAATGTAAAGATGCTATCTAAAACAATATGGCAATGTGTTTTACCACATCAGTCTCAGGGTGCCTACACTTGGATTAGCACATTAGGCCGGCTTGCAGCGACTTCTTTTGGTTTAAACTTAACCTGCTGCTTCTCCTGAGCCGTAGGCTGCTCAGAACCAGCTGCGAAGCATCATTGTACAAGACAGAACATATGCACAAGTAAACAAATTAAGGCTATCTCCAAAACAACAGGCCCCTGGCTTCCTGGAAGAGCTGCAAAGAGAAACTTAATCAACAGCAGCGGGTGAAACGGTGAAGGGGAGGAGATGGACCTCTGCTAATGAAGGCGATGCTTTCAGATTGCAAATGCCAGCTCGCAGCACGCGAGGAGGCAACGGCAGGGTCAGCACCAGTGACACGAGAAGCGCACAGAGCCGGCAATCACGCTGGCTCCAAGGAAACTCTGGTTTTCACAGCACAGAGCAGTCAGTTTAAGCACAGGTGGAAAATAAAAACAAGTTGCTGAGCAGGGCTCAGGCTCAGCCTTGCCCTTGCCTGTTCCGGCAGGCGAGAGCTCAGCTGTCGAGGCTGGATTAGGGCCGGTATCACAGCCTCTCCAGCCCTCCCTGCCTCCCTGCCCAGGGGCTCATTAACTGTCTGGAGTCACAGCAGTTAAATCAGTTGAATACCAAGACAGTTAAATCTCTGCACACCTCTGCGCAGATGCTTTGGTGTCGGTTTAATCCTGCCTGCCACTGGCTTCACCTTGTGTCTTCAAACAAGGGAGTGCCAACGCGGGAAAAGAAAATAGCAGAAACCTTTCCCTTCGCTTCCCAGCTGCAGGCAGGTCCCTCTCCAGCTTCACCCCAGAGCTGAGGGTTCTCTGCTAAAAATCTCTGCCTTGACCCTACGGGCCTAACTGGAGTGTGTTTGCTTACAGTGTACCCTCTTGGGAACTCATGACCAGCAAAATTAAACCGCAACAAACTTGACTGCATTAATTTAGCATTGAAGAAAATCTATATTTTTCAAAAAACACATGCATGCACCTGGTTTTTTGCTCCTCTCTAACCTTACATTTTTATGACCAGCTAGATCTCTCCCTGGTTTTCCTTTTACCCTGAAAGAGGAAGACAGGCAGCATATGCTCTCTTTGCAAGCCTGGAAACCCTCTGAGATATCCCAGGGTCTCTCAGGCCAGTTCTCTCAGCCTGCCTCCTCGCTCTGCATGCCAGACTCGCCTCTATCAGCCAAAGCAAGCTGCTGGAGAGACAACTGGGAGCCCCAGCTCCTCCGTACCTCAGGCCCCAGTCTCCGAGCAGAGTCTGGCACTGACGTCTAACACAAAACCCCTGGTGTGATAACAAGCAGTCAGGGCGTCTGAAAGCATGAGCAAACTGTCCGCGGTTTATTTGGGGTTACATGTGCTATCACTGGGTCAGAGCTACTTTGTCTCAAGAGGACGCAACATCTGCTCACAGCTATAAAAATAAAATTAGGGCAGTCTGACTTGTGATGGGTCAGTGTATTCACATGCTCACAGCCCGGAGCAGGATGCAAACATCCTACAAGCAACCCAGCTACGGAAGACCGTTCTCACCCATCACACACACGGTTAGACCCAGGCAAGCCTGAATTTGAAGTAGGGGCTGTTCAAATTTAAAGCAGGTAAAACACAGGTCACACCCAGTCAAAGGGTGCAAGGTACGAGCTGCTTGTTTATGCTGAGCACCCTTGCTCACAAACACAGGTTAAATGGAGAGGGGAGCGGTCTTCTTTGACAGATGGGTGCCCAGACAGAGCTACCACAGCTTGTCATCACACCTCCAGGTCAAACAGATGTTTCCCTGCAGATACAGATGTGCCAATGGAAGAGACCGCTGCCCCGAGATGCACTTCGCTCCCTCCCTGCCAGATGCTCCTAGTCCTATAGTCCTGACAGCTTACAGAGAGAAGTATTTAAAACAACTGGCTGATTTAAGACAAGTGTCATCTTAATCCCAAGCAGTTAGAGGTTGTTTTATGCCCTAGACTACAAAGGTTTGTATAGCTGGTTTATTATATTTTTAAAGCTGCCTTAATGTAACAGTAAAGGATCTGCTGTTCATCTTGAGCAAGGCAGGAGGGAAGCTAGAGTTGCAGTAAAGTTGGAAAAAAATCAGAAATATGTAATAACCCAGATCTTATTATTGCACAACTTAAAATCCCCTAGAAGCACATAAGAAGAAATCAGTGTCTTCACTACTGGAAGTTCACTGCTTTTTCCTCTTTGCAATTTCCCTCTCTAGCTGGAAGAGCCCACATCGGGCTGACTCTGCACAAAGGATCAGCACCTCCATTTGTGACAAAGCAGCACGGCTCTAATCCTCCTGTCCTCCCTGGTAACCAGGAAAGCTGCAGTTCTTTATTTGAGCAACTGGGCATGGGCACACCAGGCCCAGCAAACATGGAATCAAAAGGCACAGAGGAGCCCATTCAGCTGAGTGCCTGCATTGGTCTGGGTGGACTCCCACTTCACCGCGTCAGCAGAGGACTCTAACACCAATGACCAACACTGTCAGGGAACAATTCAGGGAAATTGTTCCTCGACAACTGTTTCTGGGTGGCAACATCTGTGCAGACCTCCAAGCATCACTGCCAAGCACAGCCAGCACCCTCTTTCCCCTCTTAGCACCCTATTTCCCTTTACCCTAGTACCATCTCATTTATAACCTCCTCATTTTAAATCCCACTTCTTCCCTGAAGTAGCAAGTTCTCCAACCCAAGAAAGGACCTCTTTAGGCCATTCCCACCTCAACAGGAGGGACAATCCTAGCCCATACTGTGTTGCAGGAAGCCCATGCTACCTACAGGATTTCTGCTGCCTCCTGGGGTCTGCATGAGCTGTGTCTTATTGCTCTTCCAACCTATGCTGAATTTCCAAGTCCTCTTCCAAGGCAAACTGGTACCGAGGATGAGCAAGGCAGCTTGAGCCATGGAGACCTGCATGGCTTTTGCAGAAGGAGCTCTGCATTACTTCACTGTTAAACCCTGACACAGGGATGTACTGGCTGTGGTCTGGCATGTAGCTCCAAAGGTGGCAAAAGGCTCCATCCGCAGCTCCTCCAGCAGCCTGGAGACCTCATACCTGCCCTGGTGGGATCACTGAATGAGGCTGTCAGTGCCCTGTGGCGTAGCTGTCATGCTAAAGGGGGACTCTGAAGGGCTGCGCTGGCACTGATCAAACCCGGGCAGTATGAGATGTCATGATCCTCTCCACAGCTACTGGAAAAAGAGCTTCACATGTAGAGAATTGCCTTCAGAAGACAGATCTGGCACGTCACCACACCAAGCTAAGATCCAGGTCTGATTTCGACTCCTGCTGCACAACCCCATCTTGCTCCCCAAGTCCAGTAATTTTCAAATCTGGGCTTTTGCTTGGGTCTCATCACTCATCAGTAGTAGATTACAGGAGTTAAACTCCTTGCTGTAAAGCAGTGATTCCATTTTCCTCCAGTCTTAAGCAGCTTCAATCCATCTTACTGCATTACAGAGCCCGTGCTGATTGTTCTGTTGTAGTGAGTAATAACAACTTGTACTTTGCAGATTACCCCAGGGAACCACGCTCCCAGCTCTGCCGTACCCCCAGCTCTGCATGGCGGGCACACATCTGCCCGCAGCACCCTCAGAGGGATGGAGCCACAGGAATGGAAGCACAGAGAAATTTGGATGGGAAGATGTGGAAGAGCAAAGGGAGCCAGCATGCAGCTGGTGGCCGTGGGGAAGCTGGGGTGCCCAGTGCTGCAAGGAGTGAACATCATGGGATGGTGGACAGGGTGCTGGTGAGGAAAAGCAATGAAAAATCAGATAAAAGAGCAAGGGAAGACCAGAAACAGCTGGAAGAGCGTGTATTTGTGCTGTCATGGCGTAACCTGACATGGAGAGCAAGATGGGAAGCTGCTGTGACTGGGCTTCACTAGCACAGCATGCAGGAAGGGTGAAGCGTGTTCTCAGCCACGAGATGGGGGCAGAAGCAGTTTTTGCCCAAATCTCCTCCTTTTTTGCACACCCAAACTCCTCAGGGTGCTCCGAGTGGAGGGAAACAGTCACCTGTGAAACAGCCCCCTCAGAGCTGCAGCTGCTCCCTGCAAGGCCTTGCCAGGGCAACCCCTGCGACAGACCACAGAGGGGAAGAAATCAAGAGGGGAGAGAAATGAACGTGAGGGGGAGAAGGTGGGGAGCTGTGGAGGAGGCGTGAGGGGAAGGCGGAGGAGCCCCAGGAGGCAGCGTGAAGAGAGAAGCTTCCAGAAGGCAGCAGGTGGGGCTGCCTCAGGAGCCCGCCCAGAGCCTCCCCCTCAGGGCTGGGCACCCCAGGCCCCCATTCCCACCGCCACCACCATGTGGCACCCACTGCTGTCCCCTTTCCGAGTGGCCACCGTGATCCTGTGCCTCCAGTGGGCTGCCAACAGTGCTGGGTCGGGTGGCCTGGCTCTCGCTGTGTGTCTCGGGCTGCCCCTCACAGAGGGCAAGATGGCGGGCGGCCCTGCACTCGGCCATGCCCATGCAGCGTCCTTGGCCCTCAGCCCCCAGTGCCACAGGGCCGAGGTCCCTCCTGCACGGCAGGGAGGACACGAGATCACCACCAACTCACCAGGCTTTGGGAACACGACACCAGGTAATGGGGAGATCAGTGGAGGGCCCATGGAGGCCTTCATCATGGAGGTGAACACGAGGTTTCGGAGGAAGGCCTGCCAGGCTGAGCAAGGGACCGTCATCCTCCTGGATGAGTGCCACTTCTGGAACAACATTGTGTGGAGCTTCGGCCACCATGCCTGCAGGTGCCTCACCCACGACATAGACCTCCTTTACTATGGTCTGATTCTGCCAGTTTGCAAGGTCACCAGCACCCTGATCACCATGATAACCGGCATCCAGCTTCTGGCAAGAGGCTTGAAGAGCTACCAAAGCTGGAGGGAGGGCAAACAGCAGAGCAAGGAATGGTGGCCAGAGCTTCCCATCAGCACGGTTTGGGGGGCTGAGGACTACCCCGAGTGTGCCATCTGCCTGCAGGCGTACAAGCCCGGCGAGGCGCTGAAGTTGCTGTCCTGCCTCCATGCCTACCACGGCAAGTGCATCGACCTGTGGCACTGTGCCCAGCCCGGGAGCAAGACCTGCCCGCTCTGCCTGCACTGCGTGACCAAGGTAGCGTTGATCCCCTTCGGTGCACACAACAGCAAGCAAGAGTAGCCTGGGAAGGCTCAGCCAAAGTCCCTTCTGGAAAATCAAGACACTCTGCCTCCTACACACTCTTACCAGCTCTGCCTTCCACTCTTCCTACAAATTCAAGCTCCAGTCAGTGCCTCTCAGGAAGTGTAAGCACAGAACAGGATTAAGAAAACGTATGGAAATGTGGTATAGGGAATACAGACTGGAAAGACAAATGGAATTCTGAAGACACATCCTTGGCTCTGCCCAGTTTGCGTAGCTGATTGCATACAGGTCTGCTTCACACTAGAAGATTTGTGAGGGCCACGACCACAGAACAGAAGCAGTGGCTAGCTCTTGCCAAGCCCCTGGACAGCTCGTCCTAGAGGTTCCTCCTCTTACTCTACTTCTTAAGCTCTCCCTTCCAAAAGCCTGCCTGCACAGACAGGTTTATTCTAAAGGAGCCAATTACTACAGTTACCAGCTAATCTTTACCAAAATACCCTAGGCTGATGAAATTAATTCTGTTCTCTACATTTTTTTTTTCCCATGCAAATAGTTAAAAGGAAAAAAAACACCTGCTAAATGAAGAGGTTTTTACTTCATGTCCAAGGTTTGCATGGCATTTGGCCAAAACTAGAAAAGGCAAGATGTTATTTCCAGCACCAGTATCTAATAAAGATGTCTCCCTCTGTTGCAAGAGAAGCAGCTGGAACTGGAATCCATTTCCAGACATGGGCACTAAGTTGCAATGGCCCAGATTTGCTCAACTGCCTTTATTTGTGGGCATTAGCAGATTATGGGTACTTTTGTAGCAGGTCCATAAATCACTGCTTTATAATCTTCTATATAAATTAGGGCCCAGATTATCATGCTTGTACTTGGTAATAACAGAGGAGAGTTTGCCTGGACCCCTGGGAAATCCAGGGGAAGCACGTGGTAGAGCACAGGAGCACACAGTGCTGAGACACATGTAGGGGACGGTGCACACAGTAGGGCTTGCAGAGCTCCCATAAACCTGCTCTTCATCCCTCTCCCAAGGTGCTAACAGTGAGGCACAAAACCTTTCCGCACACACGACTCCGTTTCTCATCTACCCAGCTCACATTTTGGGTGGCGACTGTTTCAGCTATCTGTTCTTTAGAGACATGGGTCATCCTTTCCTTTCATCCTAGATGAAAGGAGGCGGTTACATGCACCAGTTCCTAAATCAGCTCCTAGCAAAAAAAAAAAAAAAAAAAATCATTAACAACAGGGTGCAGGTCTGCCTTCCAGCCAGCTCGCTGCAGATATGGGGACTTGCTCAGTCAGCAGGAGGTAGGTAAGCGTGTCCCACATATCTTTCCTTCAACAGCAGCTGGGAGCACTGGAAACACAAAGGTTTTCTCTGGAAGGTCACTAGATGGCCCCAGATCTTCCTTCACAGCAAATCACTTTTATTTCAGCTCTGGGAGCCTGGTCCTCACTAATCCTATAGCATGACCCCAAAGGAGCAGCATGCCCTGATAAGAAGGGCACTGAGCTAGAACCAGGGATACCTGCCAAGATGTCTTGAGCAAAGCATTTAACCCCCTGTTGGCTTTTCCTGCTGTTGAGGGCAGGGAGAGGCTTCTGTGTGTCTGTGCAATGCCACTGCATGCGGACCCGAGACACCAACCTAATACAGATGAAGGACAAAAAGTCCCATTATGTACAAACTCACATCATACCACTGCCAGGCTGCCCTTCTCACGCTGCAAAAAAAACTCAGAGGGGGCAAAAAAAATGACATCTAGAATTATAGCCCGAGTTAAATCAATGCTGGATCTGGAGCTTGTAATGCGTGTTTTGTTGGAGCTGTAATGATGTCTGCACAAGTCAGTCTCCTCTGCCTCTCTGTTACAGTTTAAGCTGTTTGCCCAGGACGAGGGTTAGATTTTGCTAGCAGTTATGTGGGTCTAAATCAGCATGAAATTCCTCTGGACTGAGCAGACACTTCCATGGAATACAGGCAAAAGGAGGAGCTGGTTTTATATCCCAGCTCCTGCACTGAGTGGTAGCCCCAAAGAAGAAGTATAAAGGAACACAGGGACTTTGGGAGTGGTGGGGTAAGGGATCAGTTAATAGAGGTAAATGGTCTTTTTCTTTCTTCTAGCTTGCATCCTTGTTCAAGTGGTAAAATGGGACCCGTTCCCTGTAATTGCTCTGCTCTTGCACACAACTGCTGTCTCCCACGTGTGGCTTGTTGACATTTAAATAAATTGCAATTATTCCGACAAAGTAGATTGCAGAGACTCCAGAGAAAATTGGTCAAGAATATGTCCAGGAGCATCGGCAATGTATTTAACACATGAATATAACAGAGGTAGGGCAGGATGAGAAGGAGATTAACGGTGTTGGCTGTAGCGAAGGCAACATGGGGCTGGAGACAGCCTGGCATGGCTGTACACCGCGGTGGGATGCTTAGCTCAACCTCAGCCAGCGGGAACCAAAGCCTCCAGGGCACTGATGGAGGACGCAGAGAGCAGCGATGGAAATAGGAAGCACAGAGTGAACCAGAGCAGACAGGGCACCACTTTGGCTCTGAGTGAAGGCCATCTTGGCCAAAGACCTCCTTCGGCCCTCCTCTCCTTCCTTCTGCAAAAGCATTCAGGGATTTCAAAGGAGACTAAAGGCCAGGGTTTCCTACCTCACACTGCCTGTGGGTAGAATATGAGTATCCTGCTCCCCATCCAGACTTCAGCTTTTCCCTTTTCCTCACTCCTCAGAGCCTTCTCTGTACCCCATTCCCACCTTCCATGCCCTCCAGCCTCACTTGAAGAGGATTTTTCCCTTTTGCCCACATATCCGTGTTACTGAGATCCAAGTTGGAGACTGCAAACATCTGATTTCTCCCTTTGAGGCTTTTGGTGAGCAAATCGGGATGGCTGCTCAATCCTGCCTTGCTGGTTCTAGGCTATAAGAGGTGATGCTGGAGCAGCCAGGAGATAACAGCACACAGAACAGAGGGGACTGTTCCTTGGTCCCACATCTGTCATAGCACACACAGACACATGGCTCTTTGTCCAGCCTCGAAGACAGACCTACTCCTTACCAGCAGCAGGCCACAGGCAGTACAGAAGGCTTTGGTCTGGAGGCAGAAATAGAGAACTGAGTGCAAGTAAATAGGCAAGAATTTTAAAGAACACCATGATGATAGATGCGATCACAGAAGTGTGAGACCAAGCCAAAAATTCACCCTCGGAAAGGTCTCCCAGTGTAGGTCCATTTTCTTTATCTCTCATCCTACTAGAAAGAATTTGGCTTCTCCCCCTCCCCAAACCTTTTCCTAGTTTTGTTTTTAAATGCATCAAAATGTCTCCCTGTAAGTGTAAAACTCTTTAGATGAGGGGAAAATAAAATCGATTTGAAATCACAGCTGCTGGGAGTCTCTGGCACACACACGCACTGTCTGCTGACATTTTCTGTAGCTCTTTTCCCAGTGAAATCTGTCTCAAGCAGAGCCCAAGGGGGCTAGTAACAAATCAGTTGCCTGGTACACGAGTGATTTTTTAACTACAGGTCTGTTTCGGTTTCGGCTGCCGCCGGCAACAAAAGCGCCACGCGGCCGCCCCTCCCCCCGCCGGCGTGCGGAGGAGAATGGAAAGAAAGAGGCAGAAACCG
>Ga0065711_1037837_pt1 | contig 19427 bp, 8 predicted proteins | sample Hoacrofraction12_FD_59098 | JGI IMG/M metagenome (GOLD analysis project Ga0065711, IMG submission 59098) | Hoatzin crop microbial communities from Cojedes, Venezuela - Epithelial fraction 12 v2 (version 2) | ecosystem: Host-associated > Birds > Digestive system > Esophagus > Crop | place...
AAAAAAAAAAAAAAAAAGCATAAACAGCACTAACATTTACTGGAGATGTAAAGGCTTCCATTACTCTTAAATTATTCCAACTGTCCTCTGGGAACAGAAAGAGATAGCCAATGTTTTTTTCTCTGGTGACTGAAAGTCTCCCCAAGGACCACTTGTATAACCAGTACAACCTTACACATGCATACAGATGTGTCTAACAGCTATAACTTAATTTCTAGGTTTATAGAGAGAAGAGAAATGCTCAGACAGGTTGCGTGCCTCCCTGGCAGTTACACTGGGAGCTAAGGGAAATAAGCTGTTTGTGAAATGTGAAGCAGCAGCAGCGCAGCAGGTTGTCATTGTTAATACGTCACACCTTTCTCATGCCCCGTAACAACGCACCAGGCATCAGATGCAACACAGTAAGACTTCAGGGCACCAGTCTCCATGATTCAAATATTTTTCTCTATATACACAGATCAAACAGTCAAGACAGTTGCTGTATTTTTTCCAACCAGAGAGGTCTACCCTTATTTAGCAATTAAGTCTCTCAGAGTATGTTTAGAAGACATATGGAAACCTGCTTGCTATGCATTTGATGCTGTCATTTTTGTAGTACAAGATGAAGCAGCATAATTCACACACGAAAGACAAAGCAAATAAAGTGAATCTAAATGCATCAAATAATAAAACATGCACAGCAATAAATCCTTTATATTACCATGCTCTTTAAGTATCTGATTTGAAAATGTTTACATATGTCAAACTAGACATAACTTCAAACTGATTCCAGGAGGGGACACGCATTTTAAATACAAAGAGAAATTTGGATGACATCGCCATAACCCCGAGACTAGATATCATCCTTTCAGACTTCAGCCAAGCAGCAAATACCTTTTCTCTGGTGCTTTTCAGTGGGGCAGCCCATTCAAATTTTCCCGTTGATCCTTCAGCAGATTTTGAAACAAAACATCTGCAAATACCATTGATACTGTTCCTGACTATATGTGCAGGCACACATACATTTTGAATCAAATAAGGGACTAGAGTTCAGAAGGTTTTTGTTCCTATACCCAAATTAATATCTGCATCATACAGCCTTGGGAAAATCCTCTGACCTCTCTGGATTTCATTTGACCGACCTGCAAAATGAAATGTTTATTACCAAACAGGTATTGCAAAGCTTGTTTTAGTGTCCACTTCTCAAGTGAAAAGGTTCGTACTTTTCCATACTCTTAGCGAGTGTCTTAAAAGAAAAGAATGTGCATTAGAGAAGAGATAGCAGTCATGGAAGAGGGAAGGAGGGGCATGTGAGTTATTTTCAGGGATTAAAAAGATGTGAAGGAGGTCACTGGCATTGTTTCAAACAGACTGACACCTCAAGCATGGTTAAAAATAAGGCAGTGATGTTCACACCACTGTCTTATCCTAACATGGCAAAAGCCAGAATTCTTTGAACAGATTTTAGACTGGGTTTCATATCCCTCATGCTGGCCCTGAAGAAGAATTAAATCACATTGACTCTCTCAAAACAACGGAAGGGTTGCTCATCCTTGACCAGTAAGGAAGGAAATAAGATCAAGAAAGACGGTTAGTTCCTTTTCTCCTTTTCTTATCTTCTAACTCCTCAGATCAAGTGTTTGTGTAATTCAGAAAGATCACTGCAGACTGAGACGACTGAACTCACTGCTTACTCAAATGTGGAAATTTGATGAATGAATCACTGGACTTTTCTGTCTGCTCCCTTGTGTACAACTATGAGACTATGTAAATGATTTTTCTATTTGGAGGGAAGGAAGGAATGGATGCACTTACAGCCAAACCAAATTTAATCATATGAGAAAGAAAAGAAGCCATTCACATTGCAAGTAGCTCATTGACAGCATTTCTAGCTAATAGATCTGATCCATTTAGGAATATTTTAAGAGCAGCTATGGATTATTCAGTTTTTTTCCATTCCATTCTGAAGCCAGCTAGCAAGTAGCTGCAGACAATTCAGATTCAAGTCTACTGTGTGCAATGCATTGGTCGTTTTACAAATATGTACAACATATGTTTGTACGCATGCATATATGTATGTGAATGTATGTAACAGGTCAAGGAAAAGGACAGGGAAAGGAGATAGAGCAGCTGGCAACTACAAAAATACTTATTTTGCTTACAAAAAAATAAAAAAAGCAATAAGGGGACAGATCACAGAATCACAGAATGGTAGGGGTTGGAAGGGACCTCTGTGGGTCACCTAGTCCAACCCTCCTGCCGAAGCAGGGTCACCTACAGCAGGCTGCACAGGACCTTGTCCAGGCGAGTCTTGAATATCTCCAGATCAACCATACTAAGCAATGGACAGCAGCAGTTTCATCTCAGCATCATTTGATCAGGCTTCTGTGGCCAAACAAATAGGAAAGTAGCCATAGGCACAGACATGCCCTGGCTGACCTTTCTGAGAGATGGTGAACACGCGCACAAACACACATGCATCTGGTTTCCCCATACAGCAAACTAAATCACTTGCAAGAGTAAAGATTTGTTTCAATGTGGATTTAAAAGCAGAAAAAATGTTTCTACAATTCTGCAAGAGGGATTCTGTACTGTTTAACAGATTACGTATTTTGGTTTAAGTTTGAACCCAGATATTCTTACATGGGTTTGGCTTTATAAATCGTTAAGCATCATTTACGTACATTTCAGATTAAGAAGAGGTAGTCTTAGTGGTGGTACTGTGTTAGTTTTGTGAAGCGGTTGTGTTTCAGAAGCAGTTCTAAGCCAAGCAGGAGCTGCTAATGTACATTTTAGTTTGATTGAAGTCACAAGTAAAATTTAGAACTAAGTATAGTCTACCAAAAGAAAGAAGGTAAAAAGGGAATAAAAGGCTATATATGCCTCTTACTACTTTAAATCTGACATGAGTTATAGTTAAAGCTGAACTGAGTTGGCCGGCATATAAGCCTGTCAGAGTGTTGATCCTGAACTGATGACTACATAGGGAAGACGGGTACAGCATACAGGTAACAGTACTTGCTTCCTGGAGAGGCTAATCATATGAATTGTCATATTAATCCTTGTTTTGTTTTAAAAAGAGGAAAAGGCTTTGTGTGTAAATTTTTGTGTTTTCAACATCTGAAAGCATTAATGAGAGCTAGTCTTAAAACAGAATACCAAGCAGTTCAACAAAGTCACATTAAATTATACAAAATGAAACAGAACCAGCATCGTGGTTATTGAGATAGGACATGGTTGCGAGGAAACTTAATATGCACAGCATCCTAAGAAGTCTCTTATTTTCTATTGACATATTTTGTTGAGGGGCCTTTCTGCACTATAGCTTTAAATCACTTTCTTCACCTTTTTTTTTTTTTAAAGTATCATTGCCTCTCTGCAGTGCTGTCCCTTGTCCTGCATAATTAGAAGTGAGAAAACAAAAATAAACATTGGATCATTCAAAATATCTAGTACTTCAATGTCAGTAAGAAAATTCTTGGGGTTCTTCCCCCCACCCCCCTTCTTTGTAAGGAAGAAAAGTATCTTTCTTATATTAAAAAGAAAGTTGAGATAATATGACAGCTTAAGTCAGCTGCCAGAATCATTAATCTCTTCTTTCATTTGCCAATTTATATTGTGTAACTATGGATTTTGTAATATTGTTCCTTAGAAAACAAAGGTCTCAAGAGATTTTTCCTTTCCTCTAAAAAAAAAACCTGCCAAGCATTTGCAATATTTTCAATCCTAAGTCATCTCCCTCATCTCTAGTCCCTTGCCTCCCATAAATTCATAGTAAACAGAAAAGTGTTTTATTGCTCCAACTAGATGAAAATTAACAGCTTCAACAACAACAAAAAAATCCCTCTACCTTTGAGGTATCACTTTTTCTCCCACAGAAAAAGCGCAACAGAAAGCATCCAATGTGAAGCACAGGAAATTATGCTTTGACAGGCCAGTCTGCCTTGTGCATGAGAATTTTGACCCCCCCCACTAGGAATGGTTTACAGCTTTAGTATTTGTCAACAATGATCAATATTATCAGTTGTACACATTGATTAGTAACACAAATGCACAACTTACATATTTTATACTTTATGCGATACGCTGAAGGCAGCAGACCCAGTAACTGAAGTACAGCACATACTGTGACACAGAGTGTTAAATTCAATAGGTATTATGAATATAAGCTTGCACTTAAATATTTTAGGAAAGCTAAAATTTTTAGAGGACAGGAACTCAGAGAGTTAGCAATGCATAAAACCTTAACATATCAGATTGCTATTTCAACCTCAGTTCAAACAGTTATTCCAGGCCCTTAAATTTACATCATTCAATGGGTGGGTATTTCTTTAATCCTGTCTTTTGGGAACAAAGTCCCTCATAACAGGGGTAGCAAAGCAGCAAAATAATATGACCATAACTAATTTAAATTATAGTTTTGTTGGAAGGTGAATTTGAGTGCTGAGATTTTCACAATCTGTTTATTTTAGAAATGAATTTTATTACATCCATGTTAAGGTATATTGATTGGGCATGATGAAGAAATTTGCAAAATCACTTGTTGCTTATGTCTTCTGGAAACATTAGGTTATCAGGGTTCACAGTTAACACTAAATCTTAAAAATATTCTTCAAGATCTTCCTTCTTTGGTTTTATCATTTATTTTTTCTTCCTATTTTTATTCTCATTCTTCTCTAAAACACCAGGCTACAACCTGGTCACTCTGTATGTTTGGTTGTGTTAGTTTGGGGTTTTTTGCATTGCTCTGATATAAGCAAATGCTCCACTGACATAACAGTGCCATCTTTTATCTGAGATGGCATAGGATTAGGTGCTAAATTATGTTACTAGCAGGACAGAACTATATTGGCAAACAGTATTTTTCTAATGACAAAAAATACAGTGTTTAAACAGCCACTCTGCACAGACTGAGTCAGCCTCCAGTCATTTGAAAATCAAAGGTCAGGAAACGTAGGTTAGAGATATTTTTGCTACCTTCACTATATCATGTACAAAGTATTCATCAGCCACAGTTCACCCAGTAACTGGGGTTTACGTGAACTCAAATTCTATTATGCATATTTAAAGGTTATGTCTCTGTCCAAGAATATTGTTCAAATTAAAATATGAATTAATACATTAGAAACAGAGCTAACCTTTTGTCTCTGACAACTGCATTCTAACAAGCCGCTCAGACAAAAAAGCAAACATTTCTTTAGCATGACTCTTCTAATGCAGTGTTAATATGCATGTACTTTCTCCTGTTATTTTAAAATGACAATTTTAAACTGGTTCAAGCTTTCTCTCAAAAACTTGGTCTGAGGTATTTATGGTTCCCTAGATGCATTGGTGTTAGCTGCAATCCACCGTGAGCTGCATACTTTACATGAAAGGGGAGGTTCTCTTCCTCAGAGTTTAATGCTTTTAGCTTTATATTAGCATGGGTATCACGCCCACGCATGCTAGCTAAGCTGTTCTGCAGACACATGCACAGCTCTGTGCTAAACTGGGCATATACAATATGAGCATGTGTAAAACAATGTCATGTCATTGTGTGCACTGGAAAGTCAGGCCCAGTAACATATCCCAGAGAAAACTATTTTTCTCTCTTAAAAAAACTAACATATGAGCTTCAAACATATTAAATAACCCTTGGCCATCTGAACCTGAAGAAATAACAAGGTGCCAGCAGACACAGAATACAGTGGCAGAATGAATTTCAGCAGCAGTGGTCTGACACACAAGCTGCTAGCCCCAGTGCTCCAAGAAACAGCTAAATGCCCCACTTTAAAGCCTGGTTTGTCTCCAGGTGTTTCTATTAACACACCTCATCTTCACCGCCTAGTGCAATGGAGGCCTTCTGAGCAATCATTATTACTCAAACAGCTTATAATTACATATGGCAGTAGTGTAACTTGTGCACTAAATATTGTGTTGAATGTTCAATTATGTTTTATCAATTTATTGATGTCAGCCTCAGCCTTGTAATCTGCCTGGTCGCATGGCATGCCTCACTTTTATTACTGAAATTCATGCAGTGTCAAGGTCAGAATTATCTTACAAAATAAGAAGTAATTTGCCTTAAACCTAGAGCAGATTATTTAGATATCTAGACAGAAACCAGACAGATGCTTTACCAGATTTCATGTACGTATAATATTAACCCCTGCTCTAAGAATATAATCCAGCATAGATTAAATTTTATACATGAGCATTTACAAAAATACACTCTAAAAATAACAATTGAAATTAATCTACAGGTCTGATTGGGAGTATTGTCCTGTGCTCTTTCTATTTCAGTGCTCAAGTCAAACAGGTTTCAGTTTCTATTCTTTGAGAAATACAGAACAAAAATGCTCTGAAATACTTGTGTATTATAGAACCTCCCAGCATTTTAAATATTTTGTGATGCAGCTTCATCTTAACCCTTCAGGGTTGCTCTGAAGAGCATTCTTACTTAATTCAATGTACAAGAGATCTCTCCCCCTAACATGCATGAACACAGGACTCCCTAATATCATCAAAAGCCAGCAAGGCTATGAATGGAAGAAATCCAGCCTTTGGAGAAGACAGAAATGTTCACGGGGCCTTTCATGTTCTTAGAGTCAATTACAACAAATTCCCATGAGAGTAAATTGAAAGACTCCAAAATTTGGGTTGATGAAGTGTCAGACTGAAAAGGTCTTTACATGCATTTTTCAAATGTTAGGCATTTATGACTGAACTCCTGACTTATTCTAATACATTCTCTTCATAGCAGTGACAGTACCTTTTTTAGATGAGTAGAGAAAAATAGGTAGCATTTTCTACAAGGATCAAGTTTAAATGAAAATGTGGCAGCTGTTGGAATTGATGGAAAGATTTTAATAAATAACCATATCACTCTAGATATGTGAAACATTGATATTCACACATCCAAGTGAAGCTAAATAAACCACACTCGTTTGGCCTAAGAACACTCTCTCTTGTCTGGGGAAGCTGCTCCCATCCCTTCCAAGGACTACACAAAGGCTTCATGGGGTTTCTGGTCTGGGGTGACCATTGCCCTCATCATTTCCTTTGGGGTGAGGAAGGAACTTTTACCTCCTCAACAGACTAAGGTAGATCCATCTTTCAGGCAGCAGTTGAGAAAAGAAGCGGGTGCAAGTTACCCCATGAGAAACATTCATTTAAGACACAGTGCAGAAGGGATCTGGCTCACTAAAGCTATTTCTGAATCTAGCTTGTTAAGGAAGACAAGACACAAGAAAACAAGGCCAAGGAATAAACCAAGGAAAAGTAAAAAGGCAAGACTCTTTTTCCTAGTCACTGTATCTCCATATATAAGCAGCACAGTGGGGTTTCAGCAGTAGGTTGAGGCAAGCCCTATACTGCAGAGGGGCTGATGGCAGCCTTCCATCAGCTGGAAATTATTATGGAAGGAATGACCTATATTGTACAAGTTATTACTGGATAGTTCCCAGATGAGTTAATGCAATTGTGACCTAATTAACTGTATCCCTGACATTCTGCTCTTCTATTTGCACATACATGACAACAGCAATATAATAATCCTTAAAGTAAATCCTAAAATACAGCAAGGAAGAAAGCAACAAGCGTCATGGCAAAGCAACATAAGAGAGTAAAAGCAGAAGTGTTATCCACATTTAAGTCACAGCCCTTGCAAATGTGAACACTACACCATGACGGTCTTAGGAAACAATCTAACTACACAGCTCACGTAGACAATATGATGAAAGAAAAAAACCTACTGAACATAATCAGAAGCTGATGCACAGTGGAGAGGCACTGGAGCTAATCACATGTACACACATGCACACAAGCGTTTTACTTTAGCTGTAACAGCTCAGGAGGAATATCTTGAATTTTTGAGGACTACTCAGTGAAACCACCTGCTGGACATAAACTGGAGGTCAAACAAATATGCCACATTGAAAGATTTTAATTTCTGTATTTTTCTTTCATTGATTTTATTAGCTAGATGATTCTTAGTTTTTTTGGATCCTTAATTTAATGCTATAGCATTAGTTTTGGGTATGATCAGACCCCAGGTTTTTTAACTATATTGTTATTAGGGTGTTACCTAGCTGTATTGTTATTAGGGTAACTAATTATTATTAGTTATTAGTAATTTTTAACTATATTTTTATTAGGGTGTTACCTATCTGTATTGTTATCAATGCTACTTAGGCTGTGTAACTATATTTGCACCTTAAACTAATATCCTTTATATTTTACTGCAAGATCTAATAAGTCCTCTACATAAACTGCAGAATAAATTGTATAAAGATGAGTTTACATTGTTGAACATTAGATCTCCAAATTGTACCCTAGGACTGTTAAAAGTTATTTTACCATTTGTTCATATTAGCACTGAATGCTATTAAATGCAAACTAATTTAAAACCAACAAAATAAGTTTTTTTTTAAGCAAGCAGCCCATCTTTAAAAGAAAAAAATAATGCTCTTACAGACAAAAAAATCCATCGTGCAAATGGAGTCGTTTGGCAAATATTTTCAGAAAAGGACAAAGACTTCATCTTTCAGGGTAAGATCAATTGCCCATATTTCAGAAGAGACTTTCTGACATAACTAGACTGCCGGCTAAGTTTCCATTACTGCATATTTACAGGCCCTGGTATTTTGTCACAGACAGGATACAAAACTAGAATGATCCAATCTGTTTAACAGTCTGTAAGCTTCTTCTATACACATTTCCTTTGCTCACCAAGTATTTACATTTTGCTGATGCAACTAATGTATACCTACAGTCTGAAATGTATTACCACGAGCAAATTCAAGCCTGCACGCTAGGAGCCACACAGCGAGAACAGAGACCTAACAGTAAAGGGACCAGCAAAGGATGAATGGCCAAGGAGTAGTGAAAGATGGAGTCCAACAGCATATTCTTGCCTTTCAGTTAAAAGTGTTGTGCTGGGGTTTTTTTTTTTTTACACTACATACCTCTCTCCATTCTGAGCTTTTCACCACTTTATTTCAATCATTAACTCAGTTTTCACTTTAACTTTACAGTTCACTTTTGGAAACCATCCAAAGCATTGTGTGAAGGGTAGCGAGGCGGGAGGAACGTTTACTGTTTTAAAGGATTACCAGACTTAGGTGCTACATTTCTAGGTGCTGCTTTTCAGCAGTGCCATTGTACTACACTGTCTGCTATTTCTCTAAGTGTCATCAACTTGTCAGCTCAGAAGCAGGTGTAAAGCTTTGTTCCTCCCCAAGTCTCATGTTCAGAGAAGCCAATGGAAGTCTGCGAGTGTTGTGTCAGGAGTACTTTTTTTTCAGGGAATTAAAGGTAAACATGTCTCTTCAAAATTAATGTCATTTGTTGCTACAGCAAAGAAAGCAACAACACATTGCTAAATGGATTATTAAAAGTCCTGAAAACAGAAGAGGTGCCTGGGAGGCTGCACTCAGAAAGCACTTAAAAGCTAAAGATCACTGGAATGTCCAAGTAATGGGAGCAAATTATAAAATAAAGCAAATAAAAATATCCTGACATGGGAAGCTGAGTGTTCCATACCCAGCCACGCACATCCTAAATTCCCCAGTTGATACTTATGTCAGAAGGCAGAAAGTCCTCTGGTTGACTTTTTATAAAAACAACTATATATTCTCATAACGCACTGAGACTTACTAAAGAATGAACTAAATTCTCAGATTTGTTAAAATCAGTGATGTACACAAAGTCATGATAGCGAGCAGCATTTCTGCCTATCCAGCCTTCATGAAGCATTACAGCAGGAAAAAACAGCAAATGGTTTCACCCCAAATCAAGCCACCATCATATGGGACTGTGTGTCTTAGTGACCTATGTCATCACTTCAAGCAGGGTTATACTATCTGAAATAGTAGAAATAAAAGGATCTGTAGTGTTCTTAGGAGATTCTCAGCATACACTGTCTCTCACATGAGTCCAGTAAGAGTAAACAAACTGAGCAATTCTCAGTGCTACTACACTGAATTTAGAACCCGATGCTTCATTGTTTGGCTGAAATAGCAGGAAAAGTTAAAGAACATCTGACTGGCTCAGGCCTAAAATAATCATCTCCAGTTCAATTTGTGAATGATTCCCAAGGTTTTATTCCAAGAAGAGGTGAATCATTGCAGGTAGAAGGGAAGAAAAATATCATCTTAACTATTTCAGTGGGAGAGAGAACGGTGTTACAGGCTGGATTTATTTTCTTCTAAAAAGACCCTAATCTGGGAGCCTCCCAAGGAGATCAGAACTCAGTACTGGGTAAGGTATTATAAGGAAGTAAGAAAGTTCCATGCTATTCCTTCATAGCAGTTCAGCTAAATAGCAGTAGCAAGGCAGAGAGTTAGGACCTTCAGCTTCACTGAACACTGTTTCTGGTAGTTCTAGTCAGGTTGTTTAGCTGATGCTTCTCCAGGAATGAAGTGCAAGAAAGGGGGTAACTAGCTTATTTCTGATTGTAAGCAAGCAAGGTTATATTGCTGCTGTTGCTACTGCCTTTTATCCTAGCATGGTAAACAAGACATCAGCTATGATATTATTTTTTACAATAACTTTGATGTAACCTTGGTTCCTACTTGCTGTGGATAGTGTGATCAAATTATCTCATTCTAAAATTGTATTAAGTATATCTGAAAACAGCAGTGCTTCTGTTTTTTTGTCCCTGCTTAACGAAAATCACATCTTGAAAGACTGAAGATATTTAAAGCTAAGTAAATGAAAAAACAGAAAATGGAGACTGAATTTGTTTCTTGATGGAAACTGTGCTGTATCTCCCAATTTTAATTATAAAGTTGTTTAAATGTTATTTATAGTTGTGTGAATTGAGCATAAAGCTATGCATCTTGGGACAGAGGACATAATCTAAAATAAAAAAAAATAATAAAAATTGTGGAGTCCTAAAATATAGAAGCACCTATTTCCCTCCTCCTCCTCGTCTCCTCTTTTACGTCTTTCCCCTCCCCTCAAAACACTGGTTTTTACTTTAACTTGTCAAGTATTTCACAGTTTCTCAAGTATTTAGCAATGAGGATCTAATTGGAAAGTGCCAGGTTCTTTTTTATTACACTTTATCAATATTGTTAAGGGAATGATGTAATTGTTTGGGGTTTGGTGAAGACATTCCATGTCACTTCAGTGTTAATACCAGGCTGGAGCCTTCCTTGTCTGCCTGCGTAAGCTAGATAAACACAGACCTGTGTGCTTTCTTCTCATCTCGGGATACTTACTCAGAGAGATCTTGGAACATATGCCTGTTGCGAGCTAAACATTTCACTTTTCATTTTATCCATGTGCCAGAAATCCATTCCTTGGATAAACACTTTACATACTGACACTCTTAAAGTCACTAAACACGATAAATAAAGAGAGAATACATCATTTCAAAACCGATTAAACATTTTCTCACTTGTGACAAATGAACAGCTATACACTGTATGGAGTCCCTGGAGCAGACATTCCATTTTCTTTGCCTTTATTTTGTGTGGAAGATTAACTTTCCATTTCAGCTCATCTATTGCACAATTGAGCTTTTCTAAAATACACATTGCTGCATTTCTCCAAATCATTATTCATTTTAGAAACATTTCTGTTGTTATTGCTGCAACAGTTTTTCTTTTAGACATTCATATTTTTATGGAGGTATCAGCTTTAATATTTTGTGCTCAAGCTTTAAAAAAAAAAAAAGAAAAAAAAAAATTTAAAAAAAATAAAGAAAATTTGTAGTTTTTACTGAAAGCTAAAGAAACACTATCATGGGGTAGACCTGAACTTATACACAGGCTGAAGTTACCCACTTCAAAAAGGAAAATCCCAGTACATTAATCACATTAATTTTGCTCCATCTAATCCATCACTTTTCCTTGCACTACTTGCTTGTCCAGTCATCCTGTGCATTGCTGTTCTACCTATGATTAGCCAAATGTAACTAATCTTTTATTTAGCTTTTTAAGCTCTCATCTTCTTTTTCACCCACCTCCCACCAAAAAAGATCTCAAGCATTTTATTTCTAAGCCAAATTAAAGTTCTTAGTGAAATAAATACACATAATAGTAAAACTATACCACAACGCTGTCTTCTTTGTTTTAACAAATACCACTAATCTGGTTAAGAATTTCAGTGGTAAAAAACAACTTTACCCTAATATTGTCTTAGCATAATTACTCGTGTGTTCCACAAAATGTTTTGCATGTGATATTATCCTTGCTAGATATTCACAGTAAAGAAGAGCAATGAAGCTGAATCTTCTTCTCTGACAAACTACTATGCAAAAGGAGCTGCTGCACTCAGCATAGGGGGAGAAGTAAGAATTAGGAGAAGTCAGGAGGAGCAGATCGAGCTGAATGAGAATCCAGGGAGCAGTTTGCTTTCTTCCCCCCTAGCATTGTGGATGCTAGGTATACCAACAGCAAGTTTTTGATATCATAGTTCCAGTGCAGTCAGGGAACAAAGCAAGAATGGAGAGTGAATTAGACACCAGAAGACAGTGATAAGTCACAAGATAACTGAACAGATTGCAGATTCCCCTTGTCCTTAGACATCCGTCAGCTTTGGACACGGAGCCTAACCCATTTTCCACAGGAGAAACAGCTTCCTTAAAAGAGCAGTCAGAGATCACAAAAATCTCTTCTAATAGCAGTTTCTTCTCTCACAGTTTTATTGCGAAGGACATTTTTAAGGACAAGAATTATGTAACTCCTCAGTTAAAGAAACCTAAGAAATGTCAGGAATGCCTTTCATACACTTGAGCAAGAGGTATGATACTAAGCCAAAGCAGCACTCCCTTTGTTCCATTTTTTCCATCATAATCCCTCATCACTGATGTTGCACTCAAGGACCTACCGCCCCCTTACAAGCAAGTAGGGAGCTTCTTGTGGCAGAGGAACATCCAATCTCCCCTTGGCTTCCTTTTCAGGTACTATCTTTAGTACATGGCCCAAGGGAATAAGAGAGAAATTGTGGTTCTGTACCAGAAAAGTTGTCAACTGCACTGTGGCATTACAGGAGGTAACAAATTTGGCCATCGGGGCCACAGAATGGCTAATAAACCATGATAAGAACTAGAGTCTTTTATAGTGGTATATTTTACTGGAATCCTATTGAGAGACTTCCTAGCTCTGGGAATATATGCTGAATATATTCATTAGCATATATGCAGTGGCAGTTGTAGCTAGTACAAAATGAAGATGCAATTTTTAGTGAAAGGAAAACAAACACAGACTGTCAGTTTCATTAAATCTGGACTATAAATGGTGTGTGTCGTATTTTGGTCTTTTGCTGGGACAGATAAAAATCTATCCCATTTAAACACTGTTTCTGGAGAACACTGCCAAAAAATCAGAAGAAACCACAAGTTGTGCAATGCAGTGAAGTTCCCAATTTTGAAAACTATCTCAACTGCACACATATGTAATGAAATCTAATGAGGTATTTTGCTTTTTGCCACAAAAAAGCTATTTGAAGATCTATTAGTAATTGCATAAAGGAAGTCACATTTAATTACACGTATCGTTAGTATATTGAAAAACAGATTTCCATTATTTATTTTAAAGCAGACGCTTTATAAGCACAGGAAGTGGTACCTAATGAATAATAATTGTCTGGGGAATGCTATGTGTCTGTCAAATCACCATGATTCTGGTGTAGGATGAACAGTTTTCTCTCAGTCCAAATGCTATATTCTGAATTTATTTCTTACATAAGGTATATACATTTTCCAAAAGACAAGAGTCATGTGCAATATTTCTGTAAATGTAGGCTGCGTGTCTATATTCCTTAATTTTTTTTTCCTAATTGTGAAATTAAAATTGACAATAAAAAATATCACTTGGTTTTCTGAGTGCATTTCTTTCACTATTCAAAAATAGAATAATGTTGGCTGCCAATACAGCAACTTCTAAGAAAACATATTTTTCAAAGAAAGGTTTTACTGCATTGTTCTTTCTTACCTTTTATGTGCTTCTGTCAGTGACTTCTCTTCATTTTCTTGGTCTATTTTAGCTGTAAAAAATAAAATCAAAGAATTAGCTACAAGGTGAAAGTTAAAGATATTTCAGGACAATGTTTATTGTAAATATATCATGTATAAAATGCAAAGAAACCATCTGAGGATATACTCATGTATATCAATTCTGAAAGAAAAAACAAAACCTAAACCAAAAAACCAAACCCCAAAACACAAACAAAATGACATGAATTTTGATATCCCTATTAAAAAAAACCAATCAACGAAACCTACAGCCACAAAAACTACTCAAAGCAAGTTTTAAAAATTAAAAAAAAAATCTTGCAGTAATATAAACAACAACCAAGTCATGAAAGTGACTTAAAAACAGATCTTAAAGAATGATTCTGAAAACTCAACAAATATGGGAACTGGTCTACCAAGGGGAGGAAAAGCCGAATGAAGAGCAGGAAGGATTCAGCCTTCTAGCTTTTCTAAAAGTTACTTGATAGTTACAAACAAAAGCTTTCTTCCCTCTCCCTGTACTCACATCAGCTAGTGAAGTACAAGAGCCATAGTGCGCCTATACTGAAAACAAGATTGCTTTTATATGAAGGAAATTATCATTTGGTGATCATGTGGAGGAAATTAAAAATAAAAAACCTGTCATTGGCACACATTGATGACAAAATAATCTATTTTCCATGTGTTCGCTCATGTTTTATTTTGTACCCGTTTCACTTAGGTGGGTATTCTGATACACAAAATCTACAAGAACATGCATATTAGCTTAGGCATCACCAATGTGCAAAGCGATAGTACAGACTGCTCTGTGAATGTGTGCTGAGGTGAGATTTATACCTATACAGCCATTCAGGTAGCACAACTTAAATGCCATTTAAGATCTGCGCATTTTAGCCATAAGCTTTTTAGGTTGGAACTGGATTCCCCTTTTCAGTCTGCTGGACTACTGGTCTGCTAATTTGCAAGGAAAATTGTAGGATTCCCATGAATCAGTGGATTTTGGCTTCATCCTCCGCGACAGGCAGAGGCTCTGAATTGTCCCGGAAACAAATTTCTATATGAGTTCTGTACTATTGACATTTTAAAAAGAAGAATAAACATTTAAGTTATTTTCATCCCACTTTCCCTACATACCTCTACAACAAAAATTCATTAAAATTATTTTTCTATATTGCAGACACACTGCCTTTGACAAAGAAAATCCCGATTTTAAATTTGGCAAATATGAGAAAGGCAATGGAATTATTAGGGAACAAAGACAGCCACTTATTATCCGTTACAATGCTTCAATTAACAGCACTTTACACTAACACTAAAATAGACATGTGAAATCTGTAGCAAAGATACACAAATGGAGTTTCCCTATTATTTCCCCAGTCAGCACAAGGATCAGACCTATGTCTGGTGCTACAAATGCTTTTTATTAGTAGTAATGTAGTCTGCTGAGTAGAGTAAGCAAAGCCTATATGTTTGCAGCGCAAACTTTCTATTTAGTAATCATTACTTGAAGACTCGGGCTTCATCAGTGTTTTGCTGAAAGTGAAAAAAATCCCAGCAAACCACAGACAACTTGAGAGAGAGCTGGGTAAATGTTCTCAAGGAAATTCAAGAGCACGTGAAGCCTGCCTGATTACAGGTTTCAATACCGACTTGAAACTCGGCCCAGATTCTTCAAAAGGTTTGTGAGGGCTCACAACCCTTTTGAGTGAACCTGGGCCCAGTGTTGAGTGAATCTGGGCTGACTTATAGTTTTTCTTGAAAGCTGTGCCTTGCTTTGGATATGAAACTAGGTGAAACCTGGCAGCTTTGACAGAATTTCATTAATAATTTTTTTTCTCTTCATACTTCAACCCTGAAAGTCAAGGTATGACTTGTAAAACCATATGGTGCAAGAGAAGAAACCGCACACAAACCCCCTGGATGAAGGGAGATCCAATATCTAATTCTTCATTAACACTTTCACTCAGTATATGTGGATACAACTTTTAAAATAAATAATTCTATTATTAAAAAATGTAATTTGGACTCCCTTCAGTTAAACGATGCTTGGAAATCGAGGCTAGCATGTTCCAGCCTAGGAGAGTCTTTTAGTACCTACATCATATTCGTAGGATATAACTCTATAATTTCCAGAATTGATGGGATAGGCCATCATCTGAGCTGCCTAGTTTTGGTGGTTTTCTTCTTTGCTTCAACTGTTGTGCACATGCTTACAAACCATTATTTACCCACAAAAATATGGAGAAAATATTCCACAATTTAACTTTTTGAAAGTGCAAGCGCAACACATTATACTAGGCTTATCAACGCATGTCAGAATGTCCCCATTCTGGGGCAAGTTCTGTTTCAACTAAAAAGAGAAGTTACTATGGTTCAGAGAGGAAGGGAAAAAAAAAAAACCCTTCAGGTATCTGCCCTTTTAATCACTTCACAGAGATGGGCATCACACAATGAAAAGAATCCCGAGAATCCCTAAACTATGCAGGTGTATGTAATAGCATTTTTTTAAAAGTAACAAGTACATATGCATAACGCAGCTACTATACCCACAGAGAGAGATTTCATCCTGCATCAGATCACCTCTTGGCATTAAACAAAGTCTTGCAAGGAAAGAATTTTCTCTAAAACAGAAATCTCTTGTAGTCTGTTCCAAATACGTGATGACACTTCTAAACCTTTCGCATGTTATCAAAAGGATATTATTCAAGTGTAAATCTGACTTGCAATACATTTGCTTTCTCATTTTTCTTGACATAAAAGTTAAAGAACAGTATGAAAACAATTCCTCTTCCACAAGATGACAGGTGGCACCAGCGAAAGTGAAGAAAATATGGTATGCATACTCAGGGATCTGTCCCTGTCCAAAGAAAATATTCAGATGACTGCTTTTGCACTAGTATATGGTAAACATCTGAAAGCTGTGGACAACAATTAGTCAAAGACATGCATTGAGATTCAACCAGCAAAGGAAGAAAGCCTCCTGTTATTAAAACCACAAAAGTCTTACTATCACCTGGATACAATGGAATAACTATCAGAAGTTGAAGCAGGTGGAAATTCCTGTAACTCTGGAACTGGCCACTAATATCACCTGATATTAGTGGTTACTGGTATCTTGCTCTGCACTAATCATCTCACTGGTAAACTGCTTTCAATTCATTTTTCCTGTTTGAGCAGGGGAGGAAAAAAAAAACCTCAGAGTTATGACAGATTCAGCTGAAGTGTCCCAGAGTACATTAGACTCTACCATTTCATTCAATATAAGGCATCTTTACTATCACTTCTTCCTCCAAAGCAGTTCATCCCAACTGTAAAGCGGGTGTCTGAAAGGCACCAGTTTGGCATTCTTCCTTCTTGGCAGCCTATATCAATTACGAGCTAAGTACCAGGCGAAAGGTGTCCACCTTAGGAGAACAGTCTTGGGAGAAATGTGTATTTCCTTTTCCAAAAGAGAACTTCTGCAACAGGTGAAGTAAAAAGGAAAAAATCCCCACCCACTCCACAGTGATCCTACAATGGCAATGGTTGATACTGGAAAATTGCGCACTTCCAGGGATAGCTTGGCAGCTGAGCACATCCGAGCACTCCATTCTGCTGCTAAAATTTCTCACTATCCTCAAGAAGCAAGACTACTTCAGAAAGTCTTCTTAATTTTCTTTGAAAAACATTAAAAGAAGTCTTGTAGTCAGTCAGTAGCCTCACCCGCTCTCATATATATTCAGAACCCTTCAGTGGACCATAGCAGTGCCTGCTTGCAGGCTTTTCTGACAGATGTAGGAGTTCCCATTCTTGGGTCAGTTATCTTTCCCAAACGAAAATATTCTAAATTTTATCGATCTTTACTCCAACTCCCTGCTAAGAGTAGTTTTCTTGATCCTTGACGCTAACCTACTGAACCACGTCAAAACACACTGTTCTATTAAAGACTGTATCATACCAGGAAATACAAGCCCTTATATTTCGTGCAATTTATTAGTAAGCAGAGGTAAAACTTAGTCTTATATCTTCGCCTCCACATACTCAATATATTGTAGGGCTCTATATGCAGGTCTTATAACCCTGAAGGTCTATATATTCTGTAAAATCTACTTAAAAGGATATAGCTGAAAAATAACCTCAGGTCACATTGAAAAACATTGCCATATCAAAAAAAGAACATTTTAGAGTGAAAGTGACCTCTCGTGGAGCAAAGCTGCCTCATCTACTATTTATAATGTTTACTGAATTAGTTATCTTCTCACTTTTTCTGTTGAAAGCATCTTTAATGCCTTCTTGTTGGATGATGTTCCACTGTTTGTCTGCTTTTTCCATTAAGATACCTTCAGATAATTTAAAGACGGTCTCCCTTTAGAGCAAGGTCTATACTTCCTAAATACTTTATATATTTGGTCAAAATTCAAGTACATTCCTTCCTTCCTACGTCATTCCTTACCAAGCATGAGGGCTGTACTATATCCAAGACTCTTTAATCAATATTTTTAACTACAGTGTTATTTCTTCTAAATTTACTCACATCAGATGTTCTAATTTCTATCTTGTAGCTTTTTGTATTTGCTTGAGTTTACTGCTTGATGTTTTATAATTGGGCATAAAACTTGTTTTCATGCAATTCAAAACGAGCTTCCCAACAAGGCCTCAGAAACGAAGTCTAATTAACTTAATTCACAAAAGCTCTGTCGTTATCAGCATATACCCACATTCCAGAATGATACATGCCATTGTTCTGTGTGTTTGCTCTTCCAATCCTTTTAGAGTCCTGCAAAGATTACATATAAACTTCTGAAAAGGCACCTATATGAATAGCCATACTAATGTCACCTATGCATTTATGAAAATCTGAAGCATCTCACAAAATTGAATGTAAGAAGTACACACAGGCATTCTAGAAAATAGTGGTCTTTAGCAGAACAGTATAATTCAATTTTCTGCAAATAGACTTTTTTTTTTTTAAATTTAAGAAGCCTGGAAGATTAAATTAAATGAAGAGAGGTTCAAAGAAAAGGACATAAAACCCATTTTTTGACCACTAATTGTCCCCTCTGACCTCAATGGCAAGTGACATTTTGGACCTATGATGCTAAAACCTCTGCAGGAATCAAACCACTCTGAACTAAGAATATTGCCAAGTATTTTTGCATTCTTCAGTCCAATAAACTTTCTATATTACTCTCCTTCAAATGTAACCATTATACCTTCTGCATTAAATCTAATTTTTAAAATGGTTATCTATTTTCTGTATGTACAGACTATTTTCTATATGGACAGATATTGCCTATAACAACTGTTTTCTCTGTTATCAGCTGTTGCAATTTCTTGTTTGAAAGTGCGACATTTCACTCTTTATCGTCTCTTCCAGAGGATTTAAAAATCTTAAGGAACATTTAACCTAAGACTAACTGGGAGGTCAAAGACTTACAAGTGTGTTTTGGTTTCGGCTGCCGCCGGCAACAAAAGTGCCACGCGGCCGCCCCTCCCCCCGCCGGCGTGCGGAGGAGAATGAAAAGAA
>Ga0065711_1005684_pt1 | contig 19426 bp, 13 predicted proteins | sample Hoacrofraction12_FD_59098 | JGI IMG/M metagenome (GOLD analysis project Ga0065711, IMG submission 59098) | Hoatzin crop microbial communities from Cojedes, Venezuela - Epithelial fraction 12 v2 (version 2) | ecosystem: Host-associated > Birds > Digestive system > Esophagus > Crop | place...
CTGTTCATATCAGACTTTTTTTTTTTTTTTTTACCACTTTTGTTAACTATTTGACTGTCCTCTTCTTTACTTGAGGCTGCAATGGCTACCATAGCATTTAGAACAGTGCATCCTGTGTGCACCAGTCTGCTTTCTCCTACTTGTCAGTTTGAAATTTCTGTATGATCTTCCTTGTATGAAGTTCAGATCCTGTTCCCCTCTCGGTTCAGTCCCCTCATCACCCTTTGCTAGGCGTAATCTACTCTAGAAGCTTCACCAGTCCCTGATGAACCTGAGCCTCTCTTGCTTACTCCATTGCTGTAGTCGTGCATTGAGACTTTGCCTCGTCTCCAGCTGTGTTATGATGAGGGTGTCATGTTCTCTGGCATCCTACATCCTGCCTCTAGAATCTCTCTTCTTTCTTTTATGTGGTACCCATGTAGACCACTGCCTCCTTCCCAGCGCTTCCCAACTTGTCCAGAATTTTTTTGAAGTTTGTCAGTGCCCAGTGGGCACATCAGTACATGGTTTCTGGAATCAGGAGCCAAACCTGTTAGGTACCTGGTAACTGAACTACTGATGGCTATTGCCTGTCTCTTTTTCTCTGCTGGGGTTTCTGCCCCAGGGGTATAAGAAGATACACAGACGCTTTGTGCAGAGAGGGGACCATTGACCGGGATTATTACATCCTTAATCAGTTTGGTGCCCTAAAAAGACTCCTCAGTTCCACCTCTTCCCTTAAGCAGCAAGAGGTTTTTTGCCTGCAGGTGAGACTGTTCAGAGATTGTCGTGAAGCCTCTGTGTCCTGCATTCTTCCACCTATGCCACGATTGAGTCACGAGAAAGGGCTCTGTCTGAGGGTCATGGACTGCCTGGAATTAATACGTCTTTGCACCACCTACATGCAGGCCAGGTAATCATATGACACTTGATACTTTACCTCTGGAAATTGTCACCCTCTAGCTAGGCTTCTGACTGCATTTCTCTTGCACATCTGGACTGACTCAGTAGAAGTGTTCCTATTGGGATGGCAATGCAACTTCCAGTTAAACTATTGAGAAGCAATTATGTTACGTTATGTGCCTTATTAGCAACTGTATTCATTGTGTTTCATAACAAACTATGCTGAGACATTGACTGAATGCAAATTATGAGAAGCTGAGACTTATCTTTAGTGTATGTTTCATACAAAAGAAGCTGGCCTTTTCAGAAAGGCAGTCTTCCTGTTACTTGGCTATGGATTTAATACAAGGTGGAAGGAAGAGCTTCAGCCATATAATACGTATTTACATCAGTGAGTTACTAAGCTGGTGAGTCCTGAGCTGTAGAGGGGTCAAGTGAAGGTCATTAAAGTGGAGGAAAAGAGTTCCTAGATGTTGGAAACTTTATTGCAGCAAAGCAAAGAAAATATGTGCCACACATGTATCTTATTGTGATGTTTTGTCATCTTTGGCTTCTGAAACAAATCTGTGTGTAAGGCTGTGTGAGCATATTTGTCTTCTAGTAAGTTTGGTGGAACTAAGAAAACTTAAAATTGAAAAAAAGGCTCCCAAGAAAAGCTTGAGAAATGCTACTTTAGAGTTTGTGCTTGTGTTAATTGACTTGCCAGTGAATTTGGTGTGATCAGCACAAGTAGAAATGCTTATCTAGACAGCCTGCAAATGTTTATATCACATATGTTTATGACCTAGAAGAATTTTTCCAGGACAGAAATGTGGTCACCTAGCCACACACACAATTAAAATTAATGTCTAATGAATTAAAGAAGAATGAGAAACTTGAATGTAGCTGTTGTTATGGGGGCAAGTTCTTTTCTGGCCAAACAACTAATTTCAAGGAAGTTCAAGGGAGTTGAGGTACATGCCACTGAATCTACATCAATTTATGTCAGCTCCATCCATGTCTGGCCTGGGTCTGAACATTGTCTCTTTAGAACACGCAAATTTTCTGCGTTTGTCCTGCCCATAATTTCTGGTTTATGCTTAATTATACTAAAGAAGGAAATAAACTCTCTGTACTTGCAAAATTTTCATGGCTCTTCTGATTTGGGGTGTTGCAGGGTGTAGTTAATACGCTGAAAAGGCTTTGGGATTCCTGGATGAAAGGTGTGATGAAAGAAGTGTATTGTTATTGTTTTAGGGGAGGAATCATGCTACTGGGTAAGCCTCTGTCACTGAGACTTGCTGGACTTGTTTGTTCTGACTTGCCTATGACTCCTTTCTTTCCTAATTTGGGAGATAAAGCCTCAAGTCTATGCTGAGATGCTGCACAGTGCGTTGTGGCGTTTGGGACAGTGCGTCTCCCCAGAGAGAAGAGCTTCTTGCTGACCTCTCAGTGGTACCCAGAGGTGAGTGCCGCAGCCTTCTGACTTGCTCCTTGATAGTTCAGGCAGCATGGCTATATCATGCGTAGATTTATAGGCCGTTGAGCTTTAACTGAGGGTGTGGGGCGAATGGCACTAGCTCTGAGCTTACTTCTGATTTGAGTTGCCTTCCATCCATCAGTAATCCTTCTGATATTTCACCCTTTCTCCTCACCCAAAATGCATTTGTTTTCCAATAATTCCCCAGCTCTGCTACAGCATGGTACGGTGACAAATCAAGGTGGCCTATGACCACTGAAAGTTGCGGCGGGGGAGCAGATGAGAGTCATCTCACTGCACCCCAGCTCTGATCTGCCATTTGTGCTAGTGCGGTTAGAGTGTGTTGCAGTCACAGCCGCTGAACTAATAGTGTGGTACAAGAGAGTGAGCAGAGTAAACTAGGTAGAAGTAGCTTCTTGTGCTCTGGTTTATTTTCATGGGCTTTGTATGCAGCCAGTGAAGTGTTAATCTGTGCAGAATCAACTTGGAAACGCACGAAATCTGGCACCAGACCATTTCACCCACCCTGCCTTGGAATGAAAATCAAACTGAAAACCCGCAAAGACTATAACTGCTTGTTTGGTGTCTCGCTTCTGGAGTAGATTTCAACCAGTCAAAGCAGGACAAAGGGAGGCAGGCAGAGCCATTTTCAAAGGCTAAAAAGCAGAGATCTACTGCTGTATTCTGGGACTGCTGAACTAACAGAATAAGATATTTGCCTGTGACAAATGCAGCTGGAAGTGGATATCTGAGAGGTAAAGATGATGACAAAGTTGCAGAACCTTACCCTAAACTGGTTGCAATCAGTGGCCACGTACTTAATATTTCGTTTATGCTGGGGTGGCCTCTCACATGTGCATGCAGGTTGTGAAGTCCTTATGTAGTGAGTTAGCCGTCCTAGTTCTACTAAAGCTTATTGCAGAACATTAGTCTCTCTCTCAAGACGTCAGCTGTGGCTGTCAACTGTAGAAAGACACGTTATTGATCAAGGATATTTCAGTTGTCAGCATTACAGTTATGTCCCACAGACTGCTGTAGTAGTATGGGAGGCTAGCTCTATCCCTACACTTAAAGAGCTCATAACCTCCAAAAAGTTGTATGCAAAGTGGATGAGGGAGTAAGGAACAACAAACCTTTTGTGCTGATTGCAAAGGTGATCAAATAATCAGGGAAGCCTATATGAGCAGCATTTTGGCATGATGGATACAGTTACTGTTAAGCTCTGATTAACGCATCCCAAAGACTGAATGTTGCCCTTGAATCTTGATGTGAATGACAAGAACTGTATTTGGAGCTGCTGTCTTTGCTCAGCTGAAGTGTGCTCCTGGGAAGCAGCAAGACCTTGGTAGAATTGGGTGGTTGAGGGGAGGAGCTCAATTATTAAGTGGCAAATGCATTAGTGATGCTTTATCTGAATGCAGAGGGGTGGCATGCAGCACCTACTATATTTGTGGGATGTTTGAGGGTGTGGGGAGATCAAGCTGATTCAGTGTGACGCATAGAAGAACACACATATTTTGTTTCCCTCAGCAGATCCCTTCAAAGTTTGAAAGTCTTGCATTGTATCAGAATTGCTCTGGGAGGTATCAAACACTGAATGATGACTGAGGCTGGTAGGGTAACTGACCTCATTCAAACAAGGGTCTTGCGGTATTATGCAGGCACTTGCTGCTTCTGTTTCACTGCCCAAAGTAGCAGAAGTTGTTGTCCCATTCTCACATACGTGAGAAGTGTGTGTCCTGAGTATGCCACAAGAGTGGAGGAAGAAGTGCTAGGTTGGTGTGATTGCTTGTGGTAAAGGTGAGAGTGGAATTAGCATGTCTTGCTTTGTGGCCCTGTGCTTTTGCTACAGGACTCCTGGGCAAAGCCAGACGTATTTCAGTTGCTGCCATTCCCAACCACCCTGCCAGGGTAGCTAGCTTCAGGGACCTAGTCTGGATTTTCAGATTGCACTCACCAGGCTAGCAGATTAGTCTGTTCAGTTGTCTCGTGAAAGGCCCTATTTCTAAGAAAAGTGATTGTAGGGACGTGCCCGATTCCATCTTCAAATGGAAAAACCGGTCGGGGCAATAAATGTGGAGAGACCCTCATCAGCGGATGTGCCACTCAAGCTCTGCCACTTGCTCTTCTGAGAGTATTGGCGTATTAGTGAGCAGGAGTATAATAATAAAAAATACAATAAATGTATTGTAGGAAGACAGCAGCAGATCAGATAGAAGAAGTTGCGTGTTTTCTTCTATGCAAAGCTTGGCAAAACACCTTCAGTAAACAGGTGGTGCCAGAAAACATGGTTTAGGTTCTTTTAAAAGCAAATGTAGGTCGGGGTGCTATGAGGGCTTAGCTTAAGTCAAAAAATGTCAAGGGCAGATCTGTAAAACAGAACAGGGTAGCTGTTCCCTGCTTATCCAGCAGCTCAGCAACTAGGGCCTTTAAGGACACAGATGATAGTTACACTTCCTTTTCTTGTCTGAAGAGACATTTTGTGATCAGTTTTCTGGTACTATTCTGACTGAGGCTTTTGATAACGCACAGTGGCTCAACTTGAAGAGATGGATAAGCTCAATATAGTGAATCAAATCCTGTCAAACAGAGGTGGGAGCTGAAATTTCACCTCTTGCATTGTGAATGAACATAGTAGCCTTTTAGGGGGTTTGGGAGAGGAAAAACAGCTTGTCACCTGTGTATTGTGCTTGTCTTTTGCTTTTGGTAAATGTTGGAAGGTAAAGAATTAATTTGGGGTTGATCAGAAATCCAACCTGAAATTCTATCTGCTTTCTCCTTGGTTTCACAAGGAAGACCAGACAATTTTAGCTCCATAAAATTTCAGTACAACTCTTCTTCCTAATGTGCCAATAACTATTAATGTAGCTTCATTTCTTGCTGTATTTCACTTATTAAAATATCCTGTATTGCGGCTTGATTTAATATATCTCTCTCTAAACGCAGCTTTACTGTGTTTAAAGTAACTTAATTGTAGGCAAACATAGCTATTTCCTTAATAGTTCATTCAGATGATTTTTTTTCAATATGGAATAACATTTTAGTGATCAAAACACATTCTTTGGCTCAGAGCCAGGGTGCATAAACTAGGAGACTTAATAGTCTGCGTTTCCAGACCCGAATGAACCGTGATATGAAATTGTCAAATGCTGCTGTCTCCATGGATTGTCTTGGGCTCCTTGGGAATGAGGCATGTTTTAGATGAGAACAGGGATTGCTGGGGGAGGTCTAATGTTCATCCATAGTGTTGCTGAGATAAGCAGTCTTGTACTGAATGAAAAGATCTTGAGTTTGAAACTTCTTGCTAATTCGCTGCAGACGGAAACCTGCCAGACACAGAGCATGAGGAGGTGCTTTTCAGAGCAGAGAGGACTAGGCCTTCGAGGTCGCCTGGTGCAGTCTGGCTTCTGATCTCTTCTTGAGGTTTGCTCTTGAGGAATGAAAGCTATTGTCATCCATGCTGGAAGATGAGTGCATTGGTGTTACCTGAATTCCCCTGTCTTCCCCACCCCTGCCCCGAGAGTTAATTTGCAGCTTACTGGAGTTCGGGCAGCTAAAAAATCAAAGTGGGTGGTATAAGGAAGCAAGAAATCTGAGGCTGTACAAAACACCTGACTCTGGAAGGCATCTACACAGACAGCTGTGATATTGGGGGTCTTCTAAGGAGAATGCCTAACTTTTAAGCGGTGCCTCTTTGCCACAAGAAGAAAGAAAGGACGCATCTATGGTTGAAGGCAGTGAGACCACCTGTGCCTCTGCATTCATCAGCACTGCAGAATGTTTCTCTGGCCAGTGAGAGTTGCTGGGCAGAGCAGAGTTTTCTTGGTTACTAGTGTGCAGAGAAAACCATGCAGAAGTCTGATCGCTGAACAGGGGGATCCACCTGCCACTGAACTATTTAACTACAGAGATGGATGTCCCAGGCGCAGGAAGCCCTGTCAGGTGGTTATCCTGGTAGAGCATGACGATTCTGCCCTCCATGGTATAACAGCAAAAAGGCTGGGGGGGGCGAAGGAGCTCATTGGAGGTGTGAGTGTGTGATTAATGACGGAATGGACTGAGTGGACATAACCTGAACAAGAACTGTCTTTCACTAAAGATCCTAGTAGGTCTCAGCAGAGGCAGGCTCAAAACCAGACCTAGTTGTGAGTGTGTTTTGTTTTGTGAATACAGACCCTAGCATGACAGTGTGAAAGGCTAGAACTCCTGGGCACTACTGGAAATATATGCTGTTCTAATACAAGCAATACACATTTGGTGTTGCCTGCACTCCAGCTCTTCTTCAAAGGGTAAAGGATAGCTGGTTCCTGAAACAGGTTGCAAAAGATTAGGTATTTCCTAAAAAGCCAAAACCAGGAGATTTTTTCTTTCACAGCCCTTCTGCACAACAGGTGATTAGCATGTCAGCTGGTAAAATAGACCAAAAAAAAAAGAGGCTGCTGAGTTGGGTCCTGGACTTGGGCATTGCAGTTGAAGGATATATGCTGGCAGTTGTACATTGTGGGAGATGATAAGACTTGGTTCTTCCATTGCACAAGAGATTTTTTCCTGTTCTGGTACTTATCTTAGCAAGATGGAAGTCGAGAGCATCCTGCTAAAAGGAGGAAACTAGTTTGGGTGTGAAGAAGTATTTCCACTTTAATTTGTATCTTTTATACACAAACTGATTACCTTTATGAATGTAGAAATATATGGAAGTGCTTCCTTTCAACTGTTTCCTTAAAAAATTTTAAAATGAAATCAGTATCAGAAGTGGAAGAGGTTTTTATTCCTCATCTCCCGTGTTTCCATTTACCCCAGCACTGCAGCAGTTCCTAAGGTATCTGTTTCCGCTTGCAAGTCTGTGATCTGTGGAGAGCAAGCAGTTCTGAAATGTTGGAGGAGAAGGGGCATCTGTGCTATCAGTGTTTGTCAATGTAGCTGGTGTTTGCATGAAAAGGAAACAGATTGAAATGGAGGACAGTGCTGCCTGTCAGAGCACAAGTCCCACAGGCAGCGAGACGCTCATTTCTCAAGTGTGAGTCTTTTTTGTAGCTTAGGCGTAAGGCCGTGTCTTGAGGAAATCTGTCTGTATAGAGTTCAAGAAAGCCGGCGGTTATGAAATAAGAGTACCGTTGCCTCAATATCTGCAGAGTCAGCCATATGCTGTCAGGGCTGTGCTGTGTGTTCTCTCTATCAAGAGCAATGGAGAGATGTTGCTTTGATTGCCATTCAGGTGGAAACACACTGGGGTGGGGACAGCTGAAGCACAGGGAAGCAGTCTGATCAAGACTGATGGGAAGGTGCTCAGGCTGGAGAGCAAATTCAGATGCTAAAGCGGAATCTTTAAAGCATGAGAGGTGGCTAGCTAAGGAGAGGCAGAGGCGTATTGCCATAGTGGGCTGTTCTTGGGTTAATCAAGGAGCTTGCCCTCAAAGCCAGTACTTGGCTGCCCGTGAGGCATGCTGCAATTCCATGAGCTGTGACTGAAAGACCACAAGCTGTGAGATGAGGATGGGAATGCTCCATGGGAGACTGCAGCATGTTAAAGAGACTGAGGCAGGACAGTCCTACTCATCTTGGATTTTTATCCAAATCTCTGCATCTGTTAAACCCTCAAAAGTAATGGATAGTGTATACAGTGAAGGTCTAGATGGCAAGCAGTCAAGGCCTCTGTGGAACCAGATGAGCTCTAGTGCGTGTATATTATGTGCTTACTGTAACTTGCAGTTTCCAGAGAAAGTAATCTTGGCCAGCCTGGGCTTTCAGACTCCTGTCAACTGCCCTACACTCTGTTTTGCAGAGCCTTGCCATCAGGGAACTGAGCCAGTCTAGCGGGAAGACAGCTAGATTTGGGGAAAACTTGGACTGTGCAATGCCAGAACATAACTTTGCCCCAGTAAAGCAGGCACAACAGAAGAAGAAGTACTAGGCTGCTCTGTAGCATGTGACTCTGAAGCAGAAGGCTTGATCCTGGTCATCTGTCTTGTGTATTTTGGTAGCACTAACCTGATGCTTGTGACCACCCGCGGTTGTGGTACTGGCTGAAGCTCCCCTGTTTAACTTTTTCTTTCCAGTATGCCACCTGTTTGAGTGGGTAAAAACTTGTCTGCTTCCCTTCTTAAGCAATGGACTGGGATACCTGCCAGAACTCTCCCTAGCCAAAACCAGGTTTTTATGTGAGGAGATTAAACTCTGAGTTGCTTCTAACTTCCCTGTCACTTGCTGAGCACACCCTCACTGTGTGCAGACCTCTCAGCTGCTTCCTCTGTGGCTCTATCCTTTTTTTTTTAATTATTCTGGTTTGCCTTGCTTACCATCTCTTACTTGTACCTTTGCTCAGCTTTCTTGCCCACAAGGCAGAATGTATAACCCCATTCTGCTCTCCTACCACTTCAGTGGCTTTTGCTGTCTTGGATTTGTGCATCATGCCCTTGCCTTCTCTTCTCCCCCCCTCAGCTAATTTCCTAAGAAGGAGCATCTGCTGGTATCCTGCTCTGCTTTCACTGTGATTTCTTCTTTGCCACCTTGTAGTCAGAAGACCTGCAAAGACTTACTCTCTTTGCCTGCCTTTCTGTCCCTTCCTGCCCCTATTTTCTCAGATGTTGCTCGGAAATGGCTGTGCCATAGGCCTGAAAAGGGGTAAGCAGCATTTAGTATGTCTCGTCCATGGTAATATGAACATGGCTCAGTGGGCATAAAACAGCATGGTGACTGCTCAGCTGAGTCCCTCCTCCCCAGAGCTGGCTGCTGCCACTTGTCACTCCAGGCACCTTTGAGAGATTATCCCATGTGTTTTACTGATACCCTGTCCTATGCTACCATGATGTAGAGACTCAGTGCGTGGCATGACAACAGTTACTACATAGTGTGCTGTGGAATTACTGGGAATCTGAAATAATTGTGCTTAAGGCTTTGCATCGTCCTACAACAAAGCTACCGAGGACATGCGCAAAATCGCAGTTTTCCTAATGTTCTCTTGCTTAATGCTGCACAGGATGACATCAGTGGAGGAGAAAGGCTTATGCGCCTTTGTCCATATGAGTCAAGTTGCCAACCCTTTTACAGGTCTGCTGTTGGCTTTCAGCGAGTCACTAAGTCTGAGTCTTGTTGCCATGTCACATTTACACATGAGTAGCTATTTCCCTCACCTCTGGCAGACTGTCTGGCAAGAGACAGGATGCGGTCTCTTACAGTGTATGTATGGTTTTGGTGCAATAAAACCCAAACCCTGTAGGGGATCAAAAAATGTTACTACTCATACCAACTAAAAATAACTCAAAGCTGTATGTTATACAGCATCGTGGTTTTTGATGACACAAAACTGGGAGGACTGATGGATACACCAGAAGGCTGTCTTGCCAATCAGAGAGACCTGGACAGGCTGGAGAGTTGGGTGCAGAGGCACCTGATGAAATTCAATAAGGGCAAGTGTTGGGTCCAAATTCAACAAGGGCAAGTGTAGGGTCCTGCACCTGGGGAGGAACAACCCCATGCACCAGTACAGGCTCGGGGCTGACCTGCTGGAGAGCAGCTCTGTGGAGAGGGACTTGGGAGTGCTGGTGGACAACAAGTTGACCATGAGCCAGCAGTGTGCCCTGGCTGCCAAGAAGGCCAATGGCATCCTGGGGTGCATTAGGAGGAGTGTGGCCAGCAGGTCGAGAGAGGTTCTCCTCCCTCCCTACTTTGCCCTAGTGAGGCCTCATCTGGAGTACTCTGTCCAGTTCTGGACTCCCAGTTCAAGAAAGATGAGGAGCTACTGGAGAGAGTCCAGCAGAGGGCCATGAAGATAATGAGGGACTGGAGCATCTCTGCTACGAGGAAAGGCTGAGGGAGCTGGGCTTGTTCAGCCTGAAGAAGAGAAGGCTGAGCGGGGACCTTACAAATGCTTATAAATATCTGCAGGGTGGGTGTCAGGAGGATGGGGCCAGACTCCTTTCAGTGGTGCCCAGCGACAAGACAAGGGGCAATGGGAACAAACTGAAGCATAGGAAGTTCTGTCTGAACATGAGGAAGAACTTCTTCACTCTGAGGGTGATGGAGCACTGGAACAGGTTGCCCACAGAGGTTGTGGATTCTCCTTCTCTGGAGATATTCAAAAACTGCCTGGACAAGATCCTGTGCAACCTGCCCTAGGTGACCCTGCCTGGGTAGGGGGGTTGGACTAGATGATCCCCAGAGGTCCCTTCCAACCCCTACCATTCTGTGATTCTGTGATCTCTGGTAGCCTAGAGTATCCTTGGTGCAGAAGTTATTTCATCAGTCATGAATTACTACATTTATGTTCAGTTTAAGCACCTGTGTGGGCAGTCATCTGCGCTTGAAATCTGTAAAGTTTCTTGGTGGGAAATTGTCTCTACTAGCAATAACTGCACAACTCTAGGCTGTTCTCAGTGGTGCATGTGCGGTGATGGAGGCAAGTTAGAACACAGGAAATTGACTAAATGTAAAGAAAAAACTTATGTCATGAGGGTGGTCAGAGACTGGACCAGGACTCCTGAGAGACTGGGAGATATCTGTCCTTGGAGTTACTAAAAACTTGAGTGGACAAAGCCTGGAGCAACCTGCTGTAGTTAGACCTGGTTTGAGCAGGTCAGTCCTACAGGGTCTAGAGAGTCCTTCCCAACTTACTTCATTCTGTGAGGTTTGTCAGCTGAGCTAAGCTCTGCCAGATCTTATTTGCTCAGGATGCACTATGTCGTTGTAATAGAGTTCAATTTCTCCATGTTTTCTTCAGTGCAGATAGTGAATCCAGATGGACAGAGCATCGAATCGTATAGAGCCGTGGAAGATAGCAGTCATTGTTGTGTCGGTGGTAGTAGGCTTAGCCCTCATCATTGGATTGATTGCATATTTTTTGTGCTATGGTAAGTGCACCACTTTTTTTGTTGTCAGAAGTCTTTGGGAATCTGTTGTGTTTCACTTGCTACTGTGGTCTTGCCTGATGATTTAGGTACACAATTCACCCCTGGTATAGACTCTGCATGCAAAATCTTACTAGACCCTATTCAGGTTCTGCAAGAATACTTAAATCTCTGCTTTAAGTAAATGATATTTTAAGTTTTTTCCCTCTTTTTGTTGCTTGTTTTGCCCTGGTGCCTCCACTGGTGTCCATGGTTAACCAAAGGCTAGCAGTCTTCTGTGTAAGCCGGGGGTGTGTCTAGTACTCAGGCTATGTATAGTAAGCTTGGTCTTGGACAGGGTTTTTGCTGAAACTGAACCTGGTGCCTCTAGCTGGGGATGTTCCGGAAAGAGAGAGGACAGAGATTTCAGCGTTTTGGAGCCCAGGAGTCAGTCATGGTTGCCAAGGGCCAAGTTTCGGTAGCAGATGAATGAAGCCAAGCCATTCCACTCCCAGTCTCCAAGATACCAGTGTAAGGGATTCTGAAAAGCCTTCCTGCTGGGATGGAACTAATCGTGGTGTTGTCTCAGCTCACCAAGAGTTGATGAGGCTGTGTCTTGCATTAGGACACTAGACAGAGCAGTGGCAGAGCTACAGCTTAGCTTTGCTTTTTGCTGACTCTGCATTATTGGGCCCCTCTCTGCCATTCACTGAAGAGCCAGTTTTTAAACCTAACCTGACTGCTGAATGGGTGCAAACAGCTCTGGGTCACCTGCCTCTCAGAGAGGCAGGGACATGCAAGAGCGCACCTAGGGAGGAGTGAGTGTGTCTACTGAGTCAGAAGGTATATATGTGGGCTAGTGTGTCTCGTGCTGTGCTCACCTCAGGCTGATGACAAGGTGATCCTCAGAGAAATGTTGTAGTGGGTGTAATTTAAAGCTACTTAGGATGGTCCTCAAAGTAGAAATGATCCCCTAGCTGGTCCATGGAGCAACAAGATGGTCCAGAGCCCGCTTTTCGCAAAGTGCTGATAAAGCTGGAATTCTACAGCTGACAGGGTCTCAGTCAGAGTCTGGGATCCTTACCTGTGCCATGCTCTGTGAGTGCTGTGCATGTCTGAATTGTACTGAAGGAGATCAACCACCTTTCATTTTCTCCTCTGTAGATCAGGAGCGATTTTACAATACATCTTTCCTAATCACCAACGTCCAGTATGACCGCAAGTTCGAAAGGCAAACCACAGTAGAGTTTGGGAACGTAAGCCACTATATTGAAACCATGGTAAGCTAAGATGTTTCTCTGTTTCTGCCTGACCTATGGCGAAGAGTCCTGCAACAGTATGATTGAAAATAGTCAGAGGTGATTGTGCCTCATCCTTATGCGGCTGGCCTTACCTTTTGAACTTTGCTGTAGTGGGTTAAAGATGCTTTGCTGACTGCACAAGCAGATGGTAAGCACGGGTTCTGTCTGTTCCAGCAGCCCTGTGGTGGAACAGGCACCCACAGAGCAGAAGGGACAGCAAAATCGGACATCTCAGCTGTTTATTTTGGCTCTGGAGCCTCTGATAGAAATTTAGCGGTAGCTTTGGTGTAGATGTGGAGATCTGAAGGCACCTTCTTGTGCTTCGGAGCCTCACAAGACACTTACACCTTGAAAGCATGGACATACTACAGATGTATTTTAATGCACTCTTTTCCTTTAACAGATATCTGAAGTATTCAGGGGCTCCTTTCTAAGTAAAAGGTACATCAGGTCCCATGTTGTCAGTCTAAGGTAAGTAATGTGAATAAGCAGGGGTGTGGTAAATATCCTTTTTTCCTACCTCTTGACCATATGGAGTGTGCCTGGTTGTTTATGCTTGGATTATACCAGCAGGATGACTAAGTCTTGTCTGGCTGTTGCTTTCCTTTGGTACTCATAATGCTGAGGGCTCAGTTACCTTCAGAGGTCAGCAAGCAAGAGAAATTTGGCCTTATACTTCTGCAGATTGATTACCTGAAGACCAGTTCTTTGTGGCTGTGATGCAGTAACTGAATTACTAGGTGATCCCAGTCTTCACTACTAGTTAAGGGCTTGAGAGATGCAGAGTCAGCTCTTTATTCCACTTAATGCTTCCTGTGGAAGCTCAGGCTGATGTTTACACCTCTGCACGATATACAGCAGGAGGTGACTATTCTCCTCCCTCTCTGAAAAAGTCGGAAGGAATAAATGATTCCAATGGAACCTGGATACAGAGTTTAGGGAAGGAGGCAAGTGGGACATACAGGTATAAAGATCCTGTGTGAGAGCTTTTAAGTCTTTCCTCTCTCTGCAGTAATTATGCATCACTCAGTGATAAGACCCATCGCTTCCCTCTCCTTCACATTCCTTTGGTTTGGAGCTGTATTTCTATAAGGCTCAATTCTGCTGTAGACTATTTTTCCCTAGCTAGTAAAGAATGTCAGACTTCCCAGAAATGTCCTTCTTGACAGCACTTTTGGACTTTCTTGCCTTTACTTGTTGTCATTGTTGGAAGGAGTCATTTCCTTTAACTGTTCTACAATGTTTTCTGCTGCTGGTTTCTTCTGCAAGCCTCCCATACTGCATATCAACTGAAATTGCAGAAGTTAGGAGCTACACTTCAAGCAACCTCTTTATACTTTTTAGATTGACCAAACAGCATATCTCTTCCAAGCTTGTTTTCGCTACAGATACCTTGTTGTGCCATTAGGCACTGAACCAGCTTAGCTGCATCTCTGCTGTCTTTCTCTCTAGGCTTCAGCTGGTTTTCCTTTAGGCTGTTACTCTAAAATATGGGGCTCAGCACTCTATACTGACAGTAAGTGATCATGCCTTGCTCTGGTAAACTATTGAGATTTTTGTCTCTAGATGCAATCGAGCTAACTGGTCAATAAATGGACAAGTGACTTAAATGCAACGAAATGCCAGAAGACCTCTGTAACTTCTATAGCTCTAAACTGGGTCTTCTGAATGGCTGTTAGGAATGGCATGTTGAGTATCTGTTGAAGGGTTTTAACTTGCTGTGTTGTTCCTACTGCCATCTTCGTCCTACTGACTATGAGCTGCGTGGGTGCCAAAGGGAGTGATCCCTCTGCTCCTTCTCAGCTGTACTGCCTGTAATAGTTCCCAGAAAATTTCCTCTGATCATTATTATAGTGACAACCAAGCCTTTTGCTGCTTGCTGACGTGTCATCACCTTCCTTGTGCACAGCTATTCTTTTTGTTCTATACGTCTGTGCAGACCAGATCTGTTCTTGTATAAAGGTGAACGGTGCAAAGCAGAACAAAGCAGATTAGTGAGCAAAGAGAGAATGACACCACTTTGTTTTTGTTGGTTTGCAGCCCAGATCCTGGTGGAGTGCTTGCATCTGTTGTTCTGGTATTTAAATTTGCCGCTGGTGACAGTAAGGACACGAGCTGGGGTCTTGTTGACAAGGTGTTACGCGAGAGGCTGCAAACAGTCTCCACGTTCTTGAATATTGACCAATCTACTCTTACACTTACAGGCAAGTGCCTTAGGTTTGTTTTTAGCTTGGAATTTGTTCTTCATATTTTATTGTTCTTAGTGTAATGAATTCCACTTTAGTATGCAAATATGGGCTGTTCCTGTTTTCTTTTTTTGCCTTCTCAAAATTTTGTGTTACAGCTGACAGCCTGGGAACTCGGAAGAAGTAGGATGAAAAGAATTAAAGCATACTGGCACTGATTTATGAGTGTGGGCTCTCCTCTGTGCATCAGAGGCTCTCTCTGTGACCTAGCTCTGTTGAATGAGATAGTCATCCCCCCTAGTTCATTAAAAAAAGGCCCAAATTTGTGATCACCGGTTCACAGATTATTTTAAGGCACATAGTGAATTGAACAAGAACCTGTATCACCAGGTACTGAAATACAGAGTCCTCTATTAAAAAGCTGCTAAAAAACTGCAAGGCTGAGATGGTTCCCTTCTCCACCCCCCTGCCATTTCCTGTGCTTATTTGACAGATTTGACAGATTGCTGTAGCAAATGTCCATAACAAAACCCTGAGGCTTCCTGGGCAGTAATCCTCTCCCATGAATCTGTCGCTGGTTACTATCAGAATCTGGCAGAGGGCTTTTTGTAGTGAAGAAGTCAGTAACGTTACAGCTTAGCTTCACTCAGTCCCAGCGCTGAGGGTTTGTGAAGACTGTTTTGACCACCTTGCCTGAACCTGAACAAATGCATGTAGGTGTTTATATCGTGCACAGTTGCCAGCACATGTAGATGTTACTTGGACCTATTTGCAGTTATCTACTGCTTTTGTTAGCTTTGAGCTGAAGCGAGAAAGATGTATCCTTTGGCCTTACACGTTCAGTGAGGAACAGAGGCTTAACTGAACTTCTCCAACAGAGCAAATTATGCCTCTTACTGTACTGTCACTCCATGCAGCAGTGTGAGCCACTTAATTTGTGTTTGCTGGTACGGGGACAGAGTCTGTGCTAGATCATGTAACAGTATGAGATTACTCACTGTGCTGTTTGCTTTTCATTTCAGAGTTGAATAAGGAAAATGGAGATAACCTTTTAAACAACTGTAAGTACAAATGCTTTACAGAAAAGGTCCAGGGACTTGATGCTATAAGTTCTGTGTTTACAAGATTCTTATGCTTTTGAGATGCAAGTTGAAAAAATAACTTATGAAAAATACTAGAGCAGTAGACAGTGCCTGAGCCAGGGAATCCTTCAGCTCATTTTCTTGCAGTCAGGCTGGCTCTGTACTGTTTGTGGAATCAGGCATTCTGACTTGGTGATGGGAAGTACTTGCTTTAATGTCGGTTATGGGAAGTAGGGGCACGTAGATGAGCTGCTGTTGGTGAGCTTTCCACAAGGACTGCAGTAGCTGTGAGCCCAGATTCTTGCTGGAATCCTTCCAAAAACATTTTCTTCCTGCCCCCTCCTCCCTGCAGAATGGTTTGACAATAGACGTCTGTCAGATGCGAGCTAAACCTTGCAATATACAGGGAAGGGGAGAAGAGCTGTCCACAGTGACAGCAAGGCAGTGGCACAGCCCTGGAGAGGGGCAGGTGCTTAGTCCCTCTCCTGTTCTGTGCTCCCCCTTGAGGTCTTGCACTGTCTCCCTGTTTCTAAAGGAGCTTTAAGTACCCCCTCAGGGGACTACATCAGTCGCCTGCGTGGTGTTGGAGCCTTTGCAAGTTAGCTTTTCACCTTTAAATGGACTATGAGAATTAACTGGTTTGGGTCTAACTTTTTCAGCCGAATAATACATGACTGTGCTGTTGGCACAGTGGCTATAAGTAAACTGCTGGAGGAAGAGGATACTTTTTTGTTGCTGTTGTCAAGGCTGACCTGGAGGTGACCTCACAAAAGCCCTTCTTTGCTTAGTTTGTGGGTGGGATTTTTGTTTCGTTCTTGTGTGTTTTTGCAATCTAGTCTTCAGCAATTCTGTGACACTTAAAGCTAGAACGACTATGTTGGTCTTGCCTTTGCTATACCGGTGGGATGTTACAAATAATGGGAAGATTACCTCTGCTGAATTCACAAGTGATGTGCAGTGTCTGTCATGTGCATATTTTGGTGATGATTTGTGTATTAAAGCTTAGAGCTGCCCTGGTGTGGTGGTTGTTTACGTGGGGATTCCTCAGTTATTTTTGTACTCAATTTTTAAGAAGTCTTTTTAAAAGAATGAAACCAAACTAAGGATGTTCTTTTTTTTGTACAGTACAAAGAAAGGTTTAGTCTTTGGATGGAACTTACATGCCGTTATTATGAAAGCTATATGAATGTATATGCTTAGGTTAATTATCAGTGCATGTCTTTGTGCCTAATAATCTGTGTGTGTACCTGTATGCAAAGCCACACTAATGGCTATGTATGTTACTCCTCCCTCTGTACAGCTCTGGTTAAATATCAAACAAAACAAGGTTTGTAGGGGCTATATATTTTTTTAACTAGATAAACAGTTACAACTGGGGAAAATAAACAGTGTCTCAGATATACAGCCTTCAGTTCCCATGGGAGTACGTATAGGCTTGTGTGTATGAAAACTGGTCTAATGACAAAGTAATGACTCTTCTACCAAACTTCTTTGTTTACCCCACATCTATCCTGAGATGTTTGTGACCATGACACTTGGTTTCCCTGCTATTGGAGGCACGGCTTTAGGTGAAGGCTGTCTCTTGACACCTCTGACCTGTTACGCCTCTGCCTGCAGCCATGTGGACCTTTCTTAAAGCAACACCCTGGTTTCCTTTAATCAGCTAAAGCAGAGCTGCCTTTTCTTTGACAGGCTGTGGAATACGAAGACAGACATTCTCCTTCACAGGATCGGAGAGAATAATTGGTGGGCAGCAGGCACAGACTGGGGAGTGGCCGTGGCAGGCTAGTATTCAGCTAGAGGGGACCCATCGCTGTGGTGCATCAGTGATCAGTAATACATGGCTAGTCACTGCAGCCCACTGTTTTAGAGGGTAAGTCGTCATCACCCTTCTGATCCTACAGGCCTTAGGACTCTTGGGTGTTCTGACCTTTTGTTGCCCACTGAAGTCAGTATCTGCTGAAAGATAATGAAGTTTGGCTCTGCTCTGTCCCTTAGGCAAACCTGGCCACATTGCATTTTGATGCTTAAGTGGAGAGCTAAGCTCCTCTGAGGATCTTGTTTTGTATGGCTGTGACATAACCTCAAATATCTTGCAGGGAAAGTGATCCTCGGAAGTGGACCGCCAGCTTTGGAATTCGGCTCAGACCTCCAGAACAGAGAAGACTCGTCCGAAGAATTATCGTTCATGAAAGTTACAACAACCCTGTCTCTGGTCATGAATATGATGTGGCTGTTGTGGAACTTGCCTCTGCTATTGAGTTCACGAGTGATGTGCACAGTGTCTGTCTTCCTGAAGCATCTCACATTTTTGCAGCAAACACTTCCTGTTTTGTCACTGGTTGGGGAGCTTTGGAGAATGATGGTGAGTGTCTCTTGCCTTCCTGTGCCATCACACATGTATCTGAAAAGGCTTCTGTCAGTTTTATAGGTTTTTTTTGTTGATTTTGGGTTCCTTAGACTTGGCGTTTAATAGGTGCATGTGCTAATGATACACTTGTGGGCTTAGTTTGCATCTTTTTTCTGGCTTGGTCAGTGGATTGGAATATGGGGGAAAGACGCTACAGGTTAGCCTTACAGGAGTAAGAGCAGCTTTTTTTTGTTGCTGCATCCATTGTGCTGGTTGAATACATTCTGTTCACACTGGCCCAGTCCCTCTGGGTTTAGCCCTGACATGAGTTCTTTCACCATTCAGCTTTGTCATAGATGCATCATGACAATTTTCATCAGTTATTCTCTCTCCAGTCATAAATCAGGCTTCAGTTCATCCCATGACTTGAGTGAGCTTCATTCAAATTAGTCCACGTCAATGAAGTTAGAGATGATGGACTTACAGGGCTATAAATCTGCTTATGAGAGCCACTGAACTGTATAGGTTGTGTTTCATGGTAGACTCTTGAGGTGTGTAGTGATTGTCCAGAGCTACGCTGCAGCTAACCACATAGGTCTTTCCAATGATATCAAGGACGTATCTTGTAGCCTACAGTTGAATTCAACATTGAAACATGTACAAAAATCCTTTTGCCCTCTATGCTAAAGAGCATCTGGTGAGGATGAAAGATGAAAAAGGGTTATGTCTGGGAACAAGTGAAAGACTTTAGTGGGGAAAAAAAACTTTCTTCTTCCTGAGACATTGTCTGGGTAGCTGCCTTCATTGCATGTAATGTCAGAAAAGCTGCAGGAAAATATGGCTACTCCTAATCCTTGAGTGGTTTAGGTATCATACACTGTCTGCAAATTCTAATGTCACTTCTCATGCCTGACCAATCTGATAGCTTTCTGTGATGACATGACTGGCTGGGTAGACGAAGGGAGAGCCGTGGATGTTGTCTACCTCGACTTCAGCAAGGCTTTCGACACAGTCTCCCATAACATCCTCCTAGGGAAGCTGAGGAAATGTGGGCTGGATGAGTGGTCGGTGAAGTGGATTGAGAACTGGCTGAATGGCAGAACTCAGAGGGCTGTCATCAGCGGCGCTGAGTCTAGTTGGAGGCTGGTACCTGGTGGTGTCCTTCAGGGGTCAGTACTGGGCCCAGTCTTGTTTGGCTTCTTCATCGACGACCTGGATGAAGAGTTGGAGTGTACCCTCAGCAAGTTTGCTGATGACACCAAACTGGGAGGAGTGGTAGACACACCGGAAGGCTGTGCTGCCATTCAGCGTGACCTGGATAGGCTGGAAAGTTGGGCAGAGAGG
>Ga0065711_1011165_pt1 | contig 19426 bp, 17 predicted proteins | sample Hoacrofraction12_FD_59098 | JGI IMG/M metagenome (GOLD analysis project Ga0065711, IMG submission 59098) | Hoatzin crop microbial communities from Cojedes, Venezuela - Epithelial fraction 12 v2 (version 2) | ecosystem: Host-associated > Birds > Digestive system > Esophagus > Crop | place...
GTCGTAGGCCACCATAAGGTTGTTGCCCGTGTCGGCAATGGCCTTGATGTGTCTTGGTGCGATGTATCCTGCCGCACCAATTAAAGCAAAATTTTTCATTTTTGTAAATAATTTTAAATGGTTATTTTAACATTTGGAATAATATTTCTATCGGGTGTAGGGCTTTTTCGCCTGTTCCATCGAGAATTTGCTGTCTGCACGATGTTCCTGGTGCGGCAACAATTACTTCTGTTCCCGTGGCATTGGCATCATGTTGTTTTCTTTTCTCCATCGCCTGTCTCACAGCGGGGAAGAGCACCATTTCTCCTATTTCCATAGATGTTTTATAATGCTCTTTCTCATATCCGAACGAACCAGCCATTCCGCAGCATCCCGAAGGTATGGTATGCACTATGGCATTGAGAAGTGTGGTGAGCAACGTCTCTGTTTTCTCCACTCCCACGATAGCCTTTTGGTGGCAGTGTCCGTGAAGCCATATCTCAAGTGGTTTGTCTTGGAAGTCGTGTGGTTTGATGTTGCCTTTTTCTATCTCCTTGCATATAAACTCGTCGAAGAGCAGGCAATTGCTGGCAAGATTCATAGCTTTTTGCCTTAATTCCGGTCTCACGAGGTCGGGATATTCGTCTCTGAACGACAGAATGCACGAGGGTTCGATGCCTACGAGTGGTGTGTCGGCGGTTATCAGGTCTTTTAAAGCGTTCACATTTTTCTCTGCGTGTTTTTTCGCCTCTTTAAGCTTTCCTTTTGATATTGCCGCTCTTCCGCTCTCGGTATGCTTTGGTATCATCACTTCGTAGCCGAGTTTTTGCAGCAGGATCACGAAGGTTATTCCGAGAGGTGCCTCGTGATTGTCTGTAAACTCATCTGCGAAGAGATACACCTTTCCTTTCTTGGCACCATAGTTTCCGTCTGTCTGCTCTCTGTACAGTTCTCTGAGAGTTTTAGGACTTAGTTGCGGAATACTTCTCTCTGGAGCGAAGTTTATTATTTTCTTTATAAGGGCCTGGGTTGGTTTAATTTTGGCGAATGCGTTATAAAGAGGCCTTACGAGTCTTCCGGCCTTTTCTATATCTGCCATTCTTGCCACGAGCAAGGTTCTCAGCGGTGTTCCTTTTTGGTCGTATATATGCTGCAGTATCTCTGCCCTTATTCTTGTCATGTCCACGTTCGACGGGCATTCTCTTTTGCATCCTTTGCAAGCGAGGCACGAGTCGAGCATCTCCTTGAGTTCCTTAAGGCTAAATATACTTTCCCCTGTTTTCTGCTCTAAAGCCTCACTGTCGAATCCTCTTGTCAGTATCTCTCTGACTACATTCGCCCTTGCTCTTGTGGTGTTGAGTTCTTCTTTCGACACCTTGAATACCGGACACATGGTTCCTCCGATGACATTCGATTTTCTGCAGTCTCCCGCTCCGTTGCATTGCTCTATGGTACACATCAGGGCCTGCGTCTGCGAACTCGCCCCTGTGGCTCCAGGCAACTTACATTCATCGAAGGCGGCTTTCCAGTTGTAGTACGTTTTGTCTCCTCGAACTGTCTTTTCCTGCTCCACGGCATATTTCTGCATCACGTCAAATCTCAGGAAATCATCCATCGGCAGTGTGTCGGTGATTTTGTGTATGTTGAAGATGCCGTTTGGATCCCATCTTCTCTTCACTTCCCTCATCAGTTGGTAAGTGTCGTCTCCATAGAGCATTTTGATGAATTCCCCTCTCAGTCTTCCGTCTCCGTGTTCTCCGCTAATGCTTCCGCGGTGTTTTTTCACGAGCATCGCCGTTTGCTGTGCTATTTCCCTGAATAGTGTTCTCCCCTCTTTCGTCTTGAGGTTTATTATGGGTCTTAGATGCAGTTCCCCGGTGCTTATATGACCGTAGTAAACACACTGCGCCCCGAGTCTTTTTGTCATCTCCTGGAAGTCTTTCATATATTCGGGCAGGTATTTGGGTGCCACGGCGGTGTCTTCCACCACTCCCGTTGGCTTTGCGTCGCCTTTCATGCCTCCAAGTATTCCGAGCCCGGCTTTCCTCAATGCCCATACCTTTGCCACATCGCCGGCGTATGCCCGTGTGCAACAATATACGAGCTTTCTGTCGTATTCCATCAGGTCTTTCTCGAGGTCTTCCGCCATTTTCTCAAGCTCTTCCTGTGTGTCGGCTCTCAGCTCGGCTATAATTATCGCCTCCGGATTGCCATTAACGAAGAATCTGTTTTTCTCCTGTTCAGAGTTGCCCTTGCTGAGGTCGAGTATGGGCTTGTCCATCAGTTCTATAGCCGTCGGTTTATGTTTCAGTGCCACTAGGTTAGCCAGAAAGCTTTTGTCTAGAGTGTCGCAGTGGGCGCATACTGCCATCTGGCAGGGTTTCGGCAGCGGGTCGAGCGAAACTGTTATTTCAGTGAGAAAGCTAAGTGTTCCCTCGCTACCGCAAATCAGTTTACAGGGGTTTATTGACCTGTCATTTAGTTCTTTACCCTCGTTGTGCAGGTCTTCAATCACCTCATCTATGGCATATCCGCAACTTCTCCTTTGCAGTTCTTTATCCGGGTAATTTTCTTCTATGAGCCTCACGGTGTCTTTGTCTAAGGCCCAGTTTATCAGTTGCGAGTAAATGCTTTCTATCAGTGTGCCGCTCTGACTTTTTTCCCAGAATTTTTCTCCGAATCGTTGTTGCAGTTCACTTATCGTATAGTCTTTGAATATCTCCGTTGTCCCATCTGCTATTATTCCTTTTGCAGCAATCAGGTGATGCCTTGTGCTTCCATATACGAGCGAGTGTGTTCCACAGGAGTTGTTACCAGTCATTCCTCCGATGCAACATCTGCTGCTTGTCGAGGTCTCCGGACTGAAGAAGAGTCCGTATGGTTTGAGAGCCACATTCAGTTCATCTCTCACCACTCCCGGCTGCACTGTTGCGGTTTTGTTTTCTTTGTCAATGCTGATTATCTTATTGAAATGCTTGCTGATGTCGGCCACGATGCCGTTGCCCACCACTTGCCCTGCAATCGATGTTCCCGCCGCTCTTGGAATGATATGGGTGTTTCTTTTTTCCGCCTCTTTGATCAGCGCCTTTATGTCATCCTCCGTTTCCGGGTATGCCACCCCTGCGGGTATCTCGCGATACACGCTAGCGTCGGTGGCATAGGCTATCTTATGCAGACTGTCGGTATAGATTTTCATTTTTCGAGATATTCTTGAATTACCGTCATCATTTTCTCTGCCGCATGCCCGTCGCCGAAGAGTTTTGGGAAATGCACTTCTTTTCCTCTGAAGAGTTTGTAGGCATTGATTATTTTCTCTTTGTTGGCATCAGCGAGTATTCCTGCTCCGTGGTCGGTTATCTCGGTCCATTCCGTCTGTGGTCTTAGAATCACGCAGGGCTTTTCAAAGAAGAAAGCCTCTTTCTGCACTCCTCCGCTGTCGGTCATCACTATTGCTGCATTTTTCTCGAGTTCGATAATTTCGAAGAATGATGCCGGCGGCAGTATTATGAAGTGTCCTGTGGCATTCATTTTATTCTTTGTTTCCTCGCAAAGGTTTGTTTGCATCATTTTAGCTGTCCTCGGATGCAGCGGCAACACGATGTCGGTATTATCTTGTGCCGCTGTTTCTGCGAGAGCGTCGAAGATGTCGGTGAGCCTTTTAGGGTCGTCGGTATTGTTGTCGCGGTGTATTGTGGCAAGCACATAGTTGTTTGGAGTGAGACCATTGCGCTCAATGATGTCGGTTTTTTGTGCCGACATTTGCGAGAAATACATACTGTTGTCATACATCACATCTCCGCAGTTGCTCAAAACCCTTCTTTTCCCGTTTTTGAATGTCGCCGGCGACTTGTCGAAGCCCTCTGCCACGAGGTTTTTCATTCCCGTCTCTGTCGGTGGGAAGAGTATTGAGGATAGCTGGTCGCATACTATTCTGTTTATTTCTTCTGGCATAGTCATATTAAACGACCTCAATCCGGCCTCGATATGAATTATAGGCACGTGCAGTTTCGATGCCGCCACAGCTCCAGCTAGCGTGGAGTTAGTGTCGCCATAGAGTATCACTCCGTCGTATCTGCACTCTGTGAGCAGTTGCTCTATGCCGTTAATCATCTTAGCCGTCTGCTCTCCGTGTTTTCCCGAGCCCACGGCGAGGTTATGATGAGGAGCGGGGATACCGAGCTCATCGAAAAACACCTGCGACATATTTTTGTCGTAGTGCTGCCCGGTGTGTACTATCGTCTCGTTTATTCTGTCAGCGAATTTGTCTTTTATCGCCCTCGACACAGCGGCAGCCTTAATTATCTGCGGTCTTGCGCCAATGATAGTAAGTAATTGTATCATTATTTGAATCTTTTTTGATATTCTATGTCTTGTTTCATTACCTCTCTGCTTTCTGGATAATTTTCTATCAGCCACACAAAAAATGCCGTTACGTCGATTTTATCATTAAGCATTAATTTTCTTCTCTCTTGAAATTTGGTTTTCAAGGCCGGGTCGCTAAGAAAATCCGTCGTCATATCCAAGAGTTGTTGTATTTCTGTGGTTTTTATGCCAAACGTGAGTTTATATTTCTGTTCCAACTCCTCAAGTACGCTGATGCGTCCTGAAAAGTCACTGAAGCGTAAAGATGGCGTCCCGAGCATAGCAGCCTCTACCGACATACTTTGACTGTCGGAGATGAGCAGGGAGGCGAACGCCATTATGTGATGTATGTCTTTATTCTTTATTTTCAGCTGATAGGGTTTCAACGAGTCGTCAAGGCCGTCTTCTGCGCTGATATAGGTCTTATATCCGTGTTCCGATGCTATTTTTATCACGTTGTTCACCATTGTAGAGTTAAGACCTTTAATGCCGGCATCGTGGTGTGCGGTTAATTTAGCGAGCCTTATTAAACAGAATTTATCGCTAATGTTGTATTCCTCCAATTTTTTATGGTCTGGCTTAAAGTAATTAGGATGCAGATATGCCAGCTTCATATATCCGTAATAGGGAATTTTTTTGTTTTCCCACTTTCCTACCCTGCATGGTTCCGGAACCACTATATTTGTTGTGAACGGGTATGTGAGCTTGGCAAGGTTTTTTATTATTTCCACATCGTCTTCAAGCACAGTGAGTGCAGGCTTTCTCATTAGCCAGGCCGCCTGTGCTATTGAGGAGTCTGTGCCTATCAATATGTCAGCTTTCCAATTCCGTGCTTTCTTATAAACGGCAACAGTCCGCTTCAGTGAGGCCAGCAATATTGCCTTCTGTGAATTTTTTCTTTGTTGTGTCTGTATATTTTCATACTCCATCCCCTCTTCTTTCAAGAGATTTTCGAGGATGTCTTTCGTCTTTATAAGTATTTTCACTTCATTCCCGTCTTCTTTCAATTTTCTGATTATATGTTTTGAAAAATGAAATTGTGCCGGGTGTCCAAGATAAAATAATATTCTTTTCATTTTACAGCTGCACCTTATTCAGGGCAGATGCTCATTTATTCATTAGCCTCCGCTGCCCCTTGGGGTTTATAATAATCCTTGTTTATACTCTCCGGATAGTTCTCCACAAACCACACCAAGAAATCAGTGGGGTTAATGGTAACATACTCTATATATTTCCTTTCTGCTTCATTATTGATACTCAATGACATAAATTCCTCCACAGCCGAAGTTGCTTCAGAAGCGTCAGCTGTTTGTTTCGCACGATACGAATAGTGCTTGCACTGATAGTCTATATTTCCACATTTTAAGGGATTAAGATAGAGATAAGGTATTCCAAGGGTAAATGCCTCTGAAGCCATTGTGGCACCCTCTGTAACCATAAATTTCGCACTTGCTTCAATGTCGTGCATCTTTTCTGGTGTATACTTGTACAAATATGGTTGGTAAAATGGGTCATCGCTCGGCTTCTCTAATGAAAGCACTACCTTATACCGTTTTTCTATTTCCTTTATGATATTCTTTTTGATTTCTTCTGATAATGGATGAGCAACAAGGTCATGGTGTGCGTCGTATGCGATATATCTCACTAACACATATTCACCAGCTTTTAAGCCCAATTCTGTTAGTATATCCTCTGATTTCTTAAATTGTTTGCTGTGGAGATACAATTGCTCAACGTAGGCGTTAAAGCGTATTTGCTTTTTACCCCCCCCGAAATTAACTTTATTTAAATCTTTTTTGAAATAAAAAGGAGTTAGAACGGTTGAACAGAATGGCATATATATACGATGATTCATGGCATTATGTTCTGTATCGTCCATAAGTATGCTTGGCTTTGCGAACAGTCGTGCTGTTATGGCACATGAGCTTGATGCGAATCCAATATACATGTCGGGATGGAATTTCAGCGATTCCTTAATGCACCTGCCCGTCATTTGCATGAGATACCACATTGAGCGCAGAGTACTTTTCTTCTCCGGTCTTTTTCCTCTTATTGTGTGCTTTATTCCATAATGGTCGAGTAGCTGGTTTATCATCTTGCTGTCTCTGTTGATTACCACAAACTCATGCCCTTTTTTCTCCATAATCTTTATAAAATTACGGAAATAATGCACATGAGCCGGGTGGTTAATGTCAATAAGTATTTTCATATTGCTTTTTTATTTATCCTACTCGATTATAATTATCTTGCGCTTGTTGTTTTGCAAAATGGGAATTTCATTCACAATCTCCACTTTCACGGGCATTCCGAACTCCTGCTTCCAATAGTTTGCAATTCTTTCTTTGTTATCTTGTGAAAAATGGTTGTCGACCACGAGCTTTATAAGTGCCGTGTTGTCACGCTTTTTCGTGATCTGAAAATGTTTGATGCCCTTTTCGTGAGTAAAGAAGATTGATATGTCGTGAGAAACGAATGTTTTGCCCGATGGCATTTTTAGCACATCATTCTCCCTTCCCCAGATGCGTTTTACTTTCAAATGTTCATTGCCGCATACACAGGGCGTGTCATCGATTTCGATGATATCCAGCATTCTGTATCTTATAAATGGTTGCGCATAGTTCCACAAGTCAGTGGAGACGAGCGACCCCTTTCCCGATGTTATGATATCGCCGTTTTCATCAATCACTTCAGATATGCCGTATTCCTCTGCCGAGTGGTAACAGGTGTGCGAGGGACATTCGAACACATTAGGATTACCCTCAGAACTGTAGGTGTCGAATACTTTGCAGCCGAAAGCGTTCTCAATTTCTTCCCGCATTTCTGGGAACAAAGAGGAGCCGGTAGTGGTCAGTGCCAAAGGCACATATTTAAATTCGTCTTTGTGAGCAGCCCTATATCTTGCAAGCAATACAAGAGGGTCGGGATAACATCTTACTATTTTCGGCTTATATTCTTCAATCCTCTCCAATATTTCCCTTATATGCTCGTCGTTTAGCGGAGATGTTGACATATACAAATTATTTGTAACCCTGTCNTGNATTTTTTTCAACAATCCGCCNCTCTTGCTGCCGCTTAATTTNATATATCTGTCTCCAAGTCTCCATCCCATTTTATACCATCCNCTAAGACTGCAAGCAATATTCATCGAATACGACTCTTTTGAGAGTAAGAAATGGAACGGCTCGCCAGTGGAGCCAGAGGAGTGACTGTGTATTATCTTATTTTTCGGAAAGTTTTGCGCCGTAAGTCGTTCTATGCCTACCTCTTTTGCTATGGCCTTGGTAAGTATCGGCAGTTTGGGCAGGTCTGCTTTTGTCTGTATGTCGTCAGGTTTGAGACCTCTCTCCACCATCACATCGTGGTAGTATGGCACATTCTCGTATGCGTGTTTAATGAGCATCCGCAGCCTTTGATTTTGAAAGTCTTCTATTTGGCTATGCGTCCATTTGTCGCTTTCCATCAGGAATTTAAGGCTTTTATTTATGCATTGCCCTGTAAGCAGGTCGCTAAGAGGCAGTATTATTTTTTCTTGAAATGTGTGATTGCTAATCATTTTCTGTGGTATTATATAGTTTGTATAATTTTGTCTTAATGTTTTCCCAGGAATAGTCGTAAAGACATTTGTGTCCCTCGCGCATCATTTTCTTTGTCTCTTCCTGATGCGTCACTGCCCAGACCATTTTTTCTGCGAGAGCGGCGGAGTCGTCATCGTCCACCATCATACCGTTCTTTTTCTCTTGAATCATGTACGGTACGCCTCCCACATTTGTTGAAATCACGAGCAGTCCGACTTTGAAAGCCTCAAGAATCGACATCGGCTGGTTATCGATATGCGGAGTGGAAAGAAGAATGTCAGCCTTGTCAAGCCAGGCATACACCTCTTCGTTTTTCACCCTTCCGATGAAAGCGACATCTTGTATGTTGTTGTCTTTCACCATTTTTTCCAGACCTGTCCTTGAGGCTCCATCGCTGAGCACAGTGAGCGTCGCGGCGCTCAACTGTTTCTTCACCTTTGCAAAAGCCTTAATTATACATTCTATATTATAAAGAGGAGCAAGTGTTCTGATACTGATAAAGTCAGGTTTCACTACATCCCTTTCTCTATATATCGATTCATCGACATCGAGTATGTTTGGTATAACAACATACGGTATGTCGTTGTCGTCGAAGATTTTTGCGAGAAACCCCGACAATACGATGTTGGCGTTGGTCTTTGTGAGCCAGAATTTCACGAATTTCTTATGCGCCTTGAAGAAATTCTCGCCTCCACCTCCGTGGTACGTCAGAATCAGCCTCTTTTTCAATATCTTCCCCGCCGTTATTCCTATCACGGCAGGCAAAAAGCCCCAGTTTGAGCAGCAGTGTATATGAAGAATGTCAAAGTTTCTCGCTTTCGGGAGAATGGATAGAAACATACCCATCCTTTTTAAAGCCGAAGCCTTAGTGCAAAACACCTCCACCTCTTCTCCCTCTTGCGTGAGATGCCTTTGAAGCTGCTCCACCTGACTGGAAATGCCTCCTGCGCCAGGCCTGTAGTTTGCTATCAAAAGTATTTTCATTGTATTTATAATGTTGTATTACTATGTTTCACATAGTATTTAAATAAGTCTTTCGTCTGCAAAGATACTTTTTTCTCCGACAGCGCAAAATATCCGGGGATAAAAAATGCCTCTACACCAGGCCTGTAGTTAGTATTTACTGATATTTTCATCACTTAAATCCTGAGTGGAGTAAAAATATCTATAAATACCACCCATTAATGCGAAACTAAATGTCAGGTATGTCGGCGCCCTCATACAACCCGATAGACCTGCTATATTATAAACCATCCACATAGCAATATATGCATAAATGAGAAGCCTGTCAGTCATGCTTCGTTTTATTCTTTCTTTAGATACATTTGTAACAAGTACAATTAGCCAATATATATCCAATATAATGTAAAAGAGTAATCCTATTACACCAGTGCCGTTTAGCATGACACCCAAATTTTCATGTATCATTCGCCCACCAAATTTACCATGAGCGTACGTACCTACAGTATTGAATGTTTCTTGACCCAATAAGAATTTTTTTAACGGCTGATCTTCCGACACTATATCTTCATATATTGCAATCAATTCCTGTGTTCTGGTTTCCTGATCCAATGAGCGTCCAAAAGTGTTTTCTCGAGCCATGAATATTTGTTCAAATTCTCCCCAGAAGGTAAAAGCCACCGATACTATTATAAAAAATATAACGGCCTTTTGCATCCAAGGTACTGATTCGACATTAGACTCAATCCTGCCATATTTATTAATGAAATAATATTTTAGAAAATAATAGAGCATAAACACGAAAACAAAACAAGCTATAACAGTTCTTTTCATCAAGATACAACTGAATACAATAGAAGCCATCAACAACGCAGTAACCCAGAATGGTTGCTTTTTTTTAACAAAAAAGAAGAAAGGCATCATTACAGCAATGCAAACATTGCAATATAATGCATCATCAAATAAATTTCCAGATTCCAGAGATTCTTCACCATATCTTGAACCTCCTAAATGATATACATTGGATAGTATAAGATTTAGGATAAACAATACCATAAAAATTATAGACAAATTTCCTATCACCTTAAAATCTTTCACCTTTTTGAACAGGTAAAATCCTGCCGGAAAGGCCAATACGCCCATACCATACTTGGCAAATAACCTAAATGACGAAAATAAATCAGAGGATGTTGTTATTATAAGAGTTAAGATAAAAATCAGATATAAGTAAATGAAAAAGAACTTCATAACGAAGGTACTTCTAAGATTTAAGTAAACGAGATAAGCAAATACAAATATGTTGAAACCCAAAACCAAGGCGGAACCTTTACCTATCACGATGCTATTGGCCATCATCATTAGATATGCGGCTGTCATCACTATACAAAAGAAATTTCTATTATTTTCCATAATCTTTTAGTCGTACCAATTCTTGCCTCTAACGTAAAAGTTAAAGCTCCATTTACAAGGCGTTGTTGTTAAAATTTTTATTTCTATTTTTTAAATAATTCTGTATAAATATAAGTAAACATATAAGGGATGTAATTGCAAAAATAACACAACGTATCATTAGACTTGTATCACAAATAGATGTATAACAAACAAATGACAACATCAAGGTCGATAATAATTCCCAACTATTGTGTAAGGATAATTTATATTTAGCCTCAGTATAAATAACCAAAATCAAATAATTTACCAATTCGTATACTATAGAGACTACACCTACGACTAATATCCCTATTTTATTACCTATAAGATAAAAAAGTGAAACACCTATTAAAGATGCCACTATATTAGAAATGGTTATAAGAGAAGTTCGATTGCTGATATATGGACCGATGCCTCTTAATTGTGTCAACATTTGAATCAAACCAGAAACAACAAGCATTCCTATAATCTTAACAGAGTCCAAATACTCCGCCGTGCCAATGAAAAGTGTTAACTCCTTTGAAAAAGTTATAATAAATAGTCCTAAGAAAACAGAACAAATAATCACTAATCCTGAAATACGTTTTAAATTATCACCTTTTATTAAATCTTCTTTCTTTTCATACAACATTGGCATCCATGCTGTTTTCAAAGCGCCGTAAATTAAATAATTAATCGATGTTATGCGAGAAGCAAATGCATAAATACCAACCAAAGCTATAGGAAAGAAGAAAGTGATACAATATCTCAATATCGGTTTCCAAAATTCGACTAAAACAGCACCGGGAACCATTGGTAACGAATATTTTATTGTCTTTACAGCAAAAGATTTAGAAAACGTCAATGTAAAATATTTACGAGCCATGTATGAATATAGTAACAATGATATGGTATTGCCACATATATATCCATATAATACCCCAACCAAACCTTGACGTAATATTACGACAAAAAATATTGCAGATAAAAGTTTTATTACAACACTTATTAATCCCACGACAACGTATGATTTTGGTTTTTTGTCATAACGTGGAACAAAACTTAGAAAGGTATTTATATTTAATACAAAAAGCCATACCATTGATAAATAAAACAAATTATCATAATCTAAAGAACCTATATAGTTACGGAGTATGACATTCTTCAATAATACAGCTGTTATAATAACAAGTATGGTAGCAATCAATGTAAGAACAAAACTCGTATTGAAAACTTTCTTCTTGTGCTCTGTTGTTTTTTCATCATAAAAAAACCTTCCATAAGATAAAGGTATTTCCATTGATGCTATAACGAATAAAAACAGCACAAATATTTCAAACAAATCTACAATACCATATTCATCAGGACTAAATGTCTTGACATAAATTGGCAGTAACAAAAAATTTAAGAATTTACCAATTATTGGTAAAATTCCATATATAGATACGCTTTTTACAAATTCTTTTATCATAAAAACAATAATCATTGAGATTATTAGACTCTACTAAGTAGTTTTTCCATTGCTGAATCTCCAGTCGTATCTCTTCATGGTATTTCGATAATTAGGGTAATCGTATCATAAGATATTAATAATATTTATTCACTATGCTTCCGCCTCAATAATATATTCCCGATGGTTCCGAAGAAATAGCGGAGGTCGGTGAGGAGGGGGTGTTTCTGGTAGGCGAGGATATAGCGACGCTCGGAGGCCTGGACATCCTCTATGGTCTTGGGCGACTGCTTGTCGTAATAGAAGGGAGGGAGCAGGCCAGGTTTCACGCTGAGATGCAAGGCCTGCATCTCGGGGGTGTAGAGACTAAGATAATGATTGCTCAACGGACGCACTCCCACAATCTTCATATCACCGCGGATGACATTGATGAACATCGGAAGCTCATCGAGCCAGAATCTGCGCATGAACTTGCCCAAACGGCTCACACGATAGTCGGAGGCGAACTTGCCGCCATCCTGCAAACCTTCATACTCATAGACGTATGGTTGCAGATACTCTGAATAGGAATGCATGGTGCGGAACTTATACACACCTATCTCCTTGCCGTTCTTGCCCTTGCGGCGCAGACGGATAAGGACACCCGAAGAGGGGTGGTCGTCGCGGACCGGCTTGCGCTCCTTACGGGCGATGACATAAAACTCACCATGGCTTATCTCCTCGCTCATAACCTCAAAACCGGCGCGGTAGAGTTTGCCGAGAACTTCCACGCGGGTTATGGAACGATTGCGGCCCTTTGTTACCCACATATAGAAATTGCCGATCAGAAAGAGCTTGGGGCAGACACGTCGCCACAGGTAATGAAGAACATATAAAACATGACCCACTACAGGCGGGTTCTGAGCCAGAAGACGCTGACGCTGCATGCCAGATGTGACACAATGAACCATTATATAGCCGCCCTCGGGAAGACAATAGTTGGTATATGACAAAAAAGTGTTCTGATGACGGATGTTATTCAGGGAACGTAAATGGATGATGAAATCCACCTTGCCGCCACGGGCATCAGAAAGCACATGCTCCGGATTGCCAGTGTCCATAATCACTGTGGCATCACCGAAATCGCCAATGTGCTCCGCCACCAAATTGCGGAAATCATTGTTGTCTTTCGCCTCGTGGATGTATTTCTCCAAAAGAAGGGCATAGCCACTCGCAGAAACAGTGAGACGACGGGGATCGCTCGAAGAAGCACTTTCAGAAGAAGCTTTTTCAGATGATGCAGCATCAGTAGCGTCATTCCCGGATGCCGCAGTTTCCGACACAGGCGATGATTCGGCTGCCGACATTCCACCCAACACACTCTCTGAAAAAGGAACACAATTCTCGGCATCCTCGGTAATCTCATAAAAATAAGGCTGCTGCTTATAAACAAAATTATGGTAAAAAGTATATAGCAGCCATTCAAGAACCACTATCAAACCCGTGGCAACCAGAATAGACTTGTCGTAACGGTATTCTGGCACAAGATACCGATAAGCGAAAAACAACAACACGCCCGTTACCGCGTCGAGCACGAGTATGCTCACAAAAGCATAAACGCGCCGGCGGTAATAGCTGAACATCAGTTTACGGGTGGCAACGCCGACAAGCACCCACAAAACGGCTGACAACACAAGCCAGTACCAACGCGGGAGCTTGACGAGATACCTTACAAGCCAAAAAGAAAATAAGGCTATAAGGAGGTCGGCGAGGACTATAAAAAAGCCACGGCGGGAAAACTGCATATCCTATTCCTTATACAAATAAGACTTTATCTTCGATGACACCTCGTCGATATCGGCGTCGCTGATATAAGGATGCATAGGAAGCGACAGTACAGTCTGGCACAGACGGTCGGCAACAGGGCAGTCGCCAAAACTCTGCAATCCCTTGTATGCCGTCTGAGAGTGCATAGGAGTGGGATAATAAACCATCGAGGGAATGCCGTTGTCCTTGAGGTACTGCTGCAAGCCATCGCGCTCCTCACGGCTGCGCAGGCGGATGGTATATTGAGCCCAACTGCTCATGAAACCCTCAGGGATGACAGGAAGTTCTGTCATACCGATAAGACGGTCGTTGTATTTCCTGGCAGCCTCGTTCACGGCCTTCAGCTCATAGTCGCGGAAAGCACGGAGCTTAACTTGTAATATGGCTGCTTGCATAGTGTCTAAACGGGAGTTCATGCCGATGCGGACATTGTCGTATTTGAATGAGCCTTTGCCGTGAACACGATAGCTGCGGGCGAGGTCGGCCCACTCATCATCATTCGTAAACACAGCACCGCCATCACCATAGCAGCCCAAAGGCTTGGCTGGGAAGAAAGATGTGGTGGCAATATCGCCGAAACTGCAGTCTTTCTTGTCTCCGATGCTGCCTCCGAAACCCTGGGCACCATCCTCGAGGATGGGAAGGCCGTACTTGTCGGCAACGGCTCGGACGGCTGGATAGTTCGCCGGCAGGCCATAGAGGTCTACCGCAATGACAGCTCTGGGAGTCAGGGAGCCGTCGGCGATAACAGCGGAGATCTTCCGCTCCAAGTCGGCTGCATCGATATTGAAGGTGTTCTCGTCAACATCCACAAACACCGGGACTGCGCCCTCAAGCGACACAACCTCGGCAGAACTGAAGAACGTGAAGTCGGGAACAAACACGGCATCGCCGGGACCCACATTCCACACCTTCAGACCTATAGTGAGAGCGTCGGTGCCGTTGGCGCAGGTGATACCGTGCTTCACACCCACATACTCGGCAAGCTCGGCCTCTAATTCCTTTACCTGCGGACCCATAATATATGCGCTGCTGCCGGCAACGTCAACAACAGCCTTGTCGATATCGGATTTCAGTACCTCGTACTGACGTTTTAAATCTCTGAATTGCATATCTGTTTATCTTAAAAAGTTTTATAATCCTGTTATTTATTCTGACTTAGAGGGCAACTGCTCAAGCACCTCGGGAGAGGAAAGACGGTAGCGGCGGCCGCAAGAGCAGCACAAGTCATCGCCAAGACGCTTGCCGCACTCGCAAACCCAACCGATACGGCGGGCAGGGACACCGGCCATCAAGGCGTAGTCGGCAACATTCTTGGTCACCACGGCACCGGCGGCAATCAACGCGCTGCGGCCCACCTGATGACCGCACACGACAGTGCTGTTGGCCCCCAAAGAGGCTCCCTCTTTAATCAAGGTCTTGGCATACACGCCATGCACCGGGAAATGGGCACGAGGAGTGGTGACATTCGTGAACACACAAGAAGGACCGCAAAAAACATTGTCCTCGATCTCCACGCCCTCGTAAACACTCACGTTATTCTGAATGCGAACGCCGTTGCCGATAATGACATTATTGCCGATATTCACATTCTGACCCAAAGAGCAACGGGCGCCTATACGGGCACCGCCCTGGACATGGCAGAAATGCCAGATCTTTGTGCCATCGCCTATCTCAACACCCTCGTCAATATACGAAGAGGGATGCACATAATATTTCTTTTCTGTATCCATAACTTATTGTATTACAGACGGCCGTCGATCAAATCACGGGGCATAATGGCCTTGACATCGAAAATCACATGATTCTTCTCCAACAAAGCATCGAAGTCAATCTCCATCTGACGGAACTGACGGTGAGCGACAGCCACGATAGCGGCATCGAATTTGTCGGATGGCAGGTCGCTGACGATATCGATGCCATACTCACGCTTCACAACCTCCGGACTGGCCCAAGGGTCAAAGACTGTGATATTGACATTGTATTTCTTCAACTCGCGATAGATATCTATCACACGGGTATTGCGGACGTCGGGACAGTTTTCCTTGAACGTGAAGCCCATGATGATTACCTTGCAGCCAAAGACCTTGATGCCTTTCATGAGCATCAGCTTGATAGTCTGGTCGACGACATAGGCACCCATGCCATCGTTCATGCGGCGGCCGGCAAGGATAATCTCTGGGTGATAACCCAGACGCTGGGCACACTGGGCAAGGTAATAGGGGTCGACACTGATGCAGTGACCACCCACCAAACCGGGATTCATCTTGATGAAGTTCCATTTCGTGCCGGCAGCCTCAAGTACATCTTGGGTGTCGATACCCATCAAAGTGAATATCTTCGACAGCTCGTTTACAAAGGCGATATTTATGTCACGCTGTGAGTTCTCTATCACCTTGGCTGCCTCGGCAACCTTGATGGAAGGAGCCTTGTGGGTGCCGTTGAGCAGGACACTGTTATACACCTGGTCGATAATGTCGGCAACCTCGGGAGTGCTGCCGGATGTGATCTTCAGGATCTTCTCCACCGTGTGCACCTTGTCACCGGGATTGATACGCTCGGGAGAATAGCCCGCGAAGAAGTCAGCATTAAACTTCAAACCCGACACGCGCTCGATAACGGGAATGCACTCGTCTTCGGTGACGCCGGGATACACGGTGCTCTCATACACCACGATGTCGTCCTTGCCGATTACCTTGCCGACAGTCTCGCTCGCACCATAAAGGGGGCGGAGGTCGGCAGAATTGTTCTTGTCAACAGGAGTAGGCACAGAGACAACATAGAAGTTGCAGTCGCGGATGGCCTCCAAATCGGTGGTACATACAAAGCCATGGTTGTTAATGGCGTCTTGCAGCAACTCGTCCGACACCTCAAGGGTGCTATCGTGACCGCTCATAAGACCATCAACACGCTTCTGGTTCAAATCGTAACCCACAGTGGGGAATTTCGTGGCGAAGAGGCGTGCAAGAGGAAGACCCACGTAACCCAGACCGATAACGCCAATCTTAATGTCTTTCATTTCTCTATTCAATTCAACAATTGTTTTTTATTTGTTATTTCCATTTCTCTTATTATTTTCTTTTTCACACATTTAACCATGAACGCTCTTATCAAGGAGCTAAAACTGTGGACGTCGCTGCCGAAACAGTCAGCATAGCCATTGGAAAGCAGCCACTCTGCTTTATGCTTTGCCTCCTCGCCGTAGGCGCCGGCAAAGGAGGTGATGTTGAGCTGGAAGGACACTCCTTTACCATGCAGACTGTCGTAATCGTTCTCACGCATATAAGTGTAACGCTCGGGATGGGCGAGAAGAGGATGATAACCTTTCTCCATGACAGCTTCCAAAAGCTCGCGGAAACGAATCGGAGGGTTGAAATACGATGTTTCCACCAAAAGGTAATTGCCACGGCCGCCCATCGGGAGCAGGTCGTCAGCGGAGAGACGCTTCTAAACAAGGCATCTAGCATATTCTCCGCTCCAAGGTGCAGAACAATCTTTCCGGAGTATGCCGATGACAGCTCCTCAAAACGTGAACGCAAGACAGAGGGTGAATTGGGCACATCCTCCATAATATGAGGGGTGAGCCAAACCTCACGAATACCGAGTTCCTCGTAATAGGAAAGCACCGCGAGGCTGTCGCCCATGGTCTTGATGCCGTCGTCAACCCCGGGAAGGATGTGGCAGTGGCAGTCGGTGAAGCACTGGAAAATCCCCGATTTTTCAAGGCTTCTCTTACTACTGAATATGCTCATTATTCGTCTTTGCTGTCATATCCGCCATAAGCGGAGTCACTGCTGCGATAGCCGTAGTGATAACCATATTTATAGCCGTACTTGTATCCATAGTGGCCTCCGCCGTCGGTACCGTTGAGCAGTATCATCAGGTTCTTGTACTTGCCGGAGGTGTAATACTCGTCGATAACTGAGAGCATCGACCTCTCCATCAGGCCGGCACGGACGACGAAGATCGTGGCGTCGGCATACTTGTTGATGATATCCGAGTCGGTGACGATTTCTACCGGAGGACAGTCAAATATGATATAATCGTAATCATTCTTCAGGTCCTCGATCATATCAGCCAGTTCCTGACGCATAAGAAGTTCCGACGGGTTTGGGGGAATCGTTCCCACGGGCAGGAAATCAAGATCGGGGATCTCCTTGATGCTGCAGATCAGGCTGCGGTAGTCCTTGGTATGTCCGGCGAGGTAGTCGCTCAGGCCGCTCTCGGGATTGTCGATGATACCGCTGAGGGCCCCCAAACGGAGGTCGAGGTCGATGACGAGCACCTTCTTGCCCCGCAGGCCGATGGCGGCGCCGAGGTTGGCGCTGATGAAGGTCTTGCCGCTGCTGGGGTTGGCCGATGTCGTCATGATGACGAAGCCCTTCTGCGTGTCGGGCTTCATAAACTCGACATTGGTACGCACGACGCGGAAGGCCTCATTGACCACGTTTCGGCTGTTGGCCTTGACCACTACGCGGCGCTTGCCGGCCACCTGGATCTTGCCCAGAATGGGGAAGTCGATGCAGCCGTCGGTACCTACGGTATATCCGGAGAGGTTCTGGCTGGCATTGGACGACACACTGTTGGATGCCGTCACGGTCTAGGTGGCTCCGATGTTGTGCGTGTAATAAGGCTTGTTAAACATAGAGGCGATCTGGGGATCGCGGCAGTTGACGATGATTGAGATCTGATCCAGCGGGTGGATGGTGATCATCTCCTGTTTTGCGAGCTGTACGGAACTGTTGTCGTACAGGTCCTGGAAATACTCCACATTCTCGGGAGCCTTGCAGGATGCGAGCATGCTGCATGCCACGACGGCACACAAGCAGTCTGTTCAATTGTTTTCTCATTTTAAAAAAGATGTATTTATTATGTTTCTTAGTCCTGCGGCAGTTTCTCGAAAAACTTGGTGGGGACATAGGAGGTGGCGATGATGAATCCTCCGGCTCCGACAAGCACACGCTGCTGGCGGTGTACGCGGGCCACGCGTCCTACGACACCCTTGAAACGGCCTTCCTTCACGAGTACGATGCTTCCGTCCTTGAAATGGCATTCGCCGGGACTGACCATCTCTACATGGCAGTCATCGACATCTGCCACCATCCGGAAATTGCGCATCTCACCGTCCGATATCGTTATCGGGTTCTCCTTCCCTTGGGGCAGCCCTTCGGTATGGTCGTAATAATAATGCAGATGGGAAGGCGACATCGAACTGATGTTCCTTATAAAGTCATCAATCTGCACGCGGCTGGCCTTGACGAAGAGGAGATTGCTGACGGGCTTTCGGAACTTGCGGATCACGATGGTACGGTTGTCGTAGTCGTCCCTCTCTTCCTTCTTAACATATAACATAGGTACGTAGGCTTCGAAACCTTTCTCTATGAAAAGGTCGCGGTATTTCAACTCTGTACCGTAACTGGCACGGAGCACATACCATTTGATTTTGTTTTTGGAATCGGATTGAGTAACAGATGATGGGTGACCGGATTTCTGCTTGTCGTCCGGTTTTGAGTCATGGCCATATCCTAAGGACACCCCTATAGACGTTTTCCCTTGTCCATTGAGGTTAACATAGCAGCTGTCTACTACGCTAATGTCAGGCGATGCCTTCTTATCACCGGAGTTTTCTATATTAACCTTCAACATAAAAAACAAAATTCTAACTGGTTGCAAAGGTAAAGAAAACAATTCTCATTTTTACCCCCCCTTGTTAATGTTAGTTAAACTTGACTATTTTTAACATTTTGACATGAGGCTATACTTTTCCGGGGGCAGAGAACCGTTCCATTAAAAAAGGATTAATACTCCTTAGCTGCTCCTGTCTTACTTGGATGGATATTTTGAGGGACATTCCTGTCTGTCGATTCCGAACATCCGTTTCCAT
>Ga0065711_1037839_pt1 | contig 19426 bp, 12 predicted proteins | sample Hoacrofraction12_FD_59098 | JGI IMG/M metagenome (GOLD analysis project Ga0065711, IMG submission 59098) | Hoatzin crop microbial communities from Cojedes, Venezuela - Epithelial fraction 12 v2 (version 2) | ecosystem: Host-associated > Birds > Digestive system > Esophagus > Crop | place...
TGGGCTTGTGGTTTGTCTTGGGGGGGTGGGTGTCGCCTGGGCTTGTGGTTTGTCTTGGGGGGCAAGGGAGGGGTGTTGCTTGGGCTCGCGGTGTTTTTTAAATCCCCGAAGCAGCCGGCAGCGTGCCTGTGAACGTCGGTTTCTTTCCTTTGCCGCAGCGTCCCTTCTCCCGCGGTGGCCGTCCCTTCCCGTGATTTTAGCATCATAAATAACGGTAGCTCTGAGGTTTTTCAGGGCGAGGCCTGCGTTTGCGTGTCTTGGTTTAACGGCGAGGCGGCTGAGAGGGAATTGTTTGTTTTGAACGGTCCCCTGCTTCTTCCAGGGCAAAGTTTAATCGGCAGAGTCATAGGGCAGGTTTGTGTTTTAACGATGGAGGAGAAAAATAAAGGAAACAAGTATTCTGATCTTGCTGAAAGGTGATCCAGATTCCTGCGTGTTTTTGGCTCGCTGAGTGATGTGCTCTCCTTACCCGTTTCTTTGCATACAAAGAGCTGGCATTACTTTGGCCTGGGGAGACGGAGGTGAAGAAGGCTTCCTTTGAGTATGGCATTCCCGTTCTCTCCATCAGGATTACAGCGAAGAACGGAAGCTTCCGGGACTGTCCCTGCGTCATTGTTCTTTTGGTTTCCATACGAACCTTAAGGGAAAGTTGTCTGTTCCTGATGCACAGGAGATGTCAAAAAGAAGCCCTTCCTCGAGCAGCAATTTAAATGAATTCTCATCTCACAATCATGTACAACAGGCTAGTGCTGATTTGCAGTTGAATAGGTGGCATGTCGTCTGCCCTGCAGTCAAAAGCAGAGATGCAGATTTAAAACTATCAGTAGCAAGTAGTCTTGCTACTGATACCTTGCAGATATTTTGTTGATCATTAATATAAATGAGAGGTAACTGAGCTCCTGTTCACAGATTACCGTTGGGAGCTTCTCTAGCTACCAGCTGAAAACAGGGGCGAGCTCTAAATTTTGGTGGAATCGGGGTACCTGTTGTGAAAAGTGACAAGGCCGGCGTTTGTTTCTTAAGAGCAGATGAAGGAAAAATGCTGCCTGTTCCTGCAGGTGCCGGCCAGAACCCCGTTCGGCAGGCGAGCGTTGCTGCGGGAATCCCGTACTCTGTGCCCGCCTGGTGCTGCCAGATGATCTGCGGGTCAGGCTTGAAGGCAGTGTGTCTGGCTGCTCAGTCCATACTGATGGGAGACTCCACCATCGTGGTCGCGGGAGGCATGGAGAGTATGAGCAAGGTAAAGCAAACACTCGCACTGTGCTGACTCACTGGGAGCAAACAGCATTAAGTCGTGTGGAAACCCTGTGCTTCTAGGCTGATGTCCTGGAGGCAGATTGAGAGAGTAGCTTCAGTTTCTGCACTTGGGATTGTATTTACACAAGCAACAATTCACTTCAGTAGCTTTTTATGTTAAAAAAAGCAAAGAAAAAAAAGACCTGATACTGTAGCTACTGAAAAGGTGCCATACAAACACACACCACATTTAAAATTCCACTTTAATTTCCATCTAGCCCTGTTATGGTGAATTATTTGCTTGTGACAGCTGGCAATAGGCAAATTTTTTGTGTTGCAAGAAGCCCAAAGAAGGAATAACTGGAAACGTTGTTGTTCACCAAGCACTTTGAGCTTGGACAGGAAGCGAAGCACTTTTATTTTGAGGTGTCAGCCCCAGACTGTACTGAGGAATGGCGCTGGGCCGTTGATCTGAATCCTAACAAGGGGTGGCCTCTGCTGCTGGGGCTCGCTAGCTGCCCGTGCCGAGAGTGATGTTGGTGTTCACTGGCAGCAAAGTGCGATTGGGAACCACCTGGAGCAGACTGGTAGGATGGGGGACCAACGGCCATATGGCCCCAGGGATGAGCAATTCGATCTGTGGAGGGAAAACACTTGCTGCTTTTGGTGATCTGCTGCCGGGGAAATGCATGGCCAGACTGAGCATGCCAGTGGGCAGACACCGAGGGAGAGATGGGGCAGGCCGCGGAGAGACTGCTGGGATTTGGGGTAGCCACCTGCAGCCGCACGGCAGGGGTCTGTCTCTTCAGCTGTCTGTCTGTATTGCGTGCTGGAGATAGAAAACATCTGACTCCTTCTGAAATACCTTCTTGCAGGCTCCTCATGTCATTCACATGCGAGCTGGGGTGAGAATGGGAGAGGCTTCCTTGCAGGACACTATAATCCTCGATGGCCTTACAGATGCTTTTTACCAGTATCATATGGGTATCACAGGTAAGTGGTGACAGTCCAGAAAATGAAACAGTTAACTGGGAAGCGGGGAAGAATTCACTGACAGGAAATTGCAGAAATCTGAAGTTTCACATAAGGTGTTCCAAGCTGTCCTTAAGCTGTAGTTGTGAAAGAGAAAGAAATCCCCGATATTGAAAGGCATTGAAGGCATTTTCTGCTTTGTTTGTAAAACTACCAGGTTGTTTATCTGAGCTAATAAATTCATGCCTCTGTAAAAGCACGTTTTTTGTATTCCCTGGCTTGTGCCTCTTGGCACCTTATCCCACTGCATCTCTTTTGCATCTGAGCAATTTAATGAAATTTCAGGAGAAATAAACAAGCTACTCCCTGTGTGTAACTGGAGCATTCGGCAGTACAGATTTACAGTGGGGGGGAATTTCGCAAAGTGTGCTGTGGACACACATGATTCTGTAGCTTCAGGTTGTTGCACCCTGGATGGGATCATCAGCCAACTGCTTTTTCAGTCCCTGCTGATGAAGCAGAGTGACTTCAGAACTGTTCCCTCATCTGTCTGAAGCAGCAGTCGAGAGATCTGAGCATAATAATCCAGAGAACAAATAAACTAGAAAAGCGTTCTTGCACTTGTCTTTAATTGGATATACCATTTGGGAGGAGATCCCGCACAGAAATTTTCACCCTCAAAAGAAAATGGAGAATCACGAGCGAACAAAATGAAGAAATCGGAATGAGAACTTTTCAACAAGTTTAGCTGCTTGCTACAGCAAACATTAATGGCTACCTTTGTGCTTGCAATTTTACAACTTAGAATTTTAGCATTTACTGATGGTGATTTGCATTTTGTTCCTATTTCAGCTGAAAATGTGGCCAAGCAGTGGCAAGTCAGCAGAGGGGAACAAGACCAACTTGCTGTAGAGTCACAAAACAGGGCAGAGGCAGCACAGAAAGCTGGCTATTTCACAAAAGAAATTGTTCCTATTCTTGTACCTTCTAAAAAAGGTAGGTGTGAATGGATAACGAGAGCTGACTTTAAAGAAAAATCTGTTTTCTGCTATCATCAGTGAACAGTTTTCCCATTATACAGCCTTTGCTGTAAGCTGTTCTGTAAGCATGTAGCCTGTTGCTCTCTTTTTCAACTTCTAGTGGTTATTTTTTTGAACAAAGAGAGAAGCAATGCAATGTGGAATATCTAAATGCAGTGCCCTGCAAATACTGCTACTATCTGTTTTACTGAAGATGTAGTTACTACCCAGGCAAACCGCTAACATAACAGAGGCTTGGATACGGTACCAAGATCAGTATTTTTGTTTCGTTAGGTTACTACTGCACCAAATGTAAAACACTCATGTTGATCTGGCAAACGTTGCCCACCTAGTAAAATACGCAGTGACAATAATTAAGGTTACTGGTTAATTAACTAGGTCTTGTTACATATATTATCGATGTTTCTCTTTAGGTCTGTTAGGGGTAGCTAGACAGTATTTTAGTTGTTAGTGTTTGTCTCGGAAAACCCAGCTGTCTGTCCTGCTAGCAGCAGCTGGAGGGAGCTTTAATGAATTGCACTGAGCTGGAAGCTGTCTCCTACAGTGTGGCTTGTTGGTTAAAAGCAGTATGGCATGTATTTCCAATCAGCCTGCTGTTTGTGCCACGTTTCTGTTCGAGACAGGCGCATGCAGTGAGACCCTCCTGTGAGTGCAGCGCTCTGTTTTTCAGGTTCGATAGAAGTGAAAACAGATGAACACCCTCGACATGGGAGCAACTTGGAAGCAGTGGCAAAGTTAAAGCCGTGTTTCCTGACAGACGGAACTGGCACAGTAACAGCCGCGAATGCTTCAGGTTGGTCCGTCTGGCTAAAACCGAAGCGGAGAAGAACAGCAGCTGCTTGTGGCGCAAGGCAGGGTCTCTGCAAAGCGTTGGCTGCCGGGCGGTTACTGCTGAATGTATTTTGCAGCAAATGGAATGTGTTTGACAACATGGGCGGAACTGGAATAGAACTGTGGTGGAGGATTTCTTCACAGATCAGTTGTCTTTTGTTTGCTTGCTTTCTGTGAAGCGATACAAGTGTTTGGACAGTAACAGCAATATTTGATAGGCTGGAACAAAGAGAAACTACATACTCTCTTTTTAAAACTAGCTGTCTAGTGGTTTCTAATACTTCAGGTCTGAACGGAGGAAAACTTGACAATTCATGTTTGAAAATGTTACTTCTGTGGGACTAACTCTCCTGCTACAGGCAGCTTTGAAACTACTTCCATGGTCCTTATGCTACCTCTTCCAAAGTCTGCATAATAAATCTAATGTGCTCTTTTTTCAGATCATGCCTCAGCTCTTCCACCTCCTGCTTTCTTAATAGAAATCACAAACGTGTCCCATTTACAGCGGTATAGATATGTCACCCATTTGAAGTGTTTGTGCCAGAGGTCAGACTTGGCTGATCAGAAAAAAAAGATTGACCTAAACCAGTAAAAGATTTGTGATTGTTTTGTCTAGATTGTGAACTTAGGCAAGCCGGAAGAGGTGATACAGTAAAAGCCATAAAACCCGACAAATACATACATGATGTTTGTCATTCCACAGGTCTAGGTGATGGAGCTGCAGCTGTAATTGTGATGAAGAAATCGGAAGCTGCTAGGAGAGGTCTTACACCTTTGGCTCACATTGTATCTTGGGCTCAGACAGGTATAGAGCCATCTATAATGGGAGTAGGGCCCATTTCAGCGATAAAGCAAGCTGTAAGTAATTATCTGTCTATCTATCTTTGTATCTATTATTTAAAAACCCTTGCTTGTAATCGCTTTTCATTTTCTGGCCGTGGTTTTCCTATATTCGAAGGAAAACTTAGTAGAAAAAATAAACTAAGTGAAAACAAGACTTCAAATAGTGGAGAGTATATAAAATTAAGATTTGTAGTGCTACCAGGCTAGTGCCTACTCATTGGGGGAAGGAAAAAAACGTATAGATGTGTACATAACCTCGTCAGGTTTGTGAAGGGCTACCTAGATGACCAGCTGAAGAGATGAGGCTAAAGATCAGATTTCATGGATGTGTGTGCTCAGCTCATTTGGGGATGGTTTGATCCTGCCACCATGTGGTTCCCATGCTGTGTCTGCCCACGTTAATTTTCAGATTGCTGCCTGATGGTATTTACAAGAGTACAACGCTGAGAGAGGGGCCAGTGAGTGCACCTGCATTAGCAAACCTGGTGGTGCCCTTCGTGTTCTGGTTTGCCCTGCGGAAAGGGTCAGAGCACGCAGATTGAGTTCCTTCCAGATGAAACCCAACAAGAAGGTGCACTCCAGAACCACATCTAACGTGCTCGGGCCATTACTGGACGTTACTGGATGCGCTCTGTGTTCCATCCACAGGGCAAGATGCTCAAATAAAGCGTCTGGAGTGAGCAGCCCCTGTGGTACCACACAGCTTGCTCACACAGATGTGGCCCATGGCAACCCCAGCTGATTGCTTGCTAATACTGAGCCATGAAGCTGCACATGAAAAGAGCTCTTGTACAGCTGATAAGGATAGGTTTGCTTTTATTCCTTCTTGGTTTTTATTTATACTGTGTAAAGGCCTTATTTTGTTCGTTTCTGAAAGGTGCTGGCAGTGTAGAAGCCTAACTTGAACTCACCCGAGCTCTGTGGCTTTAACGGGAAAATCAGGACTGTAATGCTGAAGCTTTTTCTTATCGGATCTCAAACTGCTCTTCTAAATCAAGAGTGCTATAAATGTACATACAATGCACATATTTACTTTAAATTGTAGAACAGACAAGCTGTATTTAACAGCACATATAATTCTGTAGCTACTCAGAAAAAGGGCACACTACTTCTTAATGTAAACCTTGTAATGTGTGTTATCAAACACTTCACACCCTCCATCAGTTTATCTCTTAACACTTTATAGTGAGAGAAGGGCTAGGCAGTGCATTTTAGGGTTGCATAGTAAATTTTAAACATAAGGCTTTTCCCAGAAGGCGAACAGATTCTATAGTGTCCGTGTAGAAGAGAGGCCCTCCTCCTTGACTGTAGCCTTGGAGGTGGGCCAGCCTGGCTAGCTGGTTGTGAAACCCTGTTGCTGCAGGCGATCATGCTGATAAAGTACTGCTGTGAGAAACAAAGTGAGTGGAATTCAAAATGTAAATGTGTGAAACATGCCTCAGCCTGTACCCAAGTGGGCAACTGCACCACAAGAGTTTCTCAAGTGAAAACATGAGCCAAACCATCTTCCAAACTAGGCACCTGTGGAAAGCCTGAAGTGCCAACTTCCAACATAAAGGCAGGAGGGACTGGTAAAATCACGCTTGTTGCCCATCACTAATGGTCATTTCACTATTTCCTGGGTAAAATCTGTATTAAGCAGAGAATTCCTAATCAAATCAGACTTAGGTCCTGAAAAATGTGCTTTTAATCTGTTAAAACCTACTTTTGATAAAGTTAGTCATTTTCTTAAGAGCAGCCAGCAGGTTATAGCACATTGCACTGACTTTTGCTGACACTGACGTTTTCTGTTGTCTTCAAGAACTCGGAGATTCACCCTGGCTATATAAAAAAACCCAATTTATTTTTGTGAATGTTTTAGAAGTGGTGGCTTTGTATCACCCGATTTAAGTCATATGAAAAACTTCCTCTGGTGCTGAGGAAAAGCTAAAAGATAATAAAGCTTCTACTGTATTTTGTGTTCTCAGATTGAGAAAGCCAGCTGGACTCTGGACCAAGTTGACTTGTTTGAAATTAATGAAGCATATGCATCGCTGTCTGTTGCAATAGCAAAAGAACTGAAAGTAAAGCCAGAAAAGGTAATGAATATATTGGAGGCCGCAATCAGTTTGCCTCCTGTAATTCAAAGTTGTCCCCTTGTGCGCATCTGGATTGTGTTGCGAAGAGGTGAGAGCAGTCCTCTGGCCACCACTTAGCCGTAAGCGACAAGGATGGGAACCACACGAGGCCTGTCCCTATGCCACTCTGCTGTGCCCTTGCTTTGCTAGCAGGCAGATTTATTAGTGGATTTGTATGCAAATTGGGGTAACTGCTTGAGCATACTTGCAGTTCACTTCAGAATTTGAACTTGCTGCTGGAAGGGTATCTGCCACTGTCTGCTTCCAGCAATGGCAACAAGTGCAGGTACTACTCCGCCCTCCCTAAATTCACCTCAGTTATCACCTGAAGAATCCTCAGAGATGGGCCTCTTCCAGAACTGCAGCCGCTGTTACATCTGTGTTCAGTGTCTCCTTGACACGGTGGCAGCCGTTTCAGGCTTGCTCACGCTCAGGGACTGCATCCAGTGATGCCATTCGCATTGAAACTCAGCTAAGCCATCTCACTGATGTTTTAACTTGACCTTCTGCCTTGGCTTTTTTCAGATCAATGTCCAAGGAGGAGCTATTGCCCTCGGCCACCCTCTCGGCGCCTCTGGTTGCCGCATCCTTGTTACTCTCCTGTATGCACTGGAACGAACAGGGGGAAAGCGCGGCATTGCTGCTCTCTGCATTGGAGGAGGAATGGGAATAGCCATGTGCGTTGAGAGATGAATGGGAATGAATGCAGAGCTAGTGCTAACTAGCTTTGAAACAGTTTATTAGTAATCTTCTAATAATAGAGCTTATACTTGTTTTGCCTAAAATTAAAGTAAACTTACTCTGTTGCTTTTTGCCACTCAAATCATTGCCTTGACAACAGGATCAGCAGCTACTGTGGGCACTCTAGTTGTTACACGCGAGCTGAAATTCTTAACACATGGACCAATCTCACTTTCAAAAATTAATTTGTTCACAATAAAATTGCAGCAGCATTCAACCACTTGTTTTATTGACATTTTAGTTACAAGAGTGGGAAGTGTACATTAGACAAACATAAATAAAACCCAAGTTATTCTTCAAGTGCTCCAGAGCGAACTGCATCCTCATAGCACCCACCCTCCTCTTTAGTTTCAGGGTGCAGTTTGATGAGATCATCAATTCGAAGAATAGTAATGGCAGCTTCTGTTGCAAACTTCAGGCTCTTAGTTTTGACCATGGTTGGTTCAAAGACTCCGGCTTGCTTGTTATCGCGAGGCTTTCCATTGATCAAGTCAAGACCAATCCTGAAAAGAAGACATACTGTCAGATGGAGAGATAGAAAAGGTAGAAATGAAGTTGGAGTATGCTGTGTGACTGCTGCTAGGTCTCAGTGACACAAATACGACTGAAGGACAGAGGGAGGAAAGTTCAGTGATACCCTACACCCTTTCTTCACATGCAAATCACGGTTCAGAAAAGTGGCAGAACAATTTTTCATGGCAGTCACCCACCCACTTCACTGTTCACACCCTTCCTGCAGCCAGGTACTTGCCATTTCAGATTTTTGCGATCTGGGTTAACTTGCGCCTCGTTGTGGAACGCTCTCAACTTCGCAACGAGATCTGTCGCATCCTGCGCCGCATTTACTGCCAATGTATTTGGAATTACTAAGAGCGATCTTGCAAATTCTGCTATTGCAAGTTGTTCACGTGATCCCTAGAACAAGAAGAAAGTTTTTAAACTAACTGCTGCAACAAAAGAGGAAAAAACCAGCCATGATCATGAGTGTCAATGGTAGGCAGTGGTTTTCACATACAAAACGGATTTTTAGGCCACAGAACCATATAGTCTAGTTATCAGAGAAACTCATATCCTCCATTTTGAAGAAGCATCTTGCATTCTGTAAGACAATTAGGTTTTCACGAACCACGGAACCGACTTCTAGTGGAAGGAAACAAATGCTCGAAAATTCGCATTATCCTAGTTTACACGTACACACTGTTACTTCTTCATGCAAGACTTACCATGCTGGTTGCGTAATTTTCAAGATATATTGAAAGTGCTGCCTCTACAGCACCACCACCCGGGACAACAGACTTGGATTCCAACACCCTTTTAACAACACAGAGAGCATCATGTATGGATCGTTCCATTTCATCACACATGAAGTCGTTAGCTCCTCGTAAGATAATTGATGCTGAAGTACGAGCCTTTGTGCTAGGGAAAAAAAACTGGAAGTCAGCTGTGCTGAACAGAACATAAATTAAAACTCTTCTTGCTGAAAATTTTCTTCTAAAGCCAAGTTCAGTTAAGCCAGATTCTTTCAACGTTTAACAGAAGATCCGATTGTTATACACCCTTGCATGATGTGTACATTGTGACTTCGTAAGTCAATATTTAAGTTCTAATATGCAAGAACCTAGTTTGATTTTAGTCTTTCAGAGAAAGCTACCTGGCAAAAGTATACTTGACAAGGATGTTTTCCCATCAAATAAGGGGAAAGTGTAATTAGATAGCAGGAAAGTTCTCTTTTTCTATAGCCATCAAGCGAGCTAACGACTGCCAACATTACAGTATAATCAGTCATGTAACTGCCACACAAGTGCCATGGTCAGAGTATTTCAGTCACGTGCAAATGAGACTACGGGAAGCTGAACAGTGAGAAGGGATATTGAAGCAGTGGAAGAGTTAATACCCAAGGCATATTCCTGTCAAACTGATACTCAAGTCTTCAGGTACCAGGCAGCAGTGGCATACCACAAACTTCAAGGGAAAACACCATGTGTGTGTACAGCTAATAATTGTTCCTCCTCTTAGCCATTAAAAAACCCTAGAATACCCTTTCAACCATGTGGTTCATTTCATAGTACCAAGCAGATGACAGAGTCAATGAAACCAGCACAAGCAAACGCTGTCTTGCACTATAAAGGGTAGGATTTAATTGCACCTCCTCATGCAGATGAAATTGCTCAGATGGCACCCATTTCCTTTTACTGTCTCTAAAGGGAAGCCAGTGTGACTACACTGCTAAAAGCCAGGTAAAGGAACATGATGTGAATGCTGCAATAATGTCTCTCACAATTGTACTGTAAATGTTAGAAAAATTTGTTTATAAACAAAATTTTAAGTATATCTAGAAATCTGGTTGTGTCATACATTATAGCTAATGAGACAGGCATCCAGCCACAGCAGAAGTTAAATACCGACAGGTTTCACCTCTGATTTGCAGTTGACTTTTGTATACTCTTTCCCACGCACGTAACTACTTGTACCACCAAGACAGCATGGAAGTACATAAATGCTGTTTGATCTCAAACTTAGTAGAAAGCGTACATAGAACTGAGTATTTTAAAAAGGATCCTTACTTCTTGATTAAAATCAGCTCATCATCACAGATTCTCTCTTGAACCACCTCTTCTGCCTGTCCAAGCATTAATGCCTCAAAACTCTCCTCACCTTCAAGGTTTGCAAGGGTTGAACATATGGTTGCTTTAACAAACAAACAAAAAAGTAAAGTTAGCATTCAATTCCAGCACATGCTTTTCCAACTTCCCAGAACAGGCATACAGTAAGAAAAACAGAAATACAAGCACTGTAAGTATATTTTTCTTAAATTCAATGGCACTTCCAATTGTCGGGTAGCAATTCAGAATTCCGCAGTTTGTAACTGATGCTGCTCTTTTTGCTCAACTTTTACAGCACTTACTTTTCAACAGCTAGTACAAGTTCCTGTGCTTCACCAAAATGACAATTAAGAACTAGCAGATAAAATCTGCATAGGACCGTATTATTTAATATGTGTTTAATATTATTTAATATATGTTTAATGATTTAGGACTTCTTCATTTGTCTCGAACAATCTAAAAAAGGCACTTAACTCTCCAAACAGAGGCTTATAAATGTATGCTTAATAAAGACTCCAAAATAAATACAGATTCTAGCTCCCATTTCCACAAGAAGACATCTTCCCAGTGCAAGGCAGCATTTTTTTCCCCTATTGTAAATCTTCAGCAGTCAGCTCTTACAGTACTCATCTACTTTGACAGAACGATCACTTAAAGGTAACACTAAAGTTAAAACCTAACGAGCGGCTCAGCTCTACTCATCCTCTCCTTGCATGGCTCGCATGTTAAGAAGCCATGTTTTGAAAATTAGTTACTAATATCCTAACGACAGCTTTTACTTAAGAGATATTTTTATATACACATACCTCCGGATGCCTTAGCAATCCGCTTAAGGTCCTTTTTTACAACTCTTCGTACTGCCATAGCACCAGCATCAATGAAGTATTTCAGACACATATCATCAATACCTCCAGTGCTGAGAATAACATTGGCACCAGTGGCCAAAATCTTCTGGATCCTTTCTTTGGTTATGTCAGATTCTCTGAAAGGATAAAGTCAAAGTTGTAAAAAATGCTTTTAATCTGCAATCACATTCTGTCAACCACTTCCCGAAATCTTAAGGCAGAGCTTCACAAGGAGAAGGAACCATTGCACAAACATACTTGGATTTCTTGAAAACTGACTTAAAATAAATTTTACCTTCCAATGTGAAGACTTTTACGATTAATTTTTGGTATTACTGGGAAATGTTAGCATTTAAAACATTTTTACCTCTTGCGCTCATCCAAAATTACATTGAGCAACCTGACTGAAGAGACCAAAGCCAGCCTGTGAAACCCCACCACCTCAGTCATGCGAGCTTACACACACCTCTGCCTTATCTGGTCCAGCTTCTCAGGGTCCGAGATAACAACCTGAACACCAAGCTTCATTTTTGCTTTCTGCAGGCTGAAGTCAAGGCATGCAATCTTCGCATTAACTATTCTCTTGGTCATAGCTGACGACAGAGAACAAGAAATAGCATTCTGTTAAATTGAGTTAACAGGGCATCAAGTCAGCATTAGAGATCAAAACTAACACTACTTTCATGTTTCAGGTTTCTATTCGGTTTGCTTCTCCGCCTCCAGTTCTGCCCTAGTACAGAAAATTGCTAACGAAGACTTTCAGAGAGAATTTATTTTTAAAAAACCGTCACTACTATAACCTCTCTTCCCCATTTTACAGACCCCATCCCCAAAATGTGAATGACCATGAAAAGCTGACTCTTCAGTCTTGCATCCTTTAGGCTACCTAATCACAACACAGCTCTGCTAAATGTAACAGCTCCCTACAAACCTGACACTGGCTCCTCACAAGGGAGGTGCCTATGTTCCAGCAGATCCCAGTGTTACCAACGCTGACACTGAGCTAGGGAAACTACAGTAACCTACCAACGCCTTGTGGATCACTGCTCAGTGCCAGACCTTAGCCTAGAAACCACTGGTGAAGTGCTAAATTTTTCCTGCATTCTTGTTTAAGTGTTCTGGAATTGAAAACTCACTTGATATGCAACTAATGCAGTCTGTAAGAAGATCCATGCAGAAAGACCAGGAGGACTGAGATCACACAAAAGCCTTATGAAACACAGCATGTTCTTACCCTGGGAGCACACCACGCAGTTCAGTGCATAACCGTTCACAAGCATGCTCTCTTTCTGGCTGCGGCCGTGTGCCTTCAACACATTAACCGAGTTGATTGGATACCGAGCCTGGCCCCTCTGGTCTGTGTATTTAACTGCCAGTGCAGCATCCACCACCATATTAGCAAAGAAATCGCCATCACTAAAAAGTTGTTAAGGTTATAACTGAAGAAAAACAGTATTATGCTTAAGGCAAAAAATGCACAGTCACTGACAGTGCCCAAACTAAGTAAAAAACTGTTTCCAAAAAGGAACTCCAGACAGGTATGAAGTGTTCCTCAACAAAGACACCTACCCTATACGCACTCCCTTGTTGGCACAAAGGCTAAAAATGCTGTTTTTTTGAAGTCTACGAAGTAAAATGCAATCTTCCTTCCTCTGGTTTCACTCCCCAAGTACTCAACTTCTGTAAGGCATTCTTCCATTCACACAATTCCTTATCTAGTGTCACTAACAAGCAATGTCATCAGGAAACAAGACACTGTTCAAGCTATTGTGATGTGCCTAACCAAGTTTAAATGAATTCGAAGAGTCTGAACACATTTTCCCATGCCAGGTAACAGTATCCGTGAAACTTTTCTCATATCCCTGTTACAAAAACAACAGCTTGAATACTATACCCCGCTCACAAAAACTGCTGCAAAGGAAACTACCCTAGCTACTCAAGCTCTCCAACCAATCATTCAAGTAACCTGATGACGTTAAAAGGATACATTCCTATAATTTTAGAGGACATTGATGTTTTAGCAGCATTAATTAGGCACTCCCTGCCCAATTCATCTGTGTTAATAATAAGATTTTCATTGATGTAGCGAACTGCTTCCCTGTAGAATAAAGACAAATACTGGTAAAGAATTCCAAACCCACACAGACAAAAAATCTTATGTGTTTTCAGCCCTTCTAAATATTATCTCAAAGAACACAGAGGTGAAATCAGTTCATCTTCTAGGACAGTGAAACGACATTTCTACGTGAAACTACAGAAATTCAAAATAAATTAAAAAAGCCAAGCCCAAACTAACAAAAAAAGCCCAAAATACACCCCAAAACCAAAACGCTATATCCACTTTGCACCAAGAAGTCTGTATTAACACAGTCACAAATACAGAAATAAACAAAAAACATGCAGTTATTGTACCTTAAAAAATGCAATGTACTTCAACTGTATTAGTTTCTTACTTGCAAGCAAGTCGGTATCCACCAATAATCGAGGTAGGATGAATTTTCTGTTTCACTAGCTCATCTGCATTTTTCAGAAGTTCTGCAGCAATAATTACCTGTTTGAAATACAAATACTGAATACATGTATTTCATACAAGTAAAATTGACTACCTGTTGCCACTAAGTGGAAAAGTAGAATCACAAATAGTTGTCCAATGTCTACTACTCAGTGGAAACAAGTACTTGCGACCTGGAATCATAAATAGTTTCTGACACCAGGCAAAAGCCACCTGATTCCCACCCCCAAGCTATCAAAAGTCTCAGGCAAGCTGTCAACACCCAGCATCCTTATTAGTCCCAACACTTTAACTTCTCATGGTGGTTAAAGATTAAGAACCTTAATTCAGAATCCACCCTCAACCTTCAAGAAAGGAAAAAATGAATAATGAAACTGCAGTAAGCAAATTCCATTCTGGAGCACCAGTTGTGTATAGAAACCAGCATCTCTAAAAAACCACAAGTCTAATTTCTTTACTCTGTAACCTACTTCAAAAAAACCTGTTTATATTCAGTCAACTGCAAGGTTTTTCATTCTGTATAGTTGATGCACATTGCATCAAGATTCCCAACAAGTAAATGAAAAGCTGCACTGTGATAATGAAACACTGACTTTTGGTGCATCTGCCTGTAAAACTTTCTACGTACCACTGAGGTTGTCCCATCGCCAACTTCTTTGTCTTGCAAGTCTGCCAGCTCACAAAGAACTTTAGCAGCAGGGTGTTCCACTTCTACCAGTTTCAGAATGGTTGCACCATCATTAGTAATGGTCACATCCTAATTTTCAGAAATCAAATGATAATATGAGGCATATTTCTATTATGTATTTACTATTGCGTTTCGTAATGTTCATGCAAACAGAAATTATTCTTTGCAAATGCCCATAAAAAAACTATTTAAAACAAACGTTTATTGCTTCTTTTTAACCAGGAGTCCCATTCCAACAACAGAAACGTTACCAGTGCAGAATCTGCACTTTCTTTTTATCAGAAAGTCTTTACCTTACAGAAACTCAGCATATGTTTTACACATACCGGATTAGCAGTAGTAGTGCAATGACTACCCTCTAATACAGTATTTTATTACAGCAGCCTATAAAATGGCAAATTTTCCTCATATGTTTGAAATACTTTAAAACACAAAATACTGCTTTAAAATTTTTATGGTATTATTTGAATTGGGTTTTTTTCTGTTATTTCTCCTAATGTAGAGACCAGGATATACAAGTAAACACCATCACAAAACCTCACTTTAACAGTGATACTCATTCCTGTGATTTTTACCACTACCTGTAAGCGGTGACAAGAGCTTACATCTAGAAACGAGACAACAGTGCCACAAACTACAGCACTAGATTAACCTAAAATGATGTAGCATACATTGCCTGATTCTCAATTTTACCACAGTTGTCGTCCTACCCCCTCTCAGAACAGTAGAAAAAACCAGGTATTTGCACATTAGACCTACGAAGCACACTAGGTGGGAGCACTTTTTTACACAAGAATACAAGTCCTCCTGACGCTTCCTTGAAGGTTTACTTACCCCAATATCATCCACCAACATCTTATCCAGACCAACTGGCCCAAGAGAACTCTTCACAATGTTGGCAATAGCACATGCAGCAGTAACTGAAGAAATGAAAAGAAAAAAGAAAAAAAGTTTTATCCTTCTAACTTCAGACTTATTCAGGTTTACAAGGAAATGTGCCAAGCACCTGAAATTCAGAAACTTGAGATAAAGTGACCTAATTTAACATTAGGTTTCAGCCTAGCTAAACTAGTAATAGGTTGCTGCTACTAAAAACTACAATCTGCACCAAGCTTCACCCTTCCCTCCAAGGTGGTTCAGCTAAGTAACCTGGCAGAACTATCAGATCAGAAAAAGAACAGTTTTCTGCTGGCTTGGAAAGATGGAGGACACTATTGAGGTTAGAAGAGGTGGTAGCTTAGCAGAGATTGGTAGCACTGCTTCTTTTGGTAGCAGCAACTCATGCCATGAAACTGCACCCTCGTTTACTCCTCAGTTCTAGGCAAATACAGAACAATGGCAGCACCCTGTACCAATCAGTAACAAACCTCGTTGCCCCGCTTAGGTCTGCGACTGAAACACACCACTTATTCTGTACCTAAGTCAAAACAATAAAAAGTGACCTTTTAGTCACTAGCAAAGCAAGGTGGAACCTCTAACACAGCGGCTTGTTTAAAAGATGTTCTGCCAGCTTCATATAGGAAAAAGATACAATCAACCTTTTCCTTCAGACCGTGGCACGGTTTTCTCTATCCCACAAGCATAGCCACTTCCTCTGGAAATTGAAAAAGTGGTAGTATAATGGGAAGAGCGACAACTCAGACCTCCCCTTTGTGAAGTTCAAACGACATAACTGTTTTTTTTGTTTTGGAGAAGTAATGGCAGCTGTCTGAAAGAAATAACCGTTGCATCATCAAAGCCGCCATTATCAAGTCTCCCAGCCATACATTAAGGTAATTCTTATTGTAATGGTTCTGCCTAAAGTATCGTCAGAACCGCGCGACTCTCGCAGTCACCAGGAAGCAAATCTTCAGCGCCTTCCTTTGTCTTTTACCTACCCGGAAACTGAGACCGGCCTCGGAATTTGCAGCCTTTTCCCACGACTTCGGATAAAACCCAGAGAAACGTAGAAAGCTTTTAAGACCTACGGCTAAAGACGACCATCCCGAGGCCGGTCCCCGCTTTCGGCAGCGGGTGACTTCCCCGTGCCGGGGAGCAGCCGCTTCCCCAGCCGTCCCTTCCCCGCCAGGGTCCCTCGGCCAGCCCGCAGGCCCTGCCGGCTCAGCCCTGCGAGCTCGGGGCGGGACCGAGCCCTCCCCGGCTCCGCGGCCGCTGCCCTCCCGCTGGGCGCTTCCCCCGGGACAGGGCGGCGACGCGGGACCGCTTCGCCACCGAGGCGCCCGGCAGCGGGCGAGCCCCTGGCCTCGCCGGGGAGGCTGCGGAGGAGGAGGAGGAGCGCTGCCGCGTGCCCGGCTCCCAGCGGCCGGGGGTTGCGGGAGGCCGCCAGCAGGGCGAGGCCTTCCCCGGGGGAGGAGAGGTGGGCGAGCACATGGCGGCGGTAACGGCCGCGCCATGTCACCTCCTTCCTGCCCCTCCCCCCACGGCTCACCAGGCCCTGCCAGCAGCGCGCGGCCGTTACGGTACCGTTCTGCGTGCGGATCGTGTCGCCGCTGGTCCGGTCGCCGAAGACAGCCAGGGGCCCCTCCATCGCTGCCATCTTCCCGCTCGGCCACGGCACAGAACGGAAAGGTAAGACAGCGCGCGGGACCACGGAATGGCCAGAGCGCCGCAAGGAATGCTGGGTACACCCCACCCCCCTCCCCGAGAGGCTGGAGGGAGGGGGGACGGCCCCGCGCGCAGGAGGGGCGGGACCACGCCCCACCCGCCCAATCCTGGGGCGCGGTGCGGCCCAGCCTCAAGCCGCGATTGGCCCGTGCAGTTGAACAAAGCCGCCTCGCCGAGGGAGGGGCGGGAGGATTTCCAGGAGGTTCTAGAAGGTGGCGTGTGCTCGCGCGCATGCGCGCCGGCTGCCCCGCCCCTGAAGGGCGCGGCGCGGGGGGCGGTGCGGGGCGGTGCCGCCGGCGGAGGCTTCCCCTGGGGCGGGGCAACGGCACCGGCGCTTCCGCGTGACGTCTCCAGCTGCGGGCGGAAGTCCCTTCGAGGCCGGCTTCCGGGGGGAGGTGGTCGCCTGGCCCGGATGGCGGTGACCGGGCGTCCCTAGAGCGGCGGGAAGGTGACTGCCGCCCGCAGGCCGTGGCCAGGGCCGGCTGCCCATGGCGCTGAGCGGCCGCCGCTGCCTGCTGCTGGCGGCCCGCGGGCTCCAGGCACGCGATGCGGGTAAGGCCGCGCCCGGCGGGGGGCCCCGCGGTGGGGTTTCGTGAAGCCTGGACCCTGGGGACCGGCCGGGCGTGGCCGAGTTTGTATTTTGCGCGCGGGGTTTGAACCGCTGTTAAAACTTCCCACGCTTTTCGGTTTCAGCCTGCGGGTCGCCTCGTACGCTGGAGAAACACGTTCAGCTCCCGTAATCCCCCTGTTTAGTCTTTAAAAGAAAAAAGAATAGCTAGCGTTGCCCTGCGGAGTTTTACAAGCTGTGTCATCCCGTACTGTGTGCACTCTGCTGTCTGCACGATACTTTTTTCACCTTGGGGGGGGGTTTATTTCCTTCTTTCCCTCAAGGTCTTCGCTTTGTGTCAACGACAGCCAGTCCCAGCACTGAGGGAGAAGTGGACACAAGCGAGAACGAGGTGGTTGCCCCAGACTTCACCAACAGGAACCCTCGGAACCTGGAGCTGCTGGCCCTGGCTAGGAAGGAGCGTGGCTGGAAGACAACGTGGCCAAAGCGTGAATTCTGGCATCGGTGAGTCAGAAAGTCACCAGCAGAAATGAAGACTCCAGAACAAATGAAAACAAAAAAACCAAAAACCAAACAAAACCAAACCCACCAGGTGGGATTTCTACAAAATTCACTTTTTAGCTTGTTGAATCCCTTACTCCCTTAGTTGTTCTTAATTAGCGGGTATCTTCTGTGGTCAGGGAACAGCAGGCTGGCATCATGTGGAAGCTAGCCTGCGCATCATCGTCAAGGTAGCAGTAATATTGCTTAAGCAACTGCTGTTTAATGCAGGATTCTCCTAGTCCTGTGCTGACCAGGTATCGTTGTTTTATTTGAGGCATCATCATAGTCTGCTGGGTGTTGGTGGTTTTGCTGTTTGGGTCTTTTTGTTTTTGTGGGTTTGTTTTTTTTTTTTTAAGAAAATGCTGATTTCTTGTCCTCTGTAAAAGTATGTTCTTTTTAAGCTGGGTGTTCAAAGTCATTACTTTGTTCTTGAGGGGAGAACCACGTCCAGTTTGTTGATACCTGGAAACCCGGTACTGCCTCAGAGCAACGGCGAACAGTTGCTGCGACGCTCCGCGGGGTGTGCTGGGGCTTACGGAGCGCTGTGAGAGACCAACCACGCGGCAAACCAGCGGCTGCCTTCCTGCGGGCGCCGCTTCCTGGTGCAGCTCGCAGTTGCCCGTGCGCTGTGCGGTTTGGTGCGTTCGAGTAGAGCAAGGAAAAACCTAGATAAGATAAAAACAGTATTAAGGAATCATTATTGTATTAATAGCTCCCATATGTTCAGTTCTAAGCGAGTTACTCGCGCATGCAGGCGTTTGAAGGTGTTCTCCCTGCGGGTGGGAGACGGCGGTGCCGCCCCACGTTGCTTCTCCCCTGCCCCCAGGCTGCGGCTGGAGCGGACCCAGCACTACGCAGAGGCCTTCGTCGAGCGCTGCGACGGGGACGTCGTGGTGTCTGCCTCGACGCGCGAGTGGGCCGTGAAGCGGCACCTGCACAGCCCCCGGGGGGTGGCGGCGTGCCGCAACCTGGGCCGCGTCATGGCGCAGCGCTGCCTGGAGGCCGGCATCAACTTCGTGAACTTCAAAGCTGTTATCCCATGGGAACGCCGTTGCGACTCGGCAAGTACCCGATGCTCGCTTGGCCTTTCTTTTTTCCTTTTTAAGCGGTAATTTTACTGCCCTTCACCGTTAGTTTCCTTAATGTGGCTTGGCCGTCCCTGCTGCAGTAGTCGGAAGGGCGACTGATGAGCTGCGGGGTGTCGGGGAGGCTGTCAGCCCCCGTCCCTCTCCATGACCTGTCCCCGCGCCGGGGCTCCTCTCCGCGCTCACCCCCCCCCCCCC
>Ga0065711_1005687_pt1 | contig 19425 bp, 20 predicted proteins | sample Hoacrofraction12_FD_59098 | JGI IMG/M metagenome (GOLD analysis project Ga0065711, IMG submission 59098) | Hoatzin crop microbial communities from Cojedes, Venezuela - Epithelial fraction 12 v2 (version 2) | ecosystem: Host-associated > Birds > Digestive system > Esophagus > Crop | place...
CCTCCGCTGGACTCTCTCCAGTAGCTCTTCATCTTTCTTGAACTGGGGAGCCCAGAACTGGACACAGTACTCCAGATGAGGCCTCACCAGGGCAGAGTAGAGGGAGGAAGAACCCTCCGTGGGAGCTGGCCCCTGCCCCGAGCCCCGCTCCAGGGAGATGGGGTGCGCCGGGCGGGGACGGGAGCTGAAGTTCGGAATGACACGCGTTGGGGCAGACACGCTTGCAGCATGCACGTGCGATCCTTGTGTCAGAGCTGCTTTCAGCACACTTTGTATGTTGCCATGATGAATCAATTAAAACTACTAATTTTAGAAAAAGTGAGACATCCCAGAAAACACGGTGACCGCCTGAATAATTTCCTTAAAGGTCAACCTCTTTTTTCTTGTTAAGACAGAAAAATAACAAATCTCAGGAGCCATCTTACGTTCAGAATTTACTCATCTTCAGCTAAATATAGTAATTAAAATCATTTTTCTCCCAGCAATACTCACCATTTATCATTTCGCCACAGAGTTCTCTTATATGCTGTTCACTGGCCTCTTTGCCCTGCAATTAACAGAAGAATCCGGCTTTATACAAACGACGTTATCAATAATCATCCCTGACAGAAGCTCCAGGACACGAAACTCATTTCCAGCAGCTCAGCGAGAGGCTTAGGATCCCGCATGAAGAGGAGTGGAGTTTTATCCCCTTTTCAAAAGATGACGGCTTCAATTTAGAAGCTCTGTCATATTAACGGCAGAGATTAATTGTAATGTTAGGCCAGATATTTAATCTGGGGTTTATTTGGCCTTTCCTGAATGATGAAACACGAGCTCTGGACCAAGACAGAGGTCTAACAGTTGAAGCAGTGAAGAGGAGTTGTATTTTTAAATGACCGACTCCAAACTCGCTTTTGTAATGGGAGCAGCGACTTGCAGCCCACTCCGAAGGACGCCGGTAACCTGTCCGCATTTCACCGGCAGAGGAGATGAATTCTCCAGGGCATGTGTGCTGGGAATTTTAATTCTGAAGCTTGCGAGCTGTGAATCTTTTTGTGCTGTTAAACTCCTGATGCGAGACTGGCAGCTTGCATGTGTGGTTCCCTGCTTTTGCCTGCTCCAAAGCAGGACCTTCCTTTGTGAGCACGCATCCAAAATCCCCGCGCCGTTGATTCACCGCAGTGGCTCCCCGGCTGCGCCCCAGAAGCGGGCAATACTTACCGGAGGCCCCGGTTTTCCCGTGATGCCGGGAACGCCTTGCTCCCCCTGATGGCCCATGGGCCCTGGGAGTCCTGGGATCCCTGGTACGCCAGCTGTCCCATTAGGTCCTTGGACACCTTTTGGACCAAGTTCTCCTCTTTTTCCTGGCTGTAATGAAGAAGGAAGGGGGGGGAAACAACCCACACTTAAATCACAAGACATGGTCTATTATTTTCTCATAGGGATTAGTTAAGCCTTTCTTTGGGTTTCACTAACTGACCTGGCTGAACATGTACGCTTTTTACATCATACGGGTGATTTTACCTACATAGGACATGGTAGTAAGAGTCCATGCTGCAGCAAAATGATCAAACACATCTGAATGTTTGGAATGCCACAGAAAAATTGTGACTGTCATAAATTTTATAGCATGGCTGTGACTAAAACAAGCTTCTAGGAAACAACGCCAAAATACAGTTTATGGAGATACATCATCAAAAGATGCGATAAGCATGTTTGCTCCCAAACCTTTCGGGGCATGAGCCCGCAATGCCTGACACGTACCTCTCCTTTTTGGCCAGGGGGACCAAAGGGACCCTGTTAGAAAGAAAAGGGAAATAAGAAAGAACGATCCGTTCAGAAAACGCGCCCCTAAAGTCAAATCTCCCACGCTCCGGGAAGCTGCGATGACAGGTCCGTGGCACCTAAAGGACTTTCCTAGCAAGGGGGAATGGAATGGTAGGAGGATGCTGGAGACCAGGTTCAGCCCTGGCACAACAGGGAGAGGACTCTGACGCCAAGCCTTGCACTTGCTTGCAAGTGCTGAACGCAGGTCCAGGCAACGTGGCTGCTTCTTGAGATGGACCAAACCCCCCCGGACAGAGCAATGTCCGCCGCTCTGAGGAGCGAAATGACAAATGAGAGCTGATATGCCACAGCTCTGCAAAGGTCACACTGGCTGTCTGGTGCATCCTGAAGACAAGAGGAGAGCTGATGCACACTGTCATTACGGTGGCAGAAAGGCTTAGGTTGCCTTCTCCTTTTCACAGCCATCAGGGTTGGAGGTCTTAGTTAATTCTTACTGACCATATTAGTTCTCGACACACGGTTCTCTAGACCCATCTGTTATTTCAGGAGTGTTTTCTACGGAATTTAAGGACACCTACCAGTTCTCCTTTGTCACCTGGGAGGCCATCTGCTCCAGCAATGCCCTGAAAGTGAGATACCAGAATTAACACTGTGCTTATCGGTGCACAAAGATTATTGACAGTAAGGCTCACTCTGAGACCGGGATAACCTCCGCTCTGAAGGGAGGTGGGGACACTTAGCAGCTCACACAGCTGCTCCAGCAAGCGGAAGTCCTCTCTTCCCAAAGCTGAGCTCCTCAGTAGCTGCTCCCCTGCTGACAACGGCACTCGTGGTGCAAGGCAGCTTGCATGAGGACTAGGCACCCTTTGCAACAAGCTGAGACTTGGATGAAAGGCTGAATTCGTACAGATGATGGGGTGGCCAGGAAAGACATCCACAGGCCGGCACTGGCATTTCTCTTACAGGGAATCTGAATTTCAGGTTCTGCAGCTCTGGGTCTCACAGAAAAAGCACATTTGCAATGACAGCTAAATGTCTGGTGTCCACTGTAACTGTGTCCTCTAGGCCTCCTCAGTGGGAAGAGTCACCTGCAGAACAGCTTCATCCCACCCTTACACAGAAGCGATCCACCTCTTGGTGAGGACCATCCCCCTCCGCTCCGTCTGGGGACCCTAACGTCAAGGTGGCCAGTGCTCTGGTGACCTTAACTTCACTAGCCGTGACAAGGAGCAGCAATTTGTTGATCACCTCCATCAAGGCAACCGCAGCGTGTGCAGCAGAGCTGGCTCATTACACAGCAATTAGAGCAGATAATGAGCATTGTTATGGTGACTCTCTGGCTTAAGAGAAGTTATTTCAAGAGGAATGCAGGTTAGGTTGGTCTTTCCCTTAGCAACAAAACAGGGACCACACAGACACCGACAGCGGTAAACAAAACAAGCCAAGCTTGCTGGAAAAGCACTCGTTTTCTGCAAAAACACAGCCATGCATTAACAAAAGCCATGTATTTGATGAAAACTGGCTCAAAAGGTCACCACTGAGATTAATCCAACTATGGAAGTTACGCAGCAAACAGTAAAAGATTAATTTAGTCTATTAGTCTGCCAAGCTTTGAGGCCAGGAGGAATCCTCTCCATCAGGCACGTGATGTTCAGCGCTTCTAAACTGAATTTGGGAGGAATATGATGCGAGGAGCTCATACACGGCATGCCTCATGGTTACAAAACGAACTGCAAGAGTCTAGCGTATTTATCGCAGCACTGTTGTGCATCTCCATTAGAACAGACTCCATCTCTCGCCAACGCAGGAGAAACGGGACCAAAGAGGGTTTTGTTGGTGCCTGCTCCAGAACGTTTGCATTGGAAAGAAGGAAAAGCAGGCTACGCTGTCAAGGTAGGGTTTGAATGCCTCTGCTGACTGCAGCGTGATCCCAGGAGGAAGGTCAGCTTCGCTTACCTGGTTGCCTTTGGGACCAGGAACGCCAGTAGGACCCTGAGAATAAACCAAAAGAAAGAAGGCAAATGAGTTCAGACGGTTATTTTCCTGTGCATTCCTGGTGCGGTCAGACAGTCGCTCACGCAGCGAGGGGTTGGGAATTAGTCTCCTAACTGCCAAGTAGGAGGGACCAAATCTCATTCATGTTTCTTAGAAACAGGAAGAGATTTTATGCCTCCCTGCCAGTTTTGAGGCACTCTCTCCAGTCACCGGTTTGTGTTGTGGGACAGTTTCTCAGGTCTCTTGCCTACAGCGCAGAGCAGCTGCCAGACCAGGCAGGACCTCCCACCGCAGGCCTGGTGGTCTTCTGCCCACCATCTCCTCATCCAACCAGACCAGAGACCTTCCTGACATGGGCAACGCACTGCTCCCCACCTGCCTGGCACAGGTTATCCACACTGGCCTTTTCCCTACCATCCTCCTCAATGTCCTAAATAAAACTAAAGTGAATTCTGTGCTTTTAATCCTAGTCTGTAAAACCTCCTTCACAACAGTCATCTTGCACATCCATCCCAGGGGCAGGAACACTCTTTTGCTTCTGGCTTTCTATTTTTCGTTATTGTCATCTCGCTATCGTGACTGAAACAGCAATTTTACAAATTCACAAAGTAACGGACAAGGTCCAGGGCGAGACTGGTGGGAAATCGATCTCTGCCTTTCACACCTGAAGATGCGAGAAGGAGATTGAATTTACTCACGGTATAGAATGGACGAGAACGTTTTGGTACCGCAAGGGCAAGAAGACAGGATATTTTTTCAGGGCTTTATCACTGTTGGTTTCCCTGCGGATTTCGAGTTAGGTGCTCCCGACTTTGAGATTCACAGACCAACATGGCCACAGCAATAAAACACATGTAGAGGATGAACTGATTATCACCCTAGGGATAATTCAGACAGCTTGAAAAATCCTTCCAACTTTAACGCTCTCTACCTGGCATTCACCGAGAGGACAGGAGACACTGTCAGCCCTTCTCCGTGACTTTGAGTCTGTTTAGCAGAGCCAACAAGGAGTTCAGGAGAACCCCAGAATTTTTTTCTCTAGTGGAAAATCAACGTGGGAAATTCAACCATTTTACCCCTCAAAAAAAAGATTTCTACAGCACATTTGTCAGTCTGGCATCTGCAAACTGATCTTTTTTTTTAATAACTGGATCTGGAGATGGCTCAGCAGAACAGAATCTTAGAGAAGGACAAACACATATAAAGGCATGTCATTTTGTTCAAGTCAAGCACTGAATAAGTTAAAAAAGGGGGGGATTTCTAGTAAAGAAAAAATAATTTGCATCAGCAAAACAGAAAACAGAGCATGGAAATTACAAAATGGCTGTGGCTCTGTAGAGCTCCCATTTGACGTTTGCCGATGGCAAAGGCCAGGTTGGACGGAGCTTGGAGTATCCTGGTCTAGTGGAAGGTGTCCTTGCCCATGGCAGGGGGCTGGACTGGGTGATCTTTAAGGTCCCTCCCAGCCCAAACCATTCTGTGACTCTATGAAAGGCGACGTATTCTTTTCTGAAGATTGGCACCTAGATTTATGCCTCCAACTTCACAGAGTCCCAAAGCTCCATGGAAGTTTCGAGCAATAAAACCACAGCTTAGTCCCCACAGACTGCGTCCGGCAAGGACCAGTCCCTAAGGAAAAGCCTAGCCCAGGAGATTTGGACTCATAACTGTGTAATTCGCAGCAGCAGCGATTCCTAGCAGCAGGAACAAGTGACAGGGCTTTGGGACCATCAACTCCACGCCCTCCAGCTGTCCTCACGTTTGTGTCCCTCCATCCGTTAAACACAACCAACGTTTTTTGCTGAGCACCTAGTGATGCCAGTACGGAGCTGAGAGAGACGCTGCCCCAGATGGCTGCCGGCATTCAGAATCCCCAGGAATTTGATCTTAATAACAATACTTCGGAAGAAATATTTACCTGTTACTACCACAGTCAGTAATAACAGTCAAATCCTTCCTCTCCCCAATATCCCACTCCAGCAAGATGGTTTATAGATCGTCTCAATGCTATTTCATATCTTACAGTCAAATCCATTAAGCATCTTGTATTTTTCATGCAAGAAAATAGGCTTGCTGATGTGCTGGTTCGTATTCCTGGCCACAGTCACCCCAAGGACTGTGAAAAAGATATCAGTACTTGTTAACTCAGGCTTGCAGGAGTATTTTTTTTCTTTTTTTGCAAAGAAGAAAAAAGCCACAATTGATTTGCGGAGAGCGTGATGGGTCGGCTGCGGCTGGGAGGGCGTAATTGTATCGATCCTGTACGTGCAGCTCTCCTCTCCGTGCGTGGCAGGACCGGCCGCCTGGGCTGCCGGGAAAGCAAACCCTGGGTGCGACCTGCGCTGCTGTTCTGTCACCCCAGCAGATGCCATCGCCCCGGTAGATGCCATCGCCCCAGCAGATGCCATCGCCCCGGCAGCAAATGGTGTTTCTTTAAGCTCTAAAGACACGGTCTGAGGTTTCAGGGTCTTCCCAGCCCAAATCCTGTGCCCGGTAATAGGCATGGAAACGTGCTGGTTGCTGGCACAGCCCTGGCTGCTGCCCGCACGGAGGAGGACTACGGCCACACGTGGCTGCCACCGACACCAGTGGGACCGGGCCGATGGAAGTCACTCTGAGCACCCGTTGCGAACGGGGAGGTGAGAAGTCTCCAGCGTTATCCAAACCTGCTACAGCCTGTTTTCCTGGGGGAAGCTGTTAACGAGCTGCAGTGTTAAGAAACAACGAACAATTACATCTTGGAGTAACTACACTTAACTTCAGAACCAGAGATAAAACCTAGATTTTTTTTTTTTTTTTTCTTTAAGCATAATGTTTTCCCTTTCTGTGCTCTGAGCAGCTCTCTGGATAGCAGGCTGCTCTGTGCAGGGGCCTCTTCCCCTCTGACTGTACATTTTTCACCGCAGCGAAGCCCTGAGTGCAGCCAGGACCCCGCAGCCCCACAATAACCCTCCTGTTCTGCGCTCGCAGGCTCACAGTCCCTCCGAGAGGCTTTCTGAAACCCGCCTGGAGCCGGCACAGAAGGGCCATTGAGAAACCCCCGCGGTGCCGCTGCGATCGCTTACGCGGAAACTTCACCTTAGAGCTGGCGTCGAGGGCGCCGGCGAACACACGGCTACTGTTCTCCTGCAAGCCCCGAACAAATGCCGTTCACTTTGCCCTGCTGGCTGCTTTTAAATGAGAATGAATTCATTTAAATAAAAAGTCGCATTTATTCTGAGGTGTGGGGCCCAGGTGTGTTGCTGTTCAGAAAGAAAATCACTGAGTAAACCTTAATTTTAAAAAATTCAGAAGTCCTAATCAAGCATCTGAATAACAAAAATGCGTGAATCAGCTCTCCTGTGCTCGTGGGGAGCAAGGCTCTGGTGAAATCAGCACACAGAGCAGAGAAAAACCCCAAACAATCAGCTGCTCTGGCTAGGACAGGATCCCAAAGCCTCTGTTAAACAAAACCCTCCTGTCTAAAACCAGCATGAGCACCTGAACTGAAACAGAAACAAGGACAGGAACAGAAAAGACAGGGGCCATGAAGCCTGCTACCTGCCGTAGGGTCTGTCTTGGGCTCGCAGCAGCTGCGGAGGATGGGCTGGGGTGCCCGGTGTACCCACCTTCTACCAAGCCTGCTGGCTCTTGCGGGGTGGCATCAGCTACACCATGCTCGGGGCCCCCTTATGCTCTTATTTCACGTCTCCCAAACAGGAATTGCTTACAGATGTCTTCTCCTTACCCTGTCACCTAACTCTCCACGAATTCCAGTTGGACCAGGAAGACCAGGTTCACCGCTGGCACCTTTGGGACCCTGTTAGGAAAACAAACCAGAAAGAGCTACAGCTTCAAGTGCCAGGAAACCCTGCACATCTTGACATCCCCAAAGCTCACCAGTCTCCATAACGTGTTCAGAAAGGTCACTTGTCTTGGATCTCCTCTCTCCTTTTCCCCCCCTAGACCTAGGGACCGCTTGCTGACTGTTGGTCGGTACAGCTCGCTCTGATTTCTGCCCTGCCACGTTCCAGCCGCCCGGCCAACGCGCTCCGGCCCTTGGAGCTAATCTTCTGCTCATAAAATCCCATCGGTGCCTCCCGACCAAGCGATGCTCCCGGAAGGAAGCACCCTGCACTGGTTTGCAGCCAGTTTCGCTGGGGGATGGACAGTGGTCGCGAACGCTCCCTTGGAGAGGGGAGGAAGAAATCTCAGCATCCCCAGCGCAGCAGAAGGGAGGAGGAGTTCACGGAAGACAAACAGGCTGGGAGCGTCCAGATCGAGGAGCAATTACAGTGTTTTTACATAGGCCAAACTCCAACCCTTCTTTTGCAAACAAATGCTAAAAATAAATTGTTGCAGCAGGCAGCTTATCTGGCCTTGAGCTTTTTCTACTGCGCTCCGTTAATAACGGTGTCAGTTTGGTTCTGGCAAGTGGAACGACGTTTCTTCCTATCACTTGTTGCTATCACGAGCTTGTCTGGCCAGAGGTTTGCAGAGAAGTGGCCGCCAAAACACGATGCACGTTAAATTACCCTCGTCAGCATACCGACCTGGAAACCTCTGACACCGGGGGCTCCCGTCGGGCCCTGAAGACCAAGCGGGCCCTGAAAAGAGAAAGATAAACTTCAGCAAGGAGAAAATTCAGGGCCGGGTATGTCACTTGTGTAATGAAACTGGCTCGCTTCTAACAGCGAGCGAGCACGCAGCTCTGTCCGGCAGCACAGCGGCATTGCTGATGATGAACCACTGTAAAGTGGTGCTTGGTGTTTACTGAGCTCTATTAATATTGCTGCTGTTATTAGCAAAAATACTTATTTGTATATATTAATGCTTACTGACATACCATACTCATGAACAGTGAACATCAGTGACAGCAAAAAGTGGTAGCGTGATAAAAAATAGACAGTGTATGTTAAAGGGGATCTGCTGTCCCAATATTACACTTTTAATTGATCCAGTTCTGCAAGAAACTACTGTAAAACACGTGCTGCATGCCCTTGGCCATGAAAAATGGCAATTGTGGCCACTTGGCTGGACATATTTTGTACCTGCAATAGAGAAAAAGGCAGCGCCTTCTGCTGTTAGTGCGAGTGCTCTTGAGAGCCCGGCTCACTGGACAGAACATGAACATTACCAGTGGGAACTCTACTGCTTTCTACTGAGAAAAATCACATATGCGATAAAGATCTTGGGTGAAAAAAACCCTAATAATTTAGGCATCTAAATCCCATTTTGTAAAGTGTCTTCTTGAAATCGATGCCTTAGGCAAACTTCTGTCACAGGGTGGGACTTCAGCTTTGTCCCCATTCTCTGCCGGGCGCAGCGTTAAGGGACACAAACACCCTTCGAACTGGCCGCCGCAGGCAGGACATCCGTCCGCACGGACTGTCCCACCTGCCCAAGACACCAGCTGTCTGCCGGCCTGCAGTGCTCTGCCTTAAAATGCCATCTCTAATGTTTCCTTGAGTGTCTTTTCCCCAATTGTTAGCCCTACAAATTCTCCCTGGTATCTGAACATCCACTGTCTCTCGGAATTTTTTCTCATCATCACGAAGAGGAAACCCTCGTGTGACGTGCGACTCGATGCAGGATCTAAACCAGTCGTCCTTCACCCTGCCTGGCCGTAACCTTGTGCTGAAACCAGGGTCTGGCCGGAGGAAGGAGCCAACCTGCTGAAATAAAGCAGCAGCGTCTTCAGAAGACAAGAGGACTGACTGCTCAGGTGTTTTTGTGGTTACTGTTTCCACTTCTGTTTTCTGCTTGCGATTCAGTAAGGAACTTTGAGAGTTATAAATACAGAGCTCTACGACAGTTACGTTAAATTGCATCAGAAATGACTCTGCTGTGCTGGTGCCTTCAAAAGTGGTGGGACCCGACAGAACCCGACAGCCTCTGAATGGGAAGAAACCCTTGGCATGCTGTGCTAAATAAAGTCAAATTATTTTCAGCCAAGCAGCTTTAACACTAGACAAATCCTGCAACTCTTAGAACAGTCCAGGCTTAACCATATTTCACGTAAATTAGGACTCCAATAACACAAATCAGAAATTGGAAACCCAGGTTAGGAATAAACAGGGGTTCAGCTGCTGTTGCACCCACGTCAGGAGCCAGCACCAACGCAATCAGCTCGACTGCATTGGATTTTTGGCTACAATACTGTGATACCTTTTGTGGGGCCAGCTATTCTGATGAAAAATTGCAGACATAAAAGCAAACATTATTAATTTAGTTTATTTCTAAGACTGATTTCCCTCTCCTTGGAATTTTGAAGAGCAGCTGCACACAAACAATAAATCATCATACAGTTCAATTTCTTCCAAGTGGCACATATCAGAAATCACGTTAGACTTGCTGTAGGCTTCTGGATTTCAAAATGAGATTAAGAGGGGCAAAAAAGGAAAAGAAAAAAAGCCCAACAAAACCACGGGAGGGTCAGGTCCAACCGCAACGGCAGCACTCTAGTTGGGGAGTGACAAAATTAAAGGTATCCTAGCTTTTTTAGTATTGTGAACAAAGTCACGTTTTTATCATCCTGATATCATTTATCATCATCTCTGCTATTCAGCAGGGACACGACAGGGAGCCACGCAGTTGTTTTCAGGTTTGCATTGCAACTCCAATTTATTTCTCAGGCTCTGAGATGATGCAGGGAATGCAAAGAAAGCAGGAGCGAGATGCTCCACTGAGGACCTCAGCGGTTTCTAACCCAGAAGTTTCAAAAAGTTGTCAGTTCAGAGAGCAAAAGGGAGAGCTGTTAGAGCTGTGTTTGGGGTTTTGTTTCCTAGGGGCTCACCCTACAAGCTCCCAGCGAGATAACGCTGCTGCAGGACTGGGTGGGAGAAGGAGATGTGCGGACAGATTCCCCACCTGAAGACTGCTCTGGTGCTGCACCCTATGGCTGTGAGCTCTGGGGCATTGTCAAGCAGCTGGGAAAGGCACGCAACTCGGTGCGAGAAAGGCAAGAGGTTCCCAGCAGGTCTACTGAGTTTTGAACACTTTTCACGCCCCTGTCATTCACCGTGACCACGTGCGGGCTCTCCAGGGCTGTCGCTCGTACGGCTGCAGGTTTCGCAGCGAACCTGCTGCGCCAAGGGAAGCGACAGAGGAGCGGGAAGGATTTTGTGTTCCATGTGCTGGTGGCAATGCAGGAGTTTTGCTTCATTAATGACTCACATTCAGCACAAGCTGAGCCTTATTATCACTAATGAGGGAACTGCCGACTGTCCAGTCTCTCCCGTCCGGCTGCAGCAGCTCCACCAACCTCTTGGAGAGCTGCAGCTTTCTTTGCCAAACGAAAGGGGAAGAATCACTTGGCATTTGCATGGAGCTGTGGGTGAGAGCAGGATCTGACCCACTCACGGGGGAGCAATTCCTCTGCTGCCAAAACCCAGAGACAATCCCAAGAGAGAACATGGCCTTTACTTCAGCCAGAGAGAAACCCCCATGTACTGAACTCTGTTTTGGCATCTATTTCATTCACAAGCAGCGTTGTACTTACTGTTGCTCCTCTGGGTCCCGGCAGACCTCTGTCCCCAGGAATACCGACATCGCCCTGGCAATAACACCAAAGTCAGCCGTGCCACTTAGGAGCCACGAATCCACCCTTCCCAGCCCGCTGCAGAGCTGGAATATGTTTGGGATCTCAGGCTCTTTCGATCCCAAACTCCCTGCCCCTCTGCCCCATCCCCCTAGGTCCCGCTGCCTGCCTTGCTGGGCTTCCACCTCTGCAGGCAGCGCAGCCCCTGTCGCGCTACTCAAAGCTTTATTCGGGCAGGGAAGCAGCGCAGAGAGACCCAGCTTTGCAGCTTGGTTTAAAACACACTCACGGTGAGTGCAGATTCTGGGGATACGTACAGGGATGCCCGGCTCTCCGGAGGGACCCGCCTCTCCCATCTCTCCAGGACTGCCCTGCAGAGGAGAAAGCAAACGCTGGGTTAGGGCGCAACTTCAGAGAGTCACTTCCGTCCTGCCCAGAGCAACAAATGGAGGAGGGAGGTAAAACCTGGCTCAGGAAATAAAAACAGCTTTAAAATTCTACAGCCTGAAGACCAAGAAGAGAAACCTCTAAAGAATGGACATTTAAAGGCCAGCTGAGCCATACGTCCTGTCCCAGGACCAGCGAGCGGGGAGGGCTGCCAGCCCCGGGGCAGTGCCACCACGTCCCACCGCAACTGGGCGACACGGGGATGCTCCATTTCATTCATTTCTGCATCACCTTGATGCCAGGAGAAGCACCTTCCTGCAGGGCTCTCTCACGCATGAGGCTTAACAAGAATAATGATGCAGGTGCAGAGGAGGAAATTCAGAAAGGAAAGGAGGGACAAAAAAAAAAAAGACACTTTCTAGGACAGCCTTGTGCTGGATTGCTGTGGTCTGTCTGAGATTTTCTTTTATATCCCATGTAGGTGCCAATCTAAAGCTCTTCTAGGGGGATGGGGGGGAAGTCTCCAAAAGGAAAGATGAGATAATCCAGCTCCTGCTTGGGGATGCTCAGCCTTTTGATTCCCAAAGACGAAGCCTGCTCTTGGGAATTCAACAAAAGGGGGAATGCTTCCTTCTGAGGTTTGCTAAACCACTGACGCCTCTCCTGTGCATCTGCCACCGAGCCAGGTGCAAGAGCACGGCCACCTCAGCCGTTACCCCTCGAGCCTGCTCCTCGCTGCCGGGGAGCTCAGCCCTGGCAGGAACGCTGGCACCAGCACTGCGGGGTGCGTCCTCCCAGGGTCTACTGATGGGCACCAATCCCCAAAAGCTGAAAAGCCTTGCCGTGACAACTTTAGTAGCTTCTGCACCAGAACCCACCATCAGAGAGATTCACTTACTGGTTCACCCTTTGAGCCTTTAATACCTGCTCTTCCAGGCAGTCCCTGAAAAAAAAAATATTAAAGCAATGTCAGAAGAAGTGGAGTTATTAAATTTGTTATTCTGGTCTGATTTGACACACAAGGAGCAATGTTTGCTTGAAGCAACGGAGGATTTACATTTCTGCAGCTTTCACCATGAAAATAATGGCTTCAGTTTCCTCCCGGTTCACTGCCGTAGCAGCTCTGCGCACACTGATCCTTGACAATTAGAGCAAAGAGGAGGAATATACAAACAGAGCAGCAGCAGCAACATTTTGCACAGCAGAAACCTCTCTCCAGGGATGTTCAAAATATGCTGTAAGACACGAAGTAAGGAATACCTTACCTCTATTTAAATAGTTGGAAGACTGGAGTGATGAAGCATTTTGCCAGTGAACATTAGTAAGCCCGGGACAGAGCTCAGGCTGTTGTTGAATTGTGGCCATTTCTTTCCCAGATCTTGCCTCCCTACACAAGGGATGCACGGCACTGGGATGTGAACGCGAAAATCCCTCTCAAATTTGAATTTTGAACAGAGTCAGAGTGCCCAAAAGCCAGGGTATTACTGTATTAGTATATGATGCTACTCCAGATGTTTTCCATTGTCTTCTACACTGCTTCCCTGTCTGTACGGTGGGAAAAGTGGGTTTCCTCTTAGCTTAAACAGGACCCTCCTGAGACAACGCAGACCATGACCCCCCCCCTCCCCAGGCAGGGTCACTGTGCGCAGGCCAGGCTGCCGCACCGCCCCGAGGGCACGGCTCCTGCTGCCATACTCACGGGCAGTCCGTTCGGCCCCTTCTCTCCCGGAGCACCCATGCGAGCTGCGTCGCCCTGTGGATAGCGAGAGGTTAGGAAGGACCCTCCAGTACCGGAAAATGCTCTGACACAGGTAGGGGACGCATTCCCAAGCAGACATTTGTAATCTCTTCTCCCTCCCCATCTGTGCAGGACCCAGAGCCCGCTGTGTCTACAGGGGGTGGGCACCCACCGGGGACCGGCTGCCCACAGCTCCCAGGGGTTTCTCTCATCTCCTTGCAGCTCCCAGTCTTCCGTGGCAGCACACAGTCCACATTGCTGTGGGATCACCATTCCAAAACCAGGCAACTAGTACCTGACAGCACTTTGTCTACAGGCAATCGAAATAAACGGATGTCTGTGTCTGTCAACAGCTCTGAAGAGGCATCACTGAAGGCCTAGAGTCAGCCAACAGGAACCACTACGTACGGGGACACAGCTGAGTTTAGACCATACGTGCATGGCCCATATGTGCATCTTATCTCTTTACGGAATTTCCTTGGGATTCATTAAAGGAAGCTTCCTTGGGATTAATTAATAGAAGCAACTTCACTCTTCTTCACTAGTTACACTACGGGAAAACTCTTTAGAAGCAAAAGCTTTTCATTCATGCTCTTTCTTGACAAGCATCAGTGGCTTTGCAACACACATGGGACGGTAAGAGAAATCTTTCCTGCAGTGTTTAAGTAGGACTTTACAAACCTTCTCACCATCGAGTCCGGGAGCTCCATCCCGTCCATCCTTGCCAGGCATGCCCTGCAACCATGCACAATGCAAGTTAAGGTTATGAGGAGACTCTTTGGTTTGCAAAATACATTCATGAAGAACATTTTGGCAATGGGTCCAGCTCTAGTTGTACTGGGGAGATTTTTCACAAACAGCAGTACAACTAGGGCCTGGTCCAACCAGGATTACACTGCAGGTTACACAGACCCACAGAGCAGAAGTTTGATAGGAAAGACTGTAAGATACAAGATTTCTCCTATCATGTTTTATCTCATTATCTGCAAGCAAAACCACAGGGAGACTGGCATCTTCCTTAATTGACTTACAGGTTCTCCTATGAGTCCGCGAGCCCCTGGGTTTCCTTTTGGTCCAGGTCTACCCTAGAAATCAGCAATAAATCCTGCGTTAGCCAGGACACAACCCTTAAGAACAATCAGTCAACAAGGATAATACTCAAGCTCTGTAGGGAAATTTCATTCAGTTTGTGCTGGCTCCTGTCCTGTTCATATAGGTATGGTGGTTCTTTTAGGACACACCAGAAAACTGGCCCAATGCTGGTTGCAGCACCTAGGAAAATTCCTGATTGTTTCAAGGGATGGAGATGCAAGATCTGATCCCCATGCTCTGGGCTGTAAGAAGGACCGAGGCATCTTATTACTTCGGCATCTTTAATAAGACTTAAAGGTCTCATTTTTGAGAGGAATGCTTTCATCCCTTTCACCTCCCATTCAAATAAACCAAGCGGGGCACAAGCCCTAATAAACCTGTCAGACTCCTTCGAATGTCACATCCAATATTTGGGCAGATGGGTGTTCTGCTGCACTTACAGTGTCACCTTTGGGCCCCCTGAACCCTTGAGGTCCTTTGCTTCCTTGGTCTCCCTACGACAGAGGAGGAAAACACGTTAAGCACCTTCACCACACAGTGACAAAGACTGATGTTTCAAGGGTACAGATGATGAAGGGTTTTGTGCTGTTTGCTGGCGTTAGCTCCCCTAGGAGCTTGGCTGTACTTTCTCCGTTACGCTCTGTAATTCCTGACACACAAAGAATGGCATCAGGGACTCTGCCAACAACCCCTCGGGGCAGACACCATCTTCCCCTTCATTTCATGAAGCATTTTCTTTAACCAGAAACAGAGCGGGAGAAGAACTTTAATATTGTTTAGATCCTGCTTGGCATAATTAAATATTTGGTGGCCAGTAAGAAGCTCATTTTATTTTAGTTCGGATGAACTTATTCTATAATTGCAAAGACTAGGGAGGGCTCCACAGAGGGTGGCACTGCCACGGGGTCATCGTGGACTGCGGCGTGTTGGCTGGTGTGGGCAGGTGAAGCTGCCTGCTATAAAGTGGATGCCGTATTATCCACACTAAGGAGAAACTGGTGGCAGGCTGGTGGAAAATGCTCTTAGAGAGGCCATAATGCTGCAGATGCAGCTCTGGTCTCATATTTGGGCACAGTAAGGAGGGCATGGGGCTCTGCCCGCAGGTTCAGTGTTCTACGCTTCACCCCAGAGCTCTGCAAAAGGATGAGGGCTGCATCTTTAACACACAACTATTTCTGCTTCTAGCAAAAGCCCTTGCGAGCTGTGGGCACTTGGGAATAGACCAGGCTCAGAGGATGTAAGCTCAGGGTAGCGCTTACTGATTCTTCCTCAAAACTCTCCTTCCCAAGCACGCCGCAGATGCCCCTCTCAAGTGCTCGCCCACAGCTGCTGATGCTCAGGGGAGAGCAGTGAAGAACAGAGAGCAATGGGAACGTGGTCACCTCATTCTGGCATGGGGCACGACCGAGGGAGAGACATCATGAGATCTGAGTCAGGTGGAATAACATTGCTCTAACTGTGGGGAAAAAGGCAAAGGGAATAATCTGATGTGAGACGGTCAGCACAGCCCTCCTGTTCTCTGGCAGCAAAGGGTTTAGTGCAGGAGGAATAAACTTCGGGCTTTGGTCGTGGAAGGCAGGGCCACAGAGATGCTGAGAAGTGGATACCTACAGCTTTCCCTGGAGGTCCCGGGATTCCAGGTGGCCCTCTGAAACCGATGTCACCCTGCAAAGAATAAATACATCGTTGTAATGCTGTGGCTGGCAGAGGGTGAAGGAAGAGTATCCCTACCTTATACCGCAATCCAAGGAAACACATGAAGCCTTGGAAAGATACCCCATAGCTCTTGCTAGCTTTCAACACAGTCTTGCAAAAGCTCCCCCTCTGCACAAGCAGGTTTTTACTCTGGATCTCTCCACCCCATTATCTCTGTGATGCACATGTGATCAGTCACCGCCTCCGTATCTTGATAACACACTTGTTCCCAAATAAATGCATGACTTTATCAAATTCAAAACCATTCTAGGGCAATAGTCAAGGGACCTTGGCAAAAGTCCAAAGCCACGATGACCTGGAGATTGATCCTGTTCTCACTGAGGAGACTTTTTTGTCCTGAAAATCTGTCCATCAGTGATTCTTTGGCTTTTTCTTGTAAAGAGACAGTACAGAAAGGGAAGTGTTCATGAAATGTTTCTCCGGTGTTTTTGCAAGATTCTTCAGCGTTGTCCGCCCTGCACGAGCAGCACTTTGTCCTTCTGGTCTGCATGTCCAAACCAACGCTGGGCCTGTCAATCCCTTAGGTATGTAGACTCCTCCTGCCTTTGGAAGGTTGTTCTGCTTGAAGTCTGTGCAGGGAAGAGCCTGCACTTTCCATCTTTACAAGTTCCCCAGTGGTCTTCAGTAAGGACAAATGCCACCTGGACCTTGCATGAAAAAATTGGGGGGATGGAAATCAGAAGAAAGTTTTTCTTACTCTGTCACCAGCCGGACCCATTGGACCAGGGAGGCCTCTTAGTCCTCTTGGTCCCTAATTAAGAAAACAAATCAGTTAAAACCTGATTAGTGTTAAACATAAAATGGCAGAACAGCACGACGTAGCAACTCATCAGCACAGAAAACGCTAAGAAACAGTGAAGTGCGGCAGAAAGCTCAGCCTTCTGGTGCACAGACATCTTCCCCTTCAGTGATGACCCCCGAGCAAGCAACGCTGGAGATACCCCATGCAGATGTGCGTTCAGAGCGCCTGCTCTCCCCAGCCCACTCCCCAGGCTGTCGAGCCAGCCAGGAGCTCAGCCTCAGAGCCACCCAAAAGGTGTTCAGGACTCTACCAGACTACCAGCAAGACAGTGGCTATCGCTTGCATGGCTCATCCAAGACGATGGGCCAAAAGCAGCACCTATATTACAGCTCAGTGAAACCAGCAGAATTTGTTTTTTTCACCAGCATCAACTTTCATATCTGTTATCATGCAGAGGTAAGAGCTGTTTGTGTAACGCCAAGTGATTGATGGCACCATTGAGTTTTTACTGTGAAAAGGTCATGGGAACCGGTCTGAAGAGTAGGTGTTACCTGCAGGCCAACGCTGCCAGGAATGCCTGGAGGACCCGGAGGGCCGGGGTTGCCCTGGGAGAGAGAAAATAATTAGATGAAACGCGAGACAGCATGAGCCTGCCAACCCAAAGCCAGGGACCTTCCCATCTTTTCTCCTGGAGCTCCCTCCCACTCAGATTTCTGCGTCAGAATTTGCTTCTGCTTTATAGGCAATTTCTTCTACGTGCAAGAACACTTGATCAGTCAGGAATTTACCCGAGTGATTAATGCAGGACTTTTTTCCTGAGCTGACATCCCTGCATGTGAAACAACAGGCGTTAACTTCTCAAACTGATCTTAACATTACAATTATTGGGCAGATGAATTTTCTTGAAGTATTAGCACACAGTCATACATGCAGAGCGATGGAAGCCAGTGTGCTTCAGTCACAGTAACTTCTCATCGTTCAGCCAATTGCCTCGTTTCTCCCTATCTTCTGAAGAAACTATTTGTTATGGTGCTTTTAAAGAGAAAAATACTCCACATCCCCCTTGAATTAAGTTTACCTTTTCTCCTTCTTTTCCTATTTCACCAGGTTCTCCTTTGTGACCAGTGTGTCCCTAGAAATAAGAGCTCCAATTATTCACATTCCAGTACAGTCTTGGTTCAAAATTTAAACTTTGTGAGATAGCTCTAAAACCGAAAGCTACACAACCCAAATGACTTACTGGGAAAGTAATCCATACTTGTGCTGTAAACGTGTGACTGGAGGTCACACGTTCCTGTGTTACGTGTCATTGTGGTGGAACTGATTGAGTTTCAGGAAATGCCCAGATTTGATTTCCAAGAGTGACCTGCGGTGAGACCAGGCTGCAGGTCTTCGCGTGCAATTCTCAATTACAGCTCAGGGACCAGAAGTCAGTTCCCATTACTTCTGAAAATGGGGCTGAGATGCTTCTGAGAACCCCATTCTGCATCTTTAACCTCCTTTTTGTTTAAGTCATCTTTAATGTCCACATCTCCCAGCTTGCAATGAAATCCACGTCCCCCTGAAATCTTTTATATAGACTCAGATTCAGTTTGCTTCTTGGCTCCCTCCCTGTTGTTATGGGAGAGATCCAGACTCGTTTCAGCCATGGCAGATGTTATCCCTCACCACGCAAAAGGTCCTGTGCATCATTTGCTTCATAACTGGAGACAGGTTTTTCCATTTCATAAGCTATGAATTTTGAATTGTTATACCCTAAACGTTGTATATTTCTAACGATATTTATGACTCAGCTCAGAGACCACACAGACCTGCAAAAGGTCCGTTCATGAGAAATTGAAAGCATTTCCAGGCAGATGTTCCACCCGTTGCCTGCTGAATCCTGCTAAGAAAACCTCGAGTAACTTATTACTTCAGCTCACTGCTGGGGTGTAACCTACTGCACAGAATTCATGTGAATCATAGAGGGCACAGAGGAGGAGATGTTTACCTGCTGGGTGAGGTTTCCTGAGGGTTGCAACCTAAAATTTATGTACCAGAATCAAACAACACAAACAGAAACACTGCCTGGTGCTACACTGGGTATAAAATGACAATTAATTTCTATTTAATCACAGAAGTGATGTCTTGCTACAGTAAAATGTGTACCTCTGTGTTTACAGGGTCTGTGAGCACAATTTAAGACCTGGCGAGATTTTTAGAGCTCTCTGAAGTCTGAAGAGGCAGCACATGGCTCTGGAGGCAGCCCGGAACCGCTGCTCTCTGCCTGCTCCCGTTCATCAGTTGTGCCTCGCAAGCCTTTGCACGGTGTTTTAATCCTCGTGCAAAGGGTTAAATTTCATTTGTAGGAATAAATGGCTGTAGTTACAGCTTCCATCTAACATAGGCTGCAATCCTGCAAGGGATGGAGCCACACAGCACGGGCGCGTACTTGAAGGATGCAAACCCCCTTGCTGGAGGTGAAGG
>Ga0065711_1037840_pt1 | contig 19425 bp, 11 predicted proteins | sample Hoacrofraction12_FD_59098 | JGI IMG/M metagenome (GOLD analysis project Ga0065711, IMG submission 59098) | Hoatzin crop microbial communities from Cojedes, Venezuela - Epithelial fraction 12 v2 (version 2) | ecosystem: Host-associated > Birds > Digestive system > Esophagus > Crop | place...
GGACGGGACTCGGGCGGCCCGGTGCCCGGCCGCTGGCTGTGGTGTGGGGGTGGGAAGGGCGGGGGCCCGCCACGCAGCTCAGGCCGTGCCTTCCCCGGGTTTGTGCCTTTTCCGCGGAGACTGAGGGCGCCAGGCCGTGAGCGGCGTGGCCGGTCCCAGCTGCGAGCCGGGGGTGCCGTCCCGTCCCTCCGCCGGGCAGCTGCGGGAGGCGGAAGCTCGCCGGCTGGGGCTGGGTCTCGCCGCAGGAGCTCAAGCTGTTCCCACCTGTGAATCAGCCTTTTTTTGGGTTGTAGTGTTAGGGTTTCCGTGGGCCTTAACCCATGCGTGTGGATATTTAGCAGATCTTTATCGTACAGGCTTTAAGTAAGTGTCTCTTTTTGCTTGTTGTCTTTTAAACAGCTTTTTAAACAGCTGTTATCTATTAAAGCTGTTACCTCTTAAAATTTCTCTGCATTAAAGAGTGTTGCTAGTTTGGCTAGACAGATTGTGGTTAGAGGTTCGTACTAGGTCTATAGGCAGTCTGTCTCTTCACGGTTGTTTCGCTGCTGTTTTGCTATGGCTTAAAACCCCCCACTATTTCTGCTGTCTCTTTGTTCCTGAAATGCCCGCTGTTCAGCAGCGAGTGAGGAGGCCTTGGGACTCTGCGCAGCAGGGTGATGACCCGGGAGCTCGGTGCAGAGGTGCGCAGGCCGCTGCAGCTCAGACGGCGGGGAGCTCTCGGCCTTGCTCAGCACAAGGCCGGCGTGATGCAGCCTGGCTTGTTTGCTGTGGGTCCCTGCCAGGTTTAAACCCGTGGAGTGCCGCATCGAAGCTAAAAAGCTCTTTGAGAACTGCGGATGCTCTGAACGCAGCGTGCACACATTCTGCAGTGCGGTCGCCGCTAATGCCCTGCTGGCCACCTGCCAGCCTGAGCTGGCTACCTGCTAGGACAGCTTGTGTATCTTTTTGTCCATAGTGTGACTCGCAACTTGGATGGGCTGTACATGAAGAGTTATATCCATTTCTGTAGTTGGTACCCCTTAGTAATTCAGTTGGCTTGTAAATCCTCAGTGTGCTAGAGAAAGCAGTTGATATTAAAATGCTTAAACTCATCCCCTTGGCATAGTATTTGCACTGTTCTTATTGTGAGGCTGTTGGAAAAAGCTTTTGGAGTTCTTCAGTGGAAACATTCGTTTATTAGGACATAATCAACTTTTTGTATTTGGCAATTCATAGAATTCTGGAAACTACTTATAAATATTGAGTGTTTACCTGGCTGCTGTATGTTGGTCATCCTGTTAAAGTTCTTAGCTCTTATACCCACTTGTTCTGCTTAAGTTTTGTCCATGGCTGCAGTTCTAGCAGCCTAAAGCTTACTGAGATGCAATGCTATTTTTAAAAGTGCTTTTTTCGTTGTTGTGATTTTTGTGGTAAACAAGCTTGAAAAACACTTTGAACATCTGCCTTGCTGACACCCTTTGATAGATCATATTGATGATAATGCTTTGTCAGAATTGTTCTACAAGAATGTGACTTGCATGCCTCATGAGGAAAGCTTGGTGTTTTCCCATGTCAGATGTCATGTAGAATTTCTCTTCCAGCAAAGTAAGAAGGTGGACATCCGTGTCTGTTAGTGTACTGATCTGCAAGTATTTAACAGGCAGATTTCCTTAGGGAGCATAGACTAATTTTTTTATGAAATATTGAGATGGCATGGTAATGTATGTCACTTTGGAATTGCCTCTACATACAATGTACATTAAATCTAAAATGTGTAAATATATTTATTTGCATCATCTGCTACACCTGTGGCCTGTGCTTAGACTGAATTTATTCTACAGCTTCTGAAACTTCTGGAGACTTTGTTCTGTGTTGTGGCCTCACTCAGTATTGGAGGGGTTGAACTGGCAGTTGTGGTTTTTGTTTTGGTTTGGTTTTTTTTTAACCTGCCAACTTCATGACAATATTAACTCTGAATTAGGCAAAGCAGTCAGGAGATTAGCTTACATTGGTGACTTGTTTTATCTACTTTGGAGTGTAGCTTTGTACTTATTTATAAACATGTCATAAGCCTTGCTTTTTGGGGCCTGTGCAGCTAGTATATCTCAGTGTGTGTATATAATGAGCTTCTTTCTATCTTACCTAGGTTGGAGCCCTTTCTCTTAAATAAAATAAGAACGTAGCTAATGATGTATTCTTCATTTTACGAAAATGGACCGGACCAGCCTTTCCTGTCTGTTGTCTTCTCCACTCATATGAGGAGGGAGGAGGGGAAGTCCTGAAAATCTTGAAAACTCTCAGCTACTTTGATTACAGAGGCTCTCATTATTGAGAAGTTTGCTTTCAGTCCCGAAAGGAAGAACTCAAATGTGACATTCTGAATTCAGCTGTCGGCCAGGGAGTAGTTTCAGCTGGGTGCGAGAAAACAGCTCTGAAATTGGAACATAAACAAGCATCTGAAGTGCTCCATTTCAGCAATAGCTGTGCTGTTGTAACTCTTTTGTTCTTTAGACAAATTTTGGTTTGCCCTTCTTCAGGATTTTAGACTGCTGTTTCTGCCGTGTATTCTCCTGCATATCTTGCCCCCTTGTATAGGAGATGGAGTGGTTTAGCACGTTGACTAGACTGTGTAATCTTCAGAAATTAACTTTTTATGGTTTCCTAACTATAAGTTGTGGTATACTTTAGGCTTACGTGTAAGATTTGTGTCTGTAGTGAACAGAAATAGCCTGGTTTTCCAGTAAAGCTGTTAATGAGCAAAATTCACATTGTAGTTTTTAAAATGCAAGTATGTTTGTAGGATTAATGAAATGGGAAATTCAGTTTGATTTAGTGCAAGGGAGCTAAAATAGAACCAATAAATAGTGTTCAATTTTGCTAGCAAAATATTGTACTCCTGATCATACTGCCCATGCAGGATGCAGAGGTTCTAGGCTATTCTGCTTGATTTTATTCTGTTATGTAGCCTATTGCTGATGAAAATATAAAAAGCAGTTAACGTTCTCCCTGTAAGTCTGTCTGGACTGTTTTTTCATGGTGAATGCAATGCACAAATATTCTAGACAGTGAAATGCTTCCTAATTGCAGTGTGGTATCTCTATTTTTAAGTAGGCCATCGGGATAGCCTAAAATTAACTTCAGGCCAATATTTCCTAAAAATAGCTCTAAAAAAGTAAAACTTGTGCACTTTCTGGAATGCAAAGCAGGTTTCTTAACCCAGAAGATACTGGAATAATTAAATTGCTAAAGCGTAGATTAAACTAGTTTTATATTTAATTTTTTCTTGTTTTCCAGATTCTTCTAACTTTTACTTGAAGCCGCCAAAATGGTTCTAGCAGATCTTGGAAGAAAAATAACTTCAGCATTACGCTCACTGAGCAATGCTACGATTATCAATGAAGAGGTATGTAGTATGCGTACGTGAAGTTCTCAAAGGCTGATGAGAAGTTTGAAGTAGGTTGGTGTTATCCCGAGGCTCTTTTCTTCCTTCAAATAAAATTTCTAGCTAGGGGTTTTAACCCCCTGATGGTACTGCCCGAACTTAGAACCAGATTTAGACGTGTATAATCACCTCAGGCATAGTGAGTGGGTCCCATGGTCAAAGGGTCCTCAAGCCTGGTGACTGTACTTACGGAGATGTGTTCTGAAGAGATGACGCTGGAGGAAGCGATGTGTGCCCAAGTGTGGGCGGAAGGTAGGCTGTGAGAGTACGTAGCGTGCTCTGACTTACGTGCATGCGTGCAGCTAGACTGTATAGATGTGTACTAGGCTGCTAGAAGCTGAAGTATGGAAGAGCAAATAGCTTTCAATGTATTCAAGCCAATACAGTGTGTGGTTCTGGAAGCTCTTTGATATGGTATAGTCTGTATTTTTTTTAATTAAGGGTTTGAAGTTATAAGTAAGTATCTTCTGTTATATGGACTGAAAAGCAAGATGGAAGACTGATATGATGGTTTAGAAGTGCCTCTGAGTAAATAAATTGCTAGAAACTTCTCAGGTAGGCAGACAGGTGGCTTAAAGTAACTAAAAAGTAGGCTTATGGAGGGTTGTAGTGTTGGAACTTGTGCACAGAGGAAAGGTTTTAAAAATCTTCAGCTGGGAGACAGCAAATCTTTAACTGAATCAAATATAGCCCAATTAATCTTTTTTCAGCAGTAGAAACTTTTCTCCTGCAAGAGCTCAAGCTGTGCAAATGAGGCCACTTACGCAGGTGTTACTTTCAAAAAATCTTTTTGTTCAAGACTTCACTTTGAAATGTCTTAGAACTACTAAATTGGGTTCCTAACTGAGGCACCTGTTTGCCTGAAAGGCATAGCCCAGAGCAGCAGTCCAGTTTCTGCTGAGAATGCAGTGTGTCCATCTTGCATTTAAGGAATCCTTTTATTTGCAGAGATTGTGTTAAGAGATTCTTTTGTGGCTTTCTGTCACAGTTGTCTCTACAGAGTACCTGGAGGGAAGTTTAGGAAGTTTTGCTACCGCATGAGCTGCTGTTGTCCTTAATGCCATAGGAAGTGTTCTGTGGTACTTTGTTATCATGTGCATAGCGCAAGTTCAGGACCTTTCTTTTCCAGTATTACCCTTTCAGATTTAAATTGCGTTTACGTGGGAACAAATGCATAGACTTGTGGCAGTCAGTATAATGATAGGACTGCATGCATTTAATTTGTAAAAGCCTTGGTTATATCAAATACCCTTTCACGTTCTTATTTTGAACTAATACTGGCCTAGTCAATACTGTGTATTGTAAAACCATTTTTCTTTTATACTCCAAAGGTTTTAAATGCTATGTTAAAGGAAGTATGTACAGCATTACTGGAAGCTGATGTTAATATTAAACTTGTGAAGCAACTCAGAGAAAATGTCAAGTAAGTGAAATAATCAAAATGCATTTAATTTATGATGTTTGTAAAAGTTGTAATTTGAGGCTACAGAAGAAAAACTAACTTCTAACTTCATATGGTTTTCTTAGACACACCCAGTTTACCTTTAACAGGAAAATACAGTTTGAACTAAATGTCTAGCCAGATCTATCAAAAGAATCTTTATCAAGTTTAGCCAGTTACTGCTGTTATAATCTTGTTTCAAAAAACTGTTGCTGTCCTCAGTTGTGGTGTAATAAACAAGTTCTTTGTTACTTCCTAGACACCTCATCTTCACATGTTCTCTGCTGGATATAAATAGATCTGTGTATATGACCAGTACTGTTACTTTGGCTATTTTCAGATGTGTAATTCAAGTAGATGCACGTATTTTAGAAACCTGTTTTTGTACTGCATACAGAAGTAACATCTCCAATGCATGTCTCTGCTTAAATACGTCCTCTCTGAAGACTCAGGGCAAATCAGAGTGCTGTTCCAGTTGCAAAGATTTCATTTATTACTAGGTTTAAGTGATGCTGTAAGTTATGCTAGTGTTTCATGATTTTCTTAAACTCAGGTCTGCAATTGATCTTGAAGAAATGGCATCTGGCCTTAACAAAAGAAAAATGATTCAGCATGCTGTCTTTAAGGAACTTGTTAAGGTAGGACATCAGAATTCTGTATGATGTCACTTTTCTTGTACAGCCTCAGCTGTGGAAGCAGTACAGTAGCAAGCAAAGCTTTAAGGTTATTGTGTGGTACCTGCAGTTAGGTTTTCTGTTGTAAAGCTTCTTACTACTGCAAACAGTAGTACTTTTATGATTGAAGCTACTTTCTGGGCATCTTTCAGACTAACTTCAGTCTAGGCTACGAGTTCAGCTGTTCTTAATCTTCAGTTGAAATTTAAAGCCAAAATAAGGGTAAAGTACTACTAGCTTCTGGACTATCTTTGGTTGTCCCAGAAACGTGCCTTTGCTACACTAATGGAGATTTGTTCAGACTACTTATAAACCTTTGAAAAAGTGTGTAGTAACAACTCAGCGGTTCATGGCAACATATCTGTTTAATCTGCCTGCTTGGTCAAATTGGCACCTGGGTGTCAGTGTTCTATCACATTTCTGGTTAACAGTACAGTCTTTTGTTCTTCTGTAGTTTGTGCCCACCCATGTGATGGTTCTCTGGTGATGTGTGGTTCTCATGTGATTCTACTCATTTGAGAAGTGAGGCAGCAAGCCTAAAAAGTCTTCAGTACTGTAGGATTTTCACCAGAAGAGGTCCATCTTAAGCAGTGATGGTGGGGTGGAGGTCACGTTTGTGTTGGTTGTTGTACTTGTGCCACATACACAGGCCACCCTGACTTTGGTGCTTGATGCTAGAAATTAATTAATGTTGTTACTGTTGCATAGTTGCTATACATAACACCATATACTGTAGATATCTGGCACAGGTTGTTGATGTTCACTGTAAAATGATCCAGCATCTAAGCCAAATTAAGACTAGAATATGCAAAAATTGGTTTGTCCCACTGAATATAAAACCAGGCATATACCATGACTGTGACACTGACTCTCCCGTGCTTCTGAAATTCAGTTTTGCAACATATATTATACTTTGTTCTTTAGCTTGTAGATCCTGGAGTCAAAGCATGGACACCCACCAAAGGAAAACAGAATATTATAATGTTTGTTGGTTTGCAAGGAAGTGGTAAAACAACGACCTGTTCAAAGGTAACTTTCACTGAATCCATTTGCATGGGTTTGTTTTTTTTTCTTTGGGGAGATGGTGGTCATTGGACTCCTTTGTTAGGATTCGCTTATGATCTGTGCTGTTTCTATTAATATGAAAGTACTAACTGATTACAATATAGAAATATTTTTGCAGAGGGATTTCTGAGATGAGTGTCCAGATAATATTCTTTTGGGGAAATTTATGGCTTGTAGGACTACCTTCAGGATTTGTTTTAAACTAAACTCTTGATGAAACAATACCGTGTATGAATAAGAAAGATTCTTTCTATTCTTCATTTTCTGGGTTTAAGACTAGTGCTATGAATGGAACCTATCTCATTCCGTCACCTATTTAGGGGAACCAGTGGAAGTTAGCCTCTGTGTTAGATATTTCATTAAATATGAGTGGGTGGTGTGAAACCAAATCCAGTCCCAAAATTGATTGAGGAAACTTGGATTTGTATTTTTAAGTCTAAAAAAGAATGCTCTAAATCAATGCTTAACCTGTTTATGATGGTTGTTGGAAGGAAAAATTATCCTTTGGAGAAAGACTGATGCATCTTTATTGCTTTTTTTTAGTCATCTGCTTTGGAGATTCACGCATAGGCTGTGCCAGTGTATCACTGCTCTAATTTCATACGACTTTCCTAGTGCTTCTGTAGGCAAACTGTATTTTGGAAGTTTCTCTTTGGTCAATCAAATGTTCTGTGAATGTACATTGTACCAGTGAAGCTGAGTGTTACAAGAAAGTAAGGATTCCATCCATCACTTTGAAACATGTCCTTGCAATGGAAATATTTTTGTTCCTCTGGAAGTACAGAAACAAAGAGCTCTACAAATTGTAGCCATTACAGTACTTAATGTTGAAATGCTTGCTGTTTTGGGTAGCTTCTAAAAGCTAGACCTATCTGCAGTATTAACAGTAAGCAGAATCCAGGAGTCAGTAAAATGGGAACTGGAATTATTTGTAGCTGTTTCTAGCTGAGGAAACTGAAATCAGAAGCAGTGTCAAGCAGCTGTTCTCTATGAATAATTATTAAAGGCAAGATGAACATACTCTTCTAAATAATGGAGATGATCACACTTGATACTGGCACAGTGTTACTAAGTGGTCTCCGTTACAAGACGGCTGGCTTGACTTTGTGTCCTCTGTATGTACTTCAGTGACTTATAAGCTGTTACGCAGTTTCATAGTTTCTAGTGGGATTTTAATGTAACTGTTTTCTTTGGATTTCTTTTCACAGTTAGCATACTTCTATCAGAGAAAAGGTTGGAAGACATGTTTAATATGTGCAGACACATACAGAGCAGGTAATACAGTCTTTAATGATGTGGTTCTATATCCTAACACTTGCAGATTTTTATTTTTTTTTCAAACAGTCCCTTGACTATACCTGTCTTACAGGTGCTTTTGACCAGTTAAAGCAGAACGCCACAAAAGCAAGAATTCCCTTTTATGGGAGGTAAGCATCTTTCAGAACCAGTTTGGAGAAAGATTCAACTCCAGTCATGTGGTGTTCCTTATTGAACGTCTCACACTGAGCTCCATTCAGTGTTGCTTCATTACTTTGATTTTATTATAATATTTGCTCTGGTCAGATGAAAATTCTGCCTAGTTCTGTATGCTGGCTGCCAGTAGTAGCAGGTGGAGATAGTGAGCTGATAGAAGAGATCAGGCATCCAGGGATAATTCCCTAGAATGTTCTTTCAGCGTAGAGCAGTTTATAGGCCTTTACCAGACACATTCAGATTTTCAGGAAGTACCTTTACAGATCAAAAGATACGACTTTTGGACCTTTTAATTTTTATTGTCAAGCAGGCACAGCAGTGGACCTAAAATACCTTTTATAAAGCAGTAAATAACTTTCCTCTAAGCTTCACTGGAGGTGTGCTGTCTAGGTGCTCAGTTAAATCTTATTTCAGAGAAGGGCTAGTAGAACATAGTGCAGTCTTCAGCAGGTGAGACAGGCAGTACTTTGTGCTTCAGTTCACTGAATAGTAAGGGAAAATGACTTAGGCATATTTTTAGTCAATTTTTGCTTGCCATAAGAGGAAGTCCCTCTTGAAATTCAGATAGATTTACAGTTAACAAGTTTACAGTCAAGTGATGAAAGTTTGAGTTTCTCTGGGAACAAATAATTTCATATATATATAGATGTTTCTCTTTGTGATCAGTTACACAGAAATGGATCCTGTAATTATTGCTTCGGAAGGTGTTGAGAAATTTAAGAATGAAAACTTTGAAATAATCATTGTTGATACCAGTGGACGTCACAAACAGGAAGACTCTTTGTTTGAAGAGATGTTACAAGTTGCTAATGCCATAGTGAGTAGTTTCAAGAAATACAATAACTTCTGTTATAGTAATTTGACTACAATTCGTTTGTGTTTATCTTCTAATGTTCTTTGTGGATTTTGCTCCTCTGGAATGCATCAGCACTTTAACTCCCAGATTATATTAGAAATTAGAAACAGATACGCATAAACAAGGGCTGGATGATCAATGCTTGATAGTTCTGTGTCAGTTTTAATTCTTGTATCTGTAATTCAAGGTTGCTTGCACAAAAGTAGACCACTGTTCTTGCTTTAACTTTTCAGGATCTTCGCATTGATAAACTAGATGGAAGAACCAGTCTGATCTGTTTGCCTGTAGCTGTGTACTAAATTTTCTGTGATTGTCATGAATAATTGCCCTGAAACAGAGGAGATGATTGGATAACTTCCAACAGTTTTGATGTGTGAATGAAGCTGGTGGTTTTTGTATGGCCTTAAAGTCAGGCTATTTGTTTGATTCTCTGGTCTTGTGTGACAATATGACGCTTCCCACACAACTTCTGATGGCTAATAGCTAACTTGTTTTCAGAGGAATGGATGTCTAAAAGCTCTTAATGTAAAACCAAATGGAAGATGATGTTAGCTGTTAATTGCTTGTAGATGCTAATTAGCTCATTGGCTCAGATACTGGCTGAAATCATTCAAAACATAATAACTGTAAACCTATTAGATTTTAATATTCTTTGTTGTAGAGAAGTCTTTTATGTAGTCATACAGCATCAGAGTTTTCAAATGGTCCTTTGACAATACTGTTCATAAAACAGTTGCCTTTATTGTTTTAAACTGCACAGCCCTTACAGACCGTTACTGCAGTAAGTTCTGCTACTGAACATAATGCACAAGCACTACTTAAGAAAGCAGGAAATGATTATTTTGTGTCTCTCATTCTCCTAGCAACCAGATAACATTGTTTATGTGATGGATGCTTCCATTGGCCAAGCTTGTGAAGCTCAAGCTAAAGCTTTCAAAGATAAAGTAGATGTAGCTTCTGTTATTGTTACTAAGCTTGACGGGCATGCAAAAGGAGGTGGAGCTCTTAGTGCGTAAGTATTGTGATATAACGGCGTCCAGTGTCTGGCCGTGCATGGACAACGTGCATGAAGTGTGTTAGTGTCTCACAGAAACATGTCCTGTGAAAGTGCCACTGTCAAACTGCACAGAATCTGAGACTTCAGTCAGTAACAGTTATGTTCTTGCCCTGCTGCTGGTGGATAGGATCACCCATTGATACTTAGTGTCAGTCAGAATCAGGTGTTGCGACGTACTTCCAATACAGTAGTGTGTATTGTCACATGTCAGACTTCTGAAAACAGCATCAAGCAATTACATTTATAGCATCTTGCGTATCGGGGACTTTTACCAAAAATACAAATTTGGACTTAATAGATGGAGCTTACCTGAAAAATTTTGCTTCTCGTTTAATGCCCAGGATTTTTTTCTAAAGGGGAAAAACTCTAGCTATTCATATGTAATGGCTTAAAACTGTGATGCAAACCAAACTTCCGGATCACCTGTGTCCAGCAGTTAGGTAAAAAAAATTAGTCTGCAGTCATACTTTCCCAAATGCCATTCTTGTTGGACTTCTTGCGTACTGTATCTTGACAGACTCTATTGACTGGAAAATGTTACATTTTATCTTCAGCCTTATATGATGGCATGTCAGACTAATCTCCAGCTGCGTTCCGATGATACAGCTTGCATAGAGCTGAGATGGTTTGTCCAAACAGTCAAAGTTAACTGACACCAACTTACTAAATAGCTGTCCCATCTTAAGTCTTAGAGTTCTTAAACTGCCATATCTATTTTGCTGTTATTTATAGTGTAGTGATGGAAAACTAAACTTAAGAGCAAAATGAAAATACCAAAAGCTTGTTCCAGTTCTCATGTGCTTGTATGTGTGAAGTTTGCTGTGTTTGTTCTATGCTTTCTGCAGACTGGAAGCTGAGTTTGTCTAAAAGCTAGTGCCAATGATTGATTGGTGAAAAGGTTCTGATTTTTCCTAATGTCTAAGCTTTTTTTTTTGCTGTGTTGAAAATGAGATTGCTGCCTGTTGTAGGAGGTACCTTGAAAAAGTAATCAGTGCCTGTCTCATCTGACCTCCCAATATTAGGATAAAATAGGGATGATTTTTCTTTTTCCTCTCAAGTTTCCTAAACTCAGCAATAAAAATAAGCAGCTTCTATTTCTGTTGATGATTTTTCAAAGCAGAGTTTGTATTCTACAAAGTACTAATTAAAGAAATGTGTTGTCAGCTACCCATCCTAAATGCTGGATGTTTTTGCATTAATAGTTTGAGGAGTAAGAAAGGTACTTCAGATTGTTGATGATACCTAGCTAATTATGTCAGTAGGTGGTATAAAAGATGGGTGGGTTTTGAGAGGCTATTTCATGAAATATGTTCTACTGCAGAGTTGCTGCCACAAAGAGTCCTATTATTTTTATTGGAACTGGCGAACACATAGATGATTTTGAACCCTTTAAAACACAGCCTTTCATCAGCAAACTTCTTGGTATGTACTACGTACAACTGTACTTAAAAGACACTTTGACTTGGATAATAGGGAGTCAAAGTGTAATTTTTTTTAATGTTAACTTAAGAGCTGGTTTGGTTTTTCTTCCAGGTATGGGTGATATTGAAGGACTGATAGATAAAGTAAATGAATTAAAGTTGGATGATAATGAAGCACTCATAGAAAAGCTCAAACATGGTAAGTTATTCCGAAGGCCTGAGTAGCGTGTGTGTTACCATGACCTAATCATGGCAGGTTCTCTCAGAGACGTAGACCACTGAGTTAGTTTGCTACGCGTAGAGACGAGTAACTTGTTTCGTATGCATAGTGAAGAATGGTTATTCTTACTCTAACAAATGTTGCAGGCAAGTAAATAGAGTTGTGTTTTTCAAGTGATAAGTCTGTCAGCCTGTGACTGTCTGTAACTGCAGAATAACTAACTTAAGTCTTAAGTGTGTGCCATCTAAAAATGTTTAGTCATGTTAATAGTGGAGAGGGGGCTTATTTATCTACTCATCTATGCAGTATAGTGTTTACCTTGTAAATATAAAGAATAATTTAGAAAGGACAGTAAGACCAAAATGCTAGTGTGACTTTTGCTAATCTTTTTTTTGTTGTTGTACTTCAGGTCAATTTACATTGAGAGATATGTATGAACAATTCCAAAACATCATGAAAATGGGACCATTCAGTCAGATCTTGGTTAGTTTACAAAAAAAATCATTTTATCAAATTCTCATTTATATTTCACAAACTTCTGCTGTAAGCTTAAAACTCATCATTGAAAGTGGTGCTAGAGTCTGTGCTTTTGTTTTTCAAAAAGGTGAAATGATTGGTCTACTGTGATATGTAACTACTGAACTAAAACTTGCTGTCCATATTTCTGGCTGCTGAATTGAAGTTAGCTTTGCCTATTCTGACACAGCTTTTGTCTTCCGTTTTTGAAACAAGGGTATGATCCCTGGTTTTGGAACTGACTTCATGAGTAAAGGCAATGAGCAAGAATCCATGGCAAGGCTAAAGAAACTGATGACTATAATGGACAGTATGAATGACCAAGGTAAAACAAACTTCACTCACTGTTTTTTTTCTCCAGTGTCAAACCAAGCTTCTTTACAGAGATCTTTTTGGAAACAAGTTGGACATAAGGCAGCACCTACAGCGACAGAAAATTACGAGGAGCACTTACTGCTCTTAGAAATGGCAAAGAGTGCATATGTGTCTCAAAATATTGAGGGATACCTCGACAATTACCTATTGCTGCTCTATCTTGTGTGGAATAGGTGGGATTTGGAAGCATTCCATCGGAAATAATGTATTTTTATTTTTCATAGTGTAACTGTGCTTCTTAAATTATTAACACAATACTTGGAAATTAAAAAGCTACATTCATCTTTAATCCGTCATTGCTGCCTGTCTGTTTACCCACCCTCAAATTTACTTGGTGACATAGCCTGGTCTCTGGAATTCAAGGTGTGTTGTTTCTAATCCACCTGTAACTCTTGTGGGAGAAGTATGCTCTCACCCTTACGCTAAACCCATTAATATGGCTGAAGACCAAGTATGCTGAGAGCAGAATTTATTCAGGCGACTTTTTCTATCATGATGGTGATTAACGTATGAAAACAACGGCTTTTTAATGCTATTCCCTAGAATAGTGTATCTCAATTATTTATGTAAAATTCTGCATTGTCACTTCTAAATCTAGGATTTTGTTTTGTAGCTCAAAACTAAATTCTCAACAATAATGAGAACAAGTTTGCTACCAGCTGTAACAGATTTTAATGTCAGTAACTGAATGGATTTTTCTTTCCCACACTGATTGCAGAACTTGACAGTACAGATGGTGCCAAAGTTTTCAGTAAGCAGCCAGGAAGAATCCAAAGAGTAGCAAGAGGTTCAGGTGTTTCTACCAGGGATGTTCAGGAGCTTTTGACCCAATACACTAAGTTTGCACAGATGGTGAAAAAGATGGGAGGCATCAAAGGGCTTTTCAAAGGTAAAAAAAAATAAAATCTGTTAACTCAGTGGGGAGGTCACTTGATGTGTGAATGCAGAGGAAATGTGAAAATGTCAATTAGGTGTTGGGAGAGGAGAAGGTGAGTTGTAGCTCACTCATTTTCATAATGTTTGAAAGCTTTTATGTAACTGGTAAGAGCTGCACTGTTCTTCATGACACTGATGTGTAACTTAGCAATGAAAACTCATGTTTTTTTGGCTTGAGTAGAAGTAGTGATGAACTTTGTACACTCTACTACAATACTGACACTTCATGCTGTTATGTGGGGCACAGGGACTGTTGATCCTTAAAATCCTTTTAAGTGGCTGATGTAGTAAGTTTTGATCATGGACTTGAATAGATTTGAATCTAAAACTGTGGAATTAGGAGATAAAATTCTGAGTTATTTTATTTTCAGCCCCATATATTAATCTATTTTCTTACAATTGCTGCTTTCATTTTTTTAGGTGGTGATATGTCAAAGAATGTAAACCCATCTCAGCTGGCGAAACTGAACCAACAGATGGCAAAGATGATGGATCCAAGAGTTCTTCATCATATGGGTACGTGTTGGCTTTTTACAGCTTCAAGAGCGGACTACCAATTACAGTGGAGCATTTGAAACGTAGAAGAGAGGAAGGTGTACATTATATGTCACTATTTTAAGTATTTTTAGGTTTACTAACAAGAATCAGAAAGTTTAGTCCCTATATTATGAATGCATTGCGCTTACCAGTGCTTAATCTAATATCTTCATTTGGATTCGGCTCTCAAAGTGAGCAACTGGAGTGGTGTCGGATGAAATAGTACAGTGATGACTTGAAGCATGACTGTGGTAAAGCAAACCTACACCTAAACTTCCCTTCTCTTCTAAGTTTTGCTTCAAATAGTTAAACTTGACAAGAGTAGCTTTCAACAAAGACTCCCATACTGGAACCGTACTAATTCTTAATGGTCACTTCTTCAAGGTTTTTTCTTTTGTCTACATCTTAATGCATAACTCATCTTAAAACCTACTTTGGTGTTTTGCAGACATTTCTGTAATTACTCGCTCAGCTGTTTGTTTTTGGTAGCCATTTAAACCTGGCTTAGCAGTCTTGGGCTTCTGTGTTTTGTATTATTATTGAAATAGTGTGTGTGCTGTATTGAGGCCTCTGAAGCGAGACAGCTGTGCTTGAGTTAACTAACACATGCATGTTCTCACTTACTCTCCGCAGGTGGCATGGCAGGATTGCAGTCAATGATGAGACAGTTTCAACAAGGTGCTGCTGGGAATATGAAGGGCATGATGGGATTCAATAATATGTAAAGAAGCCTTAATAAAAATGGACTTGGTTGACTCTTCGTTGCAACTTCAGTGCAAGAATTTGCTTTCTTCCTTTTTACAGTGATGGGGGAGTGGTCTTTTGAAAAATCTTATTCAGGCTTCTCAGTTTCTACATCTAATTTCTGAAAACTATTTTTGCTTAAATTAGTTCCTCTCCGCTAATACCTGATGGCACAAAGAGTAATTCAATTTAATAAAACAAAATCATGATGTAAAATTTTAATATTTAGAGACACTTTTTAATTGTTTACATCAAATGGCAGCCATTATATTTGTAAACAGCCCTGATCTTTGGTTATAGTAACATAAAATGTCACAAATATACTGTAAAATAAAATCTAAGTGGTTATAAAGAAGGGAATAGTCTGTTTCTTCAATTCTTTCATAACTGTTCTTTATCAGTATGTAATGAAATAATTTCCTTAGTTTGATTTGTTTCTAATGACTGTTGTAACTCATGTTTGGCGTGGATACTATAAGAAATGTGCTGTTGCTGCCCCGGTGTTCTCCTTGGAGCATTTTTAGAAGGTAGATGTTCTGTGCTCAGGTTTGTACAAAACTGTGCTCTCCAGAATTTTGTCATTCTTTCCCTATACATAAAGAATGAAGAGACTAAAAACATACAGGTATGCAGATACTGAACTGTCTCATACTGAAGACAATCTTCATACCAGGGTGCCACTTAAGCAGCTCTCTTTGTTATGGAGATAATTTCTAATACAGACTGTATGGAATTCTGTGCTGGTCCTGAACTTAAAACAGCCACAGCTGCATCTGACAGAGCATATTGCCCTAACTCAGCTACAATCTGATCTTAATTTCCTACAGCATTTCTTCTCTTAATATTTCAGTTTACTGTGGTGGTTTAAAAAGGGTGGGATCTACAGGCACAGGTAGACCAGATGAACCTTGAAATCCAATATCCATCTTGGCAAGTACAGCAAGATCTTTCACCCTTATCTTAAGGCAACAGGTTATATTATGAATTTATTTTAATACACTGCAGAGTGCAGTTGTAAACGGACACCCATCTCTTGAGCAGCACACAATATACAAAACCATCCGCAAAGAGTAGCAAATAAATGGTGGTTTGGAATGCAGTTGGTAGGGGAGAGGGGAGGGTGAAGTTGGGTGATGGAAACTGAACTTGAATAGGCATATTGAAGAGGAACAGTGAAGCACTGTGCTTCTGGCCAGGCTCAGTCAGACCGTCAAGTTACCAACATTTAACACTTTTCAATTCATTGCATACATTTCCAAACTACTGCTACCAGCCAGGAAGAGAGCTGTCACTGGCTGTGCGTTGGCAGAGGCAAGATGGTGTCGTCTAGTCCTAGCTGGCACCTCAGGACCCTGCAGTTGCTCGCTCACTCTTCCTAGTGGGATAGGGGAGATACTCTGAAGGGTAAAAGTGAGAAAACTTGTGGGTTGAAATAAAAACAGTTTAATAAGGAAAGTAAAAGCTGTGCACACAAGCAAAGGAAGGAATTCAGTCTCTGCTGCCCATCGGCAGGCAGGTGTTCAGCCATCTCCAGGGAAGCAGGGCTCCATCACGCATAACGGTTACTTGGGAAGGCAAACACCGCCACTCCAAACTTCCCCCCCCCTTCCTCCTTCTTCCCCCAGCTTTATGTGCTGAGCATGGTGTCACACGGCAGGGAATATCCCTTGGGTGAGTTGGGGTCAGCTGTCCTGGCTGTGTCCCCTCCCAGCTCCTTGTGCACTCCCAGCCTCCTCACTGGTGGGATGGGGTGAGAAGCAGAAATGGCCTTGGCTCTGTGTAAGCACTGCTCACCAGTAACTAAAACATCCCTGCATTATCAACACTGTTTTCATCACAGATCTAAAATGCAGCCTCACATTAGCTGCTAGGAAGAAAATTACCTCAGCCAAAACCAGCACACAAGGGCAAGTTCAGAGAGCATTTCCTTTAAAAGTGTAAGATGTGTCAATTGTTATTTCTAAGGTATACACTGGATTAAACAAATATCAATATATTGCTCTTACCTTAACGTGCCAAATAGAAAAGACTTTGGAGCCTTCTTGGAATAATTGCCTAAAGATCTCAAGTTTAACCAAAAGCAAACAAAAAAAAAATTAATGTTGGAGGCACTTACAAAATCCTCTCATAGCTTTACAGGAGAACAACAATTTCAGGGAGTGTGGGCAATACTTTTTTATTCTCATGGTTTGACCCGGCAGCCGCTCGCTCACGCCTCCCCTTCCCCCCAGCAGGATGGGGAGAGGAAATGGACAAAAGGGGAAACTCGTGTGTTGAGATAAAGACAGTTTAGTAAGACAACACAAGAAATACTACTACTACCACCAATAATAATAAATATGCAAAACAAACTATATATGATACAATTTTCTCACTGCCTGATGACTGATTTGCAGCCAGTCCCCCAGCAGCAATTGTGGAACCTGGAACTCACAGATTTTGCAAATTTCACAAAATTCCTGAAAAAACCCGAACTCCTGGAAAATTGGAACTCCTGGACCAGAGAGGATTTGAATCCATGGGAAAGAGAAAGAGAGCTTCCTGTCCCCCAGCCAATCCCCTCTCATAAACTGAGCATGATGTCCATGGTGTGGAATATTTCCACGGGCCAGCTGGGGCTCGCTGCCTGGCTGTGCTCCCTCCCAGCTCCTGCACACCTGCTCATCAGCCGAACATGGGAGACTGGGAAAAGTCCTTGATTTCTTAGCTACACCTGAAAACATCAGTGTTAGCAACATTCTTCTGGTACTAAATCCAAAATGCAGCAGCTGCTGAGAAGAAAATTAACTCTGTCCCGGCCGAAACCAGGACATTTGTGTTTGTGGGTTCTGCAGAGCACAATGTGTAGAAGAAAATGCGAAAGCTGTTGCAGGAGAACAGAAGTATCATGTTATGCATGTTCTCTCAATTCTGTATTCTGAATTGGAGACTTGGTTGCATCAAGCTAGGAGAGGCCATGTGAAAAGAGTGTCAGCAAGTGCCATGAGTAACAGCTCTCCCAGCACCACTTTCTTGCATTAGGCTTCGTGTACTCATCCTCCACGGGATCTCACCGTGTTCTGCAGAAAAGCTTTCTCTGGCAATACAAGAAGCCTGAAAAGTCAGAGGCAAACTTCCCTGGAAATGCTGAGAAGGCTGAGGGCTGTCTTTCTGTGCCTATCTTAGTGAAGGCTCTTGCTGCTGCTCAGCCACGTGTGCTGGTTTGGTGTCTGTACACATGGCTGAATGGGAGTCCGTGAGAACGTGAAGAAGGTAAGGAAGGGTTCGGGTAACGAGACAGTTGTAGCGCCCGGGGAAGGCCACTAGAAAGAGCCAGTGGCCAAGAGAATGACGTTCAAAAGGCGCTCAACTCGATTTCTGCCTTAGAAGTGCACCCTTATTTCAAAACCAGTGACACCCTGCCTTCACCCTTTTCTCTGGTTACAGGAGGTTAATAAGCTTTGACATCCAGCACACTGATATAGAAGTAGGTATCTGTTGCGTGTTTACTTTTTTTGAAGACCGTGATTGTTCTGTAAAAGTAGCAGACCTTCACCAGCAGTGGAATAATCATGTATTGTTGGCGCATGCTCTACCACTTTGCTGGATTTTGAAGGAAGATCCTACCCATAGGGCTAGAACAACAGGTTTGAAGGAATTTTTTTACTCCTTCAAGAAAGAGGAGGACCTTGGCAGCTCAAATATAAATATGCTCTTATTGCAGCTAGGGCAAAGGATGCGTGTAGTTCATGGCAACTATTCTTAAGCCTCTCTGAGCAGCCTAATAAGAGAAAATAACTATGACGGTCCATAGATAGCTTTGTGATAGGAGCTGGACAACTAACCATTAGCACACACAAATAACCATGGAAAGGCACAGGCGTGGGTTTATTTGCTAACAGTCTTTACCTTTCCTCAGGACTCTCAATATTGACACACTTGCTAAATCTGTTAAACTTGTCTAAGTTGCAAATAGGTAATTGTTCTGGGAGGTGAAAGATTAACTTCGGTGTTGCCGTACAGCTGCTATAATCACAGTAGAGGCAAAGGAGAGCAAGTAGTCTGGTTGATGATTTAATACTGTTCTTTAAGAGTTGCTACTCTGTTTCAACCAGCCCACACTAAACAGAATGTAGACTCTACTACACGTAAGAGGCATTTATGTGCCCTTACAGTAGCTTGTTTCTTTGGAGTTTTAAGTAATAACTCTTTGTTAACACGCAAAGCAGATGCTCAGTCCTGTACTAAGATAGTAGCCTGATCTTTCATTCATGTGTTTCTGTAATCATTCTGTAATCATTTACGTGCGTGTAAAGCATTCTGTCTGTCAGACCGTTCCACGAGCAGAACATTTTCTGCCTTGTAAGCCTGGAATGTCTATACTTCACCTCAGACTTCTAATCTGTTTTGGAATCCGGATAATGCTTCGGTAATATGGCTAAGAGAGTGCTCGAGAGCCCATCTGTGCCGCAGCCTGGAGTTCTTGGGAAGCTTTTCCCAGCGGCATAGGGCGTAAGGATGGCTCTTGCTGTCCTGCACATCAGTGCATGCTACAGCCACGGGCGCCAGCCTTCCAGAAAAAACACATAAAATCTCTCGCTCCTCGGTTCCCACAATAAAGGGTGTCCCGAAGGCTGCCGCCTCCCGCGGTTTTCACGAGCGGCTGGCGCCGGCTGAGGAGCCCCCCGCCCGGGCCAGGCCTGGGCCCTG
>Ga0065711_1007055_pt1 | contig 19424 bp, 18 predicted proteins | sample Hoacrofraction12_FD_59098 | JGI IMG/M metagenome (GOLD analysis project Ga0065711, IMG submission 59098) | Hoatzin crop microbial communities from Cojedes, Venezuela - Epithelial fraction 12 v2 (version 2) | ecosystem: Host-associated > Birds > Digestive system > Esophagus > Crop | place...
CCTGGTCTGGTGGAAGATGTCCCTGCTGATGGCAGGGGGGTTGGAACCAGATGATCTTTAAGGTCCCTTCCAACCCTTACCATTCTATGATTCTATGATTGTATGACAGGATCTTTCCGCTCAAACCATTCCCTTTCTGTATCCTAAAGTTTCCCTTTTTCCTATCTCTCCCTTTTATCATATATTCTCTCCCTTGTGTTGACCTCTAGGAGTCAAACCAAGGGAGTTCAAAATGCTCGTTTAAAAGGAACTTTGCCTAAAATGGTGAGTTTTGAAGACCACAGAGAATCTATGTAATACAGTGGAATGAAAAATTTGCATTTGATCCTTGTATGGAAACTTCAGGAAAGAGATGAGTAAATGTAAGAAGGGGAAGATGCTTTGAATTAACAGAAAACATTATTGCAAAGAGGCCTGACGAGGAGTTAGCCTACTAGGAGGTAAAATCTGGGCTTCTGCAGGTGAGAGCCTGTGATTGAACTCAGGTTCAGATCTGCAGGAAGGCTAAATCCTCCTTCCACCTAATGGCTATTGTAATCCTCTTAATCCTTATAGGACAACCAGATATCACTGTACATCCCATCTGCATCCAGGCAAGGTAAAAATTATCCTTATGATGTGACCAAGCTGGGTCTCTGACTTTCTACCTCTCCCTTGCAGTGTTGCCCAGTTACCTCATTTCCCATTAAACTAAAGAAAACTAATTTGACTGCAGCACGTCTTCATAGAATCATAGAATCATTAAGGGTGGAAAAGACCTCTAAGACCATCAAGTCCAACCGCCATCCCAACCCCACCATGCTAAACCTTGTCCCCAAGTGCCACATCTACACATTTTTTTGAACCCCTCCAGGGACAGGGACTCCATCACTGCCCTGGGCACCCTGGGCCAATGCCTGGCCACTATTTCAGGAAAGAAATTTTTCCTAATATCCAACCTAAATCTCCTTTGATGCAACTTGAGGCCATTTCCTCTCATCCTATCGCTGGTTACTTGGGAGAAGAGACCAACACCTGCTTCACTACAACCTCCTGTCAGGGAGCTGTAGAGAGCGAGAAGGTCTCCCCTCAGCCTCCTTTTCTCCAGACTGAGCAGCCCCAGCTCCCTCAGCCGCTCCCCATCAGACTTGTTCTCCAGACCCCTCCCCAGCCTCGTTGCCCTTCTCTGGACACGCTCCAGCCCTTCAATGTCCTTCTTGTAGTGAGGGGCCCAAAACTGAACACAGCACTCAATGTGAAACCTTGTGGGCACATTTCTGGGAAGGCCAAGAGTCTCATTGGGGCTGGAGTGGCAAATGTGGAGATGTTGTTGCAGGTATGGAGGAGTCCTGTTTTAACCCCAGCCTATTATTTCCCATGCTGATCCATGGATGTTCTACTGCAGAGAAAGAGCTCACATACTTCTGCGATTGCCCAAGAGAGGCGGTAATACCCCACGCATGGGTTCTGTAGTCCTGACAATCTCCTAGCAGTCTAGAAAGGTATTGATTGTGCCAAACAGCATATTCATGCTTCATCTCAGAGTGAAAAATTCGGTCCTGCCATGCAGTAAATTCAGCAAAGCATTCACAATTAATGCGCAGTTCCTGACCGTGCCTTTTGGATAGGCTGCCACGGACTGATTGATAATAGGAATTTTGCTAACTGCTTTAAGGAGCAATTTAAGGAACAAGTTAAAATATCTGTGCTTCAGGCACTGAAAAACAGCCTCAGTGAGTAAGCTTTTATTCGCATTAGTCTAGATGAGCCTTTCAGCTGTCCCTGTAGGATCTGCCTCTTCATCCACACCTCCTGTCCGCCCCACCGAAAATAAACAACATCCATGGGCACGTGCAAAGGTAGATTTAGGGCTCATTTCTTTCTCCCACACAAGGTTTCTAAATTCAAACTCGGCTTAGGTGTGCCCACACTGGCAGGCAGACAAAGGTCCGAGCTCAACCGGAGGTGTGAACTCACCCACTAATCTCCCTGTATCTTGCAGATCTAAGTTTAGTGGTTGTCTCAGTTGGAGTTGAGGAGCTCCAGGAGCTCCGGGAGCAGATGAGGCTGGGTGCCGGCACTGGCTCAGCCAGGACTCCAGGTTTTGTTCATTCACTCTGGATGAAGAGGGCACGGCAGGGCAGAGCAGGCTGCAGCCCTGCCGATACCCTGGATGTGGCTCTTCCTGATCCTGGTGCAGATGCTTTGGGGCTGGTTGCCACCAGGCTCGCAGGCAACACCTGGAAGGAGACCACAGGAGCCACAGTGCAAACTAAAACAGGGACGTGGCGAAGGAGAGACTGTGATACCCACACGCAGGGCTGCAGGTGCATTNGCCGTTGCAGGGAAGATCCCATCAGTGAAAAACCCAACAAAGTAATGATGAAAGGGAGTCAAACGCTATTGCTTTTCTTAGTGGATGGATGTGAAAGCTGGAGGTGCACCAGCCCTTACAGCAACAGCTAAATGCCTTGGAAAGCAAATGTCTCAAGGAAAGCTTGCCTGTTAAACAGAATAACAAATACCAGTATCAATATTCACTAGAGAGCTCGCAATCACTTCTTCCTTGTCACCCAGGAAAGGAAGTCAGGCAGAACATCTGATGGAAAGGAGGGAAATGTAGAGGCTTAACAAACAAGATCCCTTCAGAAAGCACCTCTGGGAGAGGGAAGATGAACAGGACTTTGCACAGAGCAGACATGCAAAAGGCTGGGCAGGAACAGAGATGCCTTGTTTGCATCTGAATGGGGTCATGGGAAGGGTCTGGGCACAGAGGAATTTGCCAGCCCGATATCATAAGACTCAGCTCACAAACCCTCTGTCTGGGAGGCTGTTGGGATCTTTCCCATCAAGGTCTATTATTAAGTGATCTCCGTTGTCTCTGCTTGCACTCAGACCTTCTTGTTGAACACTGCGTTGCAAAATTAAACAGCATTGAGCTTCACTGTGAAGTCCCTGGAAGAGGAAAGCAGTTTCAGACTGTCCGAAGCAACGTCTGGTCTACTGCTCAGCCAGCTGTGCTTCATAAACACTGAAGACCGAGTCCCCTGTGGAGTGCACGCACCACCAATGTAAATGCTTTTGAGCAGCAACCAGCGTGTTTATATATTCCAAAGACTTTGCTGCTGTTCTCATTTCGCTTGAGAACGGCCGCATTCAGCTGGATGGTAATACCGACAGGAGAAGATGTGTAACCCCGGCGCAGTTAGATGTCTCTGCAGGAAAAGCAGGCAAAGGTTGTTTAAAGAACAAAGGAACGCTGAAAATTGTAAATAGCATTGCAGAGTATGCACAGAAAAGGGCTCTAAGAGCCCATTGAAAATCGAGAGCCATTAAGGTATGAATAAGCAACCGAGGGGGGGAAAAAAAGGCCTCTGTATTAGAAAGAGGGATGAGGAAGAAGAGAGCAATTCACTGTAGGGAATGAAAGTGCTGCATCAGTCTGATGGCTCCATCAACAGCTGGAGGGACTGATCCGTGTGCATGCTGGGAAACGTGCCTTCATCCCACGTGATGGCTCCCCAGAGCTCTCCTGGTCACAACCCCCTCTCCCGAGTTGCAGGGATGACTGGGTGAAAAGCTTCTGGGTGTAGAACACCTCCCTTGTCATGCCGGTGTGAATGGACCCATCTGCAGAAAAGATCTCCTAGTGCAGGGTCAGTGGTGGTGTGCAGGCCCATTTACCCCAGTTTGGGTTTCTGGTTGACTTAGAGCTCCATTTCTCTGCTCCCGTGGACTTCTGCTAACACCCCAGCCAAGCATGGCTGGGACATCGTTGATGAAGGTCTCCCAGGAGTTGCTTGGCTGTGCAGGATTTTCTTCTCAGACACCAAGCTCTGCCCAGTATTTTTCTAACACGACACATTCAGTCACATCATATCCTACTTTCTAAGAGACACAAAAGACAGCCCATCTGGGTTCCTCCTGTGGATGCAGCTGATCTCATCATCCCCATGTCCCCGTGGCTGACGACCACGTCTTTCCATTTCCCCGTCACATTTCATTGCACGCTGTCACATCTAGCCTGAGATGCAGAAAACCTCCGAGGCGGAGATTATGTGTTGTTGTTTACACGTTGCACCGTGCTTCCAGCCCTGGCTTGCCTCTGAGATCTACGGATAAGCAGATTTTAACAGCAGACAGTTGCAAAATTATAAAAATGATCCAGATGGGCTGGTTTCCATGACCCTGGCCGGCACTCCCATGGGTCTGTGGGAAGTAGAAGGCTTGTTTTGTTTGTTCCCAATGTCCCCCAGCTTCCCTGGCTCTCAGTTTTCACTCCTGTCCAGCACATATCGTGTACGACCCAGCTGTATTAGGCATGTTTCACGGGAGCAGAGCAGCCAGCACCTTTCATCTCCAGTCCAGGAGAGACTGAGAGCACAGCCTGCGGAGCGGAGAGCAGGTGGGAAGGCAAGAGCAGGAGCGATGAGACCATCTCGTAGCTGGGATTGGACAAGAAATCCCTTTTGATTTCGTCCATGAGACCCCTTGCACCAGCCAACAGCCTCGAAGCAAGGATGTTTATGCCATGAAGAAGGATGCCCGTCTGCGGGTTAAAGCCCTGCCTTGGCAAAAACACCGTTTAATGCAGAATTGCCTTTGGATTCATGCATGAGGAGACATTAAGAAACTGTAGCTTTAGTTCTGGCTCCTCCGTTACTTTGGAGCAAAACCATCAGCAAGTCACAGTGATCCGAGAGTTCAGTAGCTGAGCTCTAGAGGTAGGACTTCAAACAAATATTCAGACTCTAATGGAGGGTAACTGCAGGTAAAGCACTGCCTGGAGACTCCAGAGACAAGGTTCAATTTCCAGCTCTGTCGGTGGGGTACGGTGTGATCAGAACAGTGCAATCTTTCTGGAGTCAGTTCCCAAACTGTAAAACTGGGATTATTCTGCTCTCTTATTTCTTCACTGTCTCATGTAGACTGGAAACTCTTTGAGGTCGGCATCATAACAAAGCCTCAATCATCATGTTTCCTTCTAGCATGAGCAGTGAAGAAGGAGCACAAGGGGGACACAGCTGTATTCAAGTGATCCATAAGCATCACCTTCCTACTAAGGTTCCCATAAAAGCACAGCAGTGAGAATTTCATGGCTTCCAGTTAATATCATTTGTGGTCCATCTCTTCCCATCTTTTTCCAAATTATTCCAATCCATCCCACCCCTGCTTTGTGCTGGCCATTTTCCCAGAGACTGCAGCTCTTTAAGAGGAGTCTGTTGGACTCTGAAAATAGATGATGAGGGTAAGGCAAGCATTTGTGTACTGAGGCAGAGGTGATGCTGACGCGTGTCAGGGGAGGAGAGCCAGAAGTGCCAGTGGGTGATGGATGGCTGCGATGCGAGGGGCACGACTGGAAGTGCCTCCTCCCTCGGAGCCTGGGTTATGCAAGGGAGAGATAACGAAGGGGAAGAAGAAACCAATAAGTGGATCGAAAGGATTTACAGCTCCTGCACAAGAACGGGGGCAAAACTCTTTGGGGTCACAAGGGAAAAGGCAGGGATGATTGCCAATGGCTTTGCTGGAAGGTGACCCAGCTGCCAGCCACTGCAGAGTTAAACAACTTCCCCTGCTTGCTGGCTTCTGACATAGAAATGTGATTTATTAGGGGGAAAGCCGTATTTTTACAGCCTTAACATAATGTCCTGACATTCTGGACCTTCAGTATTCCCCTGGCAAAGTGCTGGGTAAATGCCATTGCTGGTGAAGTCTAATGACCTCCCTGGAAACGCAGGGACACTTGTACAGTCTTCACTTGGAGGAGGATTTTAAGAGCCTCATCCGTGCAGCAAAGGACCAAATTCAGACGGCCCCACGTTGAACAGCAAACGCCCCACGCCCCATGTCCCAGCCAGGGCCCCTGCGCTACCAGCTGGATGCTGCGATCCCCTGAGGACCGTGGCTGGCGAACAGGAGCACGGTCACGGTCTGTTGCTGTACAGACAATGTAGTGCAGCAAGAAACAGCTGGGAAGAGTATTTTAACATTAAAAAAAAAAAAAAAAGAAGGGAATAAAATTGATAAATGCCTAGTGTGCATGTAGAGAGATACGGAGAGTGCCCCAGGTGCTAGGAAAGTTATTTGTAAGCAGCCGTGAGTTGTTAAATGAATTTCCCTACATTATCTGTCAGGAGCTGACTGCGGCTTCGTCATCTTTGCCCGTGACATAGGATTATTGCCAAATTATGCCTTGCTCTGTGGACGGCTCCTGAGCTGTCAGAGCTTTCCTTGCGAACAATTTCAAGCGCGAAGCTGGAAGAGGTTTTCAAAGAACCCTGGTTCCTCCCTGGCTAATTGACAGGAAGCGGACACGGCAGGGACAGTCACGTAGCAGAGGGGATCACTGATTATGGACCTGAGTGAAGAGTACAGCAATTTTTTCAGCGCAGGTTTCTTCCTGAGACAGATGCATTAGGCGCCATTTAGGGATATCGTGGAGGATGCACAGATTTAACTACTTCACAGCAGAACAAAGTGAGAAAAAGTTTGAAGGCATCTTTGCATTTTCTTTCTACCTTCAGGACTTTAGGTGGTAGAAATGAGAGTATCTAGGTGGGGATCCCCTCCCAGGGACATCCCACGGCATCGTGGCTCGGGTATATACCCCAGAGTATCCTCCTCTCTGAGGGTGGTCATAGGAAAAGGGTTTCATGGTTTAGGGGGACCACAGAAGCCAGTCTGCCTATTATGATTGCTTCAAAATTCTTGTGTGTCCAGTCCCCAAATAAGCTGTTGCAGAGCTTCATCTTCTCCTCCTAGGTCATAATTTCTGCTTGCAGCTCCTCACCCTTCAGTGCAAGCAGCTGGAGATGGTGCGCAGCGCTGCTGACTGCGTCCCTCACCACGAGCTGTCCCGGGCTTTGGGAAGGAACAAGCTACGTTCACCAAGGCAGAGCTCACACCTCTTTGTGTGAGTCTTGCAGCTCTTGTCCTCTTGGTTCTGCTCTTCTTGAGCCCACAGCCATCATTAATCACACCCTTACCAGCTGCTGGAGGGTTTGTTTTAAATCTCCCTAGACGGCTCTGCAGAGAGTTCATTAAACACGAGCGCTTGCCATCCTGAGAGGGAATTAAATGGGAGTTAACACGTCTTAATGAGGAACTTAAATGCTGGGTAATAGAAATAACAGCTGAACACTGAGGATTTCGACGCATGGATGAGACACAAGGGACTCATCGTGAAGTGCCCAGCGATCTTACCTCTTGCGGGCAGGTGGCCTGATGGAAAACTGTCCCAGAAACGGGGATGATGTGCTATGCTCTGCCCCTAAGAACCGCACTGTGGTGGCCCTTCTGGGAGAGAAATGCCCCTGGGATCCCACATCCAAAGGCAATTTACTGCAGAGTGGGGTGAGACAGGCAATTGGGTGGAGGAATTAAGTGTGTTTGAAGTGTGCTCCTAATGAAGAAGATGGGGAGGGAGGAAGATGGGCAAAGAGAAAGATAAGGCAGGCAGCCAGGCACTGGAAATGCAAGCTGGAGAAATCAAAGGACACACCGAGATAATGAGGGGGAGCAGGGGATGGCCACAGAAACAGCATTGTCCCCTCAGAGGGCAATTAGTACCTGATATACTTTGATGTTACTTTGCTGCTACGTCTAATCTAAAGTCAACAAAGCTTAGCAAAGAAAACGCTGGGCTCTGGAGGAGCTGTTGGTGCAGTTCAGAGAGTAAAAGGGGGAACTGGAGCTATGTCCCCCTAAACAGCTTTTGCATCTCCGTCAGCCTCAAATGGCAACCCTGTGCTAGTAGATTCGCCCAGCTAATTAGTTAATTGACTTTGCATGTTGTAAAGGGGCCCACTGAAGTTAAAAACCCTTCCAGGGAGGGTTTTCCCTAAGCTGCCTCCCTGTTGGATGGGACCCTGGGGAATTAAACTCAGGTTCAGGTACGATCAGCCCTTCCTTCTGCTTTACAGAAGCAGCAGAGTCATGTGAGGGAGGGGGCTGTTGCTCCTGGCTTATCGGCAAGGTGGCATAAAAAAAAAAAGCAATGAAAAGAATCTTTAAAATGGTAATGTCTTATTTTTTCTGGTGTCTATATATCTGGGGACTGATAAATATTCGCATTTCCCTTGATAAAAGCCACTGCTTTAGAACTGTAATGGGAAGTGGGTCTGCTTCACCGTGGAGTATAGATCTTGATAAATTCTAATCAGCTGCTCAGGAATAGACTTGGGGGAGTGGGGAATTGATAGATAAAGCATCAGCTATTAAAAGAAACACTGTACAGCTTCTCTGGGCTGGATAAATCAAGGAGCCCTTTATATTCACGTTCACGTGTAGCCAAGGAAGGCAAATTGATGAGGACTTGAGTTGTACTCTTGTGTCGGATTAAACTTTGATTTATGGCCTGCAAGATTACATTTAAATGTACCTGCTGTGGAAAATTTCTTGTCTCCTTTTTCAGCTGTGCTTCTTCCCTACCAGCTAGGCTGTTAGTCAAGAAAATAAAAAAAAACTTTTCTAGCCAAGTTGAAAAGCCAAGCACATATTTCAGTTGGACACACAGGGGCTAAACTCTGCTCTCCCTTATGTCCATGTGACTCTGCAAAGATCACTTTGGAAGCAACATGTGCACAGACCAGAAAAGCTTAAAGCAGCCTCTGGCCAATTTTCTCCTCTGATCCAAAGCTGGTGTGGTTGGTGCTCCCACCCCTCCTTGGCTCTTGGGGTCTGATGCGTGAGGATTCACAGGGCGGAGGGGAATCTTGGTGGTGACAGGAACACCAGAGGCCTTTTCTCATCTGCTTGCTGACCCATCTGTGATGGAGCTGCCTGCAGTTTTCCTATCTCAAGTGGACTGGGTCTATTCATCTCAGTCAGGCTTTGCACTGGTGCCACCAGCAGTGCTGGGGACAGCCTGGGTCTCTCTGCACTGCATCACTGTAGTGCTCCAAGGATGCTCTTCATCGAGCCTGACCTCTGTGTGTTGTGGGTGTGTGTGGTACCTCTTGCCGCTTTATTTAGCTGGGAACTAAGAATCATGAAAAGAGGCTGTTGGAAGAGTTCCTTCTTGTCAAGAAGGAAGCTGTCAGCACTTAAGTCAATGATTTCTTGGTGCACTTCACTCGGGGACTTTGCCAGTCTCTGTCCGCTCAGGCTTTCTCTGGCTTCAGGTGGCTGGAGAGGTAGCGGAGATGAACAGCAAGGTTCAATATGAGACCTGGGGAATGAAGCCAAAGTGCCAGCTGCAGGAGTGGCCAGAAAGAGCTTTCCAGACAGAAAGTGGAGGAAGAAATACTACTGAGGTGATAAATCAAGAAGCACAAAGCTAGGCAGGGTGACTACGGTGCTGGTCCACCTGCTCTGGTGCGTTGAGGCCGGGATGCAGTGCTGACCTTGCTCCCTTGGGACGTTTTGCAGTCATGAGCTGGAGCTGGGTATTGTCCCCATCTCCTGGGGCAAGGTGCCAATCCCAAAAATGTTCGTTGCTGTCCCCATCCTGTGGGTAACCAGGAGAGATCTTGGTGAGAAGTGAAGAGATTTTGCTGATGGTCATTTCATACATGGCTGTACGCGGCTATTGATGCTCTGGGCCTGGCTGTGGGCTTTCTGTCCTGTAGGGGAGGGTTGGGATTTAGGGTGGATGCTTGTAATAACTGAAAATAAAGAAAATACACACCAGACACCATAGCTTCGTTCCTGGTTTTGCTTCTCATTTCATTTCAAGGTTTAATTTATGACCCTTATCTGTCTTCAGAGAGCAATGGCAACAAAGCCGTTGGGTTCTCAGGGCGGCCTGGAGTCTTGATGTGCCCTTGGGCACTCGTACAAACACTGGAAAATAAATTTTGGAGGCAAACGTTTCCCCAGAGTCACAGATGGGAGTTGGCAGTGAATCCTGTCACCACCAGCCTGGCCTGAAAATAGTGAAGGAATAATTCTTGCTGACTTCCAATTTGTGACTTTTGTGTCTCACGCTCTCAGGCTTTCCCTTGAAAACAGGAGGACTAGACAGAATGATAGTTTTGATAGTTCTCACATAATCCCCTGACTCCCAGAGCTGCTGCTTTAAGCTGAGTTTTTGTACTGCAGCTTGTGACAGTTCAGGCGTGTGGTCTCACACTTCTGCACAGTGATGGTTCAGGCTGGTCCAGGAGGCAGATGGAGAGTGGTCAACTGATGTCCCTTCGGTCTGGTCCCCCACATCTTCCAAACCAGATTGCACCTCTCCTCGGCTCTGTCCTGATCTTGTCCCTGAGCCCAGATATGCTGTGTGACATGGAGCAGCCCGTGAAACACATTTGGCTGGACCTGGCTGCCCAGCTGATGCTTGCCTGAGCTTTCCATTCCCAGCTTCAGCAAGCCCAGAGCAGGTGTCTTTCTCTTGCTCTGCTGCAGACCACTGGCCTGGACAAAAATACCTGTTTGCAATTACCAAACAGAAAGCAGAGGAGAAAATTGCAAATCATTGATCAGAAGAGGGAAAGGCAAGGAAAGAGGAGGTTGCCTGAATATCGTATGGGGCAGGGTCTCTCTCACTCTCCTTCTGAAATGCTGGTGGAAGACCTTGCCCACTCAGACCCAGAGGCACACTGCCGAGCAAACATCAGTCCCAGGGTGGGATCACCTATGGGGCTGAGGAGCAGCACAGACCCAATACCTCTCGCTTTGGGGAAACTGTATTCACTGGGGTTGGCAAAAGCACAGACAAACTCCATGGAGCAGCTTGGAGTGCAGCATCCAAGCATTGCATGAGCATCTCCTTCCATGCCCTTCTGTCCCTGATTCTGCACCTTATTTTGGACCCGGTGGCAAACACACCTGGACCTGAGAGGGTCCACACAGCCCTGGCCCCAGAGAGAAAAACCTGGGAGAAAGCCTGGCTCCCCTGCTAAAAATCAGTCCCTTTCACCCTTGCAGGTGAAGTCTGCACCTGAGCTGGTGAAGATTTTGAATTGAGTTGGTGGGAGGAAGGTGTTTAGCCTGGCTGAACTGAGCTGGTTGGATAGTGGCATTGTTTTTCTCTCCGTTTTCCCCCTGACATGAGTGGACCATGATATTAATTCACAGAAGGGAGCAAATAAATGCATAACTCTACCTCCATTCAGATCTACAACTCACTGTGAATACTGGCGTGCTGAGCCCAGGTGGTTACAGACACAGACCTCAATTTTTTGCTGAGTCTGGTTGGAAGTGGCCGAAAGCCCAGACAGCCCTGCTCAGATGGAAGGAACAAACTCTATTTCACCCCATCACCTCTGCTGGCTAACTCTTCCAAGGCTCATATCCATCCCCAGAAACAATGTGGGGCAGCCATGGTGGTACGCGGGGATGGAGGAGGATGGGGTCACCGCCCTTTGTCTACCTGATGCCTTGCACATCCTGGAGAACACAGTGTCATTTCCAGCGCTGGCCTCAGCAAGGCATGGTGCAACAGCCTGGTCTGTGTTCTCCAGGATTAATTTCCCTGCTTGCCAGTCCCACCAGTTGGCTTTGCATCTGAGAGTGAGAGCAGGTTCTGGATGAGGCTGGTTTTCTGTCCCTGATCTTGTCCTGCGGCTTCCACCCTTTCCCAGATCTGGGGACTGTGTCATCAAAGGAAGAGTTCTGTGGAACATCCAGCTCACACGTGGTCCTTGGAAACACCCCTGTGTCATTCCTGGTGCTGAACAAGCCCAACGTGTTTCTGAGGCAGCGCGAGGGGGAACTCTTCAGAAGCTGTTTGGAGTTGTTGATAACGCAGGCAGGAAATCCTCATTATCTGATTGAGTGCCAGCAGCCTCCGGAGAGCAGTTTGGAGGACCTCTACGTGCATGGGCTGCACAAGCACTTGCAAGTTCCCTTGCTTCCCAGGGAAGATCAAACTCTTCTGCTGTCCTCCCTCCAGCCCCTGTGGTGGGGGGAAACCTCGGCAGGTTGCTGGCTTGTTTGCAACCACAAACAAGATGAGGAGATGACACGTGTGTTCAGCAGAGGGAATAAGGCAGGGAGCAGCAAGAGAGAAGTACTGAGGAAAGAGGACAGCCATGGAGATGCATGATCTCTGGAGGATTCAGAAGGCAGAGACAGGAGTGATGCGCATCTCAGAGCTGCAATAAATCCATATTCTACATTGTGTTTACCAGCAGGGAGGGTGCCCAAAGCATGTAGCTCCCCAAAACTCTGATGTTCAAGCTCCTGAGTAAATACTGTCAGTCATGGCAGCAGCGTCCATGCAGAGGACAGCCCAGTGAGCTCCTGGGCTGCCCAGACCTGGAGTGGTGCCATCCCCACTGCCTGCAGATGCTCAAGACCCTGGATAAAGCCAGCACATGCCGTCACATTGCCCGAATCCACCCTGAGCTTGGGCAGGGGGATGGGGCAAACATCACCTACTAGGTGTCATTGAGTGCCAGCGGTGGAAACCACCACCAAAGCCTCCAGTGCCTGGCTCTTACGCATCCCCTCAGTCCTATTCTGTGGAGGAAACTGGTCTGAGATGGGTCAGACCAGCCCTGTGACAGCAGCATCACCAGGGAAATTACACCCCCTCCTGCACCAGCCTTCCTTAGAAATTAGGAGCATTGCAACCGAGGGAAAGAAGCAGCTTGGCTGACTGCTGATGAAGAGTTCTCATTTCCACCTCCATCAGTGTGCAAATAGCTATTTGCAAAGGGAGCTGGCTCAGAGAGGGACATTACCCATTCACTTCCTCCCCCTTCTTCTCCTTCCAGTGCCTGTAACTGATCCTTCAAGGCACTTGCTGCATGCAAAATGCATTTTCTTTGCTGCTTTCCAGGTCAAGCTCTGTCCTCAAGAATTGCCGCAGTGTCAGAAGGTTTTGCCTTTGCTCAGGTCCTGAGGACAGGAGGGAAGACAAGAAGAGATCAGCTTTCCCTCTTTGAACCAGGACCTTTAAGTCACTTGGCATGTCAGGGCAGGAAAGGAGTGCTGAGTGCTTGACCAGAGCTCACCTGAAGGTAGGGATGACTCTGCTCCTGGATTCAAATAGAGCTTTTTGAAAGCGGAAGAGAAGACGCCGCTGTTGTTCCCTGGCCCCTGGAACACAGCAATGCTCTCTGTCGGAGGCAATTTCCACGGCCACGTTAGATGAAGGCAGACTGAAGCAGCTTGGGGCTGGGGATGTCACAGAGCACATGTCGGTTCACCCCACTGCTGGTGGCTGCACATCATGCAGAGCTCAGTATTGCCTAAAAAGGAAGCTGCTCGGTTGTGGGCAAAAGAAAAAAAAAAACCAGAACAGCCTCAGGTGATCTACGGCCCCATCCAGCACCAGGGAGAGATAAGATCTCACAAACTTGTCACGAGATGATGGAAACCAGAAGGTAGTTTCCATCCAGCTCGCATGAACATTGTTTGCTCTTCCCTCTGAATGCCTTCTCCGAGGGAAACCTGCAGTGGTCTCACTTGATGGCTGGGGCTGCAGTGTCCTGCAAGCACTCAGATGTCATCTCCAGCCCAGGTCTTTGGGCACCACCATCTTCTGGGAACACAGCAGGGACCTCCATGGAAATATCACAGAATCACTGAATAATTGAGGGCAAGGAACGACCAGCTGGTTCATGTTGCTTAGGAGCTTGTGCTGCCCAGGTTTGAATATCTCCAGCGTTGGAGAGTCTACAGAGTTGGGCTGCTTGGACACCGACTGCTCCGGCTCCCCTAGAGCAGCCTCCTCTGTGCTGTCCTGTACCCAGAACATCTTTTTCTGGGAGCATCTGGGAGATGCAACTCCATTTTTCTTAAAAAACCAAACGTGTCATCACTGGTTTTGGTTAAATTTGAATCATTATGACTTGTAGACCTGCTGGCTATCAGCAGGCAGCCCTGCTGCTGAGGGGCACCAGCAAGCTCAGTGTTCGACCAGTGTCCACAGCAGAGCTGACAGCAAAACCCTAATTCCCTCCTTCCCCGTGACTTTTTAACCATCAGACAACTTTTCTCTGAAAAAAAGTTCAAAACCATAAGCCGCACTATTTGCTCCAGCAGCAGGCGGGGTAGAAAGAGGGGGCCCTGGGACACCCTGCTCCCCTCCTGCAGCTGCTTGAGGAGGAGCAGGGGTCTCTCCAAATCTGGGGACACAGCAGAGGGATGGGTTGGGGACCTGCTTTGGCTTGAGCACCTCTGTACCATTTTGGGTCTAGTTTCTGTGGAGATGGCTCTCCTTCTCACTCCCTCTCTCTTTCAGAGAGCTCAACAGTGAGTACAATCTACCCTGTGGATCCCCTCCAAGTTCAGCTTTACCAAAAAGACACCCAGGACGGTTTTCATCCTGAGAATACTCCACACCCTGAATATTCACTTAAAAGCTTGGCAACGGAGGAGAGTTCAACTTTCAGCCTCATTAACTAACGAAGCTCCCCACAGCTCTGCTGTCATTCACCAGCCACCGCTGTCCAAGAGGGGCAGGTCCTCATCAGGGGGTCAGGCTATTTTTGAGCTGTGCTCCTTGTGCATGTTAATGAAGCTCAGCAGGGAATGTGACCTAATTAATCTCTCATCGGTGCAAATGCGACCAGCCTGCAGACTCAATGCACTTGGGTAGATGAATGCTGGGAGCAAGTTGGAGAGGTGAATGGATCCACCAGAGCTGATTTCTCTCCATCGCCCCGTGGGGAGAAAGCCACCATTTCTCCATCTGCCAACACCCCACCACGGGGCTACCCCGAATGAGCTCTCCTCCAGGTGGAAAGGTCTCAGGGCCACCCTTCAAGAGAAGCCAAAGAGGTGCATGTAGACACCATGACCTGTGTCCACCAACAGCCTTGGAGACACTTGGTAGCTCAGCTTACAGAGCCCCTCGGCCACGGTGCCACTAGAGATGTTTCTGATGGGAAACATCCCTTAAATCCCTGCAGCGTTTTGTGTTGTGTTGAAGTGCTTTCACTTTTATCATGGAGAGAGAAGTGAGATTTTTCACTGCAGGCTGAGGTGACCCAAAAAGAGTCACTTCTGTCTACTGAATCACAGTCCTTTCGTTTCGGGTCGGTTTGACATTTATCAGTAACATCTGCTGTGAGGACGTCAGAAGAGATGAGGAGCTTGGTGCTCCTCTCTACCTCCTCTTGCAGACCAGGATGGGGACCTGGCTGGTCTGCAGTGAGCTCCATATGACAATGTGGCATGCTCTGAAAAACAGAGAAAACCCAGAAAAATTATGAAGAACCTGAATTTCTACTCTTGTGACTTGCTGGAGCAATCGGACCAATTTCATTCAGGACCAAATAAGCAAAAACCAGGCTTTCTGATATTGCTTAATATTTCACCCTTGTCCTTCTGCTCCATGGGGAGTTCTTCTATTTTGACATGTTCATTAGGGATGAAGGTGGGTGTTGGAATTTCCCAAGGGATAGAAATTCTCATTTTCCTTCAGGCCAACCCAAATAATAAATCTGCAACCAATTAAACCTCCCACCCATTCCTATTCCACAAACCATGACCTCTTAAAAGTTCATGGCCCCAGCTGAGATAAAGCTCCTCCATTCCTCTCACTGCAAAGGCAGAAGCTGTTGCTCCTAGGGGACCCATTCTCCTGTCTTTTGTTGATTTTATTCCAGGTATTTACCTGGTCTAATGGTAAAACCTCTCATTTCTAGCCCACAACTGCTCTGATTTATCTTTACAAGGTTACCAGCAAGCACTCTGGATTATTCACACATATTTTGCCTGCAGATATGGGTTAGTTTGGTCATAGGTAGGCCCTCATACTCTTTACTCTTGCAAGGACCAGAAGCTTTTAGCCTGGTTTTTTTATTTTTTAAATATCAGAATCAGTGGAGTTTGCAAACACAGAGAGGGACAGGGTGGTACAAAGGGCCCATCCTGATGTTAAAGCCAGCATCTAGAAGTAAATCTAGAGATAAACAGGTTCAGAGAAAGGGTTGTGGGTGAGAAGAGAACAGGAGAGAGGAGAAATGGTGGTAGTGTCTGATGGAGACGCAAGAAACTTTCCTACAACAGAATGCAGTGCAGATAATTGCTAGGTCTGACAGTAAATCCCCTGGCACTTCGTGAAGGATCCTTATCCTTGCACTTAACGAGGGATTTTCCTGTTAACAAGTTCACAGCAAGTTTGCACGCAGAGGACACCAGTGCTCTGCCCCTGGGCAACGGCGAGGTGAGACCTGTGTCAAAAATGCCCCAAAAGCATCAAGTGGCTGAGCTGGAAAATAGATGCGTACATGCTGGTGGCAAACATAGGTGCATAGCGCATAGGTGGTGAGGGTTCTGCCACCAGTTCGGGCTCCCCAGTGCTAGGGGTGCCAGCAATTTGGATGGAGGTTATGGGAGCGCAGGGAGAGCTACTGATAAAAAAAAGAGACACAGACAAATGGAGAAATACTACGTGATATAGGGGCTGTAAGGTGCTATTGATGAGCCTCTGAGGCACTAAAGGACTTGCACTGGAATTGATTGCTTGATGACATCTCTTTACCCAATTCCTGCTAGCAAATATCTCTGCGTATGCATAGCCTCTGCAGGTAAACCTAAGGGACCCCTCTCACCACCAAAGCAGCAGCTGAGGCTCATCCTGGGTTGATATCTTATCTCAGGGTCATGATTGTGCCCCTGTACTCAGCATTGGTGAGGCCACACCTCGAGCGCTGTGTTCAGTTTTGGTCCCCTCACTGCAAGAAGGACATTGAGGGGCTGGAGCGTGTCCAGAGAAGGGCAACGAGGCTGGTGAGGGGTCTGGAGAACAAGTCTGATGGGGAGCGGCTGAGGGAGCTGGGGCTGTTCAGTCTGGAGAAGACGAGGCTGAGGGGAGACCTTCTCGCTCTCTACAGCTCCTTGACAGGAGGGTGTAGTGAGGGGGGGGTTCACAGAATCACAGAATGGTAGGGGTTGGAAGGGACCTCTGTGGGTCATCTAGTCCAACCCTCCTGCCCAAGCAGGATCACCTACAGTAGGCTGTAGAGGACCTTGTCCAGGCTGGTCTTGAATATCTCCAGAGAAGGAGACTCCACAGCCTCCCTGGGCAGCCTGGACCAGGGCTCCGTCACCCTCAGAGGGAAGAAGTTCTTCCTCATGTTCAGACGGAACTTACTCTGCTTCAGTTTGTGCCCATTGCCCCTTGTCCTGTCAGTGGGCACCACTGAAAAGAGCTTGGCCCCATCCTCCTGACACCCACCCTTCAGATATTTGTAAGTATATATTAGGTCCCCTTGCAGCCTTCTCTTCTTCAGGCTGAACAAGATTTGGTCTCTTCTCCCCAGTAACCAGTGACAGGACGAGAGGCAATGATGTCAAGTTGTATCAGGGGAGGTTCAGATTGGATACTGGGAAAAATGTCTTTCCTGAAAGAGCAGTCAGGTCTTGGATTAGGCTGCCCAGGGAGGTGGTGGAGTCCCCATTCCTGGAGGGGTTCAGAAATCGTGTAGATGTGGCACTTGGGGACATGGTTTAGCAGGCATGGGGGTGTTGGGTTGATGGTTGGACTTGATCTTAGAGGTCTTTACCAACCTATGATTCTATGATTCCATGATTCTATGACTCTATCTGGAGGACAAAATCTGTGCCTCCTTCTTGCAGAGAATCAGGAACTGAGACGCGTCCCAGTAGGGAACTGTCATTGTTTCTGTGGCTGTGTGATCCCAGAGGGAGAACAGCAACTTGTGGCCATCACAGGGCAGAGACAGCCCTGGAGCAGATGTGTGAGGAAGTGGATGAACCTGGCTCACGCACTGCTCTTTCAGCTTGCAAATGGGAGCTCACGGAGGCTGCTCAGGAACTAAAAGGATTCGTCAAGGCAGTCAGCTTGGACCTGGGCTGTTAGAAAGATGGATGGGGACCATATGCTCTGTTAACATCACGGACACAGATGAGCAGGTTTGAGGCAATGGATGGCTGTCAGCTCTGTCATGGTGTCAGGTAGTCTCACGCTTGAAGGCTTTTAAATTCAAAATTTATTTCCAACTAAACACTAGTGCCAGATGGGTACCCTAACTCTGCCCAACCATCCACCTCCCCACGTCCTCCTTGGGTGTTCGTGGACATGCTGTACAAGCTGTCCCCTTCTGAGATGATTGCAGGTGCCTTCAGACCTTTCTGATGCTTGGCTTGCACAGGGCGAGGATAGGAATGGACCTCCAGGAAAAATAAGGGTAGTATCAAAGTCTGCAGCATGAGGTGTAGGTGATAGGTGGGAGCACTGTTTGCCTTTAAATCAATTTTTTCCCTTTGAAGCCACATTCCTACTCTCAAAGGTCTCAAGGGGAATTGCTGCTCTGGCTTGAATTCACTTAATGGACTTGCTATGCCCAGGGTGGGAAAACGAGAGACCTGGAGACCTCCAAGGCAGCTGGAGTGGAAAAGGGGGCAGCTGGTCCTGCTAGGAGAGGGAACCTCTCCAGGGGAACAGACAGCTGTGGACATGGGGATGTTACCAGCGCAATCCACCTTACGAGGTGGCATTGGGCTATGGTGGGCTGCTGGGTGAGGGAGACCTTGGGTGATTTTATGAAGGACTTTTTCACCATGAACATGGAGGAACATGTGTCCCTCCAGTGTGATCTTATTCAACAACCACAAGCATCAGCAGCCTCTGGGTGAAGTTACCACCGAGAAGCATCATCACCTCAAATACAAGACCTCCCATTCAGTCCCCACTAAACCACAATATGAAATCTGGCTGCCAGGAGTCCCAGCAGTGCTGCATGGTCGAGGGAGCGCTGCAGGGTCTCCTAGAACTTCCTGACATTGATTTATCACCCCAAAATGCTGCATCACCGTGGGTGGCTTGTGATTAATAACTGGTGCAGAGGAGCGCTTGAGGGTGTGCACGTAATGGGTGCTACCAACATGCAAAACAGGACTTCTGCTCCAAGGTCAGGGTAAGGATGCAAGATGTACTGGGGAGCTAAAGGGCAGAGGGAGAAATCCTTTGCCCTCTCTCTACTGCATTTTGCAAGATGCGGGAGCGAGTGTGACTGCTCAGCTTGGGTTGAGTCTAACCCATGTCTCTAAGGGTGCAGCAGTGGTAGAACACCTGCAAAACATCCCTTACAGAGGCAGCAAAGAGACAGCTTGGGGGAGGGCAGAGGGATGGAGGGAGATGATAACTGACAAACCACAGCGAGCAGATCAGGACTCCCAGAAGGACACAGAATCCCAGCATCCCAGAATCCCAGCATGGCACGGTTGGCAGGGCCCTCTGTGGGTCACCCAGCCCAACCCCCTGCCCAAGCAGGGTCACCCAGAGCAGGCTGCACAGGACCTTGTCCAGGCGGGTCTTGAATATCTCCATAGAAGGAGACTCCACAGCCCCTCTGGGCAGCCTGGGCCAGGGCTCCGGCACCCTCAGAGGGAAGAAGTTCTTCCTCGTCTTCAGCTGGAGCTTCCTCGGCTTCACTTTGTGTCCGTTGCCCCTTGTCCTGTCGCTGGGCACCACTGCAAAGAGTCTGGCCCCATCCTCCTGACACCCACCCTGCAGATATTTATCGGCATTTCTAAGGTCCCCTCTCAGCCTTCTCTTCTCCAGGCTGAACAAGCCCAGCTCC
>Ga0065711_1037841_pt1 | contig 19423 bp, 10 predicted proteins | sample Hoacrofraction12_FD_59098 | JGI IMG/M metagenome (GOLD analysis project Ga0065711, IMG submission 59098) | Hoatzin crop microbial communities from Cojedes, Venezuela - Epithelial fraction 12 v2 (version 2) | ecosystem: Host-associated > Birds > Digestive system > Esophagus > Crop | place...
AAAAAAAAAAAAAAAAAAAAAAAAATATTAAGAGTAGTCACAGGGAAGAATGGTAGGGAAATACCAACAAGCTGGTTTAACTACACTTCAACTGGTGCTGGAATGCTCCTGAATTTTTTGAGTGTGCTAATCAATATTAAGTACCTTGTCTCAAGGAAAGACTACTCAATTCAAAACCTACAAATCAATTCACTATCAAAGCAGTTTGATTTATTAGCAACACAATCAGTAGTGCATGAAGTTCAGGGTCAATAACAGCAATACAACACAAACCACAATACTGGACAATTACAAAGTATTAACATGCATCTAACTAACTTCCTACGCACCCTTCAATAACTAATCTTCAAAAGCTGCAGCACTGACCCCCTTGCGTTGTATGTGGTTACAGGCATTCCCCCCACCTCTTACAAGGGTGTAGGATCCGCTGTTCACCCACATCTCCAGTTGGAGCTGAGGTTGCTACAGCTTTATGTGTATCCCTGCAACCTGCTAATCCACATGCTGGAGAGAAAGCCACCACTGCCACACACACATACAGATGTGGGCCCCTGCTATGGCACCCTGCCCTGTCACCCCTCTAGCTGGACGCAGGGCTCTTTGCAGTGTCTGACAGGAAGGATGCTCCTCCTGGCCTAGGCAGAGGTCATGTGCCAGCAGGGCTACTTAGCCTAGATCTATCCAGGCTTTGACAGCTGCTCTGCTAGGCTCTGATCAAATCCAAGGTCCTTCACAATTGTTGCACATTTTCATGCTTCTTTTGTAATTCTAAAAGAAGATGCCTTTGTTTCAGTAGACTCTTTGTAATTGCTTATTTTTTAATCTGAAGGTTGTTATCTTTTTTAGCAGCATCACTGGACAAATGCTCTCTTGAGCAGTTCTAGCTGTTCCTGGCACGCACACACTCTCGCACTCCACACCCCTCCCTGCCATTTGAGCAAGAGGAAGGTGCGCATGGGGACCCCACGCACACTTTATTACTTTTCCAAGGTACTACATAAGACCAATAACATTGGGTTTATCTTTGTTCATATGAAATAATTTTTAACTTTTCTAGTGAGTTTTACAAGCATTACCTTGCTACAAAAAAAAAAAAAAAAAGGCATTTTAAAAAGGTTCAATCATTTTCCCTCTGCTCCCTTAAGAATAACCTACGAGCTCTAAATGTGGTCTAAATGTGAGAGAGAAATGCCTATGGACTGATACAAAAATACTATTGCATTTGCCATCTCAAACAGATTTGAAGCTAAAAAAGGGCAGATTAAAGACAATCAGTATGAATCTCTTTGCAAGTCTTTACAGACACATCAAGGGAAGCAATCGCCCACTGGTTTTGCATTCCAGTGAATGCATCAAGGTAACAAAGCCATATGGAATAGTCCAAGATTATTATTATTATTACTACTATGGAACATCACTACAAGTATAAAACGTTCAGATAATATAATAAGACAGTATTTCATTCACCAGTGGCATTTTCAGATTGAAACAGCTATACTTGAAAATAGAAGAGTTTGTTGTAAAGGTATCAGGCTAAGTTAGATTCTGTGAATGTAGAGGGAGCATGGAAGAAAAATTAAATAATATATACTGTAATAACGTGAGCTCTGTACTTATTGAAAGGTAATGAATCAAGCTAATCAGATTTTTTTCAATGACCTTTCCAAATGGATCTGTAAAAATTCTGAGGCACAAAAATTTGTATAGTACATCACATCATCTTAAAATATGATATATGGCAGTACCATCAGCTGGTAAGCATCAATAATAACCAAAATAAGTTTTTGAATCTTCTGTCCTGTTCATATTCTCAGTGGAACACCTGTTGTCCGATATGAACACACTCTAGTCAATAACGGTACAGAGAACTTACGAATTTTCTCAACAGCTATAAAATCAGCAGAATTCCTTCATCATCGTCTTTCTAATCTATTGAAATATTATATGTGAAATTAAGATAAAATGAAAACTATTGTCATTTTTAGGCAGTAGAGCATATTTTTAATGCTTAAACTTACAAAAGCTGTGTAATTACCAATGCTAGTATGCCATGATCTTTCAGCAAGATAGATTTTCATTCCTTATACAGAAGAAAATTTGCAGGGGTACCACAACTGAATTTTATGCAGTCTCTGACAATAGAATGTGTTTGGGTTATTGCTATATGAATAAACCATTTCCCAGAGAAAGCAATGTAGCTTCTAAAACATATTGCACACACTCAACCAGCTAAAGTCCCAAAGGAAAACTGTCATTAAAGAAAGCAATCTGGTAAGTTTAATTCCAGGAATTCTACCAGAAGTGCATCACCTAAACGGAATTACCGAAGTCAGTTCTATGACACGAAGATTTAAATTTAGAAAAAAAAAAAATCAATACCAAAGTACACAACATAAGAAAAAAGAGGTACTGAAAGAAGAAATACAGTACTGTATGCATTAAGTGTTAGCAGATATATATGTATTTTATATTATATACATTAATATATATATTTCTTATTAATCTGAAAAAGCAGTAAAGTGTTTCATTGTCACCATTACTTTCAAATCAACATGCATAAGTTAGAGAAAAGAGAACTGCATGTAGCACACCTCTTTGGTGTCAAATAGTAACAGTGGGCCCTGACAGCCTACCCATTTTTGAACCAGAGAAACTGTGCTTCCTTTCATGTACAGACAGTTACTGACACAAATAGTTTCACTCTGCTAGCCACTTATTTCAGATGATGGGGGACCTATTTTTCCCCTGAGTCATTTGGGTGCCTGGGAGTACCTTTCTTTGTAGTCACATATGTTACACCTTACAGTAAATAATTACAGTTTCAAGATCCATGGAATTCTTCAGATAATCTATAGAGGTCTAGAACTAGTTCAGATGAGATTAGCTTCCTTGCAACACAAAATACCTAGAAGTTAGATTATAAATCCTCCCTACTTTCTAATCATGGGTGCATACAATCTTCATATAATTTAAAAAACAGACATTGGGGATGGTAGAATGTCATGAAATGAGGTCACAATAGGAGACAAACATTTCCAACAATTAACTTTTTTAATAAGAGCATAATAAATATAGTCCTTTAAGGTTTCATAGGAACAGCCCTGGTTTAATCAATACTTTTGGTTCCATAATTTAACCGCAGAATTAAAACACATCCTATTTTCCAAGAAAGCCTGATGTGAAGACTGTAGAAACATATCTGGAGCAGTTCTGAGTGCCTTTGAGGAGTTCTATGCTTGAGAGTTGCTATGAAAAAATAAAAATCACAGGTTTAAAAAGAAAAAACGTTTCTTTTAGATTCTTCTGTCATCACAGAACAAATTTGAGTCATACCAAATATCCAAATCTAGTAACCCATTTCCAGTAGTGGCCAAAGGTTAAGCAGATCATGCACTATATACTTAGATTTTTTGCAAATATACAAGGCCTGAAACTTTTATAGTACTATAAGGCTAAAAATATATTGCTAAGTTAATGCTACTATTTCTATTTCCACTTGACAGCCAATACTACAGATTGAATAGTGTAAAGTTAAAAGTATCTTTTCATATTTCTCATCTTCAAAGCTATGCAACTAGGCACCTGAGAACCATGTCTGAAATCTTTATTTGCCAACAATACCTTAAAGGAGAATTTCTGATTAATTCTGTAAGTATCATTCTTTCATTTCCTTGATATAATCACTTAAAAATAAATTGTAGGAATTGAACTGGATTAGAAAATAAACCTCTACTGGCTATTATTTCTCTTGACTGGTGTTTGCTCTCAACTACATCTTATTTTTCTCCCAAACAGCCTGTGTTGTAAGGCATACAAACACCTCCTTTACTCTTCCTTTTGACAATTTGTCATACAGCTTATTTTTCAGAAAAACAAGCTGAGTATCAAGGCATGAAACAAATATATAAAACATACATAACTTACGGACATTACAAGTATACTCAGAATGGGAGTATACAAAAGTACTTTCCACAGCAGTTTGAATTTCTTAAAGATTTTCACACAGCAATAAAGAACCATCAGAGCTAGAGATCCTTTTGATCATTTAATTTCTGCTCTATGTGCCTATGGCCAAGAGGCATTTTGTACTCATTTACACAGGGAATGAAAGGAACATCAAAAGCACAGACACAATCTCCTTCAATTGAGGACATTTTACCCTAATTTTGTGTTCCAAAGTTCAAGAAACATCAATAACTTTAAATTTATCTGTAAAACCTAATAGGTTGAGATTTCAGAAGTGCCCTATTCCTTTATATACTGTTGACATGTTGTTCAAAGTCTCAGTTTCTCACAGAACAATGTCAAAGACTAGAAAACTCTGTTGTGCCTTTCAGTTTTCTGCCATGAAAAGGCATTAACCCAGAAGACCAAATCCATAATGAAACTTCAGAAAAAGACAGTTTCAAACAGAATTCAACATTTAAATTTGAAATTGATTCGAAGATCCTTCTATCAAAATCTACCACCAACAGCAATGGTGAAATCCATGAGGGGGGAAAAAAAGAAAAAGGAAAAAACCCAAGCAAACCACAACACAGGTGTTACTGTTAAGTCTTAGGATAAGTCAAGGCTTTTCCTTCAGAAATTGAAATCCAAGTTAATTCCCACCTCCCATAACAAGTGACCCGGATGGTCCCTCAGCAAAAAATTGCAGCGTATGTTAACACTTCCCATTAGGACTGCCAGACTAGGAAAATGCAAATGAACAAAATAGTAACAGGGAATCAGGGATTTTAAGGAATGTCACTTCAGTTTTATCTATAACAAATCAGAACTCCAAAGCTTGAACATCTATAGCTCTGCCTTAGAGCATCATCCTTTCTTGACTTCCCATCTAACTTGAAGTCACCTTGAACTCTCAGTTGAGCTACCGCAAGGAAGCCATTCTAACATCCAGTCATGACATCCTCCATAGTACATCTTTGCTTTGCATAAAGCTAAGTTTAATTTGGAAAATAGAAGTAGCCTTGCAGCTTCCTTTTATTTAAATGCAAAAGTCATCCCTAGATTTTCTAGATCTATTCACTACTGTTCAGTCTCATACAGACATTAATTTCCTATAAATAAGAAATACATACAACTTTGATTAAGAAAGTTATGTTCAGATACTACCACTGAGCCCTACATGAAAGTACGATCTTCCTCAATGTGAAACAAGAGATCAGACTCATAAGCACGCACAAAAAACTGTTCTCTACTTCCTACCTTTGCAGACCAAACTCATACTGATTTTAATTAGGTGGCAAGATCAGAGAGCTCAGGGTTGACATAGCAGCTGTGTCCTGTTTTTGTACTCAAGTGAAGCAATCACAGAAACTCAACAATACAAAACTACAAAGTGAGCCAGGTGTAAGTCTCAGGAATAAACAGCAAGGAATGAGCTGAAAGCCTTGAATATGCTTGTTAGTCAGGGTTCATAACTTTGGCAAATAAGTTACTGATATGCAGTTCCAAGTAACAACTCCCTTGGCATGTGGAAATGCATGCCAAGGCCTGCAGGTTTCACATTCAAAATAGGACATCGTTGTGGATTTAACTCTTTTAAAAGTAATTACTTTCCAGTTGTGTTTTTACTATTCTTTCAATAACGAGTGAAAGTCTCTAATAGTGCATACAACGTATTTACAGTGCAATACTATCACTAATATTTTCTGATTTATCCCTGTGAACAGTACTAGAGTTAACGCAACTAAAAACTATTGCTGTTCGTCTCAGAAATCAGGCCAAAGACTGCTTTGATGTCAGTAGATTGAATAAAAGTCCAGGTATTACCCTGGCCACTTAAGATGAAAAAGTATAAATGTTTCTTAAAAATACACATTAATAGAATCGCTAACTATGATTCTTCTTCACAGGTTATTAAAAAAGCTCATTGTTAAACATTATTATTAAATTTACTCCACAAAAAGCCTAAAGAACTGGTCCCTGTTGCAAAGAACACTTCTGATACTCTGTTCTGATCCTTCAAAAATCATTTCAATGGAATTTTTAATTTTGCTTACTAAACTACTCATTGAATTATAGGTTTCCTTCCTTCAATCTAACTGTCCTGAAAATTTACTTCTATGAGTCCACATGTCACCAAAAATACTAAGAATTCAAAAGCATACAGCAGTCCAATAGCATTCAGTCAACACATCTTCTAAACATCATTCTACAGTGAAACAGCTTAATAGCTAATGATTTCCCAGACTTCTCTCACAGTGACCAATCACTGGATGACACAGTGAGAGAAAACTCCACATGCATGTAATGACCAGACTGCTATCAGTTTATTTTGTCAGTTTCTAGCATTGGGTTTGTTTTTGCCATGAGAACAAATTTGATCTTTTTAGTGTCACTGAACCCCAGAGGGAAGATCTGTATAACTGAAATGTTAAACCATTAAACCTGGTTAGGAATGAATTAGTAGGGAAAAAAAATGAAGAAAATGTAGTATTGTGTTTAAAATTACACTACTTGTTTACAATTCGTAAGTGCCATGGATCAATGCTTTAAGATAGCATGCACAGATAGGTTTTTCTTGCAGCGAAAAATGCATGCCTCGATTCCTATTGAAGCCAGCCCCCCTCTTCAAAGTCACATCCTAGCTTACAGTTCAGTTACATGAAAATTTTAGGGCTGTTCTACAGCTCTAGCATCAATTTTATGTTTCAATAATTATAAAATACAAGTGTTCCTAACATGATTTCTGCTTTCATCCTACGGACAGTATTTTTTAAAAATTACAGAACTGATAGAAGCCTAATAGAACAGCTTTGAGGATGTTTAAAGTCAAACAGTTTCTACATCTTACAAAAATATACCTGTTTGCCATTTCTGTCACTTATTAATGAAGAAATGTTAACAAAATATTTTGTGCCACATCAAAACCTGCTGCTAACAGGATAAGTAGCAAGGAATAAAATGAGGGTCTCTTTGCCTATTTCCACACTAACATTTACGTTGAAATCCTCTCACCTTCAGTGACTCTCAGTTCAGTGCCAGGCAACATTAATTTGTTGCTCCAAATGTGTTTCTGTTCATTTCTGAATTGAAGAAACATCCTAATTGTCTTTAAGAGTAAGAATTCCATATGTCTAGAAGTGAGGCTGGCATGTTGAACAGTCTTGTGAAAAGGAAACTATGGAAGAAGTCTTGCTAAACTTACAGGCATGAAGATGTGAGACGCCCCCTGAGACCACCACATCTCCCTGCACAAAAGCCTACTGCATCCCAATGGATATTTCTATCCTCCTCATTTGCCATTCTCATACAATTTTCTGTTTCCTCAGCCTATTCAAAAGCCAAACTCCTGCAATGTCTCCCAATTCTTCCCACACTCCAAGTTCCACCTCAAGTTTTCCCATGCTGCTCTACCTTTAAAACAGCCAAGTACTCCATGCAAACCAAGACTGATTAGTCCTTAGACAAGATCCCTAATACCTTTTTCCTTCCCCACATATCCCCTTTATTTATTAGGTTTGAACTGTGAAATATAATTACCTTCAATCAAATTCCAAGAGTTCAGAAATCAGAAATGAGAACAGGTGAAATTCGGATTTCAGACAGCTGTTTACTGAAACACAGACATCACACCACAGTAATCTCACAAACGATGTATTACATGAATATGTGAGCTCAGCAGGGATATGGAACTGCTATTTTTTTTCCCCTTGTTGAAATGTAGCAATATTAAAAACATTTAGTTTTGTGTGTCAGTTAACACACGTGATTCAGGAAACAAAATTATATTCCAAATAAAAAAAACAGTTATCAGTTATGAAGCCTGTGTACTGAAGGAAAAAGGGGGGGAGAATATTTCACACAAAATACTCCCCAAAGCCTAAAGAAACAAAACCCAAGTCTCACTGACACCACACATTTCCTATGCTTTTTTCTAATAGAACTTCTAGATACCGTGCTACATAAAAATATACAACTTGGGCATTTCTTGTTATGTTTCTCTATAAGGCTATTTCCAGATAATCTGTATCAAATTAACCTCTCTGACGTTACTGTTTTTGCTACTTTTTTTTTTTTCCAAACAGGGATTAAGGCAAAAGTTATGTTCAGAGATTTCCAAATCATGAAGATGCAAAGCTTAGAAAACAAAATGTCCTCAGACACGCTGCTACAATCATTAACCTATTGCTCACTTTTCATTCATTTCATACATTAATAAATACAGCCTCCCACTCTATGTAAACAGTTAGTAAGATATAATTTATGCACCAGTGGGAAATATTAGAAAAGCTTAAAATAAACCCTTTACGTTTCCAAAATATTCTAAGCTAGTATGTTCAAGTTGCAGATTATTTATTAAATAGAGAGCACACAAGCACAAACATACATACCTTGGTATGCTGACCCACAGAAGTTTTAAAAAAAAAACCACTTTGTAGTTAGAGTCTAGCAACACTATTCAGTTTTTACTTTTCTTTGAAACTACAAAGATACCACAAAGGAAAACTCACACATTTGTGAGAAACTGAGGCCACCAATTTAATACACTGGATGTTGATGGGATTGCTACCTTTGTCAGCCTAAACATCGTACTCAAACTCAAGATTATTGCTGGCTTTCAAAAAGCTGAAAATTTAACATCTCCAGCATTTAAATTCCTGTTTTGAGGTTCTGCCCAACTTTCAGTCTCCTTGTTTATTTAATTTATTTAAATAGAAAAGATGTCTTAGAAATACTTCAACAGCCCTGTTCTCTCCAGTAAGATCTAAATATTGTAAACAAAAAAAAAAAAAATGAGGCAATTTACACTACCTTTACAGACTCTGAATAAGTCTGCTTGCTAAAACAAACGCAAGAGGACTAAAGCTACCAGTTACTTGAATGAGAACAGAAAGAGCATTCAGCAGAAAAACTTGAAAACTTCAGCTCATGAAACAAGTCAAAACCTCATAAAAACTGTAACACTTTATTCAAAGTGGCATAATGACTGCTTAATTGCTTTTGTATTTAATTTAAGCACCTTGATAGCATTGTCAAATTTCAGGAAAGATGTGGCCAAAATCTTGACATTATTGTTATGTTCCTTAAACTAAACAAAGTTCAGCAGTGATTAGTTCAGCTGGTTTTACTTAAGCAAGCTTTTATTGCATGCAGTGGGCATAGTTTCTCTATTCATCATTCTCTTTTCTTTCTTTGAATGTTTTCAAGCAGAATTTGGTAATCTTGCATCACTAAGCATTTGTTTATACCATAATGATGGAAGTTGTGCACCTACACATATGCTAAAAATCACTTTTTACAGAGATCTAACAGATTTTGAAGCCCAGAAAAATTCTATTCGCTTCCTTAAGGAACATCAAAACTGCCCACATTTTTCTTACCAGTTGCAAACTTCACTGAATTATAGGACTATACTTCAGCAAAAAAAGTAATTTTTGTTCTGATCACTGTGTCCTGTTTGCTAGGGATGTGCTATGTATAGTGTACTTTCAAACTGGTATTGGGCTTTTTTTCTGTGAGGTTTTTCACCAAGTATTTCCATTCCTACTTAAAGGAATCGAATAAGTTTTAATTAGGCCTGTAAATTCACTTACAGCAGAAGTGGAGCAAAATCTGTCCCTTAAATTCCAGATGACAGGAGTATTGTGAAGGATTGTTCTTAATCTCTATCCAGATGAGCATTTCCAATGAGACAGGTAAATTATATATCAGGGCACACATTTCAAAACTTGAATTTGGAAAACCCATGCTTCAGAATGGTTCTTTTATGGCAAGCAAGTACAGACAGCAGTAGTAGAACACTGTACTGCTTGGACTGTAAAGGAAAGATGTCTATATTGGACCTTAGTTGAGCCCAAGACAGTAATGGCAGTAATATTTGAATAAAGAAAATATTAAAGCTATTAAATAGCTCTAAATTATTAAATTCTGCCAATTAGAAGTATAATGAATATTACATGGAAACCAATGTATGAAGCATTTCCAGAAATTTTATCTGAAGGACTAATCAAGGTTAGTAGTGACAATACTGAAGTGCTTATTACTTTTTCCTTTCCCGTAAAATAATTAGTATTTCCCAAACAGCTCTAATTGGAACAGGGAAATTTTTTTCTTCTCTTTCTAAAAGAGATTCTGAAATTGTTCATATTTCACAAATAGCAAGTGATCAGAACAAAGACTATTCTAATTTACTTGACAAATGAGGCTTTTAACTCAACTCCCTCCTTTTTCACAATAATGAATGATCTTCCTGCTCAGTTCATCTGGAATACATCGCATTAGGATAGACAGATTACAAGTGTAATACAGGAAAAGGAACCGAACTGAGAAATGTATAGTATTATCTCCTTCCTGTGTATGTTGCCGTAAGTAATAATATCCAGGCAATAGCCATAAGTCACTATTACAATAAATCAGAAGGTTGAAGAAAGACTAGTCAGAGTTGTGGATTTTTTTTTTTCTTAATTCTGTTTGCATAACATATACCCCATGAAGACATGCCAATCACAGTTTACATTGATTGTGTTTGCATTGCAGCTGTGTTGTGAACAGACAGCACATCTGCAGCCTCCCTAGCTTATCAAAAAGGCAGCATTCTCTCCCAGCTCCTAAACAGAGGAAAATCTGCTAGTGACAACACTTCTATGAATTCAAAGTCACATCAGTCACACATACTATCTGCCTCAGCTGTTGGAGCAAACAAGCAAGATGAGTTCATGCCCCACTTTTTTTTCCCTCATCACAAGGAGTCTGTCTATCACTTAGTCCCAATAGCCTCTTGCCAACCAGTCCCACATTCAGACAGTTTTGGTGGAGGTTTAAAGTACGTTTTCACTTCTTTTCTGTACATTGCTTCCAATCCAGCTTTATTAAACACTAAGTATTTCCCCATCATTGCATGGTGCCTGTTGAGCAAATTTTGTACTCTCTTTGCAGAAAATAAGAAAAACTAAAATGTTTTCTATCACCTTTCATTTCTTTAAATATTCAGAAATTTTTAATGTAAGGGATGAATATAAGGTCACTTTCGTTTCAGACTGTTATTCACTTGTCGGTAACTGAAGACCACGTCACAGTATTATGTATCATTACATATACCATATGGCTTTTCTACAGAAATGAGCTTTAGGACCATAATTATCAACAACAATTAGCAGCAATATGTTCCATGTAGTTAACAAAAGAATATGATCAGTGATGCGGGAGAAGCATTAAGACTAAATTTCGAATATTATGCAGTCTAATCAAGGCTAGGAAAGTCATATATATGCGCATACATTTATGCATGCTTGGGTGGAGCACTGAAGGCACTTCATAAACACTATTTTCCTGTTAGGTAACTTTAAAAGTTACTTTTAGTATATTAGCTGGAAGCTAAAAAGATACTACAGTAAGCTAAAGAAACCAAGGAACTGATCAAGGAATAGTACATGCATCCCAGCAAGCACTGTGCAAAAACAGCTGCCCTCCCACGCTAGGACAGATGCTTCAGAGCAGCTAGGGAAATACAGTATACTTTCAAATGATTTATTAGTAGCAAAAGTGAAGGTGTGGAAAATGATTTAAAATCACCTCTTCCAATATGTTCTGTTCAAGGACTTGCAGAACACATCCAGAGTAGTCTGTGTGCTTGCAGGATGGGTAACTGCATCCAAACATCTCAGTCCACCATGCAATACACTGAGGACAGAGTTCAGTCGTGAGGAATAAAACACTTTCAGAGCTCAGGGGTGAAGAATGCTGAAATGTATTAGTACGCATACACACACAAACACAGAAGTGATGAAGTGCTGCAGAGTCCAAGTCCTCCAAAAAGAAATCTCAAGAGATAAACAGGCCATACACACATTTCACTAGAGAGTTCATACCTTGCCTTTGCCTCAAAATACCTGTACTCTCAGTCTCCTAGCCCATTACCTAAAAATATGCTTTGGCTTCAGGCTGTATTCATAAAACAGATCACTCCAATTGCCTGCTATAACATATTACCTAAAGGAAACATATCAAAAGTCCAAAGAGAAAAAAAAACCCCATACAACAGAAAAGTCAACTGCTTCCTGTCATCATGGACAAAAAGCCACCTACAGTCTATCCACAATTGACTGACTTTGTAACTTAAGCATCTTATTGTCTCAAACAAACTAATTAGCATGAAAAAATTCACTGTTTGGGAACTCTGTCTTCTAGAGGTAAAACACTAGCTCTTCCAAAACACTAGTTCCAGAGTATTTATGTTTCAAAGAAAAATCAATAAAAAACAGAGGTGTGGTCTTTTAATGAATCATGTCACATAAGCATAAACTTTATACAAGGAACAAGTTACCAAATTACACAGGACTAATGGCAGTTCAACCAAACATAAATCAAGGTCTTTTCTTCAGATTATCTTCTGTAAAAGAAATTCAGACAGATAACTGAGCTGAACATCCACTAGTGTAGTCAAATAATCCCTAGATTAAGAAGGACATTAATTTAAAACAGTCAAAAATATGTTGCTGGAATACACACTTACATGAATCTTCACCTGTAAATTTTACATCTATTTAGCAAGTAGGGTAGTTCAATGTACCTGCATAAGAAAACCACTTAGCTCCGAGGACCCAATAACCACATTATATGCATTTCAGATGTGTTTTCCCCAATTTTTGCACACTGAACCAGCTGTAGTACATAGTGTATTCCATCTCCAGCTAGAATGCATCAGGCACAAATAATTCAAGATCTTAAATCAGACACCTTAAATGGTTAATCCTAAAAATTTACAAGTGTATCTATAAAGAGTTACCTACCCAAACCCTCCTAAAAATTAATAAATCTTTTGAAGAATCCACTAATAACATATTGACCCTAATAAACACTTCTAATTAAAGGTTTTCTAAATTTTACTGCTTTGGAAAAGGTATAACATTGGGGATTTGGGGAAAATATACTTGTATTTTTCATTACGTATTATTTCTAGATGTATCACAGGCTGGCTGTCAGCCTACTTTTTCCAACAATACCTCTCCATCCTTCAGATGTTATGAGATTGACAAAAGATTTTTTTATAGACATACCTAGTGTCACATGAAGTTAAAAAATCCATACTAGTGTAGAAAATACTTCGTTTACTAAGAAATGCATTTCTGAAATCCAGCTGAAGAGCAATAAAGATGTATTCCTGAGACTAAATTCTAAATATTATAACCAAAATAAAAAATATTCATGTTAATCAAAACAGTAATTACAGACACATAACATCCTTAAAGGATATTCAGAATTGAACTTCACTTTAATACTAAAAGGATAATATAACTCTATCAGATCTCATTACTGGGAAGTATTTTAAAAAACGTTCAGTAGAAATACTCAATATTTACTACAAGAACACATGTAACAAACAACGGGAAAATTTTATCTAAAAGGAAGACACCTCTTTCTTGGGCATGATTTTTATTTTCTAAAATATGTTGCAACCTGTTAGGTATAACCTGAAGCTTACTTACTGAAGGTGGCTTTCCAATGAGATAATTAACCTTGAGCAAAACACCTTGCTAATCCTAGCCTTGTCTTAAATGAAAGATTACAATTTTAAATAAAGCATTGCTAGAAGAAAATAAACATTGAGTAAGTTGTGTTTCACTTTCTAACGTGGAACAGTAGCAGGATAAGTACCAGGTATTTACAAAGAACACATTCAACTCCCCCACTAACTGAATGCAAATATAAATTTACATTCTCAAATTACTTCCTGTAAATACCTGTAAAAAAATTCACAGTATACATAGATACTACATCTCTGAGATACTGTTCTCTAATTTCACTTGCAACAATGCAGCATAAAATACTAAACTACTGAAGCAGGACAGTAAAGCTTCTGGCTTTTTATTAACAGTTTCGGTACACAGCAAGCTGCATTTTACATAACAGAGAATGAATAGCCTGAAACAGCTCTTTTACATAAAAAAAAAAAAAATGAAGTCACTGAAAATGCACAATGTTCCACTAATCACCAAATAACAAATAAAAATAAAAAAAAAAATCAAATAGAGGCAAACGTAAAAGCCATGTTCTAAACTAAGCTTGTCCTGTCATTTATGAAACATCAAATACAGTCCAAGCAGCCACATCAGAGGCAGCTTCACAGCATTTTCATTAGAGTTTCCACAAATGTTCATGTTGTGCTTCCCCCACCCTCTATCTCCCCGCTAAAAGACAGACTACAAAGGAGCATTTCAGAAAGCTAGAAATTGCAGTGTGACAAGAATCCCTTATCACAGTTCAGTCCATAGTAGAGTATGTTAAAGTGATGGATGAGAATTCACTTTCTGCATTTCTTCTGTTAGCATTCACAACATTTCCTATCAGAACTGAAACACACAGAGCTGTGCTTACTTTGATTGAAACAGGGCTAAATTGGAGACAAGCCCATGGTGATAGCACACTTTGTTTAAAATACATACATATACTCACACTTTTTAAGCTTCTTCAGTGTATTTAAGACAACAGAGGAGTTCACTATTTGATCCTCTGGCAATTTTTCCCTAAAGCGCGTACTTTTAAATTTTGCTTTTTAAATGCAATCTAGTTTTTCCTTGCTGAAACCTGAAGAAAAGAACAGTAGGCTATCTACCATGGTGACCAGGGTTTCTCCGCCCTCTTCACAGCAGCAGCTAGATACTTGAAGACTTAAGACAGTTGATGTTACATGTAGTATAGACAACTTACTCCTCTAGTTCAGAGGTGTTACCACTGGTGAGTCAATTAGAACTTCTATTTGCAAAACAACTGTCTACTCAGCTGTTACTTCTCATGTAGTTTTTCCTTCTGGCTGAAGCACAACTTGTGCTTTTCCCTATTGTGCAATTTTCAACCTCACTTCTCTCCCAAGTCATACTAACCATTTAACATCATAATTTTGAATTCTCAATACATCTTCTCACATTTAGAACTCTGATAGTTTCTTTCAGCTTGACTTTGCATAAAGACTGTCTATACTGGTACTCAAAGCATTTATGGAAACAAAGAATAGTATGGGCTGAAGCACCAGTAGGTCTCCATGCAATTTCCATGAAAATACTAGATTTTCTTCTTACAGTTTTGTAAACAGTTCTGTACCATATTGATTTCACTTACCTGACTTTTTTCCTACATATATTAATGCTAGCCTTCTCTATCCATCTTTTAACAAGATGGACTTGTGTACACTCCCTGTAAAGTTCTATGCCACATTTGATAACCACACACTTGTCACAATGAAATTTCATGTAATATCCGAATTGTCTAACAGCTAGCTACTGCCAAGCCAAAAGTATAAGTCCACAAAAACAAAAATAGAGTTCTCACTAAATTTAGTTCTCCTAGTCTGCTCACTATCTGCTCCAAAGCACCAGAAGAGGTTCAAGGAAAGCCACTCAGTGTGGCAATGAGTCCACTCTTCTTTGGCTGCAGATAGCTTTCCAAATAATGCAGCCACCCAACACAAATGTTCAGCTTTACCAAGTGACTTCACATATTCCTACTTTTCCCTCTGTAACGGGATAGTATGCATTTGTGTCTTTAATATAATTAACGGGAGAGACTGCAGTTTTCTTTGGTACCTCTGAGGAGCCTCTCAGAAGATTTTACTGACCAATTCTGAGTTTACCCAAGCCTGTCATACTGAAACCTATCGTTTTTATTTTGTTATTACTCTTCCTTCCTATCCCAGGGATCACAACTTACACTGGTGACAGCCGCTCTCCCTTTGTATTCCTTCAACCTCAACATTTTCAACACTTCTCTTCTTACCAGTCATAATTAAATCTTCAAAAGCCTACACCTAATAGCTTTCTTCTTTATATGAAAATAGTCTCTGAACACATTTAAGGAACCGTGTTCTGTTTCATCTCCTCGCCAAAAGATTTCTGGGCAGTTAAAAGTATCTTGCAACCATCAAGTCCTGCAACACAAATGGTGGCCAAAATAATTTTTAAAAACTCACTCATCTATGATTCACTTATCTTTCCTTTTTGAAGGGAACACAGATGTTACATAATAATTTCTAAGCCTATTTTGACTTCGTGATGCTTTCAATTGCGTAACAAAACTTCATGATAGAATAAAATTTTACTATACTACTCCCCTTTCACAAAACTGAAAAAAGAGTTTTGTTCACCTTGAATCTGACTTTTTACCAACACACTAGTCTCTAAACCTATTGCACCCTCACTAGGTGCATGCACAGACTTTGCCAATTGCAACAGAAAACTTTGGAGAAGCGAGTAATGTGAATTATCCGAACAGAAGTCTCCAAAGGAATTATCAGAAAAATGAAGTAGGTGATTGTTTCAACGCAGAAAACAAATTGGTTTTGTGTGCCTCAGAATGAGTGAAACCATGGGCATCTACTCACTCTGTCACTAGTTGTATCCTACAGGCCTCCCAATAACACCTACAACATCACAAAATCTCTATGGTAATATTTTATATTTTCATAACTTCCACATTATGTTGAGGAAATAATATTTTATTAGACTTCATTAGAGAAGAGCAAAAATCAGATCATTATTCTAATGGTAACTTACACAAGGCTGAATTAACTCTCGTAACTCTAAACATGTATTCACCGAGTCCAAATTGATTAGACACACACTATTTCTTATGCAAGGTTCAGCTTCATGCAATGCTAGAGACCTACAGATAAACTTGCTAAAGGACCAAGCTAAAACTGCACAAAACTACACTGTTTGCATTTCTCAATTTTCAAAGTGCTTAACTATGCAACATTTTCTTTTAAAGATAGTATACTAAGCAGAACACCTATCACACTGTGGCCCAGCCTGTGTTATGTTCCAGTTTTCCTGGCTGAGTCTATCAGAACACCAAGGTCTGTGCATGCTTCCAGCAAATAAGAATTATTTATTTATGAATATTCTCACAATATGGTGAGGACTCCTCAGAAAGAAACTGCATATGCTCTGAGGATTTTATTAGGGAAGAGAAAAACAAACACAGAAATACAATCAAGGACTAGTGATGACAAACAGGGGGGGTTTTCCCCCCTTAGAACTTCATTGTATACCATACCCACAAGCAGATAGATAGGGGACAACAGAGTCACATCTTGCCTCTTGAATAGTATGAAGAGGCCAGAAAAATCACCATAGGGATACTAACTAGTGGTTGGATGGAATAAAACTTAAATATAACTTGTGCCTTAAGAAACAGGGTAGGAATCTGCTCCTGTAAAAAATATGATACAGCCCTTTATACAGTAAATAGACATAAGATTCCAGATTTAAAAAAAAAAAAAATCTCATGCGTAGTTGCAAAATTAACTTTACATTCCAATATTTCATTTTTTAAAAACACTTCACATTGTGACTTCAAAAGTTTTAAACATCCTTGTTGCAGAAATACTACTTACCCATAAGTTTTGCAAGACTTAACTTTCTCTTATTCTTTTCTCTTATCCTAAAGAATTTTTTTGTTTTGCTATTTAACAGATATTCAGTGTAAATTTGTATTTAAGTTGTGAAAGCTGTATTTTAAGATGCCGGGCTTCCACAATAATCATAGTCCTTCATGTTTTTTAAGTTGAAGTACCACTACAGATTCCTAGAGCTTATTACTCTAACAGTTGTGTAAGAATATCTCATGAGTGTATCATCAATATGAGTACAGATATGTATGCGTACTCATGATCTAACAAGAAAAATATTGCTGACTCATAGCAGAAGACTTAATTACAGGAGTCAGTACAAAGGAAAAGATAAGGAAAAACTGCAAACAATGATCTATTGAGGTTTACAACTGTCAGCATAGTTTTCAAGAAGTCCCATAATAGGACTTTCAAGTTTGAAAAGTACAATCAGTCCAACTGGAAAGTTTGGCACTGAATGGAAATTTGTTAGTGCCAGGAAGGGAAAGCCGTGGGAATTGAAAGTCATTCATCATTGTAACACTTCACCACAAACTAAACAGAGATAAAAGATTCTGTACATGCCGTAGTTTCCAGTATACCAGCCTTTTTGTGAACTTGTCATATTGGAACATACAAGATGCTTACACATAAAATGATTACTTCCAGGGAACAACTGATAATATTTCCCAAGTTATTTTTACCACTGAGTAAACTTACTCTAATTACATCCCAAGAATATCAATACCCAAGTTCCTTTACTATGTATAAAACTTTTTTAGTGTAGAAGCTTTTTTTAAAAAGTTTTAGCACACTCACTGAAAAAATCCTTGTATTACTTTGCATAGAAGAAAAACTATGTAACAAAAAGAATGTATCCAAGGTCCTGGATCACCTATTTATAGCTGCTAACAAAACAAAGCAACACCCAGCTTTCCATCAATTTTAGACTCTAGATTCTTTGTTTTGTAAGGAAATAGGATTTGAAGGGAAACAAGTTGAGACCGCAGTAATTCTGTGTTAAGTGTCAGTTACTACAGTTCAAACAGTCATGGTACCTTTCGACTGCTAAATGTGGAAGCACTTGTCATTGCTGGATAGCTATCATGAATGAAAAATTGAATAATATTAATCATATGTCTTTTTTGGTACTGGTATGAGTCTGTAATGCACCATGCAAAGAAATCTCCCGGGAAGTCCAGTGTGACATGACATGAATTAACATCCAGTTACTGATTAAGCTTTGTATCAGCTAATAACAGAAAAGAGTTTAAGGCATAAGAATCATTTAATACATCAAAATACATTTAAAAATCCAGCAAGTATTTCTCATTATATTATGATTCCTTTCTAAAGAGTTCTAACTCCATTTATTGAGGGGTAAGAAAAAAAAAAAATATCTACACAGATAACTGTGCTTTATTTTGTATAAGGTTGTAACAACTAGATTGTCAGCATATCACCCAGGTTCTCATCCTTTACTGTTTGATAAATACAGAGTACAAATGATAAATTACAAAAAAAAATAAGCTTGCTTTAATATAAAAACTTTGTGAAAATCACCACACTGAAAACAGAGCATTTAGGAAACTACTTTGCTGGTCAAGTCAAGATAGGATTGCTTATTAATTCTAGTTACCTAGGAAAACTCAGAAACCAGGATTAAATTACAGAGAAATGTAATTATTTAGCAGTTTCATACATCTAGCCTGTTTATTTTTATGTTCTTGGCAAGATTATATAGTACAGATATCGCACACAATTCATGCACAAGGGACAACTTGATGACATTCAGTAACGTATTAATCATATAATGATTTTCCTTAATATTAACAGCTTACACATTATCCAGAGTTGATCCTGAGTCAGGATGGTGGTGAAGACCATTAACTTCAACAGTTTAAGAACTGTCATTCTATAACCTAAAATGTCTACCTGCAACCCTTACTATTCTTTAGCATACTGGTGTCACCGAAAATCCGGGAATAAAACCTCGTAACACCAATGTAGTGTTAAAAGGCAGGCATTCTTTATTGCGACGTCGGATGCACGGGGGATAATTCCGCCGAACGTGCATACCCCATACCCTTTCCG